>Ga0102953_1000575_pt1 | contig 25126 bp, 11 predicted proteins | sample SalPon2A_C_D2_MG_FD_78509 | JGI IMG/M metagenome (GOLD analysis project Ga0102953, IMG submission 78509) | Soil microbial communities from South San Francisco under conditions of wetland restoration - Salt Pond MetaG R2A_C_D2_MG | ecosystem: Environmental > Terrestrial > Soil > Wetlands | place... | reverse complement strand
TTAAGAAGTATATGCTTCATATCTAACTGTTTTTTTCAATCTTTAGTAAATATCTTCGTATTGTAGCACTTCAACCGGAACAAATTCCAGGTAATCGAACATGAACTGTCCGCTACGGACTGCTTTTACAGAAAATTTATGCGTAGTTGCCTTATCAAACGTATAGATTCCAAGAATACGGCGCAGCACGGATTGACTATTTCTGGCACTCACGGTAGCATCACCATACCAAACCGGGTTAATGACCTTATAACATGCAGGTCCCTTCATGTAACCACGGTTACGCATCATTTTATCATTCTCGTATCCCTTCGGATCAGTCGGATCCAAACCAGGTCGTTCAAAACCAATCTTAGGATTGAGTGCGTTAAAGCGCAAATCAAGTGGAATGCCTGTTGGAATGCCGTCCCAATAAAGCTGTGCAGCCCCACGGAAAGGCGTCGGTTGGTAACCAAACCTAACTTCATAGGTTCCGGCAGGAACGGGAGGAGTGGTAATTTCAAAATCGTACAATCCTGACAGGAACACCTCATCTCCCTGGTAATCGCAGAAACGGTCATCGGCATTGATGTAACCAAATGTTGTGGTCTCCGATGTTTTCACCCTGTCGATATAGCCTCTTGGGAAATAATACTGAACATCAGGATAATCTTTTGTAGCGTGACCAACACGAGCACCATTATTAGTCATCTCAGGAAAAAAGCTGGCCGCGTCCATTCGCAAGCGCTTGCTTGACAACATTCGATCAACTGCAGGAGTATAAGCCAGGATATGATCAATTTCATGATACACGCCGTTTACGGCATCATTATCAAAATCATCTGTCAAACGAACAGCATCTCCCGTCTCAGGAATCATATTAAAGACGTTGTACTCGTTTGTTTGCCGAAGTGTCCGCACTTCAATTAAAGTATTCGCACACATGGGCTCAATATATTCAAACATATCTACGGTCTTGACTGAATGAGTCTCACCCTGTGTATCATAGTTCGACCCGGTATTATCGAATTTATAAATAAAATACTGGCTTGGTATTTTTTTATTGATCAGGTGGTAAGCGATAAAACGATTCAGACTATTTCGGGGATCCGTTACATCTGTAACACCAGCATCATCAGGATACATCTGGTCATAAACCTGTTTGGCATAGGCTTTCAAATCATCCAGGTTGTTGATCCCATAACCGGCATAAGTGTCATCACTTTCCATCAATGCTGTGAAGCCGTATTTACGTTCTTTTGGAATTCGGTTGAGGCCTCCGATTCCATTTAAGCTTCCATCTTCGATTCCATCCAAAGTAGCAGGAGGAATATAGGAGTCATCCTTAATTGGCGCAATTTTTTGATTTAAACCTGTTGCCATTAATGCTTTGTAGAAGAGTGAAAATTTACTATCACCGGCAATGGCCTCTTCAAGTGTATTCTCTGTTGGCGCCAACACTTCATCAAGGGCATGAATAACCCCGTTGTGCACCTCGATATCTTTTGTTGTAATAGTCGAACTGGTATTGACCTTGTAGATCAAGCCATTCGCACCACCCTCGAAACTAATTTTAAGGTTCCTTCCACTCATGGTCAGGTTAGGAAGAAAACCATCCACAAAATCATCAGAAGTCACAATAAAATCTTTGATGATGTGATCGTAGGCAATCTTTTTCAGTGTATCAGCCGGGAAATCGTCCAAAGACGATTTTCCTTTCGATTTGTAAAACTGAAACATCGCATCGTTATTCGGAACAAAAAGCGTGTACTTTCCATAAGCCTTTAGCAAACCAATCACCTCGGTCCGTTCAAGCAAATCGGTAAATTCAGAAAAGGACTCCGGGTGATTAATCAAATATTGCCCAATGGTCTCCCCTTTAAAGGTGTAATAGGTGTCGCCAACAACATCACTGTTACAACTTGACAACATAAACACCAAGCCCATAATTACAGCAAACCCAAGCCCCAGTAGCCGATACGTGCGTCCTACTGTTATGGAAAATTTATTTGATCTGTTCATTTTATTTCTATCCATGATTCAGTTTTTTATTGGTTGATTGCATTGTCACCAGTGGTTTTATAAAATGGATTTTGCGTCAACGCTGTATTTGCCTTCAACTCATCATTATGAATTGGAAGGTAGAGGGCGTCCATAACAGACATTTTTGAAGTTTGAATACCAGAACTTCCTGAGATCTTTTTCATGACATAATTTAATAATGGTGACGGAGAATCAGCTCTACGCGCCAGACGCATCAAGTCAAACCACCGTTTACCTTCAAACATCAGTTCGCGCTGACGTTCCCGTAACAGCAATTTTTCCAGGTCGCCTTTTGTGTTGTAGTTTTCTAGTTTCAATGGTTCTGTTCCAACTTCAACATTTGAACGCATGTAAGTCATGTTAATCAGGTTCATCACTTCCTCGTTATCAGTTCCAAGTTGAATCAGAGCTTCCGCTTTCATGAGAATGATGTCCGACAAGCGATAAACAATCCAGTTCGCCGTTGTATTCCGGTAAAAATAGGAACTCACTTTACTATCCGGATTTTCCCGGCGCAGGGCGCCAGCATATTTGAACACATAATATTTATCGCCTTTCTCATTGAGGAAATCCTTTTCACGAAGGTCATTCTCACTTTCCAAACCACCGGAAGTCAAATAGCCAAATGGGCTGTATTGTCCTGTTACTAATATGGCGGGGAAACTCCATTCTCCATTTTCATTTCCATAGTACCCTAAGTAATCATGCAATACTTTATTAAACTGGTTATCATCATCGAATTGTAATTCAAAAATACTCTCTGTAGAATTTCCCTGGTAAAACACTTTTGATAACACATCCTTACCATCAACGAGTTGCAAGTCACCAGGGTTGTTCACAATCTGATCGCACATTTGCACGCATTTATCATACTTCTGTCTCCACAAGTAAATATCGGCCAGTAACGCCCGAACTGCATTCTTTGTCACACGCCCCTTATCATACACATTTGTATCGTACTGATCGCGGGCATATTTTAATGCCGTTGTCAAGTCTGATTCAAGATGATTAAGAATCGTATCTTCTGGTGATTTTGCTATGTTGTAATTCTGTGCGTCATCGATACTTGGTTGATCAATCCATGGCACTTCTTTAAACGTTCTAACCAGGTAGAAATAGGCCAACGCCCGAATGGTTAATACTTCGGCTTGCAGCGAGTGAAGTTTTGAATTGGTGAAATTTGCATCTTTATTGACCACGTCAGGAGCATAGTGCAAAAAGTTATTGCAATTATTTATTACAGCGTAAAATGATCCCCACTGACAATAACCATTCGACGGCGAAATATCGATATTCAACATTTTATACATATCTGATGGTACGCTGTTTCCGTAGGTTACATCGTCTGAACGAAGCTCTCCCCAAACCAACATGCGACTCATGCAATCATATTCCGTTAACGAACGGTAACATGCTGCTACCACCTGGGTTACCTGACTTTCATTTTGCCAGAAATCTTCCAGAACAACTTCACTCTCCGGCTTAATATCCAGCCAGCTCTTGCTGCACCCCCAGGTTCCCGCTAAAAGTACAATTAGTCCTAGTATTGAAACTATTTTTTTCATTTTCTTCCCTTTTTTAAAATGCAACAGTTATTCCCAACGTACAATCTTTTGAACGTGGCGTTTTTGATCCATCCTTACTCACGCCCAGGTTTCCATACCCAACTTCTGGGTCAACCCCTGTATATTTGGTCAATACGAACAAGTTATTGATTGTCAGGTAAAAGCTCAACTGCTTCAGATTCAACTTCTTTAATTTTGCACGTGGCATACTATAGTTGAACTGTAAATATTTTAGACGTAAGAATGAACCGTCTTCGACGTAGCGGTCGCTTCCCAACCAGTTATAGCCATAGCTATACAATGCACGAGGCATATCAGTTACATCACCATCTTTACGCCAGCGCCAGTTAACTGCGACACTTTGATTGTTCAGTCCATACATATTCTCAGCATCCATGCGTGCCGCATTTACAATCTTGTTGCCGTACCGGAAATTGAAGAACGCATTCATGCTAAAGTTTTTATAATGAATAGTCGTACCAAAACCGCCATTCATTTTTGGATTTGAGTTTCCCAAATAAACGATGTCCAGTTCGTCTATCGAACCGTCATGGTTAATGTCTTCATACATGGCATCCCCACCTCTGAACTGGTATTCATTACTTTTACCATAGGCAAAATACATCGGCAGCGGTTTGCCATCCGCATCAGAAATGACATCCCCGTTCTCATCACGTGCAACTGGAGCATTTTCCTGTTTCCCTGGAATATATTTATTGTATTGGTAAACGCCTTTATATTTAAACCCGTAGATCGATCCAAATGAGTTTCCTTCCTGAATTCGTGACAGGTAAGTACCATTATTGTAATCGTATTCACCATTATAATTGGCCAGCACATCGTCCCTCAGCTTCACAATGGTATTCACGTAGTTGGACATGTTGAAATTAAAGTCAATCCGGAAATTTCCGGCCTTGATGGCGTCATGCGTGTAGAAATTCAATTCCCAGCCATCATTATCCATGGTACCAACATTCTGCGTTGGAACGTTAGAATATCCTGACAGGCTTGGAATCTTCAAATCATTAAACAGAAGATCCTTTGTTCTTTTATTGTAGAAATTGATATCAAAAACAAAACGATCATCCAATAATCCCAAATCCAGACCATAGTTAAACGAAGTCGTTGTTTCCCATTTCAAATCTGATAGCTGCAGTGAAGTTGGCCGTGTCGCAGGCATATCAATGTAACTACTGTAGGGTGAATAGCGACTGAAGTATAAATATTCATATCGCGGCTGGTTTCCGCTAAGCCCCCAACTGGGGCGAATAGCCAACATGCTCAACCACTTTTTCGTTCCATCCATAAATGGTTCATCAGAAATGATCCATTTGGCCGAAAATCCCGGAAAAGTTCCATACTTGTTGTTGTTTCCAAACTTTGTACTTCCATCCCGACGGACGGTAGCATCTAAAATATAGCGATTTTTATAGGTATAGTGTGCTCTTGCCATGATCGCATTGGAGCGATAGGAAGAACGGCCCGTCCAAATTCCGTCCAGGTATCCATCAACTGTGGCTGACGTGATTTTATCTGAAGGTAAGTTTGTGGTTGTAATTCCCTGGTTGGAGTTGTTTCCCGTTGTAATTTGAATAGAACCATATACCAACAAAGAATGATCAGGGTTATAAATTTTCGGTCGCCATGTAATGTTGTTGTCAGCCCTTACAGTCATACTTTCCGATCCGGAACTCTCAGCATGGTTAGCCGCTCCGTCATTCCACGGAGTATTCGAAACTTCCTTGGGTAAAAATTTAGAAACCTCATTGTTGTTGACATCAAACGATACATACATGTTGTAACGCAGCATTTGCACATCCGGATTCAACAAATCATATTGTAGCCGGAAGGTTGGCAAGATGCGGTAGTTCTTTAAATCATTTTTGGCCAGATTCGCTAATGCCACCGGATTTTTCAAATCACGCTGAGCCCCGTTCAAATTCGATGAACGAGAAATGTTGTAGTAACTATCGGTATTGTTCCCCTGCAAATCCTGCTGGTAAATACTTACGTTCGGCATTTTCCGATAGGCAATTCCCAGGAGGTTTTCATAATTTCTTTGGTTATCGGTATAAGTAAATGAAAATTCAGAAATAAATCGAATTCTTTTTGAAACTGAATAATCCAGGTAAGCACGAGAAGAATAACGACTCATCTTCTGTCCAATCACCGTTCCTGTTTGATTCAGAAAACCTCCTGAAACACGGAATCTTGCACGTGCTCCTCCCCCTGAAACGGTAATGTAATGGTCATTTTTAAGGCCAACCTGTGTCACTGCTTTTACCCAGTCGGTGTTATTATTAAAGTTTTGATATTCCGAGAATGAAGGGTCGTACAAAAATTCACGTACATTAGCTGCATTCTCACTTTGTTGCGGGTTGAAATACTCTTGTTTCATCAACATGGTATAATCATCACCATTCAACATGTTTAAGCCTCGTGGTTGCACGGCACCGGTCAGACGGTAAGAATATTGAACTCGTGTTGGGCCTTTGGCACCTTTTTTGGTTTTAATGACCAATACGCCATTGGCCCCCTTTGATCCCCAAATGGCAGTAGAAGCAGCATCCTTCAAAACGGTGATCTCCTCAATATCATCAGGATTGATACTCAACATGTTTGCAAACTGCTCCGTATTCGCAGTAGCAAAATCAAAATTGGGATCAACCTGCGTTTCATAAGGAATACCATTGACAACAATAAGCGGCTGTGTACCGGCATTAATTGAAGTTGTTCCCCGGATTCTCATTGCCGTTCCGGAACCAAGGTCTCCGGAGTTAGCAACGATATCGAAACCGGCAACTTTCCCCTGCAGGGCATCATCAATCGAGGTCACCTGGATTCCTTCAAACTGTTTTGTATCAATTGTTTGAACAGCGGTAGATATTTCACGTTTTGGAATGCTATATGTACCGTCGTTAACCGCCTTTTGAGCTTTCACCTCAACAGCATTGATCTGTTGCGTTTCCTCCTTCATCACTACGTTAATGGTACTCTTATTACCAATATCCTGTGGTTGGGTTTTAAACCCAATGAATGAGAAAACCAATCGGTTAGATGCATTTTTCACTTTAATGACGTAATGCCCGTTAATATCGGTCGTGGTAGCACTGAAGATCCGTTTTTGACTATCCACCTCAACCACGTTAACGCCCACCAAAGTTTCGCCATCAGTACTTGAGGTCACCGTACCTTGTATCACCCTACGAGTTACTGTTGACTGTCCCAGCGAGAAGAAAGGCATCAGCAAATAAATAAATAGGATTGTTCCTGCTATTCTTAATTTCATAGTTTTAGTCATTTTATTCGAACCTCAATACGTTATCAATTTGATGAATGACGGCTGTTGAAGAAGTTGTGATGGATGATGAGGTAAAGTCTTTACCGGAACCAGTACCGTCAATCTCTTTATACGCCTGGGGATTATCACTGAATATATAATCGCGAGCCATGATGTTGTATAAACCATTGTCCTTAACAACCTTGGCCGTACCGTAAGCTTCGGTTTTCAATTCCAGGTTACTTCCATCACCAGATATTCCAAGTTTGAAATATTTATCCTTGTAAGTTCCGAACTGGGAAGGTTTATCGTCCGTTTTGATTGTCGCCGTCTGATACAATTTATCGACAGGATCGCCACTGATAAAGATTGAATTATCCTGAAAGTGGTAACGGACAAATCGTTCTAACTTACTAATGGCAGCTGCTTTTGCCGTACCACCCTCAATGGCATTGATCTGATCCCAATCCTGAATCACTCCGTCATCAATCGCTTTTTGAATCGCATCATTGGTTGGCACATAGACCGTATAGTTAAATGTATTGAAGAATTTAATGCTGTAGTCAACTCCGTAATAATTTTTTTTCTTCACAAATATTTCACTGGATGTACCATTAAATCCAACTAACAATTGGAAAAACTTATTGAATTCCGGAGTTGTACTCAATATACTATAAACGGAACGCAATGGAGTTTGAATCGGCTTATCAATAAAGTAAGTATTACCGTTTTGCTGTTCAAATACCCCATTTGGTATAACATGAGCTTCTTTCCCTTTCTCAATATCATCTCCACCTTGCACAGTTAAATTTGTTCCGCTTCCTTCAATTTTCAACGAGTTACCATTCTTGGTAAAATAATATTTTGAACCAGATTCAACATCTCCAATGACAATGTGTGAATCAAGCAGATCTTGTAAACGATTTGAGAGGAAACTTTCACTTGTGATTACAGCCAATGAATCACCAACCTCTCCGGTTGTAGCATCAAAACTGTAAACTGTGGCATTCACAGTTGAAGTTTTGGTGTTATACCAATATTTCAGCGCTGCCTTTACGTCCTTTGCATAAGCTAAAGGATCGATGTAATTGGTAAAGAATTTATCGGTTGGCACAAAAAAGCTGTAATGACTAACCAAGGAGTTCAGGTATAACCGGAAGTCATTTTGACGAATTGCCCAGTTAAAGACTCTTGTTTTCTCACTGAACAGAACCGGTCCATAAACAGAAACATAGTCATCCGGAGGATAAACCTTTGATGTTTCATAAACCACACCATTCACTCCAACATAAGAAGCTGTGACATCAGAAGGACTAATTACAATCGGTGAGTTTTCACTATCAGTCAGCTTATCAAATCGACTGGGAACTGTTGCTATAAATGACGTGCGCATATGCCTTTTCAGCAATAGCGCCACAATATCGTTTGGAACATTATCCCAACTGCCGTACCGTTCTTTTAAAACGATTCCACTTCCTGTCTGGAAATAAGCTTCCATAGCTGCGTCAGTCGGAGCCAAAATGGCGGCCATATCTTCCTGCAATGCGGCACCGGTCGATGGATTTACATAACTGTTGTTGCCCGGATTATATGGTAACAACAATTCGCTGTTAATCGATTTTCCATTTGGGTAAAATGTAGCTCCATTATTATTTTGGGAAAAATACCGTTTTTCGTAAATCGAATCAATTTGATGATCCGGATGAATTTGATTGTAAGCTTGTGTTTCTGAACCATTATAATAAGGGGCACTATACCGATCCAGCAGGCCGGAAAAGATTGTCGTATTCGGATCTTCACGCAAATGCTCAGCAATATTAACCGGCGGTATCAATACATTTTCCAACACCTGGATGTATCCATTTTTACAAGTTATATCGCGTTGTACAACCTTGTCATTGAATACATGGGCATCATTTTCCTGTCGATCTTCTCCGGTGATCAATTTAAAATCATCATTTGTAATTCCGTCAACATCCATCGTGCCTTGTAAAAAGTACACAATAGGCCAGGAAGTCGCGTCTTTGAGCAAATACATCCCCTTACTCCTGTGCGAATCCCATAGGGAACCTTTAGGAAGCATATTGCCTGATTCAAAGGGAATTGTATCAATCACTGAAATAGCAGTTTCACGCCTCAGTGCCTTATCAAATACCAAGCTTCCGTTATAAAAATTAGCAAGGGTTTCCATCAGGTAAGCATTATTGATCATCCCAAAATTCAGAATCAACTTCTTCTGAGTGAGTGAAAGGTCGCTGTAGCTGGATACCCCCCAAGGGTTGTTTTGAAAAAAACGATCAAAGGCTGCATCATCAGCCACGAAAAGTGTTTTACTTCCTGTTTTGGCCAATACCGATGTATAACCAACATCGTCAATCAACTTTACATAGGTATCGAAATTACCATCATTTTTAAGATAATCGTAAATACTTGCACCAAGCCATTCCGGCTCTTTGTTGTCGTACAAATACTCATCTTTACAGGAAACAACCCATAAACTACTGATAAGAAGGATGCTCGCCACGATGGCTCGCTGAACAGTTTGTTTCCGAAATCCTTTTTTCATTGTTTGTGTCGATTTAATATTACATTATCCCGAAATTTAATCACCAACCAAACTTAAACTGGTTGATAACAAGAAGCCCAAAACCTTTAAATCAGTATTTTAGAGCTCTTGTACTCCTCAGCTTGAAGAGCCAATTTCTTTTCGTTGAACTTTTAGATTACGATTAATTTTCATTGCTATATTCGTTTCTAATTACTTCTTTATAAACTTCGTGGTTCCGTTTCCTTCTGCTTTCAACAAATACACACCAGCCTTCAATGAACTAACATCCAGCGAATTCATCACTTCAGACTTCATCACCTTTTGTCCTGCTAAATCCATAATCTGAACCCAGGTTGGTGTTTTGAAATTGAAGTACATTGTATTTTCTGTTGGATTTGGATAGAAGCTGACCGGGTTCGGCATTGTATTTTCCTCAATGCTGGTTTGGAAATCCGGCTGATCTGCCGCGATGTCCATAATCAGCCACCCTACCTGGTCTTTGTGCATACTTGAAATTCCACCAGAAATTTCACGTTGCTTATAGATTTTCACTTTGTGGTCACCCGAGGAATAAAAGCGCAAAGTCGAAGCAAAATTATCTTCAGAAGTCAACATGCCGGCAAAAAAGGCTGGTTCTGTATATGACGTATCATAAGGAATTTCAATGGGTGATGACGAGAGACCACTTCCTGCAGCCGTTTGTCCTACGGAAATGCGTTTTCCTTCAATGGCGCCAAACCCTGGTTCAATCGCAAAATAGTTCACGTTTTCAGGATTCAATGTTCCGGTGATCGCCTCCTCGGTCTTCAGGCTCATCTCAAACCCAGTTGTTGTGATGTTTCGCACCGCGATCGTCAATGGGTAGTAAGCATTGGAAGCCGACACAATTGTACAAAACACGACAGGTTTTTTATTGAAAGCCTGGTTAAAACTCACGGTAACCCAATCACGCGTTACCCCGGTTGTTTGGTTGACTTCTGCTTTCAGCCCTTCAAAATCATAGTTCCCAGCCGGTAAAGCCATTGCAGCAAGCATATCTGACTTTGTCATCGTTGGATTCGTCAAATAGGCCCAGGGTTCCAGGTGAAATTTGAACAATGTCTTTGTGACATTATTCACCCTTTTCGTCATCGGAATGGGATTATTAAAACTTGCCATTCCAAGGAACACGAGGGGATCTGACGTATATCTTTTGGCAAACAATGAGGTATTCCAATCGGTACTTTTCAAGTTAAAATTTCCAATCTGAATGGTGTCAGCTCCACCCGTCTGGAAATAGGAAACTTCATTCGATGAAATATGATCGCCTTGATCAGTAAGCAGACTCAACCGATAAGTAATTGTTCCGCCTGATTCAGGATCGAGTGAATCAATATAGAAGGATACCGAACTATCATCGATCTCAGAAATGGTTTTAAAATTGCCATCATTGACTTTTTTCTCGATTTTGTACCCTTTTGAAAGCTCACCATTACTATCATTCCAACTTAAACGAATAATATTCGACAGCGACAAGTATCGGTAAGAAAGCTCAGGCTTTTTGTAATTCCAGTGAGGAATGACTTCATTTTTTGAATGGTAGGCAATCGCAGAAGTATCGTCCGCGTAATATTGGCCGGCAAGTGTTAATTCGCCATCCAACACCATTGCGCGACAATCCTGCACCCAATCGTAAATGAAGTAACGCTCGATAAAACTGGTGGTATCCAACACCTCGAGAATACCTTTAATATCATTCAGTTGCTTTTTAGCATTTGCATCCGTATAGGAGTGATCTGCATCCGGCCACCATTCTGTTGTCCAGTTGGCACCATTGTTCCATTCGGTAATCCACAAAGGACGCCCTGTACGATCATGTATATATTTCAAATCGTTATACCAGCTTTGTGGCGATTTACCGCCCCAGTAGCAGTGCAAAGCCACAAAATCAACCCGGTAGTTCATCGCATCACATTGATCGATGAAATCAAACAAGGTGCCGCCTTTGCCAGCCCATGGATTTGCCCATGCCGGTGAACCAATCCGAAGTCCTGATTTCATAAAATCGGGCCACTGGTCAATCATTTGCTGCATGGTCATGTCTGACTGATCGGTATGATCCGGTTCATTGAAACCGAGCAGATGAGTTACATTTTGCTTGTTATTAATATCTGTCCAGGAAGGCCATCCGCCATTCTGACGAATAGTGACATACTCGACATCATTGGAGGAATTTCCGCCGATATTCCAATCATAATAGGTCGTTGCATCCAGGTCATTTGGGTTCCACCCGGCTTTGCCTTTTTTACTCACCCACTCGTGTTTGAACACCCGAATAAATGAAACGGAACCATCCAATTCCGCTGGCATCACACTAAACTCAAGGTCTTCTTTGTCTGCAATAAATACGCGGCTGTAACCACTTCCATCTGCGTTGTTAGCTAAAGTTGCCATGTAGCCACGTTTCAGCTTGAACGATTTAATTGCATTATCAAAATCCCCCAAGCTTTTATGGTATGCAACGGACAGTTGCCCTGAATTTCCACCAAAATTTTCTTGAGTATAAACTGTCATTGGTTTAAACGACGAACCAAACGGCATGACAACGGCACCGTGACCATAAATAGCCACACGACCATTTACGCTAGCGTTAAGTGGATTTCCGTTAATTAATATACTGGATGCATAATTGGCAATCACCATGGATGGTTTCATGTTATCGAAGAACACCCAGGCATCTTCATTATTTAATGATACCGTACTGTTTATGATTGGCGTATCTGGAGAGGTCAAATGTAATTCAAGAGGTGACGTAAGTTCTCGATTTTCGTCGGTTAAATTGAGGTGTGTTTCTTTGGGCACTGCGAAAGATGAAATGGTCACGCCCATAAAAACAGCGATCAAAAAAAGGGGTAAACTGAATCCTGAAACAGAAATTTTTTCGGGAAGCACAGTTCGTGAAATTCCACGACAAGATGTAGGAACACTCATCCTCATAAGTTCGATAGTTAGACAGTTAAACGCTAGCTTGATCTCCTTCGATCAAAACAGCAGCGCTAAGATATTATTATCAATAAAGATTGCTTGTCTGAAATCCGTCAATGCTGATCTATTATCCGTCAATCAATAATTTATCGCCGAAAGGCTTGATTGACGCAACGAAAGTAGCATTCAAAGGAGACCGATTTTTACAATAATCCGTCAATTTCTGTCAGAAATTCACGGGACTTATTGCCATTGAAAATTTCATCACAGAGTCAAGGCAGAACAAAAAATACCGGTTCAGCTCAAAAAAGAAGAAGCGAAAATTGAAAAAAGTACTTTTGAATTTCATCATCAATCTGAATGATTTGAGACAGGCATTTTTTTTTAAATCAAAATAAATTCAGGCTCAATAAAAAAGCAGTGCTCACAATAAATAGAAGCACTGCTTTCACTCTTAAAATATTTTTAAAATTGTGTTTCTATTTCTTCTTAGTTAATGTATCACTTAAAATAATACAAATTGGATTCGTTCAGCTCGATAGTCTCCAATCCTTCACACTTATTTATATTGTAATGCTTTTGCTTTATCATCCAAACGTGTATAGATTCGATTCAAAACCTTTTTCAAAATCGGTGCGTAGGATTCATTCTTATAGGCTTTTAACAAGTAGGGTAATGCTTCTTTATAAATTGCTTTTGGCTCATTCAGCGCTTTGTCGTATTTGTTAAAATCGTTCCAGTTTGGCTTACTTTTTTTCTCGTACTCCTTTTTCTCCCGATCAAAAATCTTGCTTGCCTTATGATACTTGATCATTCCAATAGCCATGTTTGCATAAGCATCATCCGGATCAAGCTCCAGTACTTTGTTGTAAACTGCCGTTGCTTTATCAATTTCCCCTGTGTTTTGATAGGCAGCGCCCTGATAACTAAAATACGTTGGGTTGTCCGGGAACCATTCAGTCAACTTTTTAGTTGCACCCAATAATTTATCCCACTGTTTTTTCTTTAAGTACAGGTGTGCCAGGCTCTGAACGATTGACTGTTGAAAATCAGGAAAAGCTTTCATCTTTTCAGTCAGTGCCCATTCATATGCGTCATCATTCTTCGTTCTTTTTGCGAGGCTGATCAGCCGGTCATAAATGTCTAGCCGGGGCACTTTCAGCTCAATTGATTTTTTGTAGTAATTAATGGCATCATCCGTTTTCTTCAGCTGGTCGCTGGCAAGTCCAGCATAGCTATACATTGTAGCCTTTTGAATGGAATCACCTTTCCCTGTTTCAATCAAACTTTTACAGTCACTCAATGCTTGTTCATTATTACCATTCATCAGTTCGGTCTCGGCTTTGCTTAGCTTCGCTTCAAAATCCTGGGCATGAACGGATAACGCCATCACAAACAAAAGACTGGCTGCCACGAAAAAACTCTTTATCTTCATTTTCAATGTTTCTTTGGTGTTTAAATCACAATTAGATTCTGGTTGATTTGTTTTAATGCGCCCCAAATTTAACGATCTCAATTTAATTTACCATCAATTCAATCATTCAAGTCCGATGTCATTCAACTATTTCAGATTTAAAATGACATGAAATTTCAGTTTTCGAATAATAGGGCTATTCCGAAGAATAGCCCTAACATAATTGAGTAGTCCTATCTGGTATTAATAGCTACTGTAACAATTCTTTGGTTGAAGTTTTTCGATCTTAATTTTCGTGGCATAAATCACCCAATTATCAACACTACAAACGAAGTGACAAGATATTTAAAATCTAAGCGAATGAATGTCACATTTTCGGCAATGACGGGTAACGTTATCAGCACTCCAGATCAGAAAAATGCGACAAACAAAAGTGATTCACTGGATTTTGTCTATTTATCAGACAATGAATAAAACCGATCAGCCCTTGTCGTTCCCCATGATTTGTTCGGCTCCAATCCCATCACCAGTTTCAGGACGCCGCCATTTTTTATGGTATTGAAATCGATAAAACAAGTGTGCAAATCCGTCCCATTGAAACTCGCTTTTTGAATGTAGCTATTTTTATCCGACAATCCTTTTGCTTCAATCACCAACTGGTTTTCACCCATCTGAATGATCGTTTTTTGAAAAAGCGGCGTGCTGATAACCAATTTGGTATCGCCCGGGAAAACCGGGTACAACCCCATAGCCGACCACACATACCAGGACGACATCGTTCCGGCATCATCGTCCATCTCTGGAAGGTAACCATCAGGCGTGTTTGTAAAAATCGTACGCCGCACAGGAACTTTCAATTTTTCATGCGTCCCATACCAGTTGTTGGTTGGCTCCGTTAATAATCGATGCACCAATCGTTGTGTTTTCCAAACAGAATCCGTGTAGGCATACAAATAGGGCACCTGAATGTCCGGCTGATTTCCGATATTGAACAGTTCATGTCCAAAAAAATAATCCAATTGTTTTTCGTAATGTGCTTTTCCCCCCACCATCTTTTGCACCCCTTCAATATCAAAAGGAACAAACCAGCGATATTGCCACAAGGTTCCCTCGTACAATCCACGAGCCTGCATCACATCGGCTCTTCGCCGCATTCGCTTGAAGTATTTTCGCCAGGTTTTTCGATACTGAAATGCCTTTTTATGAAAATATTTCTGATCATTGGGATGATCAAGCTCGCCGGCGATTTCCGACATGACCCACAAATCATAGCTCGACTCCAACACCCTGTCCGGTGAATCGAATGGCAAATCCGCCATTTCATCTTTTAAAAACGGGTAGATTTCTTCCATCGAAAAAGGTAGCAATCCTTTGCGTTGCGCTTCAAGCAGTGCCACTATAGCATGCTCCGTGCGCACGGTGATGAACGGTTCAGTTTGCGTTGCCCACTTTGGCTTTCCTCCCTGGTAAAGATGCCTCAAGGAAAGCATCATTTGCGAATAGGTTTCAGGATAAATTAAAGATAGCAGCGGCAACTTCGTTCGAAACGTGTCCCAAATGGACCAGCCAAAAAACTGAGGTTGATCCGAATGATACAGCTTGCCATCACTTCCCCGATAAGTTCCATCGTCATCATTAATAATGAATGGCGACTGCAAGGCATGATACAAATGGGTGTAAAAAATCCTTTTCAACGTGTCATTTGTTGTCTCCACCTTCACTGCATTAAGGCGATCATTCCAAGCTTTTAATGCATCATTTTTCACCTGATCAAACGACTTTGTCATCGCGTCTTCCAACGTTTGAACAGCATTGCTTTCGCTAACAACTGACAACGCACACCAGACAGGTACCGCTTCATGGTTTTGGGTTGAAAACCGAAAAATCAGCTGCGACTTGTTTTGCAGGGTATTCAATCCTGGCTTGTTGATGGCCAGTGCAAAATAAAAGGTATAACGCCCCATGCCGCAAACAGTTGAGGCTGAAATTTTACCACTTAATAGGCCATCTCCCAACCAATGATGTTGTTGTGAAGCATCTCCGGTGAATGAACTTGCCAGGTCAAGCGAAATGGCAGCATGTCCGGATTTTGGAAATGTAAAACGGTAAAAAGCCACCTCACGTGTTGCCGTCATTTCAGCTCGAATCTGGCTGTCGAAAATCACCGAATAGTAACCGGGAACAGCCTGCTCTGCAATCTTCAGGTATTTTTGAAATGAGGGAATTTGTTGATTACCCTCTGAGAGAAATGGCAAAAGACGAAGATTTCCTCCAGCGCCTGTGCATCCCACGCCGGAAATCCGTGTTTGCGAAAAGCCCTTTATTTCATTGGACGAATAATCATAGCCCGAATGTGCCAATGTCCCCTGCAATTTGGGTTTTGTGTCCGGACACGGCTTGGCCATGCCAAAAGGCACACCGGCTGCCACATCGGTCTGTCCATGATCATTTGCTGTGCAGATAAAAGGATCAACGTAACCGGCGACTCCAGCTTTCTGTCCAACCGAACATTGGAACTGAAACTCCAGGGCCAGTAAAAAAAATAATCTCAATGTAGATTTGTACGTCAACCTTTTATCGCTCATAATGCTTCTTTAAAACGATGGTCCCTGGATTGCGATCACCAAATCAGGGTGTTTGCAAATTAGCATTATTCTTTGTGACTGCATCAATCAATCACCAGAAACCTTGCTGGTTTTAACAATGAAATTACTGCGCCTAAATACTCCAGGCTTGGTAATCACACTTTGATAATAATTGGGAATGCCTGGATGAATAAATCTCTGGTTAGTCCTTTCAAATACCTTTAACAAGCCCTCTTTTTTGACCATCTCACAATACAAAAAAGGTTCTTAAAATAGTCATTTTAAGAGCCTTCAATTCAATCTCTGTGTAGAAAGTGTATGATACCAGGATTCGTCATATGGCCGGTAAATATTTTATTTTCAGAGATATATCGAGCTATTTCAAGAGAGAACTCACCGTTTAACTCACCTGAAATTTAATTTTCTTTCAATTTAATTTGAAAGGAATCGGCCTGTTGAAAAAAAAAAAATACTATTCTATCCGAGCAAACACATCTCCATAACTGCCAAGTAATCCGCAATTTAATCTAACAACCTCATTATATCTACCGAAGTAACCAAAGATTTAGAAGCTCCCAAAGTTTCACTTCTCGCACCGGGGAGCGAACCTCCAACCCAAAGTTTATAGTTCCCTTTTCGGAGGACACGTTTACCGTCTTCATTAACCTCTTTAAATGAATCTTTATCCAGATTAAAATGGACAATTTTTGACTGCCCAGCCGGAACTGCAATCCGTTGAAAATCAGTTAATGAATAAAAAGGATCGTCACTACCAGCTAATGGAGAACTGGTGTATAACTGAGTCACTTCTTCTGCATCATAATTTCCTTTGTTAGTAACAGTTACAGTTGCGGTCATTTTGCCGTCAGATGAAGGTTCTACAGACAAATTGTTGTACTCAAATTTGGTGTATGACAATCCGAACCCAAACGGGAATTGCGGTTCTTTGGCCATATATTTATAGGTGCGGCCTTTCATAGAATAATTTTCATATGGAGGAATATCATCGACTGACTTGGGTACCGTAAATGGCAAACGTCCGGATGGCACGGCATCACCAAACAGCATGTTTCCAACGGCAGTTCCACCTTCTTCACCCGGATACCACACGTAGAGGACAGCATCGGCCAATTGATAGATTTCAGGAATCGCAATTGGCGATCCGCCTGTAATAATCACAACCAGAGGCTTGCCGCTTCCGTGCGCTTTAATCTTTTTCAGGAAATCAATCTGGCTTTGGGGAAGATGAAGGTATTTGCGATCTCCCCGGTAATCTGACGCAATGGCTGCGCCTTCTTCACCCTCTACCAAGCCGTTGAGCCCCATAACGGCAATACACACGTCTGCCGAAGCAGCAGCTCCAGTGACGTAATCCATTGGATTGATATTATCGCGGAAAGGAAGCTGTCCGTAGCGATAGTTTACTGTAGTGCCAAGGCTTAACTTATTCACGATTCCGTCCAGAATATTTACGGTATTGTTATTCACACCGTAGTAATTACCAAGCAAAACTTCTTCATTGGCGGCCTGTGGACCTGTCACAAAGACGTTTTTCAAATCTTTTTTAAGCGGCAAAACATGATTTTTGTTTTTGACCAAAACAATGGATTTTTCGGCTTCCTCCAAAGCTAACTTCCGATGGGCATCAGATCCGATGACATCCGGTGAAATATGTGCGTATGGATTGTCTTCATCGCCGTCAAAAAAGCCCAGCCGGAATTTAATGTTCAGCAGGTCACGTAGTGCCCGATCTAAATCTTTTTCCGTGACCAATTTTTCATCCAACGCCTTTTTCAGGCTTTCAAATGTCCGCCCACAGTTGACATCCAGTCCGGCCTTAATGGCCATCGCAGATGCTTCTTCTGGTGTTTGGGTCAAGTGAAGTTCTTTCCAAATATCTTTTATAGCCCCACAGTCTGATACGATGTATCCGTCGAATCCCCACTGTTTCGTCAGAATATCATGCAGTAAAAATGGACTCGCACAGCAAGCCTCTCCATCAGTTGCATTGTAAGCACCCATGACTCCTGCGACTTTCGCTTTTGTCACAAGGGCTTCAAAAGCGGGCAAATAAGTTTCCCAAAGATCTTTTGGTGACACCACAGCATTGAACTCATGGCGAAGTGCTTCCGGTCCTGAATGCACAGCAAAATGCTTGGCACAAGCAGCTGCTTTCAGATACTTGGGATTGTTGCCCTGAATTCCTTCCACAAACGCAACACCAATCCGGGATGTCAGGTATGGATCTTCGCCGTAGGTTTCCTGCCCGCGTCCCCAACGTGGATCGCGAAAAATGTTAATGTTGGGTGTCCAAAAGGTAAGGCCGGCATACCGATTATAATTGCCCATTTTTTGCGCAATGTTGAATTTGGCTCGTGCCTCGTCTGAAATAGCGGTGGCCACTTCCTTTGCAAGGGCAGGGTCAAAAGTTGCGCCCAGCGCAATGGCCTGTGGAAAAACGGTTGCGCGGCCATTTCGTGCTACGCCATGGAGGCATTCGTTCCACCAGTCGTATTCTTTGACGCCCAAGCGGGGAATGGCTGCATTAGCATTCATCAATTGACTGATTTTCTCATCAACCGTCATGGCTGAAATCAGGGCGTCTACCCGGTCTTCGCGCGGAAGTGAGGCATCCATCCATTGAAACCCACTTTCATCGTTCGTCTTTTCCTGTGCCTTTGTTCCTGGAGAAAAAAGCTGGAAAAGAACTAATAATGTCAGGCTTAATTTTATTTTCATTGGTTTACCAGTTTAATTTTTTTCATTCATTCTGAAAAGGTCAACAGGTCCGTTTCCCGTCGATATCTTTAAAATCAACCTCGTATTTTTCACCATTGTGCAAAGTGATGTTTGCGCCAAGTGCTGAGCCTGTTGGGGTAATGTCAACGATTTCGAGGTTTTTGATCGGCGATAATTCGTCCTCCGTCCAGGGCTCATTGTCCATGCGGTGCCACATCACGGTAACCATCAACTCCATGGCAGGATTCTTGGCCATTCGTTTTTTATGGGCGTAAATTACGGTGCTCTCATCGGCTTCAGCATTTCGATTGGCATGAACTAAGCTATTCACGCTATCCCAGCCGTTGTAGGTGATCATCGCCACCCGTCTTCCGGGAATCGATGCGGTGATGACTTTCCGGTCATCCTCTTCAAACTGCTCAACAACTGCCTTTTCACCCTTGATATGTGGCAAGCCGAAGTGGCCGAGGGTCAGTTCATATTCAAACGCCAAACGTGAACGATCTACCCGGATGACTCCGCCCGGCAACATGATTTCAGCCAGGTCGATGATGTAGCCCACCCCATTGTTTGGGGGCTTCCGCATAATGGCCTGCCTGTACAATACTTTTTTTCGTACCCCGTTGAAAAGCATGCTTTGCGAAATGGTATATTCCCTGTTTTTGCCCGAGTCATTATCAACGGTCAATCCGGTCAGGTAGAAGTTAACGTCATCGCCCCTCACATCCCTTGGATCCTGACTCCGGTAACTGTATTCCATCGAAGTTCCGCCTTGTGGATTGTGATCTTCCCAGGGGAAATGAGTATTGTATAGCAGTTTGGAATAATTCGGGTCGTTGTAGTACACTTTCCCCGGGATGATTTCGGAAGTTCCGGTTTTCCCATGGTTGACCAACATCAGCCCAGGGCTTTCAAGTAGGATTTTGTTCGAATTGCTCCCCAGTTTTTCCCACATCCCCTCGTTTTCCTTGGCAGTCCAAAATGGTGAATCGTCCGGCAAAGCAAGACAAATAAACGGCAGGAACATTAAGAACGGACTTCCTGCACAACTGTAGTTCTGCACCATGTATTCCTTCTGCCTGTAAAATCCAAGACTGGGGATATCGTTGTAATAAAACTCGGGCTTCGTCACAAACTGCAACAATGAACCGGAACACAGTCTTCTGGCCCATCCGGCATCCAGTCCGGGTTTTTCCTTCAGCATGAAAGCGACAGGGAAAGCCCCTGAAACCCATGTCCGGTAACAGATACTCCTCGACCACATATTGATAGAACCATCGCGACCAAAGAAACCAGTGAGCGACTCCATCAATTTTTGCGCCGACCGTTCAATGATGTCAGAAATTTCAGGATAATATTCATCACCAAAAGTCCTGTTCCAAATTGTTGTATAAACGATGAAAAGGCTGATTGAATAGTAATTATAGGTCTGTTCCAGGTACCAGCCATCCCCTGAGTGATAAGATGCAATCCATAAAAGGTGGCTTTTCAAAAGGTCGTCATCAATTTCATAACCGTATTTTTTGAGAAAGGAAAGCGTGACAATATTAAAAATACGCCAGTTATTTTGGGTTGTTCGGTGGTGTGCCCATTTTGAAATGGTAACTACCATTTCTTCCTTTTGTTGTTCGGTGTATTGTGTCCAGATCGTGTCCGGCATCAGCAGTAATGTTTTGAACAGCCCACCAAACTCGCAGGTAAACTGGTAATTGGAGTCGGGTAATTCTTCGGGCAACGGCAACGAATTGGGATGGCCGGGAGTAAAGGCATTGTAAATCTGTCGGGAATAATAATCCCTTAGGTTGATGTTATTGATCGTTGTTTCAGGATCAATGTGGATCAGTGGGCCTGCCAAGGTAAATGTTCGTTCCAATGCCTCAAAATCGGCCGATTTGTAACGCCAGTCCGGGGCATTGGGTTGGGGATAGGTTTTTCCGGGAACAATGGGAAACGAAATTGGCGTATCGATGGAATCGACATGTTTGAATGCCCGTTCCAGCAAATATTTCGCCAATTCAATATAATGTTTTTTGGTCATCCCGGTGTACGGACTCAACTCAAAATCGGGATGTTGAACTTCAAAAGCGTTTTTCATGATATAGTTCGATTGATATGTTATTTAGTCTTCTTGACGTTGAATTTTGGTTCCATCAATTTTTTCAGGTCGTGAACCGGGCGCTCCAGTTCTTTGGGTATTGGGCGATGTGAAAAAGTTTGAAAATACAACAAACACGCATCCCGCCACCATTCTGCTTCTTTCTCTTGTGTTTTTAATTTTTGTTGTACCAGGTTGAATCGCTCATTATCAATCAGCCCCTTCAGCCGATCCCATTTCTTTTGAAACAACCGTACTTCATCCACGCCGGCATAATAGTGATAGCAAAGTTCTTCCCATAATGTTTTACCCGAATGCATCGTGTACTCCCAGGGAAGATGATGAAACCACAGCAACAGTTCATCCGGACAAGTCTGAAGATTGTTGTAATACTCTTTTAAGGGTGAAAAATATTGATCGACCGCCTTGCTTCCATTTTCGGTACGGTCGAAGCCAATCCCGTCCTCTGCTGCCCGATGGTAATATGGCGGCAACCAATCGGCACGCGCACCTTTGATCTGGCACCAGGGCTGTGGACCATAATGGTTGCTCCATCCCATCAGATGCGCCAATCCAAGCGGAGTCATGTAATTGACAATGGCTTCGCGCGAGCGCATCATCATATCAAGGGCAGGCTTTATAAATTCAGTAGAATGACTGAACGTCATTATAATCCATTCCTTTGCAATATCGCGTGCGGTAAGTTCATGGTTCCATGCCAAACGTCCGTAGGCATACCAGTTTGCCTGGGCAAACGGATGCCCTGTCCAGTTTGTATCGTCACCAACATTGGCAACACCAGCTATAGCGGTAATTTTATTGTGGTAAAGACTACCGTCCGTCACTCGAGCAACGGTCGAACCTTTGCCCTGACTCCAGGTGTCGCTCTCAAGGCATTCTTTCTGCAATGGTGCCAAATAGGCCAGGCTGGTTTCCTGTCCGAGGTATTCCTGGGTAATCTGAAATTCAATCATTTCTGAAGTGTGATCCAGGGCTCCAAACAACGGGCTGAATGGTTCCCGTGGCTGAAAATCGATGGGCCCGTTCTTGATCTGGATGATCACATTATCGGCGAATTTTCCATCGAGTGGTTTGAATTCGTTGTAGGCCTGCATGGCCCGGTCAGCATCGTTTGGTGAATACACAAATGCCCGCCACATGACAACGCCTCCGTGCGGTTTCAACGCATCAGCCAGCATGTTGGCACCATCAGCATGCGTGCGCCCAAAGTTCTGGGGTCCAGGCTGTCCTTCGGAATTGGCTTTCACTAAAAAACCACCAAAGTCGGGAATGGCTTGATAAATTTCATCCACTTTCTTTTTCCACCATTGAATGACTTTTTTGTCCAGCGGATCAGCAGTTGGCAAACTGTCCAGCACCATGGGCGATGAAAAATTAACCGATAAATACACCTTGACGTGATATGGCCGGAGAACATCTGCGATTTTTGCCGTTTTGTGAATGTATTCAGCAGTCAACACTTTCGGAGCCGCATTGACATTATTCAAAACTGCACCATTGATACCAACAGAAGCATTGGCTCGCGCATAGTCCACAAATCGTTGGTGAACGTTTGCAGAATCTTCCTGTTGGTTCCAAAAAATTGAAAGGCCGGCATAGCCGCGTTCCACCGTTCCATCCAAATTATCCCAGTGATTCAACAGCCGCAACTGGTATTTTGGGCTTTCAACAATATCCAAGTTATTCACCGATGCTCCGGTTTGCATTAAGCGAATTAGTGCAAATGTTCCGTACAGCAATCCGGCATCCGAATTGGCAGCCAGAACGGTCATCTTATCGCCATTTATCGTGATTGTTTTCAGCACATATCCTTCGTCTCCACAACGATCCAATTCTTTTTCAAGGTGAAATTGTTTGACAACCTTTTCGTTACCAGTACCGACAATCAGACTAGCGGCTTCTACTTTGCCATTGCCATAAAGCGAATGCCCGGTTAAACCGGCGAAGGCTCGCTCCAATTCCGTGGCTGCCACTTTTCGGGTCGCGGTATTTTCGGGAAAAGTCACGGAGTGAAATGCTTCAATATAACTTTTTGACAAACTGTCGGGTAACAAATCATAGCGAAGCCACAAGCGTGATCCATCTTCGCCATAGGCCGCGATATTCATGATTCCAACGGCCAAAAATATGACCCATTTTAAAAAGTATTGTTTCACGTTTTCTTTCATTGTTGAGAAAATTTAGTCTAGCGTTCAGTCCATTGATCTGTCCGAAACGGAGCTGCCGGCAGACCTTTCTTGTTATACAAATTTACTCCATCAGGATTGTCCGCCCAAGCATAACGTACAGCAACCGGATGAGGAACCTGATCACTCCAGATTTCAACCTGATTTGGAGCGATGATTTTCGCTTTTGCCCAGACAAAATGCTGATCTTTTCCGGCAATAGCAAACTGTTTCAATTCACCCCCACCTTTCACCATCAGCCCACCATCCGTATCTTTAAAGGTCACTGTGATTGTGTCGCCTTCCAACTTCATCGATTTAAACATCGGGCTCAAAGAGGTAATTTGATCGTTTCCGTAAGCCACTTTCTGGGCCACCCAAGTTAGTCGTTTACCCACATCCTTTTTATCCAATGGGTGAATGTCGTTCCATTCGCCAAGGTCAATCGTCACAGCCATTCCTGTGTTCGGCAACTCCAGCGCTTTCGCTTGTGATTCACGCAACAGCGCCCAGTCACTTTCTGAAGGCTCCTCTTTTGCTTCCATATAATTCGGCAGTTGAACAATTAAAAACGGGAAATCACCTTCCCCCCATTTTTCGCGCCAACTGTTGATCATCGTTTTGAGTAGACTGCTGTATTCAACAGGGCGATCAGCATTCGATTCCCCCTGATACCAAACCGCTCCTTTGATGCGGTAGTTTTCAAGAGGCGCAAGCATGGCATTGTACAACCCGGTGGGTTTCCAACGAATGAATGTTTGACTGGCCAATGGATCCATTGTTGCTCCTAAGCGGTATTTCCATTTCCCTTTCAAGTCGATGGTTTGATTTCCAACAGACAGTTGATAGGGCTTATCCGGCACGAAACCACCTCGCCCCTGGTTGCTGATCACCCGGACAACGATCGTGTTTTTTCCTGCTTTTAACACTGAAGCGGGAATTGTATATCTTCTTGGGGGGTATTGATAAGTGGTATTGCCAACATAGCTGCCATTTACAAAAACCGAATCAGCATCCACAATTCGCCCCATTAGCAATTTGGCCGGTTTCCCAACCATACAAGCCGGCACATCGATATCTTTTCGAAACCAAACAACACCATTCACTTCTCCAAGTGGCGTGTCGGCCCAATAACCGGGAACATTCATTGTTGACCAGTCGGCCGTATTTAAATTCGGCGATCGCCAGTTTTGAGTTGGATTTTGATAGCCTTTGTCTTTTTCTTGCAAGTGTGCGTACCAGTTTCCAATCCGGGTTTGATCAGCCTGCTTGATGCTATCGATCAATTGTTGGCTTTTAAAACGTTGTGCTTCCTGGTAGTATTTTGGGAATTTTTTCAATGAATTTTCATCAATCCACGACTCAATTGGCGATCCGCCCAAAGCTGAATTAATAATGCCAATAGGAACATGAAGGGAATCGTACAGGGTGGTGGCAAAAAAATAAGAAACTGCAGAAATTGGCCGAATATTTTCAGCAGTCGGGGTGATCCATTTTCCGGACTCAAGTTTCGTTTGGGGGTTGTTAAAATTGTAGGTTTTTGGAACTTGAAAATAGCGGACGAATTTGTTTTCCGGGTGCTTGATCACTTCAGGGTACATAGGGCTCACCCGATCCATGGTCAATTCCATGTTTGATTGCCCGGAACAGAGCCAAACGTCGCCAACTAAAATGTCTTTTATGGTGATGGTATTCTCGCCTGAAATGGTCATATCAAATGGACCACCT
>Ga0102953_1000574_pt1 | contig 25159 bp, 18 predicted proteins | sample SalPon2A_C_D2_MG_FD_78509 | JGI IMG/M metagenome (GOLD analysis project Ga0102953, IMG submission 78509) | Soil microbial communities from South San Francisco under conditions of wetland restoration - Salt Pond MetaG R2A_C_D2_MG | ecosystem: Environmental > Terrestrial > Soil > Wetlands | place... | reverse complement strand
TCCAGGGCAAATTCAATTCCTTTGTTCGATACTTTGCCTGTATTTAAGAAGCCTTTTAACGGGATATTTACAATCAGGTTGTTTCCATTCACTGCGAAGAAAGTGATTTCACTATTTACCTTATTGCTGAATGATTTTGAGAGCCCGGTTTCATAATTCATAATGGTTTCCGGGTTTAGGCCGGGATTGGGGTTCCACAAAAATAATTCGCGGATAGTCGGGCTTCTGAATCCTTTTGAAACGGTTGCTTTCCAGGTGGTTTCTTTTCCCAGTTGATATGAAAAACCGGTAGCCGGAATCCACTGCTGACCATACACACTATGGTTTTGAAACCGTAACCCGGCATTTAGTGTGAGTTTTTCAGCCAGGGTTTGCTGCACAAATGCGTAGGTTCCGAGTTCGGTAACTGCTGTGTCGGCGAAAACGATACCGGCTCCGTTCATGGCTTTCAGGTTCTCGGCAAGACCACCGTAATTCATATAATCAATACCAAACGTAATGTTGTTTCCTTCAAAAAGATGAAACGATTCAAAAAAGTTGACGCCGTAATTGTGGTCCCTGGAATGAAATCCGTCAGTAATACTGTGTTCCCCAAAATTGTAAAACATTTTAAGCGTTCCCGATGATTTTTCAAATTCACTTTGAAGGGTGAAAGCCCAGTAACCTCTGGTAATATCGATGGTTTCTCCAAAGCTGGCATTCAGTGTGTCGGGGCCTGGATCGGCAGCTTTAAATTTAGCGAGGCTTACATCGGTCGATGCATAAAAATGTTCATTTAAATTGTAAGAAAGTTTCAGGTAGCCATTATTGATTTTAAAATTGGAATGCTCCCGGTGGCCATCGGTTTGGTCGTGATTTGCCGAAACAAAAGCGTTGAATTTTTGCTTTTTGAAGCCCACTGCTCCCATGTATTTTTGGGTGTTGAATGAGCCATAAGAAATCCTGCTGTTCCCGTGCACTCCTTCCCTCGTCTGCTTTTTTGTGATGATGTTAATTACACCACCCATGGCATTCGAGCCATAAAGTATGGACGCCGGGCCACGAATCACTTCCACCCTTTCCACATCGGAAGCAACATACGAATCGGGGAGTGGATGCCCCATAATTCCCATAAATTGCGGATGTCCGTCTATTAACATTAGTACTCCGGTAGTTGGATTTCCGCCAATTCCGCGAATAGAAATTTGGCCCGCCGAGCCAGCAGCCACTCCAAAACCCGTAACACCACGTTTGGTAACAAAAAGCCCTGGTACTTTACCATTTAAAATGGGCAGTAATTCCGATTCGTCGGAAGCCTCAATTTGTTGATGATTTACCACAGAAACCGACATGGGAACGTTGTTGCGGTTTACTTTTACCGGAGTGCCGGTTACAACAACTTCGTCAATTAGGATGGTGTCTGTTACTGAATATTGGGCCCGGCTTTGCTTTCCATAAAATAAAATAGTAAGAAAGGCAACAATAAAAACGGCGGTTAGCTGTTTCATTTTCATAAAAGGTGTTACGTTGTTTCTGATTCGTGTTACCGTTCGGATAAAAAAATTTACTGCGCCTTGCTCATAACCAGTTTCCCGTGTTGAATTCCTTTGATACTGATTAGTTTTTCTGATACTTCGGTTAGTTTGTGTGACGGTCCTTTCACTGCAATAATTTCAAGGTAGTTTATTTCGTTTAAGTAAAAACCTTGCACCGAAAGAATTACATCGCTGTATTCAAATTGAATTTCAGAAGATTTTTTAAGGATTTCTTTTTTCTGGTTCTCAAAAACCAAAACCACAGCACCGGCTACAATATTGTCGCATTTCCATTTTTCTTCCACCAGGTTTTTTTCAATTAAATGCCGAATGGCCTGCGAACGATTGGCAAAGCGGTTGTCTGCCACATAATCATCGAGTGCTTTTAGCAATTCTTCATCCAATGAAACTCCAAACCTGGTTACCGACATGGTGTCACTTAATTTTTATTTCGTGTTACTAAAATAGTTTAAACCGGTTAAAGGGCAAAAGCTTATCTGTAAAAAGTCGCTTAAAATACTCGTATCTTTACTTTTTAACCCGTAAAGTCAAAATAACAGAGGCCTTTTCCTAAAAAAGGGTACTACAACGAAAAAAAGCAACTTGTGGATAGCGTGGCCGGAATTAGCCGTGCCATTGAGTCTGTATCCTGATTTAAAACAAACCATTCGTTTTAACTGGTAGTTCATTACTGTTTTATCACTTTTCTTTCAAATGTGTTTTGTGGTGTTTCTATTTTGAGAATATATAATCCCGGCTTCAATTGGGATACATTGAGCAAGGTTTGGTTTGGTGCAAATGACTTTAGTAGTTTCCCGTCTCCAGTAAATATGCTCGTTCCTATAATTTTCTTTCCTGTTGGCAGAATTACATTGAGTTGGTTTTTAAACGGGTTGGGAAACACCCGAAATTCATCGGAAGTTTTTATAAGGGGTGTTTGAACGATTTCAGCTGTTTGGGAAATCAGCCACAAATCCGGATCAATTTTTAATTCTGAAACCTCGAAACCCGGATTTACGGTGAACTCCTGGTTATTTTCTGTATTTATTAACCGGAAGTCGACAGAATCCGTTTTATCGAAATTATAAACGCGAACTGGCACGGGCATTTCAAAAAAATTTACTGAAGAATCAGAAGTGATTTGAGAAAGCTGAATGTGCAGTATTTCCAAGCTTTCCTGTATATATGAAGTGGAATAAATGGGAAATCCTTGGCCATAATACCAATCATTAAAAAATTCGGTTAATGTGGTATCTCCCGCATTTTCCATGTGCTGAACAAATTGTTCGGTTGTGGCAAATCCGTTGGCAACTTCCCGATCGTTGAAATAATTCTGTAGTCCTTCGAAAAAATGAGTATCACCCAGAATCCAGCGCAGCATGTGCAACAAATAGGCTCCTTTTGAATACGAAAGACGGCTACTAAAAATACGTGAAACACTTGTTGTATCGTTTACAAATACCGAACCCGAAGGATTACTTAAAATGTATTCCGTGTTTACCTGTTTCCATCGCGGCCACCAAACACCATCCAGCAAATTTTCGTAAGCCAACCCGGTGAGAAAGGTTGCAAATCCTTCGTTAAGCCAAATATCCTGCCAGGAAGCTAAAGTGATATAATCGCCAAACCACTGATGGGCAAGTTCGTGTGCTATCAATTCAAAATTAAAACCCGACATAAAACTCATGGTTTGGTGTTCCATTCCACCTCCCCAGCCAAATTGTGCATGCCCGTATTTTTCTTTTGAAAATGGGTACTCACCAATTAAATCGTTGTATAATTGCATGATCTCCGCAGTAACCGGTGTTTTATTTTTTGCATCATTTTCGTCTTCCGGGAAAACATAATTCAGAATTTCTATTTTTTTACCACCGTTAAGTAATAAAGAATCGGAATAACTGGCATAATTGGTTGTTGCGATGGCCACCAAATAGGTGGCAATAGGAAACCTGTGTTTCCAGTGCATCGTTCGATTTCCGTTTATTATGTTATCCGAGACCAGAACTCCGTTGCTTGCAGTGCGGTATGCCTCGGGCGAAGTTACCCAAACATCTATTGAATCAATTTTGTCGGCCAGCGATTGTTTGCAAGGCCACCACTCAAATGCTCCGTAAGGTTCTGAAAGAGTCCAAATGATGGGCATTCCATCATGTTCACTTTGCGTAAAAGCTCCGAAGCCGCTTTTTCCCGGTTCCCCCTGGTAGTAAATTGAAACCGAATCAGTTTCCTGATTGTGCAGGGAATGATCCAGTTGAAGGTTAAGAATATTTTTGCTCCGGGTGAAATTTATTTTTTGTATTCCCTGAACAACAGAATCAACAGTAAGGCTATCGTACAAGTTAAATGATATTTCGTTTAATCCTTCGTTTTGGCTCACAAAGTACGATGTAACCTTTCCGCTGATATAATGCACCGCGGGATCGATATTCCATTCCATTCGTTGGTAAATCAAGTCGTATGAATGATAATCCTGGTTTTCTTTGAAGCTGGATTTCAACAGAAAATGGCTGCTTTCCTGTAACGCCTGTTTATCAGTAAAATAAGGATCAGGTTGCTGGGCAATTAGTTGTAGTGCGGCTAACAAAGTGAACAATAATAAGAATATCCATTTTCTCATTTTCCAAAGTTAAAAAAAGGAGTTTAAGTTTGATTCGATTTTGTTGGTTATAGAAAAAGCGGACTTTTTCTTGTCCGCTTTTCAAACTGTTTCAGAAAAATTATTTTTCCAGTTCTTTCCAAACCATTGCACTGGCTCCAACAATTGCAGCGTCGCCAGGTTTCAGTTTCGAAGGAAGAATTTTTATTTTATCCTTGAAAATTGGTAACAGGTATCTTTCCATATGCTTTTTGGTTGGTTTGAAAATATAATCGCCGGCAGCAGTTGGACCGCCAAAGAGGAAAACAACCTCCGGACTTAAATGTTGAACCGTATTAGCCAATCCAAGTCCCAACCACTCTCCTGTTTTTTCAAATACTTCCAAAGCAATTTTGTCTCCTTGTTCCGCTGCTTCAAAAATCATTTTTGCATCGAGTTCGTTGTACGATTTGTTAGAAAGTAAACTGTCAGTTGCATTGTTTTTAGCCAACAGTTCAAATGCAGTTCGTTTCATCCCGGAAGCGGAACAATAGGCTTCAAGGTGTCCAAGCGCCCCGCAGCTGCACATTCTTCCCCCGGGAACAAGTGTATTGTGTCCACATTCGCCGGCAAAACCATCGTTCCCGTAAACCAAATTACCATTTACAACCAACCCACTCCCTACTCCGGTTCCGAGGGTAAACACCACAAAGTTTTGCATACCTTTGGCACCGCCGTAAATCATTTCACCAATGGCTGCGGCGTTTGCATCGTTAGTAAGCACCAGCACTTTCATATCCTGAAAATGGCTGCGCAACATTTCAATAATATGAACTACACCGTTAAACGACAAGTTGGGGGCATATTCAATGCTTCCGCTGTAATAATTTCCGTTGGGAGCGCCTATCCCAATTCCAGGAAATTCAACATCCTCCTTTAATAATGTTACTGATTTAATTAATTCTTTTATAGCAGTGGCCAAATCGGAAATATACAGGTCAATATCGCCATGGGTAGGTGTTGGAATATTATCTTTTACTATTACATTCCCTTCCTTGTCAACCACACCGATGGCAGTATTTGTTCCTCCAACATCTACCCCGATTGCAACATTTTTCATTAAAATATCTCTTAACTTTTATGCTTAATAAAGAATTATGCCCTTCGTATGGCATTTCCTTTAAAAGCGTAAAAGAATATATAGGCGTAACAAAGAGCTGGCACAAGAAACGCCCAGGTATAGCCGAAATTATCTGAAATTCCACCCATAATTGGAGGAATTATTGCACCTCCAACTATTAAAGCATTAATTAAACCGGAAGCACCGCTAAGTTCAGCATTATCCAAATCTTTAACTGCAAGCGAGAAAATATTCGGGAACATAATCGAATTGAATAATCCTATTGAAATCACGGTCCAGAGTGCTATGTCTCCACCTGTAAATGTTGTTGTCAGGTCAAGTAATGCTGCTACTAATGCAAAGATTGCCAGCGAACGGGCAGCTTTTCCACGACCAAATACCATAATCACAAAGTTAACTAAAGCAGCTCCGGTAAATGTAGCACCGATAGTCCAGTTCCAGCCGGTTACGAAAGAACCTGCCACAAAAGCCAATGCTAATACAGGTAACAAATAAGTAAGTTTTTGTGCGAATGTTTTTTCAGAAAACATAAAAGATCCATAGAAACGTCCAATCATTGCTCCACCCCAGTAAATAGCGGCATAAGTCGATGCCATTTCGGCTGACATAAAAACATCTCCGATTTTAATGGTTTTTAGATAATTTACCAATAATCCGGCGTTACCAACTTCGGCACCAACATAGGTGAAAATAGCAATTGCTCCTAAAACAACATGTGGATATTTTAAAATGCTCTTCTTTTCCTTTTTTTCTGAAACAATTACAGGAAGTTTTATGGCATATATAGCAATGGCTACGAGAATAACAAAAACACCCATAATTATAAATGGTAATGGAACACGGTTGGCTGCAACCTCAACATCTCTTGGAAATTCCAATCCTTTAAAAATAGCCACAGAAATTAACCACGGGGCAATCATGGTTGCCACAGAGTTCAAGGCCTGTGTTAAATTTAATCGGCTTGAAGCTGTATTCTCCGAACCAATTGCTGTTACATATGGATTGGCCGCAACCTGAAGAAATACCACTCCGGTTGCCAGAACAAATGTGCCAAATAAGAAAATTGGGAAAGAAGGTATCTCAGCAGCAGGAATATAAATAAAACTACCTAAAGCCATTAAAATCAAACCGGCAACTACTGTCATTTTATAGCCAATTCTATCAATTAATTTCCCTGTTGGAATTGACATAATTGGATAGGCAATAAAAAACGCAGAAGATAATAACTGCGCTTCAAACTCCGATAAACTGAAAATTTCTTTTACCGGTGCACTTAAGGTAATAATAAATGTGGTTGCAAAGCCAAAAATGAAAAAGATGGCGCCGAAAACCGACATTCCAACTACCAGATTGTTGTTTTTTTGTTCCATTATTTTTTGGTTTTAGTTATTGAATTCAGCTTAAGTCAATTTAATTGCTGTTTAGCAAATTTAAAAATATTATGCAATTCTTTCAGATATGGATACAGTATTATCCTTATTTATTTCGTTTTGGTTTATATTATGAATTTCCTTTAAATATTTTCAGTAAAACAAAACAGCAAATATTCCTAATTTTTATACAGATAATGAAATAGTTATAATTTTGCAGAAAATTAATTTCTATGCGAAAGGTGGGGAAAGCCATATTAAAAGCAGTGGGTTGGATTTTGCTGGTACCGGTTTATTTTTATAAATATGCTATTTCGCCATTAACACCGGCTTCATGCCGGCATGTGCCTACCTGCTCTGAATATGCGGTTCAGGCCATTAAGATACATGGACCAATTAAGGGATTCTGGCTGGCTACCAAGCGCATTTCAAAATGTCATCCGTGGGGAACACACGGTTACGATCCGGTTCCTCCGAAAGATAAAATCAATGTAAAGAAAATGAACCTTTGATAATTTAAGATTCTGAAAGGATAAACTAAATTTGTGCAAAGTTGTTTTATTCTTTCAATATTTTGCACGTTAAAATGAAAAAAATTATTGGTCTGATAGCACTGGCATCGCTGATGTTTGCCTGTGGTTCCGGCAAGCAAAAACAGAAGAATACTGAAACTTTGAAAAAAGTGGTAACAGTAAGTATTCTTCCTGAAAGGACTTTTGTGGAAAAAATTGCCGGCGACGATTTTAAAGTAAATCTGCTGATTCCATCGGGTGCCAGTCCTGCAGCTTACACATTGCTACCTTCACAACTGAAAGATATTGCGAATTCATACATTTGGTTTCGAGTAGGTTATATCGGTTTTGAGCTTTCCTGGAAAGATAAGATTGAACAGGCCAACAAAAATATGAAGGTGGTGGATCTATCGGAAGGACTTGACCTGATCCGGCATGAATCAGAAAACAAAGTTGATCGTGTACATGCGGGAGGAGAAGATCCGCACATCTGGCTTTCGCCCGCATTGGTTAAAAAAATGGCTAAAAAGATTGCTGATGAACTTACTCTTCTGAATCCCGACCACGGCTCGGACTATAAACTGAATTATTTGAAATTTGTAAAAGAAATTGACCAGTTAAACATCAAAATAAAAAATGCACTGAAAGATTACCAGGGAAGAGAAATTATAGTTTTTCATCCCAGTCTCTCGTATTATGCCCGTGATTTTGGGTTGGTTCAATATTCACTTGAAAGTGGCGGAAAAGAGCCAACACCGCATCATTTGGCAGAAGTAGTGGATTTGGCTAAAAAGAAAAATATAAAAGTCATTTATATTCAGAGTGAGTTCGACCGTGATAATGCCAGGGTATTTGCCGATGAAATTGGAGGTAAGATAATAGAAGTTTGGCCGCTAAACCCGGCGTGGGAAGATAATCTGATGGAAATGACTAATACGTTTATCGATAATTTTTGATGGAACCATTAATTAATATACAAAACCTGACGGTTGGATACGACAAAACTCCTGTGCTGGAAAAGGTGAATCTCGAAATTTTTGAGAACGATTTTCTTGGAGTAATCGGGCCTAATGGCGGTGGGAAAACAACATTGCTAAAGGCCATTTTAGGCTTGCTGAAACCCATGAGTGGCGAAATTTCATTCAGAAAAGATATGGACCGACGGAAAAAATCTATTGGCTATCTTCCTCAGGTGCGCCACATTGATCGTAAATTTCCGATAACTGTGTTCGATGTGGTTCGTTCAGGGGCACTCATGCAAAACCGCACTAAAATTACCGGGACTGAAATAAAACAAAAAGTGGAGGAGTTCCTGGAAGAAACAGGAATATCTTCCATCGGGAACAAAGCCATTGGTGAACTTTCAGGAGGGCAAATGCAGCGTGTATTTTTGTGCCGTGCATTAATTAGCGACCCCAAAGTTCTGATTCTGGATGAGCCTGATACGTTTGTTGACAATCGTTTCGAAGGCGAACTTTACAAAAGGTTGAGTCATTTAAATAAAAGTATGGCCATTATTTTAGTATCACACGATTTGGGCACCATTTCGTCGTATGTAAAAACAATCGCCTGCGTAAATGGCGATCTTCATTACCACTGTAGCAATACCATTACGCAGGAACAACTCAACGGGTACAACTGCCCGATTCAGATAATCACCCACGGTGAAATTCCTCACACCGTTTTAAAACAGCACCATTAATATGAGTTCGATTACTGAATTGTTTGCATACGATTTTTTTCAAAAAGCGTTTTTAGCGGCTGTGTTTGCCAGTATTTCCTGTGGAATTATCGGGAGTTATATTGTTTCGCGGCGAATAGTTTTTATCAGCGGGGGAATAACACATGCATCGTTTGGTGGAATAGGACTTGCATTTTTTCTGGGCTTTAATCCATTGGTTGGGGCTGTACTTTTTGCGGTGTTTGCCGCTTTGGGAATCCAGTTTTTTACCAAGGTTGCCGAAATTCGCGAAGACTCATCCATAGCCATTTGGTGGTCACTGGGTATGGCTCTTGGAATCATTTTTGTATTTATCACACCTGGCTATACTCCCAATTTAATGAGCTATCTTTTTGGGAATATTCTAACGGTAACAACAGCCGAACTCTGGTGGATGTTTCTGTTAAATGTGGTGATTATCTCTTTCTTCGTGTTGCTTTTCAACAAGATTCTTTACATCGCTTTTGACGAAGAATTTGCCCGTGCTGCAGGATTGCCGGTTTCACTGTTTAACTACTTAATTATTATATTAATAGCTTTAACTGTCGTGCTGAATATCCGGGTGGTTGGCATCATTCTCATCCTTTCTTTACTAACAATTCCGCAGGCCACGGCCAACATTTTTACAAACGATTTTAAAAAACTGCTTTTGCTTTCTTCACTGTTTGCCTTTGTTGGAGCCATTGCCGGACTTTTTATCTCTTATTTTCTCGATATTCCTTCAGGAGCTGCTATTATTTTTACTCTTGTGATAATGTTTGGGATAATTCGTTTAATTAAACATTTTCTGGGATGATTGGTGAAAGGAAAAAGGAAAAGTTTTATGAATGTTCGGAGTGTAATTTCCGGTTTTCGAATCTGGATGTACCACGTGTTTGCAGCAACTGTTTTGCCTGCACCGGGTGTGAAATTTATATTTGCCCGTCTTGCGGTTCCGAAGTAATTATCAAACCCATGAAACCCATGAAAAAATTAGGTAACGATTAATTTTCATGTTTTTTTCATAAAAAAATTCTTCTGTTGCTTAAGTTTTTTTAGAATGATTAATAATGGTTAAAAAAACATATACTTACGCACCATATTATTTGTTTCGAAATAAAAGAAAATGTATTTTCGGAATGTGTTTAAAACAAATCAATTCGGGATTATTTAAAAAAACTGCCCACCTGTAAAAAGCGTGGGCAGTTTTTTTATTTTCTGTTGTACTGTAAAATAAATCCAGGTTACTTGGTAGTAATTTTCCTTTATAATTAAAAGAAACCCAATAATTTTTTGAGTCAGTTAAGGTATTTATTCAATTCGTTCTTTTCAATATCGGTAAAATATTTTACTGTACTCACTTTTAGTTCCATGGTTGCGTCTTCGTCGCACACAATAATTCCTTTTGTGTGCAACTGCAGTACAGAAACTGTCCACATGTGGTTGACGCCTTCTTCTACCACCTTTTGCAACGCACGCGCTTTGTTGTACCCGTTAACAATAATAATTACTTCCTGTGCCTGCATTATGGTATCAACGCCAACAGTTAGTGCCGTTTTTGGTACCTTATTTATGTCGTTATTGAAAAACCTTGAGTTGGCCAAAATGGTATCGAAAGTTAGCGCTTTCACCCTGGTTTTTGACTTCAGAGACGATCCAGGTTCATTAAACGCAATGTGTCCGTCCGGGCCAATGCCGCCCAAAAATAGGTTGATTCCTCCATAACTTTCAATCTTTTTTTCGTATGCTTCACATTCTTTCTCCAAATTGTGAGCATTTCCGTCCAAAATATTTATGTTTTCTTTTGGAATGTCAATGTGGTCGAACAAATGTTCGTGCATAAAATGGTGGTAACTCTGTGGGTGATCTTCCGGGAGCCCAACATATTCATCCATGTTGAAAGTAACCACATTTTTAAACGACAGTTCTCCTTTTTTTACTAAGGCAATTAATTCGGAGTAGGTTGCAAGGGGAGACGATCCTGTTGGCAAACCCAAAACAAACGATTTTTTCTGAGTCGGCTGAAAGGCGTTAATTCTATCGCAAATGTATCCGGCAGTCCATTTACTGATTTGGGAGTAATTTTTATGAATTAAAATTCTCATTTAAAATTAAGTTAATGGTTATTTTTAATAATTAAAAGGTTTGTATTCTGTTTAAAAAAGTCCTTCAGTTGATTTTTCCAGTGCAAAAGCTTCTTCCAGAAACTGTTCTACATTTAATTCGTGAAGATAAACCACTCCGTGAGTAGCACGCAGAAGAGGCGATTCATTCTGATAGAAGAAATTTTTCCCAAGTAACAGTTGAATCTGTTTATGTTGTTCGACCCAAATGCGCTGGGTGAGGTCGCTGAACTTTCCGTCGAGCTGATAACTCGGGAACGAAGCATTAACCTGTGTTACATAACATTCTGAGAACGATTTATTTAACGTAGCTAGCGAGTTGAGAGAAACCGGAACAATCACTTCAACATCCCAGGGGTTGTATTTAAACCATACATTCCTGTAACCAATGATACGCAGGTTACTTAAGTCTTCCTCTTTGTTCCAGGCTTCCACTGCACGGGCAATAGCCTGAAGAACCTTATAGTGGGTGTCAGGGCCGCTACCCTGTGGATCCATAGCAAGGCTGATTATTGTTGGTTTGTATTTTCTGAATTCTTCAAGAATAGGTAGCACATCGCGTTCCTTATCGGGTTGGCTGGCAAAAACATCGCCCTGGTAAAATCCGAGGCGAAGATGATGCACATTTTTTACCATAATTCCATAATGCGCCCAAACCAGTTCTTCCTCCAATTCCCGAATCATGCCCTTCAGCTTTTGAACATTGGGTGGATTTTTGCCCCCGTCGTAACTGTTATCCAATGAAAGAAGAATCTTATTAATAACCTCAATCAGTTGGTTTTTGTCTTTAATCTCCCAAACCGAAACCAAAGCCCTAACCAGTCTGTGACAAACCCCGCGTCGTTTTTCATCATTGTTTTGGGCCGCAATATTATCCAGATAATGATAGACATCTTTGTCCCATTTGTATTTATACCCGTCTTCAAAAAAGTCGGGGTAGTCAATCATTTCAATGTTATCGTTGGCCATTAGGTTTTTTGTATCCACCAGCAAATGGTAAAGAAAATGATTTGTTACAGCAGTAAATCCGGAAGTTAAAACCGAGAAATGTAGTTCGTTGCTAGCATCACGCGACTGACGGTTAGTGATTGGCATAATACCCAGCATAATATCATCGTGGTGTGGGCCGGTGTGATAATACACCTGGTTGGTTTCTTTCTGCATTCCCTTTTGCAACTTTGCCAAAATCGAATTAATAACCGATTGTACAGTATGTTCATCTAATTTGGGAATTTGGCGGCAATATTTATCGGCTTTTAAATCTTCAAGAGTAAGTTTTGGGCCGAACTTGTTTATTTTTTTGCACAGTTCAATTACTGCCCGTTCGGTTTTTTGATGTGTCCATGAGCCACAGTCATAAAAATTTTCAATGCTGTCTTCCAATTTTACTGTCGCACTTTTAGTAAGGAAAAAACGGCTGTTTTTTAATTTCTGTAAGGAAGTAGCCGGCCAGGTGACAGTCGGTTCACATTCGAGGGAATTTTTAATCGTGTCGGCAATGGCTTCACCGGCTGCATAAATAAGGGCTTTATTTTCAGGATTGAAACTAATAGTACCCAGCCCGATGGTAATAACAAGGCGGTTTCGGGAAACTTCGATACCACCCAAATCGGTTGCTGTTACTGCTTGCGTTTCGAAATTGGTTCGTGTTAATCGTGTGGATGAAAAGTGGTCGGAACCACGGGTGTTAAATGCTATGTGTCCGTCAGGGCCAATGCCATCCAGGAAATAACCAATTCCTCCTTTTTCCCTAATGCGTCTTTCGTATTCGGTACACCAGTTGTCGATTTTAAAAATAGACTTCTGTTGTAATTGTTCGAAAGGGGTTTTTGCCTCGCGATAACGAAGTGTCAGGTCTAATTTATAATCGGGGAAAATTTCTGAATAGTGTTTATTACTTTCCAGTTTAATATCTTCAGAATTGATTAGTAACGCCTTTTCTTTGTCGAGCCCAAATCCTTCAATATAATATTTATTTACATAGTAGTATAAACTGTTGTGTTGCTTTGAATTTATAGGATAAAACTCACCCATTTGTACAAGTTGTAGTTCACTGAAATCGGGTTTTTTAATTCCTCCAAGTTTGTACTTGTCCAATATATTTTTTGTTTTTTCACTATCCCAGTTATCTAAAATCAAATGTGTAAACTGAAGAAAGTACTGTGCTGTTTTTCCTGTAGGTAAACTTACCACTCCCTTTGGATTCTTGCTTACCCATTCGATAAAACTAAGTGCTGAAAGTAATCCAAGTTTTGGAAAACTTTCCACAGTAACATAAGGGATTCGGGTCGAAATTTTTTGCAATCCTGCTTCCTCAAAAAATACCTGTTCAACCTTTGAATCGTTCAATTCCATGTATTATAATTTTGAAAATGATATCTTGTCCAGCGCATAGGCAGCTGCACCCATGGTTCCTGCCTTCGAGCCCAATTCTGAGAATTTAATTTGTGTGTCATCACTAATGTCTCTATTGCTGTAGGTATGAATGGCCTGTTGTATGGGAGCGATTATAAAGTCACTTGCTTCAGCAACTCGTCCTCCAATAATTATCAGTTCAGGATTAAATATTTGAATGAGATAGGCAATTCCCCGTCCCAGCCATCGACCCGCATCGGAAAACAATGAAATGGCGAACTGATCGCCGGCATTGGCTGCCTGTGTTACTATCGCAATATCAATTTTGTCGGAATTGCCTTTTACCAGCGATTGGATGAGCGATGAGTTTCCGTTCTCAATACCTTCTTTTGCCATGCGTGCAATCGCATTGGCCGAAACAATAGTTTCAAGGCAACCCTGTTTTCCGCAGCTGCATAAAACACCGTTGTCGGCAATGGGCAAGTGACCAAATTCACCCGAGAATCCCGAGCGGCCGGCATACAACTTCCCGTTAATAATTATTCCAAGTCCCAATCCCCAGTCGGCCTGAAGCATTAAAACATTTTTCTTGTTTTTGGCAAGTCCGAAATGTTGTTCGGCAAAAGTGCGTACTTTCGAGTCGTGATTAAAATAAACAGGAATCCCGAATATTTTTCGTAACTCTTCGTACAAGTTTGTTACCTCGGGGAAATAGGTCTTGTTTATTCCAAGTTTTTGATTGATTAGTCCCGGAAGTTCGATACCTGCCACCAGTATTTTTTCACGATCAATGTTACTTTCTTTTACTACTTGTTCCAGTTTTTCGCTCACTCGGTGAAAAATTTCGAGCTTCGATTGCATTTTGATGGAAAAGTAATGAGGCCCGCTCACTTCCTGGTTGTTGCTGTTAAATATGGAAATAATAGTCCGGTTGATATTTATTGTAATTCCTACAACATAAAAACCATTTTCAACCAAACCATAAATGTTGGGTCGTCGACCGCCACTCGAATCACCTCTTCCCAGTTCCTTTACCAGCCCGTCATCAATTAATTCAACCAATAAACTGTTGATTTTAGGAGTGCTTAATTTGATAAGTTTTGAAAGTTCCGAATTCGATAATGGACCGTTGAAATAAATGGCACGTATAATGTGTTTTTTATGATCTGTCTTTTTTTTCTCGACAGCCTGACTTTGGTTTCCTGTATTTTTAAATAGTTTTTCCATATAGCATTGGCACAAAGATCAAAATAAATTAGTGTTCCGCCAACATTCTTTTTAAAAAAATTAAAAAGGTCTGGCTATTTTTGTTAAATTTAATGATTCATTTACAATTCATAAATATTTAATATAGTAAACTCTTCCAGTTAAAGAAAATAGTAGATATTTATACTACTGTAATATCAACTTCTAAAACCTTAAGAATATGCGTATTAAAAAAATATTTTTCCTGATTATATTATTTTTCACAGTTGCATTTGCACAAAGTCAATCACGAAAAATTATAAATATCCCCAATATTCCTGGTTTTCAAACATTGAAATGTGACTTTCATATGCACACTGTGTTTTCTGATGGCACAGTTTGGCCCACTGTGCGTGTAGAAGAAGCCTGGCGGGAGGGACTGGATGCCATTGCTATTACCGATCATATTGAATATCGCCCGCACTCAAAAGATGTTGTGGCAGATCATAACAGGTCGTACGAAATTGCAGAACCACTGGCTCAACAAATGGGCATTTTATTGGTACATGCTGCAGAGATTACCAGAAGCATGCCCCCGGGACATTTAAATACACTTTTTATTACAAATGCTAATTTGCTCGAACGTGACGATGTTTTGGATGCTTTGAGGGAAGCACGCGATCAGGGAGCATTTATTTTCTGGAATCACCCGGGATGGAAAGCTCAGCAACCTGATACTACTGTTTGGTGGGATGAACACACTCAATTATTAAAAAACGATCTGTTACATGGAATTGAAGTATATAACAGCAACGAGTATTGTCCGGAAGCCTTAGATTGGGCCAACGAAAAAAACCTGACCATGTTTTGCAATACCGATGTACACGGGCCTATTGGTATGTCGTATGATGTTACGAATGGACATCGTCCGCTAACACTGGTTTTTGTGAAGAGTAGAACATTCGGCGGAATAAAGGAGGCTCTTTTTAGCCACAGAACACTTGTGTATTTCGATAACACGTTAATGGGGAAACCTGATTTTTTGGAGCCATTGTTTTTTGCCTCGCTAAATTTTAAAAAAGACCCGCTAAAAGTTAGCAATGGTGTTTCGAAAAAGGTGGATATTACCAACAACTCTGATGTAGATTATGAACTTGAATTGGTACAGCCGGGTATTGGATTCGATGCTCCGGAAACGATTGTGTTAAAAGCACACCACGTAACAGCATTGATGTTAAGTGGCAATTCCGATGAAGTGGCGCAGATGAAAACACTGGATGCCTACTACAAGGTAAAAAACATGCAGGTAAGTTCGGAAGACAACCTCGTTGTAACCTTTTCATTCAGAAATAATTAATTGTTCAGGAACTGTTTATGCAAAAAAGAACACCTGCAAAACATGATTTTACTTTGTATGAACATTCACTCTCCGGAAATGAAGAGATTTCCCCGGGAGTGCATCTTATTTCTTTCCGGCGCAACTTCGATTTTATACCGGGACAAGTGATAAAAATTGGAATCGATGAGGAACATCTACCGCGTATTTACAGCATTTGCAGCGGAAATCACGAAAACGAAATGCGTATTCTTTTTAATATTAAAGAGGATGGTTTTTTAACTCCTAAACTGGCGTCGTTTATTCCGGGCGAAAAAATACTTACCTCGAAACCATACGGAAGCTTTTTAGGAACAAAAGAACCTGCGTGGTGGATTGCCACAGGAACAGGAATTGCTCCGTTTTACAGCATGTTTCGGTCGGGATGCTTCGAAAATAAAAAACTGATACATGGAGTGAGTTATCTTAACCAGTTTTATTTTGAAGATGAATGGGAATGGTCATTGGGCGAAAATTATATTCGTTGTTGCTCGCGCGAATCGTCGTGTGATGTTTTTTCCGGAAGAGTGACTCAATTTCTTTCTGAAATGAACGATCTTCCCGATGTAAGATATTATATCTGTGGAAAAGCCATGGCAGTAGTGGAGGTGCGTGATTTACTCATCGAGAAAGGAATTTTTTATGAAAATATTATTGCGGAAATTTATTTCTAGGCAAAAATGAAATGTTATCTATTTTGTAACTTTTCAAAATAATCTCAGTTAGAATTGTAGAATAAACTTATTTCCCTGGAACGTTATTTCGAATTTCTACAGTCGGATTTAACGTTCTAATTTTTTTCAAATATAGAATCTTTTAAGACAGAAGTATTTCGAGTAAGATACGAAAACAATTATACTGACAAATGTCATGTAAAGAATGTTTTATGGATCATTTTTGTTGAATGTCCAACATGTGGACAAGTCGATGCCAATATAAAATGCTGAATTTTTGTTATTTTTTAGAATTATTAAACGAATTGTTTTATAAAATTATTAAAAAGTGTTAAAAAAATAATAAAAGGTATTAAATTAATAAAATATTTAAATATTAATATAATTTATTCATTGACATTTTTGTGTTAAATCATTAGTTTTTGTATCTATATTATTATGATTTGATATTAATCAATTATATTAAATATATAATTGTTATTTCCAGTTATTTTGGTTTCAAAAAAACATGTTGTTCGGCATGGTTTTTATTTATTGGTTTGCCATACCTTGGTACTGTTATCCAAAAATTAAAAAGTTATTATGAAAAAATTATTATTATCGACCGTTGCCGTAATGTTTTTTGCTGCAACGGTTTTGTCTCAGGACAAAATTCCATTAATCGGCTCACAAGCACCGTCATTCACAGCAAAGTCTACCAATGGTAAAATTACATTCCCTGATGATTTTGGGAAAAGTTGGAAAATTTTGTTTAGTCACCCACAGGATTTTACTCCTGTTTGCTCTTCAGAATTATTGGAACTGGCTTACATGCAAAAGGATTTTGAAAATCTTGGTGTAAAAGTGGCAGTAATTTCAACTGATGACGTTGAGCAGCATAAGTTATGGAAGGAACATTTGGAAGGACTGGATTACAAGGGAAGAGGTCCGCAGCAAATAAATTTTCCAATTTTTGATGATCATAAAGCTGTAGTTTCAAGACGATACGGGATGTTACATGAACCCACGAGTTCAAATAAAGACATTAGGGGAGTATTTATTATTGATCCGAACAATATTGTACGTTCAATCAACTTTTATCCCATGCAGGTTGGTAGAAATTTTGTAGAAATAGAAAGAATAGTAGAGGCTCTTCAAGAAACGGATAAGGAGCACGTGCTTACTCCGGCCAACTGGAATGAGGGTGACGATGTTTTGGTTCCTTATTTTCCTTATACGAAGGAGCAGTTGGCGGATAATCCGGGATTGAAGGATGAGTTTTACAATGTAGGAAACCGCATGTGGTTTAAGAAAGTTAAGAAGTAACTTTCGAAAAAAATAAAGCATTTTTTTTCAATAGAAATAGGATTTGTTATTAAAACAGCAGAAAAGGGGGCAGAGGCTCCCTTTTCTGCTGTTTTAATTCTGAAACTGTAGCCTGGTAATTCGAATAATTATACAATGGATTTCTTACCGGGTGATAAAGATTCTCCGTATTTAAGGGATTATTATCCTGCGTGTACACCCACAATTCATCTGGATTCCAAACCACAATTTCATCCCGGCAGTCACCTGTAATATCGAGAACAGCATAACTCATATCCGGGTGACCATCATCCGGGAACTCCAGTACTTTTCTTCCATATCCGTCCCAGGCTCCCCCTTCGGCAGCGTTGGCATTTAAAATGTAAAACTCCTCGGTTTTCCCGGTCCAGTTGAGCGGCAGGCACATACTACCGTATTGTGTTGGTTCAAAGCTGTGGTACATTTCCCCCGAAGAATTGAACAGATGCATAATTCCCTGGTTTCCCCAGAAATTTACCGAAACGGTTTCAAGACCGGGCAAATCATCGCGAAAGTTGGCTACGGCCGGATTTTGTACATGCCCGAGGTATAGATGTTTGAAAATGTGACCGTCCAAATTTGCAAAGAAAATTCCCTCGTCACTGGCGGCACAAATAAAAACCGGGAGCTGATTCTGATTAAGCTGAACAATCGCCACTCCGTCGGCATGATCGCTTAACGTATCGTCCATACTCCAAAGTTTGGTTCCGTCATCATCAAACAATGTATAGCCGGCAATAAGTTCATCTTTCCCGTCATTGTCTGTATCAAATGCATAAGGATAATGACCGGTACGACACTCATTTTTCCAAAGTTGCTTTAAATGTGAATTGAAGGCCCATAAATAATTATAGCGATCTTTTAAAATGATGTCCGAATCGTAACCTTTCCCTTCCAGATCGCAGAAATAAATACAGTCGCCCAAAATGCGCGGAAAAATGTTATGTCCGGATGGAAGTGGTTTTCCCCCCGGCGAAAGTGGTGTGGGTGTTTTGAGGAGTACTTTCCCGGTAGCGCCTTCCGCAATAATCATTTCCTGGTTCATGCAGTAAATCACTTCGTTTTTACCATCGTTATTTATGTCGTGAATCTGGAATGCCACGTCGCTGGTGAGCTTTGTTTTCCAGGGATCCGGACTTCCTCTTTGCCACAGTACTTTGCCATTTAAGGTAACTGCTGTAAGGCAACTCAATTCGCTGTTCCGGTCTTTGGGACCGTGGTTAAGAATTTGTCCGAGTAAAACATCAGTTTCTCCGTCGCCGTCTAAATCTCCAAACCGGGCGCACCGACCTGTTCCAAAATCTTTCAGTTTTATTTTTTTGAATACTTTCATTTTAGGATTATCAGCAATCAATGAATCCTGGACTTGAAATAACCGGTTTTCTTCTTTTTTATAATTTTGAAAATCATCCGGATTTGTTGAAACTTTAACGGCATAAAAAGCTGTCGGGGAGTCGGAAATCAGCCCGATTTTCCCTTTTCTGAAAGTTGAATCCTGGGTTTCCAATACAATATTATTATTCACAGTACATTCAATTTTATCCGAATTCACAATGACATTTAAACCGATTGTATCATTTTCAGAAGGAGATAATCCAGCTGCTGCCAAAACTTTTTCATTAGGCACCTGAAATGCTTTACCGTTGTTCACCTTAATGATTTTTATGGAGTCGTTATCAACCCCGGCAAAGTAATAACAGCGGTCGTTTTTATACCGGAAAACCAACCCGTTTCGACGATTTAAGTTGGCTGGACTAAATTTAACTTCAACAGAATAATTGTTCCAGAACTGCGAACCGGTAACCACCATGGGGTGCCAGTGTTTGTTTGGATTTGTGGCATTCTGAAAAAGCATTTGCCTGTTCGTTTTTTTTCGGACTTCCCATGAGGGTGGCAGGTTGGATCGGAAAGTAGATATCGCCCAACGTGTTTGCGGCCGGGCTTCTGCAATGTAGTGATATTCCGTGTGTGCCCCAACATCGGTTCCCAGTGGCCCGTGCGGCAATGTTGAAAAATCTTCGTCGAGCAGTACTACTCGATCGGAGCCAGTGGAACAGGCGGAAATTAAAAGAATTGCAATTAAGTAACAGGCAAACGTTTTGGCATTCATTGTCAGTCGATTTAGTTATTAGTTGCAACGAAGATAACAATTCGAATCCAATTTTTTGCAACTATATCTTTTGGTGCTCAGAATGGATAATCGATGTAAGTTATTCTATTTTATCTTACCGTTTAATAAGTCAACCCTACCGTTTAATAAATGGGCCTTTTAATTGTCGGTTTTTTCGGCCAACTTTGGGTAAACCAAATTCAGCAAAATGAAAACTCGATACCTTATTCCCATTTTCTTTGTTTTTTTGAGTTTCTTTTCTTCTGCCCAGGAACAAACCATTCAGTTAAAATTGGAAGAGGGACATGTATATGTATTTGAAAAGGTGGATAAAATATATGGCACCCGGGAAGATGATTCCAGAGAAATTTATTCAACCAGAGAAAAAACTGTAAGGATTTTTGTTGAGAAATTTGTTGCCGGACAGGAAGCAGTGGTTTCTGCTCATTTGCTTACAGACACCTATGATCGACCAACTTCATTACCCTTGATAAGTAAAATTGATTTTGTTTATCCTGATTTTAATCCGGATAAACTCACGACTTCATCGAAAGATTTATTCGATATGTTTCTTTGCAGAGATGAAATTAAATTTTCAATCGATTTAAAATCACGTGAAATTAAAGTGTTTGACCGCGTTGAGTTGCTTGAAAATTTTTTAAGTTATCTTGAAACACAGGATTTAGATGAAAATGACATAAAGTCGATTATTGAAAATACGAATAAAAATATTTTGCCGGAGCAAAAATACCTGGTTTCTCATTTGCTCTGGTTTCACAATTCAAAAATTGAAGCAGACAACTCGATTGAAAACAGCTTAATAAAGGATAAACTTAAAATCAATAAAAAGGGAAAGGACTTTCTTGCCTTCAGCGACATGGATTTCGATAATTTGATTCCGGGGAAAACCTACAAAAAATACTGGGTTGAAACCGATAATGGAATTATAACAAATTACTCAACCATTCAAAGAGACTCTGTTAAAGATTCTTATGAAGTTAGGATTAATAAAATGATATGGCGTGTGAATGAAACCAATTTCAGCTTACTTTATGCAAAACCTCTTCCGAAAAATCAATTGGTAATTTCCGGTGAAATTGAAACGCCCCTGAGCAACATTATGCACATACGGATTTTGGATAAACCTTGCGGCGTTGAAATGCGGGAAAAAACAGTTCTGCTGGATGAAAAAGGTTATTTCAAAACAATGGTGGATTTTTCACACGGTGGTTTTGTATATGTTGAAAATGAAAATAGAAACAAACACCGTCCGCCCAAAACCTTTGTTTTTTATGCTGAGCCTGGCGACACCCTCGAATTTAAGGCAAACGGGAAAGAACAACCATGGAATATTAGCTATAGTGGAACAAGAATAGCTGAATCGGAATTAATTGAAGAAATAAGGAAAAATATTCTGGTAAATACCGATACGAGCAGATCTTCCAGGAGCCGTGTAATTTTTGACAATGATTTAATGTTTGCATATAATATTATAAATAATAAAATCTATGGGAGTGCGGAAAAAGTTCAAAACATTTTTAGCGAATTAAATAATGTTGAAAAAATAACCTCAAAATATAAATTAAACATAGATGAACATGTCCTTAATTTCATTCTCAATGAAACCAAAAGTTACATTTATTCAGGGTTATTTAATTTTTTTATCACTTTTAATCAAAGGCGGATAGCTGGACTAATAAAGGACAAAGACGGGAATATTGTGGTATCGTTTAGTCATGATATGAATATTCCTGATTTTAAGGAGGTACGTAGTTCCCTTAATCAAACCAACATTCTGAACTTTTATAATGATTATGGTTTGTACTCCCGAAAAATGGTAGAAAACTATTTTATGTACGAGTTTGCTAAGGTCAACAAAATTGATAATAGAAGAATAGTAACCTCTGGAATGCGATTTCCCAGTGATATTGATAACAGGATTCAGTTTATGCGTTTAATTTTAACGGGTCCGGCATTGTATCGCGAAATTGCATCTGTTCTGAGTAGTATTTTAATTAGAAACGAGCGTATTTACTTCTATATCGACAGGGATGAATATTCGGTTAATACGGCATTGGATAAAATTGAATTGCTAAGTAAAAGATGCAATAATATGAACCTTGTTTCAACCATGGAAGATATTGTAAAGCAGCATCAAAAACTTCAAAATGATAATTTTTTACCTAACCTTACTTTTTTAAATATCGACAAGAAAAAAGTTACATTTAAGGATTTTGCCGGCTCGAAACCAACCCTGTTTTGTATCGCAGAAGGTTGGGGGCACAACCGGTATCATTTTGATGATCTGGCAAAGGAGAATCCGGATATTAATTTTGTGTTGGTTTGTGAGAATACCAGTTTCGCAAACTGGAAAGATTATACTAAAAGGGCAGAACCCATTGCAAAACAACTTCTTTTTGTTGATGATAGTACAACAGTCAGAGATGTTTTTCAAAAGCCATACGTCTATTTTGTTTTAGATAAAAATGGGAATATGGCTGGTAATGTGCGAAGTGCCGAAGAGGGAATTAAAAAAGCGCGGACTACGGTCGAACCAAAAAAAAAACAACTCAATAAATCGCAATTGAAAATTATTATCTCCATACTTTTAGTTAGCCTCTTAACACTGTTCATAATTATGCTATACTGGAAATGGCGGGTTCGGCAGCGGTTCCGGAAGGAGGAACAAAAACGGCGGTTACGTGAGCTGGAGCTCACAGCCATCCGTTCGCAAATGAACCCCCATTTCCTTTTTAACAGTTTGAACTCGGTGCAAAATCTTGTTCAGCAAAATAAGGGCCGCGAGGCCCATTTGTATTTGGCCGATTTTGCAGGACTTATTCGAAAAGTACTGCAAAATTCTGAAAAAGAAGAGGTGTCGCTGGCCGAAGAACTGGAAATGGTGAAGCAGTACCTGAGTCTCGAAAAACTGCGGTTCGATTTTGATTATTCTGTTTCTGTGGATGAAAATATCGACGCAAACAATACCATGGTTCCCTCGATGCTGCTGCAGCCGTTTGCGGAAAATGCAGTGATTCACGGGCTGCAAAATAAAACCGGAAACCGACAGCTAAAAATTGAAGTTACACGGGAAGAAACGGGTATTAAAATCAGCATCGAAGATAATGGCATTGGACGGGAAGCTGCCAAGGAAATTTCGAAAACCAAAAACGGTAAAGGCTCAAAACTAATGAAAGAGCGACTGGAAATTCTGCAACAAAAACAGAGCGAAAATTACCAGCTGGAAATTATTGATATTAATAAAGATGGTGAAATCGGTACCCTGGTTGAAATTTTCATTCCTGAAGAAAAGTAATTTTTTAATGTTAAAAAAATACAATCTTATATAATAAACATAATTTCGGAATAATTTTTGTTAACTGAAAAACCAGTTGCGTACTTAAAGATTTAGTTATTAAGTCCGCGACTCCTCAAAAACTATAAACTTAAATTATTGAACCATGCAAACAATCAGTAAATCTCTGAAGCACACCTTCCTTTTCCTTGTTATTTTTTTCTGTACTTTCTCTCTAATGGCAAACGGTTACATTCCTGTAGATTTCCAAATAAAAGGAATGGTAACCGACTCTGTTTCCGGTGATGGAATTTCGTATGTAACCATTAGTATTCAAACCGAAGAAGGTGTTATAAAACGTTTAGCCAGCGATGCTTTGGGTAAATTTTCATTTTCGCTTGATAAAAGTGGTAAATACACTATTATTTTTCATTCTGTTGGTTACCAGCTAGTAACCAGGGAAGTAACCCTTGAAGATTCTTCTCCAAAAATTGATTTGGGTACGGTTACAATGAAACAATCAGTAGAGAATATTGGAGAGGTTACGGTAGCCGTTCAAAAGCCTTTGATAAGAACTGAACCGGACAAAATTGTTTACAGTCTCGAAGCCGATCCGGAATCGAAAACGAGCAATGTACTCGAAATGCTTCGAAAAGTTCCGCTACTTTCTGTAGACGGTGATGACAATATCCAGTTGAAAGGTTCGTCTAATTTTAAAATACTCATCAATGGCAAAAGCTCTACAATGGTTTCACAAAATCCGAAAGATGTATTACGAAGTTTGCCGGCCAGCAGCGTGAAAGATATCGAGGTAATCACCGATCCTTCATCGAAATATGAAGCGGAAGGAACAGGTGGGATAATCAACATAGTTACCAATAAAAAGCAGTTGGAAGGCTTTTTGGGTCGTTCAAGTGTAAGTGTGGATTCACGAGGTGGATACAGCGGTGGCATTTATGCCACTTCAAAAATTAAAAAGTTTGGATTCTCAGTAAATTACAACTATAACAAATATTTACAGCCTAAAAGTGAATCGGAAAGTTACCGCGAAAATTACCAGAGTACAACCAACAGGTATACCGAAACCAGCGGCCATAACAAGTACACCGGCCGTTATAATTTTTTAATGGGGGAAGCCAGTTATGAAATTGATACCTTAAATTTGATAAGTCTTTCATTTTTCGGGTATTCCGGGAATTTCACAAGTCCGGGATACAATTTAACCAGCGATTATGATATAAATCGGAATCTTACCCGCCAGTTTGAAAACATGATTAACAGCAAAAACGGATTTGGTTCTTTATCGGGAAATATTGATTACCAGCGCACATTTAATAAACCGGATGAAACATTTACTGTTTCGTACCGGTTAGATAATTCGCCCCGAACCACCGAGTATAAAAACACCATAAACGGGATACTCGATTACCCTTCGTACCAGCAGAAAACAAATAACGATGCAGTAGGGCGCGAGCATACTTTTCAACTCGATTATTACGACCCGATTACCAAAGTTCATCAGATTGAAACAGGAGTTAAATTCATTTTGCGCCAAAATAAAAGTAATTCCGATATTTTCAGATACAACAATGAAACCGGGATTTGGGAGCGCGATTTGAGCCGGATTAATGATTTGGATTACGACCAGTATATTACCGGTATTTATGGTGGTTATGTTTTAAAACTGAAAAAAGTAAATATTAAAACCGGGGTGAGGGCAGAAATAACCAAAAACAATGGAATTTTTAAATCAGCACAGGATACAACCTTCACCAACCGTATGTTTAACCTGATTCCTTATATCACACTTTCGAAGAATCTTAAAAAGGGCCAGAATCTGAAACTTTCCTATACGCAGCGATTATCGCGCCCCGGAATTTGGTATCTCAATCCTTTTTATGACGATTC
>Ga0102953_1000573_pt1 | contig 25177 bp, 23 predicted proteins | sample SalPon2A_C_D2_MG_FD_78509 | JGI IMG/M metagenome (GOLD analysis project Ga0102953, IMG submission 78509) | Soil microbial communities from South San Francisco under conditions of wetland restoration - Salt Pond MetaG R2A_C_D2_MG | ecosystem: Environmental > Terrestrial > Soil > Wetlands | place... | reverse complement strand
GTCAAGCCCGGCAACGCAATAAATGTTTGTCGTGGTATCGAGCCATACCATGGAAATCCGGCAATAATGTCAACGCCATTGTCTCTCTTTACCAGGAATTGCTGGGCCGAATTGATCAGATTCCCCATGAACGAATCACGAACCTGCCGTTTATTAAGTTCTTTGGTATATTTTGCTTTTAATCCACCAGATTTTGCCTCTTCAGTGGAGGCTGAGAAAATAATGCTCTCTCCTTTTTTTATTGGCAGCTCAAAATAACCAGGCACGTACAAATCTTCTTTGTAATCATAGCCACGATTTTTCTCTTTCAGGTATTCAATATCATGATACCAGTCAGGTACCGCCACAAATTCGGCTGGTTTTGAAAACTGCATGTTTAAATACGGATAGCCATCATAAAGTCTGATTTTAATACCATTTTCCACCGAAGTATACTTGGTATCAGCATACAAATTGGCTTTGCTCAAGCTGTGTGCGTTCCGAAAACCCAGGAAAGGCCTAAAACGCAGTGTTGTTGGCGAATGGGCATCAACCAAAGTATATTTGATCAGCACTTGTTGCTCATTTTCAACTAACACTCGTTCTTTGCTAAATACGACACCACCAACTCGATACGTCGTTCTTGGTACCCGATCTACCTCAAAATCACGAATGTATTTATGCCCCTTTGGCTCATAATGATCATCCTGATATTTGTGTATTCCCAGGTTAAATTCAGCGCCATGCTGAATAATGGTTTCATCCAACGATGAAAGCAAAACGTGCTTATCCTCGTCCAGTTCGTTAACCGGACAAACAAGTAATCCATGATACTTTCGGGTATTACAACCCGAAATAGTCGTACTGATGTATGAACCTGCCCGGTTTGACCGGAGAACTTCCCTTGAAAGGGAATATTCCAGGTTCACTAAACGACTTTTATCAAACTTAAGGTAGCTCATAGTTCCAGACTTTGGGCTTAATCAAATTAGAAGTTTTATTTATAAGTAATTAGGTAGTTAGATAAAGCTTGAGTATGATACAAAACTACGAAAGAAATTGAATCATTTTCCGGCTTCCTCATTGATACCCATTTAATTCCAGTTCAAAATGTTTTTTCTCTTCTTTTAGATTAAGAAAAGGAAAAATTTTCATTAACCGATCGATTTCCTTTAAGTTATAAAACAGAAATTTTTTATGTTTCTCCGTCCCTGAATTCATGGTACGATGCTCACTAGCCTTAACAATTTTAAGAACCTGGTTGTTGATATCCAGGCTTTCTTTGGCAATCATTACAGCACTGAATTTTTGCCAAATATGATCAACTGCCAAATCACTAATATGCAACATATCAACACTATAAAATCGATAATCCCGCAATTCGTCCATCACAATTTCATAGGATGGGAAATAGGCAACTTGCTCTTCTCCAAAGCCTTTTTTCAATCGGTCAATTGCCAGCAAAAGAGTGGCTTTACTAAGCTGGTTTTCGACTGCACCATCCTTCCAGTGGCGTATTGGACTGACTGTGAATAGGATTCTTAAGTTTGGGTTAAATCTCCAAAGGCTTGAAAGCAGTTCGCGATAGTCATCAACGATCTCTCCGGGGCTCATTCGAAACCGTTTAAATTCCGAAGTCGGCAGTTTATGACAGTTTGAGACGATATCTCCTGTCCGTTTCAACTCATAAACCCATGCCGTTCCCAACGATAAAATCAAATAAGTACTTTCTTTCAACTGTTCTCTTGAACGTTGAACTTGATCGTTCATTCGATCCAAGGTACGTTGAAGTGATGAGGAAGAAAACCGGCTGTGATGATCAAAACTGTGCCAAATGCCGTCTCGTTCAAACAGATCACCTTTGGTATAGTTTTTTCCATCCATCAACAGGCGCAAACTTTTAGCAATCGACCATGGGTTGTATAAAATGCCAAAAGGATTCAAATCAACCTGGTACTTGAGTCGCAACATGCGCGAACCAATATTTTCAGTAAAACAAGATCCGGCCATCATGATTTTCTGATGGTGATCGATTTTCCAACCGGTATCTTTAATGGCCACTTCTGTGAAATACTGATTCATTTAACGCACACGTTTAAAAGGTTCTTTTTTTAATACCATTGCCGTACGAGCCGGCAGATACAAATTCAAATAATGTTGACTCGTCAGTCCACCGGAAGGGCGCGTATAGTAAATCATGCTTTTATCAATCCGGTTTTGCCCACCAAACCTGGATTCATCGGTATTAAACAGAACCCGGAATTTCGACGGTTCCAGCGGAATACCATAATCGGTGAACGATTGGGTTGGGTTGAAGTTAAACACCATCAGGTAATCACCACGCTGATAGCTTAAAATATTGTCGGCTTTATTATCAAAGCGCCAATACACTTCTGGAATATTCAACAAACTGGTATCCCGCACCCACTGCATCATTTCCTTATCAAAATCAGCCAACCAATGATAACGTAACTCTGGATTGTCCGCGAGACTCCAAAGCCGGCGTGCGTTTTTAAACGACCAATTGTTACCCTGGCGAGGAAAGTCAATCCATTCCGGATGACCAAACTCATTGCCCATAAAATTCAAATAGGCTCCACCGGCACATGTCACTGTTGCCAGCCGAATCATTTTATGAAGTGCCATTCCCCGGTCAACAATCATGTTGGGTTGATCTTTCCGCATGCTGAAATACATCTCTTTATCAATCAACCGGAAGATAATGGTTTTGTCTCCCACTAATGCCTGGTCGTGCGATTCAGCATAGCTGACGACCTTTTCATCCAATCGTTTAGAGGTCAATTCAAAGAAAATCTGCCCCATGTCCCAATCATCATCCGGCATTTCTTTGATCAATTTAATCCAGTAATCAGGAACGCCCATGGCCATGCGGTAGTCAAAACCGTATCCGCCATCTTCCAACGGAGAAGCCAAACCAGGCATGCCGCTCACTTCTTCAGCAATTGAAATACCTTTATTGTTAATTTCGTGAATCAGTTTGTTGGACAGGTAAAAATAGCTAACCGCTTCCTGGTCCACGCCACCGTCATAATAGTCTGAATATTTTGTAAATGCTTTCTCCAGTCCATGATCAAAATAAAGCATGCTAGTCACCCCATCGAAACGAAAACCGTCGAACTTAAACTCTTCCAACCAATATCGAATGTTGGAAAGCAAGAAGTGGAGCACTTCATTTTTGCCATAATTAAAACAGTAGGAATCCCAGGCTGGATGTTCACCTTTAGCACCAGCATGAAAAAACTGGTAGCGGGTACCATCGTATTTTCCAAGTCCCTCCACTTCGTTTTTCACAGCGTGTGAATGCACCAGGTCAATAATAACGGCGAGGCCCATGTCATGCGCTTCATCAATCAATTGTTTCAATTCGTAGGGTGTTCCAAAACGCGAAGAAGGTGCGAAAAAGCTCGACACATGGTAACCAAAACTACCATAATAAGGATGTTCTGGAATAGCCATCAATTGAACGGTATTGTATCCTGCTTCTTTAATTCGGGGGAGAATATGTTCCCGAAACTCGGTGTAGGTATGTACCCGCTCTTCTTCACCGGCCATTCCAACATGGCTTTCGTATATCAGCGGTGCTTCGTTCCCACGTTTAAAATCTGGGTATTTCCATTGATACGGTTTTTCGAGAGACCAAACCTGGGCGCTGAAAATTTTGGTCTCTTCATCCTGAACCACACGATTGGCCCATGCCGGAATTCGATTGCCACTGCCGTCATCCCAATGCATGGAAAAGACGTATAAATCGCCATGCTTCAGCTGTCCTTTGTCGAGATAGAGTTCCCAGTTTCCATTCCCGACAGATTGCAATCGATAGTCTTCATGCTCCTGCCAGTTGTTGAAATCACCAACAACATATATTTTTGTTGCATTAGGCGCCCAATCGCGGATTACCCAGCCGTCGTCTGTTCGGTGTAAGCCAAACCAAAGATGTCCGCCAGCAAAGTCTCTCAACGAACCTCCATGAGTCAACTCATGTTCCTTGGCTTTTGCATCGCCATTCCGCGAAATAATGACCGATGCATGAGGTTCAAGCCAGTTATCGTTTTGTATTAATCGAGGTGTGTTCATATTTCTCAAGTGCTTTCCCATAAAGATATAGAATTGACATCAACGAAACCATCAAGAATCATTATAATTCTGGATAATTCATAACATGTTCAAATTCGAAACAATTTGGTAAGATGAATTTAATCAAGGGTTAATTTTCGTCTTCCAGTTGAAAAAGCTCTTCAACAGGCACTTCGAAATGCCTCGCAATTTTTAAGGCAAGTATAGTGTGGCCAATGGATGTCATCTTTTGAAAAGATGACATCCATTGGCCATGCACCCGCTTTATTCATCCTAAGACTTTAAGTCATCGGATGAATCCAAGAAGTGTAAATTTCGCTTCAGCCCATCAAATTTCGTGCGTTTTACAGCTGATTTGCGGAATAGCTCATTAAATAGTGGCTTGTCCATTTGATACCAGTCATCTTTGGAAAGCTCCATCAATTTGGGATTTGGGTTGAAATCCGGTTCATCGTGTGGTTCCGATTTCAGGTTCCAGGGGCAAACATCCTGGCAAATATCGCAGCCAAACACCCGGTTCTCAAACTGATCTTTCAGCGATTCATCCAACTCCCCTTTCAACTCAATGGTTTGGTAGGAAATACATTTTCGGGCATCAACGACATACGGCGCTACAATCGCGTTTGTTGGACAGGCATCCAAACAGCGGGTGCAGGAGCCACAATGATCAAACACCTTCTTTTTATCCGGCTCCAGCTCCAGGTCTACAACCAGTTCTCCAACAAAGAAGAAACTACCATGCTCCACCGAAATCAGGTTGGTGTTTTTACCAATCCATCCCAAGCCAGACTTCACGGCCCAGGCTTTATCCAGCACGGGGGCCGAATCAACAAAAGGACGGCCATTGCAAGGAGCCACGTCATTTTGAATAAACTCCAGCAAGGCTTTGAGCTTTTCCTTCATCACAAAATGATAGTCTTTTCCGAAGGCATATTTTGAAAGGATGGGTGCTTCAGTGTCTTTTTGCATCTCTTTGGGATAGTAATTCAGCAAGACCGAAATGACGGATTTTGCACCTTCAAAGATCAGGCGGGGATCGAGGCGCATGTCTACATTTCTATCCATGTAGCCCATTTCCCCATGCATGTCTTGCTGTAGCCAGCGCTCCAGGCGTGGTTTTTCGTCAGCCAAAAAATCAGCCTCTGAAATTCCGCAATCCAGAAATCCCAGCTCCAGCGCTTTTGCTTTGATACTTTGTGATTTTTCGGCTTGATTCATACTGAAAACAACTCAATTTCAGGATATAAAAATACCCGGTTTTTGCCGGGCATTCAAACTTGAAGTTTCTTATTTTTAAAAGAATCCCAATTCCAACCGGGCTTCTTCACTCATCATCGACTTGTCCCAGGGCGGATCGAATGTCAGTTCAACGTCCGCATCATCAACGCCTTCAACGGTAATAGCAGCTTGCCTGGTATCTTCCACGAGCATATCTGCCACCGGGCAGCCCGGAGCTGTTAAAGTCATAATAACGCTAGCCTTGTTATTTTCATCGACATCAATATTATAGATCAACCCCAAGTCGTAAATATTTACCGGAATCTCCGGATCATACACATCTTTCAGATTGTTTATGATTAAATCAATTCGTGCATCCATGGTTTTTCCTCCTTAACTTGAAATTCTGTTATAAGCAACAGCATACAATTTAATTTGTTTGATCATGGCCAGCAGCCCATTTGAGCGGGTTGGCGACAAATGTTGCTTCAACCCAATATCATCAACAAAGTGTAAATCACTTGCCATCAACTCCTCCGGAGTACGTCCCGATACCACCCGTAACAAAAGCGCTACCAAGCCTTTCACGATAACGGCATCACTTTCTCCTTCAAAATAAATCTTCCCATCGCGAAACTCTGGCACCAACCACACACGCGACTGGCAACCTTTAATCAGGTTTTGATCCGATTTTTGTTTCGGATCCAGCTCTTTCAAATCGTTCCCCAATTCAATCAGGTAACTGTATTTATCCATCCAATCTTCGTAGATGGAAAATTCCTCAACTATATCTTGTTGTATATCTTCTATACTCATGAAACTTAGCTTTTAAAGTTTGCAAAGGTCGCAAATTTTCATTGATTCGGAAAATGATCTTTCCGCAAACTGTGAAATAATAAACTTCACGTTACATGGTAGTAAGAAATACCCTGAACACGGTATTTAATTGGGCAACCCAGCCTCCTAATTTTGTTTCAACCCAAATTTAAAAACAAGTATTTACTTTAAATCGAATTAAAATGAAACGCACTTTCACACAGTTAACAACCTTACTATTAGTATCCTTCCTTATCCTCGCGCAGACATCATGTAAAAAAGACAGCAGCCCATCAGGCAGCAGTGGAGAAATCAAATTAAACATTGACGGAACAGCATGGGAGGCCAGTTTAGCAGTTCAGGCAACCTACAACAACAATGTTTTGGTGATTGGAGGATCGGACGGAAACAGCCAGCAAGTCATGTTGACCATAATGAATCCGTCAGCAGGGGAAACTTACGATTTTGGAGGACTTGGCAATACCAGTTACATTGGTCAATGGTCAGCCAGCCTTGGACAAACGGAAACTTACTCCACCTTCGCCTTTCAATCCAAATCTGGTCAAATCAGCATCTCCAAATTAACAGAATCTCTTGCAGAAGGGACATTCTCTTTCAAAGCAAAGAATACGGCGGGGAATATGGTCAATGTCTTAAACGGATCCTTTTCAGTGAACTTTTAGCTTTCCGATACTTTCTGGTTTTAATTTCACTATCCTTTACGCGGGCCTTGCTCTGACCCGCTTTTCTTTTCCCAACCCAAAAAATAGACAATCCGATTTCCATTATTGAACCATAATTCTCCTTTAGGCGTTCATTAACAAAACCTTGTAACCAATCGGTTATAAAAAGACCAAAACCTTATGGAGAAAAAGTTACTTCTCTTCTGCATTGTCGGGCTCCTTGTAAATTTTCACCTTGGTTTTGCCCAGGACTCCATCCGTATTGCCAAAGAAATTCAACGGGCAAAAGCCACGATGATCTCCACCCCTGACAGTTGCTTGATTTATGCCAACAACATTATTTTATGGGCAAAAGCTAATAGCTATAACTACCAAACTGCCCAAGGCTTAAAAATGAAAGGTGCCTATTTTCACGTACGGGGCATCCCTGACTCAGCTATTTTTTATTATGGTCGAGCCGCAGAAATTGATCGTCAAAACAATCGATTGACCGAAGCCGGAATCAACAACATCAATATTGGGAACGTCTACACCCGAAAAGGCAATTTCGATATGGCACTGAAATTTTCCACGTCCGCCTATCAGTATTTTGATAGCATTTCAGACAAAGCACATAAAATACTGGCTTTGCGCAATATTGCTCAGATTTATTCCTTAACTGGGGATAACGAAAAAGCCTTGACTTATTTCAAGGAAATATATGACGACCTTTCGACTACAAAAGATACCATAAACCTGGCGCACGCAACCAGTAATTTGGGAACCGTTTACATCACGCTAGGAGACATGGAGCAGGGCAAAAAATATACTTTGGAAGCATTGAAAATGTTTGAACACGTACCCGATTACACCGCCATGGGAGCTTGCTACCAAATGTTAGGGAATGTATTCAAAAATCAACAATTACTGGACTCGGCCAACATTCAATACAAGCTAGCCTTGCGATGCTACGAAATCAGCAAGTACCCCTTGGGACTGAGCCAAACCTATTACAACCTGGGAGAATTTCAGGATGTGAGGGGCCATCACGACAAAGCCATTCACTACTTCCGGAAATCGATCGATTTTGGGCTGCAAGCCGGTGACGTCGATTTGCCAAGGCTCGCATCCAAAGACCTGTCCGCTGATTATGCCAAAATCGGCGACTTTAAAAAAGCCTACGAAACCCATGTTAAATACCATGATCTTTCGCAGCAGGTTTTGGATCATGACAAACAAACCACAATTGCCCAATTGGAAACCAAGTTTGAAACTGCCCAAAAAGACAAAGAAATCGAAATTCAAAAAACCCAAATAGCTGAACAAGAATACAGAATACTGCGCAATAAACAGTTCATTTATGCCTTGCTATCGTTTCTTGCGATTGGCATTTTGGCCTTTTTGTACTGGCGTTCACGGTCAAAAGTGAAAGCATTGCAACTACAGGAAAAATACGGACGGGAAATCCAGCAACAGCGCATGATGGCCATCATCGATTCACAGGAAAGGGAGCGGAAACGGTTCACCGCCGATTTGCACGACAGTTTTGGTCAGTTGATCTCCATATTGAAAATGAATATTTCAGAATTGTCGGATGCTGCACAAAAGAATTCATTCTCGAAAATGGAAAAATTCCACGAGTGCAAAAGTGTTATCAACGATATGTACCAAGAGTTACGAAATGTCGTTTTCGACCTGCTGCCGCAAGCCTTGGTTTCTGGTGGCCTCGAACCGGCACTGAAAGAATTTGCCGCCCGCCTCAACCGTAGTGGAAAGACGCTGGTTGAGGTGCTATGCTATGATTTGGAAGGATTGAGCAAAGACGCTGAAGTTGCTTTGTACCGCATTTGCCAAGAGTGGATCAACAACATCTTGAAATATTCTGACGCCACCACCATCACCATTCAGTTAACAACCGATGAAAACGAACTGACCCTGACTATTGAAGACAATGGGATCGGCTTCGACAAAAACCTGTTGATCAACAGCAAAGGAAATGGATGGAAAAACATAAACAGCCGTGCCGGTATTTTCCACGGCGAGCTGGATTTGGAAACAGCTCCGCACACAAAAGGAAATTTATTGATACTCAATATACCAAAAACCGAAGTGCAAATCAAGGAGCGAAAAATACCCGCCTGACGGTATTGTCCCAGCCTAATTTCCATGCGAAATTAGCGGATATGTTGCGGTATTTGTTACATAAAACCTCAAAACCAATCAAAATGAATGTCACACTCATTGACGACCACCCAATTTTGATGAATGGTCTGGTATCGATTCTGAAATCGTCCGGAATGGTCAACATTAACGGAACAGGCGGCTCTGTAAAAGAAGCGCTGGAACTGCTGGAAAAACAATTGCCCGACATTTTGGTGTGCGATTACAATTTACCTGATGAAAGTGGCTTATCGCTCATTCAACGAGCTAAGCGACTTTACCCGTCGTTAAAAATTATTGTGCTCAGTATGCATAGCGAACCGTATCTAGTAAAAGAAATTCTAAAAGAAGGCGTTCAAGGGTATATTTTGAAGAAAGACACGCAGGAAGAACTGCTCACGGCATTGGATGTCGTTTATGCCGGACGGATGTATTTTTCAAACGAGATCAACACCATTTTAATGAATGCGCTGAATGAGCCCAGCGAAAACAAACTACTCACACCCCGTGAACTGGAGATTCTGCAGTTGATTGCGGAAGAATGCACCAACAAAGAGATTTCGGGAAAACTGTTCATCTCTGAACGTACCGTGGAAACTCACCGCAAAAACATCTTCCGCAAAACAAAAACCAACTCGCTGGTTGGCCTGATCAAGTTTGCCTACGCCAACAATTTGATTTGAACGCACGGAACTGGAAGCAGGAAAAAACATGCTCCAGCATTCCCTTTGGAATTTGGTTCCTGGAATTTGGAATTATGAAAATATACATACATGAATCAAGGACACGGCATATCGTGTCCCTACTCATATTCTGCAACCCGGAACTCAAAACTTCAAACTCGAAACTTACAACTCTCCCATCCGTGCCAGTGGGTAGTTCAAATTACCCAATCCATTCGATTTAACCGGCTGCATCATGGAAGTAACTTTGAATTGACAATTGAAATTCATTCAGCATAAAACGAAATAAATGAACCCTATAAAAATTTACGCATCATGAAAAAGTTACTATTCTCGTTGTTTGCCATCGCCTTATTGGTGACACCTCAGGCACAAGCCAAAAACAAAGACAAGAACAAAACCATTGATTGGAACCAGGTTGATTTTGTCAAAGACTACAAAATCAAGGCTAAAATTCCGGGATCGGTTGGCAAGTCACTTTCCAAAAACCCAACCTTTATTAGCGACTTTTACCTCACACAGGCTTCATTGATGAAAGGTTCGTCAAAAGCTGGCACACTGCAAAAACAAGGCGTTGGTTCTGTTTTTTCAGAAGTTGAATTGGGAGGAATCAGCAAAGAAGCGCTCCTAAATCTGGTTGAAGAACTTTACAAGGAATTCACCAACGAATTGAAAACTGCGGGGCTGAATATTGTTGATGGAAAACAACTGATCGAAACCTCGTATGCTCAAAGTAAAAAAGACGACAAAAACTCGATGGTTGGCCAGGCCGATGGAAATGCCATTTTCGACAAAGTGAGTTTCACAACCGGCTCCGATATTCGCGAACAATATATTTTCCGTCCCGAAGGAAAAATTGTTTACACCACCTGGAAGAAGATTCCGGCGAATTTTTATCAACGACTTTCGTCAAAAGAAAGTACCAACCTGATTAGCATTGGCTACACAGTTCGTTTTGCAGCTTTTAACAGTCAACACGTTGGCCTGTCGAAAAACCGGCTTGCGACACATGCTGCCTTGTCAATCACCCCTTCCATCATGATTGTCAATCCCAAAGGTGCTTTCTCCTGGATTCGAGTAGGAGAAAATATTTGGGGAAATAGCGGCTGGGCAGAAGGTTTGGTGAAAACCAGCAGCCGGGACGGTTCGTTCGTTGGACTATCATCCAGCGCTGATTATGCCGTTGCCGCCAACCAGGACCAATACATCGCTGAGTTAAAAAATATCGTTTCCAATCTTCAAAAATCAATCGTCAGTGTATTAAAAGAAAATATGTAGAAAGCAAAATACAACCTTACAAACTTCTACCTCTTGAGATGAAAGGATCCTTGTTTTAGGATCCTTTTCTCTTTTGAATCATTTTAAATTAACTCAGAACAGCGGCATCTGGTGCAAGAAATTGTATCTTCATTTTTCCCAAAAATTAATTTGATAACTTTTAAATAAACGGATATGTATTCAATTGCCGGAACAAAAACCGAACAAAATCTGCTGAAAGCATTTGCCGGAGAATCGCAAGCCCGCAATCGCTACCATTTTTTTGCCAAACAGGCTCGAAAGGAAGGCCTGGAACAGATCGCTGAAATTTTTATAGAAACGGCGCGAAATGAAAAATCGCACGCCAAGAAATTCTTCAGTTTCCTGGAGGGTGGTATGGTGGAAATCACCGCCAGTTACCCGGCCGGAGTCATTGGTACAACATTGGAGAATTTGAAAGCAGCTGCCGACGGTGAAAATGAAGAATGGAGTGAACTCTATCCGGAATTTGCCCGTGTTGCCGAAGAAGAAGGTTTTAAAAAGATCGGGGTCATTTTTAAAACCATTGCCAAAATTGAAAAACATCACGAGGAACGTTACCGGAAATTGTATCAAAACCTGGAAGAAGGAAAAGTTTTTAAACGCGAGGACAAAGTAATCTGGAAGTGTAGGGTTTGTGGATTACTGCATGAATCACAACGACCACCCAAGAAATGTCCGGCATGTGATCATGAACAAGCCTTTTTTGAAATTGCCACTGAAAATTATTAAAGATCGTACCATCAACAAAAAAGACAGTAGTCATTTTGAACTCTTTTCAGAATCTTCTCAAAACATGGAAGGGTGATTCCCCGGGGAGATCTCGAAACGAGTTCGGGATGCCCCCCGATCTTTTGAACTTTTCCCAGATACAACATTCCCCAATTCTTGTTAATTTTGCAGGAGCAATTATGGGATATATCTCTGAAATATTAAACAAACGCCTGCCTTTCTTCAGCAAAGAGCTCCTCTTCGAGATTGAGCAAAATGCCTTGGTTCAGGAAGTGAACATACACGAAGAAATTCTTCGTGAAGGGCAATACATCAAATCATTTCCCATTGTGCTTGAGGGAAGCCTGCGTGTAATTCGCCATGATGATGAAGGGAATGAGCTACTCCTGTATTTTTTAAACCCTGGGGAAGCTTGCAGCATGGCGCTCACCTGTTGTATGGGACAGCAACAAAGTAATATCAATGCTATTGCTGAACAGGACAGCCTCATCATTCGACTGTCGGTCGAACACCTCGACCGCTGGATGCAGCAATATCCAGAGTGGAAAAATTACATGATGTACGCCTATCGCAAACGCTTTGACGAGCTGCTGGACACCATTGATGCCATCGCGTTCAAAGGATTGGATCAACGGCTGGAGCTATTTTTCAAGGCCCGCTTCAAAGCCACCGGCGAAAAAATCTTTCATGGGAAACACCAGGATATTGCCATTCAATTGAATACTTCCCGCGAAGTTATCTCCCGCCTGCTCAAAAAGATGGAGCAAAAAGGATTGGTCAAACTCAGCCGTAACGTGATTGATTTTACCAATCTGGTCGTCAACCAGTAAAATTACCATTTCCCCATGTTGTGTGACTCAAGTCACTGAACTGAAGAAACACTTCTGCTTTCTTTGTAGAAAAAATCAAAATGATGAAACAGTTTGTGCTGAAATACAAGTGGCGAATCGTCGGAATTGTTGTTGGATCGATTGCCGGATTTCTATACTGGCGTTTCGTGGGTTGTACTTCAGGGACCTGCCCGATCCAATCGCACTGGCAAAGTAGCACTCTGTTCGGTGGTTTGTTTGGATATCTTTTAACTGATTTTAAAAAGAAAACGAAAAAAACCGCAGAAGATGGAAAAGTTTAATCAAATTATTCAAGGTCAAACGCCGGTTGTGGTTGATTTTTCAGCCGAATGGTGTGGCCCGTGTAAAATGATGGCTCCCATTCTGCAACAGTTAAAAAGTCAAATGGAAGACCAGGTACGTATTATTAAAATCGATGTTGACCGGAATCAGCAAATTGCCATGCAATACCAAATCAGAAATGTGCCGACCTTGATGATCTTTCAAAATGGTGCACGAAAATGGACCGGAAGCGGTGTGATGCAAGCTGATCAACTGGCGGCCGTCATTCGCTCAGTAACCAGTTCTGTGAATTGAAAAAAACCGTCCAACTATAAACTGAAGGGAGAAACAATTTCCCATTCAGTCGTTGTTCAAAATAAAAAAACGACCTATTGTTTGGTTGACTAGAAGAGGGGAGAAACTAGCAGGGATTCGAATGAGTTCCTGCTTTTTATTTCTACCAATCATTTCTTCTTCGAATTAAATGCAAAAACCGTATCTTCATCATTTAATAAAATAATCAGCCAAAAATTGAGGTGATGAACATCGCTTTCTTTGATTTTGACGGAACCATTACCACGAACGATTCTTTCATTAAGTTTATTCGCTATTGCAAAGGATCAATCGGGTTTTATCGGGGAATATTCTTGAATTCACCTGTCCTTCTGGCTTTTAAAGTTGGTCTAATCCCAAATTGGAAAGCGAAAGAAAAGCTCTTTTCATTTTTTTTCAAAGGCATGCCGGAAAACGAGATAATAAAGAAAGGCATTACTTTCTCTGACAAGATTCTCCCTCGAATAATACAACCTAAAGCATTGGAAGAACTGGATAAGCTAAAAAAGTCGAACACAAAGATTGTTGTTGTGACGGCTTCTTTTGCGATTTGGGTAAAACCCTGGTGCGATCAAAACAATTTTGAACTAATTGCCACAGAACACGAAGTAAACTCCGGAAAGCTGACCGGGAAAATTAAAGGGAAAAATTGCTATGGAATTGAGAAAGTAAACCGGATAAAAAATCAATACAACCTTCAGGATTATTCCTTAATTTACGCCTATGGCAATGACAATGCTGATCTGGCGATGCTGGATTTAGCAGATATCAAACAACTTAACTGGGCTCCATTAACATGATCAAAGCTATTTTAAAACTCGTCAAACCAACACACTACATAAAAAACCTGTTCGTTTTACTGCCGTTGTTTTTTTCAACACAGTTCACCAACACGTCAATGTTGGAAAATGCGCTTCTGGCATTTTTTGCTTTTTGCCTGATGGCATCGTCTGTCTATATCTTTAACGATATCCATGATGCTGAGGAAGACCGCAATCATCCCCAAAAGAAAAACCGCCCAATAGCATCTGGAGCAGTTTCACCAGCTGTTGCTTATTTGTTGGATCTGATCTTTACAATTGCCAGTCTGGCTATTGCTTGGACAGTCAATATTCAATTAATTTGGATTCTCTTGATTTACAAAGGAATCAATATCCTGTACACACTTATCATCAAACGTTTGGCAATTCTCGATGTGATGACCTTGAGCCTGGGATTTGTATTGCGCTTGTATGCCGGATCTGTGTCAACAGGCGTTGTCCTTTCAGAATGGATCATTATCATGACCTTTTTGCTATCGCTGTTGATCGTACTTGGAAAGCGCCGGAACGACGTCATTTATTTTGAAGAAAAAGAAGTGTTGCTACGTAAGGTTGTTAAAGGTTACAATTCTACATTTCTGAATTATACCATGATCATGCTATCATCAATCATTGTGGTTGCCTATCTAATGTATACACTGGCTCCGTTAACTACCGAGAGGTTTGGAACAAACTATTTATTTGTGACAGTCTTTTGGGTTGTGGCTGGCATCCTTCGGTATTTGCAACTGTTGTTTGTGGAAAAAACCGACTTGGCGCCAGTGAGCCTGTTGATTAAAGACCACCCACTGAAACTGATTCTACTAATTTGGTTTTTGAATTTTCTGTATTTCATTTACTTGATTTAAGTCTTTCGCATGAACAAAACATCCGGAAAACCTTACTGGCTCTTCATTCTTCTTTTGATGATTTGGGAAATTTTTCTCACTTTCCAAGGGCTCGATTTAGCGGATACTGGTTTTCAATTAACAGCTTTTCGATTCATCTTTGACGCGCCGTATTCCGTTCAATATTCCATGATGTTCTGGTTTTCAGATGTCTGTGGAGCTCTTTGGATGAAGTTATTTCCTGCGGGAGGATTGTATTGGTTTAAAATTGGCTGGGTTGTGTTCATTAATCTGGGACTTATTTTTTATTCCCGCTTGCTTCGTGAAACTTTGAGTAAACGTGAGACAATTATCGGTTTGGCGCTAACAACGGTCTTTATTTTACGGGGTGGCCCGGAGTGTTTGAATTACGATATTTTTTCAACTTTCGGTTATGCCGCCGGAATCGCGACAATCTATTTAGGGTTGACCAGGAATCGATCTGGTCTCCTGCTATTATCCGGATTCGTTTTTGGGATGAGTGTGTTTTTCAAATTATCCAATCTCTCGGCCCTGGCGTTCTTAATTCTTATCCCCTATTTTTCATTATTGCAGAAAGAAACTTTCCGCCGCTTTTTGAAAAAATCAGCCCTTTGGCTCTCTGGATTTTTGATCGGAATGGCCTTAATTCTGATCACCATTGCATTGGTTGGACATTACCAATTATTCATCGACAACCTCCGGTTTTTATCAAAAATGGGCGCAGATTCACAAGCATCACATGGTCTCATGCCAATGATTACCTCGTATCTTTCCGGTTATGTGAATGCCATTGTCATGCTTGTGATTGCTGGTGTAATATTGTTACTCTATGTTCATCTTAGTAAAAAATTTAAAAGCTTTCAGTCTAACAACATTCAGCTATTTCTTCTTTTTCTGATTTTAGGATTGACAATTGTTCTATCCATATATTTCAGAGAGGCTTTTTGGAGTAAAATCCGTTACCTTTTCATTGGCTTAATGATTATTGCGGGAGTGCAAGGATTAACCAATATAATTTTGAGTCATGAAAAACGACTACTTTATCTCGCCGGGCTTTTGCTTTTATTGATTGTACCACTGGGCTCTGATTCAGGTTTGGCAAAATCGGTTTGGGGAATGTGGATTCTTGGACCTTTAGTAATTTCCAATTTCTTTAAAACCGAATACCTCGACAAATTTGGCCTTAACATTTCACTACGACAATCAATCTTTATCAAACGGTATTTTATAACCATTTTACTAGTCAGTGCAGTCTTTTATGCCTGGCAACATACCTATTTTGATGTGGGTTCGCGAATACAGAAGACAGCTACGATTGATCACCCCAAACTTAAGTTTATTTATACTTCAGAGAAACGAGCTCATGTGATGAATGAATTGATCCGGGAAGGATTTCCCAAAATCAAAGAACAACAATATCTGTTGTCTTTCATTGAAATTCCCATGCTAAATTATCTGACAGATAAAAAACCGTTTCTTTCAACATCATGGCCAAAATTGTACTACAGTCCGGCAACATTCAAACAGAAGCTTTATGAAGCACTTCAAAAACGAAAAAGTTATCCAGCCATTATCCGGCAAAAACAAAATACGACAATCAATGACTGGCCGTCAAGTACAGATCCTAACTATTTGAGCTATCCGGACAGTCTTTCGAAATGGCCGGAACATGGGAAAATATTAAATGAATTTATGGCAACTAATAACTACGAAGTCGTTTGGGAGAATGAAATGTTTCAAGTTTTGATAACAAACAGAATACGGGATTAATCATTTTTCAACATTGCAATTAATTGATCTAGTGCAATCTTCAATTGATCAATTTCTTCCTTCGTATTGTAAACCGCGAAGGAAACCCGAATAGTCGCCGGCACCTGGTAGTGATCCATCACTGGATCGGCACAAAGTCGCCCGGTGCGAACAGCAAATCCCATTTTATCAAGCATCGTTCCTAAGTCGAATGGGTGGACACCTTCGATATTAAATGTGATCACTCCTGACTTTTCTTTTTGAGTCCCGTAAATATGCATGCCCGGTATTTCCTGCAGTTTTTGTGTGGCATAAATCAGTAGCTGTGATTCATATTTTTCAATTTGCTCCACCCCCAGGTTTTGCAAATAGTTGATGGCTTCACCAAAGGCGATCACTCCAGTAATGTTCGGTGTTCCTGCTTCAAATTTATAGGGCAGTTCATTGAATGTTGTTTTTTCAAACCGGACTTCTGAAATCATTTCGCCACCAGTTTGATAGGGTGGCATTTGATCCAGCAATTCCTTTTTCCCGTAAAGCACACCAACACCGTTGGGTCCATACATTTTGTGGGCTGAAAAAACATAGAAATCAGCATCCATCTGCTGCACACTGACAGGAATGTGTTTGATAGCTTGAGCACCATCAACCAACACTTTTATACCGTTTGCATGTGCCTTTTCAATAATCGATTTTACGGGATTGATCGTTCCCAGCGTATTGGACACATGTGCCACAGCAATCAACTTGGTTTTTGCAGAAATGAGTTCATCCAATTTTTCAACTTCCAGGCGGCCATCGTCGGAAAATGGAACTACTTTGATTTTTGCACCTTTCCGTTCTGCAACCATCTGCCAGGGAACAATGTTGGCATGGTGCTCCATTTCTGTGAGAATGATTTCATCGCCTTTCTGAATGAAAACTTCCCCAAATGAAAAAGCCACCAGGTTGATGCTCTCGGTAGTTCCCTTGGTGAAAATGATTTCTTCGCGAGATTCTGCATGAATAAAATCCTTCACCAAATCGCGAACAGTTTCGTAATCATTGGTAGCCTGATCGGCCAGAAAGTGCGCCCCACGGTGAATATTGCCGTAATATTTCAGGTGCAAATCTTCCTCCTTCTTCAATACTTGAATACATTTTTGAGAGGAGGCAGCACTATCCAGATAAACCAGTGGTTTGTTGTACACCTGCTGATCAAGGATCGGAAAATCTTTTCGTATGCGGGCAATATCGAGAGTCATGATTGTTCTATTAAAAAGTCATTGTTCGAGGGTCCGGCTTTCGGTAGGACTCTCAGTTAAATTGAACACAAAACTACAATTTTTGCTTAAAAGTTAACGTCCCTTTTTAATTTGAAGAAGCTGTATGAGTTTCGAGTTCTGGAATAAAAAATCTTTCAAAAAAAGCCTCACTAAAAGTGAGGCTCTATATAATAGCTTGTTTTAATTTTTATCGCATGAATGACACCGGGAAAGTTCACCTTTGAGTCGTTTTTCAACCAGTTCGTCAATGCGGTCGCGCAATGGCTCAACCCGAATTTCCTGGATGACCTCGTGTGCAAATGCATTCATCAGCATTAAACGAGCATCAGCTTCACCAATACCACGGGCACGCAAATAAAACAAAGCTTCTTCGTCAATTTGTCCAACCGTTGCTCCGTGCGAACATTTCACATCATCAGCATCAATAATCAACTGTGGTTTGGTGTTCATTGTTGCAGAGTCGGTCAACAGAACATTGTTATTCCGCTGAAATGCATTTGTCTTTTGAGCATCGCGAACGACATGAATTCGTCCTGCAAATGCTCCAACTGAATCTTCATCCAACACATTCTTATACACTTGGTTACTCATACAGTTTGGCTTGGCATGCTCAACATTTGTAAAATTGTCAACGTGCTGCTTTTTATCCGTGAAGGACATACCGTACATATGAGCTTCAGCGTGCTCACCATCAAGTATAATATTCAGGTTGTTGCGAATCAGTCCACCATGCAATGTTGCCATATTGGTCAACAAGTTTGAATTGGCGCCTTGCTTATAGAATGCTGAATTTACTGAATTGGCCTGATTATTCTGATTTTGAATCGTGTACACATCCACCACAGCATCTTGTCCAACGAAAGCTTCAGTCACATTATTCGCCAGAAAATCACAAGTACTCATGGTGTGATCGCAGAAGATCACTTTCGCCTGGCTGTTTTTACCGGCCACAATTAAGTTGCGTTGTGTCGCAAAAACTGATTCCTCAGAACGCATTAGGTTGATCACCTGGATCGGTTTTTCAACCACTACATTATCTGGCACAAACATGAAAAACCCATCCTGCGCAAACGCGGTATTCAAGGCAACCAGCGGATCATCAGACAATCCTGCCTGGCGATTCAGGTAATCCTGAACCAATTCTGGCCGTTCATTCGCCACCTGACGCAAACTCCCAATAACGACACCTTTGGGCAAATCAGTCAATGGTTGATTTTTGGCGTAGTACCATCCGTTAACTAAAAGCACCACATCCGTGTCCAACTGTGGAACATCGCAACGGAAAGCTTCGTTCAGGTCAACATCGATCGTTTCGTATTCAAACAAATGCTGATACTCTTTATCGAAAACCCGGGTCAGGTTGGTGTATTTGTAGTTTTCATTTTTGAAACCGGGGATACCCGTTTTCTCAAAACGCTTGAGCGCAATGTCACGCATCCGGTTTAGCAAGTCGGATGAACCTTCATCCAGCTTGGCCCGGTTGGCATGAAAAAGCGCTGTATATTTTTCGCTGAGTGCGATTTTGTTTGCAGTCAGTGTCATAAAGTGTGTGTTTTTAACCAATCATATCCTTTTTCTTCCAACTCCAGCGCCAGCTCTTTTCCGGCCGACTTCACGATTTTTCCCTGGTACAATACGTGGACATAATCGGGTATGATGTAATCCAAAAGCCGTTGATAGTGTGTAATGACAATTGTTGAACGCTCCGGATGCTTCAATGCATTCACACCTTCAGCAACAATTTTCAAGGCGTCAATATCCAGCCCCGAATCAGTCTCGTCCAAAATTGACAATTTAGGCTCCAACATCGCCATTTGAAAAATTTCATTCTTCTTTTTCTCACCTCCTGAGAATCCTTCATTCACTGAACGGTTTGTCAGTTGAGAATCCAGGTGAACCATCTCCTTCTTCTCGCGCATTAATTTCAGGAATTCACCGGCAGTCAATGGTTCCAGTCCTTTAAATTTGCGATGTTCGTTCACGGACGTCTTGATAAAGTTTACCATTGGGACACCAGGAATTTCCACCGGGTATTGAAAACTCATGAATAACCCTTTGCGGGCACGGTCTTCTGGTGAAAGTTCTAACAAGTCTTCACCTTCATAAAAGACTTCACCTTCCAGTATTTCATACTCTTCTTTACCTGCCAATACATTACCCAAGGTACTTTTCCCGGAACCATTCGGTCCCATGATGGCATGTATCTCACCAGCTTTTATTTCAAGGTTGATTCCTTTTAGGATTTCCTTCCCTTCAACCGCAACTCTTAAATTCTTTATTGTTAGCATGTTATTTTAAGTTTCGGATTTTGAGTTTTTGGCTCCGAAACCGAAGCAACTCAAAAATTTATACTTGTTCTTAAATCGATTAACCTACACTTCCTTCCAGACTGATTTGAAGCAATTTTTGGGCCTCCACAGCAAATTCCATCGGCAACTTGTTCAACACTTCTTTCGCGTATCCATTCACAATCATACCAATCGCATCTTCTGTTGAAATACCACGCTGGTTACAGTAGAAAATCTGGTCTTCACCAATTTTAGATGTGGTAGCCTCGTGTTCAACAATGGATGACTTGTTCCCTACTTCAATGTATGGAAAAGTGTGTGCTCCACATGTGGATCCGAGCAACAAACTATCACATTGCGAGAAGTTACGCGCATTGGTCGCACCCGGCAATACTTTCACTAACCCACGGTAGGAATTGTCACTCAAACCGGCAGAAATACCTTTGGAGATAATCGTACTTTTGGTGTTTTTACCAATATGAATCATCTTAGTCCCTGTATCGGCTTGTTGGTGATTGTTGGTCACTGCAACAGAGTTAAATTCCCCCACGGAGTTATCACCCATCAATATACAGCTTGGGTATTTCCAGGTGATCGCCGAACCGGTTTCGACCTGTGTCCAGCTAATTTTTGAAGATTCTCCACGGCACATACCACGTTTGGTCACGAAATTGTATACACCGCCTTTTCCTTCTTTATTTCCAGGGTACCAGTTTTGTACCGTTGAATATTTCACTTCAGCATGATCGAGTGCAATAATCTCAACAACAGCAGCATGCAGTTGATTTTCATCACGCATTGGTGCTGTACATCCTTCCAGGTAGCTCACATAGCTATCATCTTCGGCCACAATCAGTGTCCGCTCAAACTGTCCGGTTCCTGCTGCATTAATCCGGAAATATGTTGACAACTCCATTGGGCAACGCACGCCTTTCGGAATGTAACAGAATGAACCATCGGAAAAAACTGCTGAATTCAGTGCAGCAAAGAAGTTATCGGAAACAGGAACGGACATCCCCAGGTATTTTTTTACCAAATCAGGGTGTTCCTGAACCGCTTCACTCATTGAGCAGAAAATAACGCCCTGCTCTGCCAATGTTTCTTTAAATGTTGTTTTAACAGAGACACTGTCGATCACGGCATCAACCGCAACGCCTGCCAACACTTTTTGTTCCTCCAATGGAATACCCAATTTGTTGAATGTCTCCAACATGTCCGGATCCACTTCGTCCAGGCTTTCATATTGCGGTTTCTTTTTCGGTGCCGCATAGTAAATGATATCCTGAAAATCGATGGGTGGAACTTTCAAATAGGCCCAGTTTGGCATTGGCATTTCCAACCATTTCCGATAGGCTTTCAAGCGAAAATCAAGCATGAATTCCGGTTCTTTTTTCTTCGCCGAAATCATCCGAACCACGTCTTCATTTAGTCCTTTCGGAATCGTATCCATATCGAAGTCGGATACCCAACCGAATTTATATTCTTGTGAGGTTACCTCGTGTAATATCTTATCTTGTTCTTCCATATCCCTCAGTTTATATCGTTCTCTTATCGCTTGTATAACAAACGTAAAAATAGACTGTTTAAAAATAATTGCAAAGATAAGGAACTTAGGCTATTTTTGCACCCGAAAACAATTAAAGAACACCTGTAAGTCTGATATTTAAAACATGGATAATACTACGAAACAAACACCACTTACAAGCCTTGGAGAATTCGGTCTTATCGACCGCTTAACAGCGAAAATTGAACTGCACCACAAAAGCACTGTGAAAGGTGTTGGGGACGATGCTGCCGTGCTCGATTACGAGGGAAAACAAATCGTTGTCACCACTGATTTACTGACTGAAGGCATTCATTTCAACCTGATGTATGTTCCCCTGAAACACTTGGGATACAAAGCAGTGGTTGTCAACCTGTCTGACGTTTTTGCGATGAATGCACAGCCACGCCAAATCACCGTTTCGATTGCTCTTTCCAGTAAATTTTCGGTGGAAGCGGTAGATGAATTGTACGCAGGCGTTCACCTGGCTTGCGAACAATATGGCGTTGATTTGATTGGTGGAGACACCACCAGCTCGATGACCGGTTTGACCATTAGTGTGACTGCCATTGGCGAAGCAGCAAAAAAAGACCTTATTTACCGGAAAGGAGCACAGGTGAACGATTTGATTTGTGTTTCAGGAGATCTGGGTGGAGCCTACATGGGACTTCAGCTTTTGGAACGTGAAAATGAGGTTTTCAAAGTGAATCCGCAAGAGCAACCCAAACTGGATGGTTACGATTATATTCTGGAACGCCAGCTAAAACCGGAAGCACGCGGTGATGTGATCAAGGCACTTAAAACGCTTAGTGTGAAACCAACAGCAATGATCGATATTTCAGATGGTCTTTCTTCGGAAATCATCCATATCTGCAAACAATCCAACGTTGGTTGTGCCATTTACGAAGAGAAAGTTCCATTGGACTTTCAAACCCGGAAGTTTGCCGACGAACTGAGCATCAACCCGCTTGTTGCAGCGCTGAATGGTGGTGAAGATTACGAACTGCTTTTTACTGTTTCACTGGCTGATCACGACAAAATCAAAAATGACCCGGACATCACCGTCATTGGACACATTACTGAAGCCGCCAATGGCACAAATTTGATTACCGGTGCTGGAGCAGCCATACCGCTGCAGGCTCAGGGCTGGAATCCGCTGAAAGGGGAAAAAGGAAAATAAATCTCAATACAGAGTCACAAAAAAAGACCTTCGAAAATCGAAGGTCTTTTTTTATATCTTGATTACCGATTGACTAGTCCGGGAAATACCCGCGAATAATTCCACGTTTTGAATCTTTCACAAACAACAGAATTTCATCGCGTTCAGGAGTTGCTGACATTTCAGCTTCTATAATTTCAATTGCCTGCGAAGTATTTAATCCCTTTTGATAGATGTACCGGTAAATGTCCTGTACTTCTCTGATTTTATCATTATTATAACTTCTTCTCCGCAAGCCAATCGAGTTTATGCCCACGTAAGAAAGCGGTTCACGTCCGGCCTTAATGAAAGGAGGTACATCCTTGCGAACCAATGATCCTCCTGAGATCATCGCGTGAGCTCCAATATGACAAAATTGATGGACAGCTGTCATTCCACCAATAATTACCCAATCATCAATTAACACTTCACCCGCAAGCTGGGTACTATTCGTCAGAATAACATTATTTCCAACAGCACAATCGTGGGCAATATGCACATAGGCCATAACCAAACAATTGTTTCCAACAGATGTTTTGCCTCTGGCAGCTGTTCCCCTATTGATGGTCACGCATTCCCTAATTGTTGTATTGTCGCCAATTTCAACAGTGGTATATTCGCCCTTGAATTTTAAATCCTGCGGAATAGCTCCAATAACTGCACCAGGGAAAATACGACAGTTTTTGCCAATCCGGGTTCCAGGTAAAATTGTTGCATTGGAACCGATCCGGGTACCTTCCCCGACAATTACATCCTTATCAATTGTAACAAATGGTTCAATCACCACATTTTCTGCTACCTGAGATTCAGGATGTACATATGCTAATGGTTGTTTCATCTTATAATTGTTTTCTTTATAATCCTTTAAGCCTTTACAATTTGTGCCATAAACTCGCCTTCGGCCACTAACGTTTCGCCGACGTAACAAGATCCTTTCATATTAGCAATGCCTCTTCGAATCGGGGATGTCAATACGATTTTGAAGACCAGCGTATCACCCGGAACAACTTTTCTCCGGAACTTAACATTATCAATACGAATAAAATAGGTCGAATATTTTTCGGTTCGACTGTGTAATACGTACAAACCACCACACTGGGCCATAGCTTCAATGAGCAGGACACCGGGCATTACCGGTTCCTCTGGGAAATGTCCCTGAAAAAATGGCTCGTTGACCGTCACATTTTTTACCCCTACAATGTAATCATCTTTAATTTCGGTGATTTTATCGATCAGTAAAAATGGGAAACGATGTGGTAAAAATGTCTTTATTTCATTGACATCCAGTACTGGTTCCACGCGAGGATTATAGCTTGGAATGTCTTTTTTACTTTTTTGTTTGAAAACCTCTTTCTTCAGCAGCTTGGCAAATTCAGTATTGGTTTTATGGCCAGGTTTGGTGGCAATAATTCGTCCTTTTATACGCATACCTGCCAAACTCAGGTCTCCAACAACATCAAGCAGTTTGTGACGAGCACATTCATTGTCAAACTGAAGATCCAGGTTATTCAGAATACCGTGTTCCTTTTTAACGGCTACATGTTCATGATCAAACAGATCGGCCAGGCGATCCAGTTCAGTCTGACTAATTTCCTTATCCATAATCACGATGGCATTATCTAAATCACCACCTTTAACCAGGTTATTCTGCAATAGGAATTCAAGTTCACGCACAAAAACGAAAGTACGACAAGCGGCCACTTCATTTTTAAAGTCTGCCAAATCATCGAGCACCGCGAACTGGTTATTCAACACCCTGCTGTCAAATGAGATCATTACATTCAGGCTGTATTCATCATCGGGCAAAGCAATGATTTCAGATCCGTTTTCGGGATCCCGGTAAATCATGCGTTCCGTGATTTCCAGGAATTCCCGTTCTGCATCCTGTTCAACAACTCCGGCTTCCTCAATCGCTTCTACGAAAGGTTTTGAACTTCCATCTAAAATCGGAACTTCTTCATTATCGATCTCAATCAACACATTGTCCAAATCCATGCCGGTAAGAGCTGCCAGTGAATGCTCAATGGTACTCAGACGAGCACCATTTTTACCGATAACCGTACCTCTGGAGGTATCAATCACCAAGCTGGCATCAGCTTCCAAAATTGGCTGATTGTCCAAGTCGATTCGTTGAAATTTAAATCCATGATTTTCGGGAGCCGGTTTGAATGTCATATTAACCAAAACTCCGGTATGTAGGCCTTTACCGCTCAGAGTGAACTCGCGAGCTAAAGTCTTTTGTTTCACTGTCATTACCTGGTCGTTTTCTTAAACTTACTGTTCGTTTAATTTCGATTTTAGTTCCTGCACTTCCTTCTGTAGTTCAAGCAATTGATCCCGCATTTCAGGAAGACGCCTATACACCACATAGGATTTCAG
>Ga0102953_1000572_pt1 | contig 25189 bp, 18 predicted proteins | sample SalPon2A_C_D2_MG_FD_78509 | JGI IMG/M metagenome (GOLD analysis project Ga0102953, IMG submission 78509) | Soil microbial communities from South San Francisco under conditions of wetland restoration - Salt Pond MetaG R2A_C_D2_MG | ecosystem: Environmental > Terrestrial > Soil > Wetlands | place... | reverse complement strand
CGCCAGCATCGGCGCCGGCGTCGGCCCGCGCCACCTGCACCAGGTGATCGGCATCTCCAAGGCCTATGTCACCCGCGTCGGCAGCGGCCCCTTCCCGACCGAGCTGCTCGACGAGATGGGCGACGCCCTGCGCAAGGCCGGCCAGGAGTTCGGCGCCACCACCGGCCGGCCGCGCCGCTGCGGCTGGTTCGACGCCGTGGCGATGCGCGAAGCGGTCCGCACCAGCGGCATCACCGGCCTGGCGATCACCAAGCTCGACGTGCTGAGCGACCTGCCGTCGATCAAGATCTGCACCGCCTATTCCTACAAGGGCGAACTGCTCGACCATTTCCCGCGCGACCTGGATGTGTTGAAAGACTGCCACCCGGTCTACGAGGAGCTGGACGGCTGGCAGAGCGACATCACCGGAGCCAGGACTCTCGAGGAGCTGCCGAAGCAGGCCCGGGCCTACCTGGAAAAACTCTGCCAGGTCTCCGAATGCCCGATGGTGCTGCTGTCGGTCGGCCCCCGGCGCGACCAGACGATCCAGATCAGCAACCCGTTCGCCATATAAGGATTTTCCAAGCCTTCGGCCGGCTGCCGGACAGTTCGGCAACCGGTCGAAAAAAATCCAAAAAAGGGTTGACTTAGTCTACCCGTTCAAGTATAAATTCCATCTCGTTTGCGAGCCGCTAGCTCAGTTGGTAGAGCATCTGACTTTTAATCAGATGGTCGAAGGTTCGAATCCTTCGCGGCTCACCATTATACAGGCAGTATTCGCGGGGTCATTTCCCGCTGGGTGCTTGAAGTTTTAAGTCCCTATCGTCTAGCCTGGCCCAGGACACCGGCCTTTCACGCCGGCGACGGGGGTTCGAATCCCCCTGGGGACGCCAAATGAGAGCGCCTCTTCTGAGAAATCAGAGGAGGCGTTTTCTTATTGGTTGGTTCTAGGTTGGCTTTGGACATGACTTTTTTGGAGGGGATAGTTTAAGCCTGGTTCTGACGCTCATTAATCGCTCGTTTTTTGCCGCGATGTAGCAATAGATAAATTTGTTTTCGTTTGGGGGAGTCCTTGAGATTAACATTCAACATTATCAATCTTTTTGTCATAGTTCTCATTGCATCTTCTGCTTTAATCGCTGGTTGCTCTAACATTTCTAAACCAATTCAGAGTACTCTCAGGCCTGCCGACATCTCTTGTCCCGGCAATCCCGATACCACTGACCCACAACAGATTCTTCCCGGTAGTGATTCAACAGAGGATCAGGGGCATAACCACAATGTCATTGGTAGCGCTCCAACAGGTGTGAACAGTGCGACTCATGTTCAAGGTGGTGTAACAGAAGTTGGCTCATCTCAGAAGGGCGACCATTCTAACCATAGTGATACTGATGTGTCTAACCCTGCCAGAGTTTTTTCTTTTGATCCATTCACCTGTGCGGGGGTCAGAGAATGTCAAAGGTCGCAATTATTGGATGGCGGCTTTGCAGGTGAAGACAATGATAGTGTTTTTGAAAAAATCAGAAGATTTGGAATTTCATCAATCAGAAGTGGTAAGGCAGATTCAGCGGTGGACTTACCGGTAGGTGAGTACTTTTTTTCGGAATGAGGGCTTTGGAGTAGATCTCTCATAGGCAGTTGTTCGTACTTGCTGTAGCCAATCATTTGCAATGCAAAGAACAAAGTTTTCTTCTTCGGCCCAGAACACCGGCCTTTCACGCCGGCGACGGGGGTTCGAAGCGGAGCGAACGCAACCAGTAGCTGAAAAGCGGTCAGGATGGCCGCGGCAGCGATTGGAGGGGAACCGACGCAGGATCCCGCGTGATGCGGGTGACGCAGTGGACGAATCCCCCTTGGTTGCAGAGCAACCACAAGGGCTGAGTTACAACCGGGCCATCTCAATTGCTCTTGGGGGCGCCATTTTGGCGGAAGCCCTTCTGCGAAAGCGGAAGGGCTTTTCTCTTTGGCTCCTGGGAAATTCGAAGCGGAGCGGGCGCTGCCCGTGACTGAAAAGCGGCCAGGGATGACCGCGGCAGTGAATGGAGGATACCGACCGGGATAAATTTATTATCGAGGTATGCACCTAACTCCACCACCTGACGTGAATTCTTGTTGCAGAATATTGGTTTTTTTTTGATCGTCGATTCGCTGACTCCGGGCAATGACGTTCTATACAAGACAGCAAATTGTGTCGCAATAGTTAGGACTTCTAAGAACTTCGCATTATCGCCAATCAAAACCCCTTAAAGCAAGACAGGAAAACATTTAAGATAATTCCATTTTTGAAAATATTACGAGCCTTATAAATTAGAGATTAGTCCCTTACCCCCAATCTCTGCATTGGGGGACTCTCATTTTCTACTTCTCACTTACAGGACTACTAGGACGTTAGCTGGTTCTGCCTTTTTGATTTCTCAACCTGAATGACAACGTTGGGGACGTCTAAAACTAGTACCGGCACAATATGAAAGACTTTAGACGCTTGAAGACAAAAAATGTCCCAGGGAGCGGTTAAATAACCAGACAGCATTTATAAACTGACGCAACTCTCCACGTTTAAATTCGTTCCGTGACTGCTCATATCTACAGATTTTCCCAAGGCTTTCACACGAATCTTGTTTGACAGAAGAAAAAAATTCCAAACGATTTTAGTGCCTTCAGGCGAAATACTGAAATTCGGAACTCTTTCTAACGTTGATTGGTATAAACACTGCCTTTTATTCTTTCAACGCTGACGGGTACCAGGAAGACTGGTAGCTGAAGCTCACTTCGGTTAATCGACACAGCGGCACATAATTTTGGTTTTACCGACTGGTTTATAAGGAACGTCATTCAGTAGCGCGCTTAACATACATTCGGATCGAATTGTCTACGGTCATCAGCTGGCTTCTGTCCTGGACTTAAACATTCGAGGCCTTTTTTGTATAGCGAGGCAAACAGGTGCGGGTCCTAGAGACCATTTTCAAATATAAGAACGTTCCATGAGTTAATCTCGCAATCATTCAGTTGAAAATCCTGGCGGCCTCTTCATTCAATGCTGAGATCTCCAGCAAATTTGTTTCCACCAAAAAAAAGAAAGGGAGAGTAAGATGAAAAGAATTCGATTGTTGCCATATGTTTTATTTATCATTGTGGCATTTGGAATGTGGGCGTCAGATACTCACGCCTATTCAAGGTACAACGATGGCTGTCAGAACTGTCACGGGGCGTTTACCGGCGGCACGTCGACCAAGGGGTCAACCTTTCCAGCGGGCGACAAGCACTCTATGCACCGAAGTTCCAGTGCCATGGCCACGGCGTGCAACCTGTGCCACACCTCAAGCGACAACAGAAATCCGTATATCGGTTTCTCCGACGGCACTGCGGATAACCCAGGACTCGGTTGTGTCGGCTGCCACGGACGGGTCGAAGACGAAGGCCATGATTCTATCTCTGCCGGCCGCGGTGCTGGACTGCGTCAACACCACACTAATGCAGGAGTATCCAGCTGCTCGCTCTGCCATAGCGACGCCAACCCCGCAAACTACACACCGGTCGGTGAACATGTTTTTCCTCCCTACTACGGGACGAACGACACCAACGCCGATGAGCCCTGCAACCCTGTCAGGCAAGCGGGGATAAATGAAAACTGGACCGCAGGGGATTTTATTGGCTTGGACAATGACGGCGACGGCCTCTACGATACGGCCGATCCAGACTGTCCAGTTAACCAACCGCCGGTCTCAGACCCGAATGGACCATACAGCGGCACAGCCGGTATTCCGGTCCAATTTGACGGCTCAGGGTCCAATGACACTGACGGAACGATAGTCGCGTACGAATGGGACTACGGTGACGGCAGCACTGGGGCGGGTGTGAACCCATCCCATGTCTATGGATCCGCAGGAACCTATACGGTAGCCCTGACCGTCACTGATAACGACGGTGGAAGCGATACTGCAACATCGACGGCCACGATTGCGGAAGTTCCCCAACCGCAACCGCCGGTCGCAGACCCGAATGGTCCGTACACCGGCACTGTCGGTGCTCCCGTCCAGTTTGACGGCTCAGGATCGAATGACCCTGACGGATCGATTGTTGCCTATGATTGGGATTTTGGTGATGGCAACACAGCGACGGGTGTGAATCCAGTCAATTTCTATGGTTCCGCAGGGACCTATACGGTTTCCCTGACAGTTACCGATACCGATGGTTTGACCGATACTGCGACTACGACGGCTACGATTGCGGATGTTCCTCAACCGTTACCGCCGGTCGCTGATCCGAATGGTCCGTACGTCGGCACTGCTGGTACTCCCGTCCAGTTTGACGGCTCCGGATCGAATGACCCTGACGGATCGATTGTTGCCTATGAATGGGATTTCGGTGATGGTGGCACCGGGGCGGGTGTGAACCCATCCCATGTCTATGGATCCGCAGGAAACTATACGGTTGCCCTGACCGTTACCGATACCGACGGGCTGAGCGATACCGCTACGTCGACGGCCACGATTGCGGATGTTCCCCAACCGCAACCGCCGATCGCAGATCCGAATGGACCGTACACCGGCACAGTCGGTGCTCCCGTCCAGTTTGACGGCTCCGGATCGAATGACCCTGACGGTACGATTGTCTCCTACCTGTGGGATTTCAGTGATGGCACCACTGAAACTGGAGTGAGCCCGACCCATACCTATTCATCGGCAGGAACCTACACGGTTTCCCTGACAGTCACCGATAACAACGGATTGATCGATACCGCGACAACGACTGCCACGATCGAGCCGCAGATAGAGGCCGACGTATATGTCGATAAGCTTCAAGCGCCCAAAAGTGTGAAACTGGGAACGCAAACTGCCACGAAAGGTCTTACAGCGGTTGCTGAAGCTGATACAAAGGCACAGGAAGCGACTGTTGCACTATCGTGGGAGGTGCCTGCGGATCTGGTGAACATAAGTGTATCGCCAACCAGCATTACGAGTTCTGTAACGCCAGGCAAAGGTGGTGATCGTTTCGGTTTCAATGCTGACATCTCATGCATCCAACCCGGTTCAGGGACGATAACATGGACCGCAACAATTGATGCGACTGAGAATAGAGTGATGACTAACGATGCAGTCACAGCTACCACGGATGTAACCTGCAGGTAATACACTGTCAGAAAGCTGGAAAAAAGAGGGAGGGTCTTTGACCCTCCCTCTTTTTTAACCTATGGATCTCTCCCGGATAACTCAACGAGGCTACGCTGATAAGCGTTAATCACCAAATAAAACACGATCATTCGGCCAGAATTATATTCCTCTATTTGCGACATCCCATAGATCATATTTTGACCATACAGTGCGGCCCCACCTGAAATTCAGGCAGGGCCGCTTATATGTTGTTGTCTTATTTTACGACCCTAGTTCGCCCAAGGATTTAAGAACGTTCATGCCCATATCCTCCAGCACATCCATGGAACTCTGTTCTTAAGAATGGATTGCTAATTGACCGTTTCTGGCCCCGGAATAACCTTTTTCTATTTTGACAACTTTCCGCCCAACTGAAGTTCGAATGTGCACTTCACAGCAACTTGCGCTATGCTGGCAACCATGCTGAAACCCCACCCGAAAAATTTCTTCACCCTGCTGGCCACCCTGCTGCTGCTCGCCTGCTGCGACTCCACCCCAAAGATCCGCCCGCTCGCTCCCGGCGCGACGGTACTGGCCTTCGGCGACAGCCTGACCCACGGCAACGGGGCGAGTGAGAGCCAGAGCTATCCGGCGGTCCTGGAGGGGCTGCTCGGAGTGGAAGTGGTCAACGCCGGGGTTCCCGGCGAAGTGTCAGCCGCCGGGCGCAAGCGGTTGCCCGGGGTAGTGGAGCAGGTGCAGCCGCAGCTGGTGATCCTGATTCATGGCGGCAACGACTTTCTGCGTAGGCTTGATAGCAACCAGACGCGGGAGAACCTGCGAGCGATGATCGAGACCTGCCGTCAGCAGGGTACTGACGTGGTGCTGGCCGGGGTGCCGCAGTTCGGCCTGTTTCTCACGCCGCCCACCTTCTACGCAAAACTCGCAGAAGAGTACCGCCTCCCCTATCTGGATGACACCCTCAGCGACATCCTCAAGGACAACTCGCTGAAGAGCGATCCCATCCACCCCAACGCGGTCGGTTACCGGCAGCTCGCCGAAGCGCTCGCCGAGCTGATCCGCGCCGCCGAGCGGCGCTAACCGGCTTTTGTGTCGAGCCACTCCATCCCCAGAAGCGCCTGTTTCCGCTCGGTTCCCCAGCGATAGCCGCCCAGCTCGCCACTCTGGCGCAAAACCCGATGACAGGGGATCAGGTAACCGATCGGGTTTTGCCCGACCGCCGAGCCGACGGCGCGACTGGCACCGGGGCAATTGAGCTGTGCGGCGAGATAACCGTAGGAGACGACCCTGCCTTCCGGAATCCGCAGCAGGGCCTGCCAGACTTTGAGCTGGAAATTGGTGCCACGCAGCAGCAGCTTCAGCTCCCGGCTGCCGGCAGCCTCGCGCCGGGCGAAAATCTTCTCGACAACAGCCCCGGTGGCCAGCGGATCTTCGCACAGGGCGGCTTCCGGCCAGGCATGACATAAGCGTTCCAGCAACTGCGCCTGGTCGGCGGCATCAACAAACTCGAACAGGCAGATGCCCCGCTCCGTCACCCCGATCAGGCAGCGGCCAAAGGGGGTTTGGTGAAACCCGTAGCGGATCGTCAGGCCGGCACCGCCCGACTTGAACTCGCCCGGAGTGACCGCTTCAGTCGCAATCAGCAGATCATGCAGCCGCCCCGGACTGCTCAGGCCCACGGCAAAACTCGCTTCGAGGGCGGGGAGGGAATCGCGCAGCAACTGCTTGGCATGTGAGGCGGTCAGAAACTGCAGGAAGCGTTTCGGGCTGACCCCTGCCCAGCGCTGAAACAGCCGCTGAAAATGATACGGGCTCAGGCCGACATGCTCGGCAACCCGGTCAAGCGACGGCTGGGCGAGCGCATTGATTTCGATAAACCGGATCGCTTGGGCGATGAGCTGGTAGGTGTCTGACATCGTTTCATCTCCTGCTGTTCTCTGCCTTGAGGCTAGCAGGCCCATGCGGGTTCGCCAACCCGTTTCTTGCGCTTTTTCACAACGATGATTTTTTTCTTGCAGTTACCCCGCGCTTGGGATAAAAACTCTCCACGCGGGGCCATTTCCCGCTGGGTGCTTGAAGTATTAAGTCCCTATCGTCTAGCCTGGCCCAGGACACCGCCCTTTCACGGCGGCGACGGGGGTTCGAATCCCCCTGGGGACGCCAAAAGAAATAAAGCCTCTTCGCACAAGCGAAGGGGCTTTTTTCTTTGTCGCCAGGGGGATTCGAAGCGCAGCGAGCGCTGACTTAATGTCAGATAAGCGGCGAGTGCCCCGCTTGCCCGGATGGCCCAAGTTATTTCGAGGATTTTGGTCTGCCGGCAAGGCGCGGCGACGCAGGCCTGGCATATCGCCAAGCCGAGGAGCCGCAACACAGACGGCGGTTCAAAAGACCGAAAGAAACGGGCAGAGACAGGCGGGCGTGGCACTCTTAAGGATGGCCGCGCCAGCGTGCGGAGGGGAGCCAAAGCAGGAACCCACGTGACGTGGGTGACGAATTAGGCGAATCCCCCCTGGTTGCCCAGCAACCATAATGATTTTCAAGAATTGAATTTTTTTGTCTCCAAGGAGATGCGAAGCGCAGTAAACGCACGCCGGCCCCTCCAGGTTCCGGACTCGGAGGGGCCGTGGCAGACTTGCCTGTTGCCACGCTCAAGCGCTGTAATTCGGGCCGACCACCACCAGCGACTGGGGCAATTGGGACTGGACCAGCTCCATGGTGCTGCCGAACAGTGACCTGATCGGGCCATGGGCATAGGCGCCAAGCACCACCAGGGCATCGTGCGGGATTCCGTAAAGATGCTCCACCAGGGAATTCCCCGGGTGGATTTGCCAGTCACTCCCCACAACCTGTTCCAGCAACCCCTGCTCACGCAAGGTCTGCTCCAGCGCGCTGCGCTCACCGACACTGATGATCTGCAACGGCAGCTGGCAGCGCTCTTGGAAACGCAGGGCCAGCTTCACCGCCTCGGCGGCGGCGGGCGAACCGCCGTAGAGGACGGTGATGCTGGTCCACGGCTTGTAGACGACGCTCGGAATCATGACCGGAAACGGAGCATGCAGCAAAATCCTGCGGACCTTGGGGCCGATGTGTCCCAACCCGATCCGGCTGGACTGGTCGCTCATGGAGCGGGGACAGGTCATCAACGAAAAGCCGGTCGGCAAATCGGGAAGATCGGTCGCCGTGTAGCTTTTCGCTTTGATAAAACGGCGCTTCCCCACCCCCTTCGTCAGCTCTTCAGCCCTCTGCCGGGCCGTTTCAGGGTAACTCAGATAAGAGGCATCGAGATCGACCTGGACGACTACCGAGTCAAAATAGAACAGAAAGCGTTTCTCCTTGGGGAGGTAAAGATCGAGCGGCAGCCTGAGCTGCCGGCACAGGTAAACCGAAAGCAGCAGAGTTTCACGTCCCATCGGCGTATTGCGAAAAACGTGCAGGAGTGGCTTATCCATGTTTCCCCCTGGTTAAGTCGTTTGAGGTTAGGCTTCCGGATTGATTTCCCGGGTCACGGTCGGCACAAATGCACCGGGAGCCGCAACCACCGGAAGACCGAGCGTCTCGCGGGATCGATTCAGCGCCGCGTCGATGTTGGCAAAGACATTCTCCTGACCTAACCGGTCAAGAAAACCGGAACGCTCCATGACCAGCAACGGCTGGGCATGGACTCCGGACAACAGCAACAGGGTACCACGTTTAAGCGCTTTTGTATGAACGTTCTCCAGCGCCTGCAGGGCCGTGGCATCCAGGGTCAGGGCATGGCGCATCCGCAGGATCAAGACTCGCGGCGGGACACTGACTGTGTCCAGGGCATTTTTGAACTTGTCGGCGGCACCGAAGAAAAACGGGCCGTTGATCTCGAACACCTCAACCCCGACCGGGACATCCCGTTGACTCAGGCTGAGTGGATCATCGCTGGTTTCATCTTCACCATCCTGCAGCTCCCGGGTGATAAAACCGACCTGGGTGGCGTCGGCCATCCGCTGCATGAACAGAAACGCGGCCAGCACCATGCCGACCTGGATTGCGACGGTCAGATCGACCAGCACTGTCAAGCCAAAGGTCGACAATAACACCAGCACATCACCACGCGGGGCACGCAACAGCTTGGCGAACAGATGCGCCTCGCTCATGTTCCAGGCGACCACCACCAGGATTCCAGCCAGGGTCGGCATCGGGATCAGCGCCGCCCACTTGCCAAAAAACAGCAGAATCAGCAGCAGGGTCAGCGCGTGGACCATGCCGGCGATCGGGGTGCGACCGCCGTTCTTGATGTTGGTCGCGGTGCGCGCAATCGCCCCGGTGGCCGGGATGCCACCGAACAGCGGGCAGACCAGGTTGGCCACCCCCTGGCCGATCAGCTCCATGTTGGAACGATGGCGACTCTCGATCATGCCGTCGGCGACCACCGCCGATAGCAGCGACTCGATCCCGGCCAAAAGGGCGATGGTCAGCGCCGGGGAGAACAGCTGCCGAAGATGAGCCCAGTCGGGGAGCGCCGGCAGGTGCGGCAGCGGCAGACTGTTCGGCACACTGCCGAAGCGGCTGCCGATGGTCGCCACCGGCAGGTCGAACAGACTCACCAGCAAGGTGGTGAGCAGGATGGCCACCAGCGACCCCGGCACCCGGCGGGTCACCCTGGGCCAGAGCTGAATGACGAGGATGGTCGTCAGGCCAATGGCGGCCGCTGCCGGGGAGATACTGCCGAGGTGTTCGCCGTAGGCGGCAAGCTTCTCGATAAACTCCGAGGGGACCGTCTCCAGCTGCAGGCCGAACAGGTCGCGCAACTGGCCGGAAAAGATCAGCAGGGCGATGCCGCTGGTAAAGCCGACCGTCACCGGGTAGGGGATGAACTTGATCACCGCTCCGAGCCGCGCCAGCCCCATCAGCACCAGCAGCGCACCGGCCATCAGGGTGGCGATCACCAGGCCGTCGTAGCCGTAGCGCTGGACGATGTCGTAGACGATGACGATAAAGGCGCCGGTCGGCCCGCCGATCTGCACCTTGCTGCCGGAGAGCGCCGAGATCAGAAAGCCGGCCACCACCGCGGTGTAGATCCCCTGTTCCGGCTTGACCCCCGAGGCGATGGCGAAGGCGATCGCCAGCGGCAGGGCGACGATACCGACGATGACGCCGGCCAGCAGGTCATTGCTGAATTGTTGGCGGGAATAGCCTTCCCGCAGGGTACTGAAGAGCTTGGGAACCAGTCGATTCTGGGACACGCGCAATCTCCCTCAATGCAGAGTTCACGGATGTCCGTCGGCAGCGAGGGCGGTACGTCCAGGTGTCGGCGGAATACGCCGGGCAGGGCCTTGCAGGTCTTGTCCAACAGCGGGTGATCATACGCCTGCAAGAAAATAATTCAACCTTAAAAAGTGGTTTTACGCCACGAAAGCGGCGCAAAGCAAAACTTTTCACTGTTGTTTGAGCATATCGAACCAATATTTACCTGCAGACTCCGTTTGACAGTTACAGAATGCCGTTCTAGAATAGCCCACCCAACGACAGAGAACTGCGGAACAGTTCTTCGCCTCTTGAATCCCTCGATATTCAAAGGAGTTATCTGCCGGTGCCACTACCGATTGCACAACTAGCGGTTGTTCTCGCGCTCTGTTCCGCACTGCTCCCGCTACTCGTTTACCGTTTCCCTCGTCTCTACAAAAGCCTGGCGTTTACCCTGCTTGGCCTCGCCGGCATTTCGGCCGTAGTGGCCGGCGGAATGGCCTTGGTCCTGCGACAAACTTCGCAGATCATCTTGCCGATCGGCCTCCCCTGGTTGCAGAGCCACTTTGCGCTTGATCCCCTGGCCGGGTTTTTTCTCGCCATTGTCGGTCTGATTACCAGCGTCGTCGCCTGTTACGGCCCGGCTTATTGCCGGGAGTACGAAGCGGAGGGCCAGCCGCTGGCACTAATTACGATCTTCAGTGGGCTGTTTGTCACCGGCATGTTCCTGCTGACGTTAGCTGCCGATGCCTTTTCCTTCATGGTCAGCTGGGAACTGATGTCGGTCTCCAGCTACTTTCTGGTGGCTTATCAACACCATCGCGCTGAAAACCGCAGCGCCGCCTTCATCTACCTGTTGATGGCCCAGGTCGGCGGACTCTGCATTTTACTCGGTTTTGGCATCCTCTCGGGATTTGGCGGTGGCTTTGCCTTCTCCGATATGGCCAGCGCTCAACTGTCGCCCGGGTGGGAGACCATCGCCTTTCTACTCGCTTTTGTCGGCTTCGGTATAAAAGCGGGCCTAGTGCCTCTGCATGTCTGGCTGCCCCAGGCGCACCCGGTGGCACCCTCGCATATTTCGGCGCTGATGTCGGGGGTGATGCTCAAGGTCGCCGTCTACGGCTTTATCCGCTTCAGTTTTTCACTCCTTGGCAATTTTCATTGGCAATGGGGGGTGCTGGTCCTGGTTGTCGGAGCGGCTTCAGCCCTGCTCGGGGTCCTCTATGCGCTGATGCAGCATGATTTAAAGCGTCTGCTGGCCTACCACAGCGTTGAAAATATCGGCATCATCTACATCGGTCTCGGCCTTGCCATTATTTTCGCCGGGACCGGCCACCCGAGCCTTGCCGCCCTGGGCCTGGTCGCCGCACTTTATCACTGCCTGAATCACGCACTCTTCAAGAGCCTGCTTTTTCTCGGCGCCGGTGCGGTTCTGCAGCACAGCAAACAGCACGACATGGAGAAGATGGGCGGATTGATCCATCGCATGCCCTTCACCGCCAGCTGTTTTCTGATCGGCTGTATCAGTATTTCGGCGCTGCCGCCTTTTAATGGCTTCGTCTCGGAGTGGCTGACCTTTCAGGCGGCCCTGCAGGGTCCGGCGTTGGAAAGTGGCGTGCTCGGCTCGCTGATTCCGGTCGCGGCGGCAGTCCTGGCACTGACCGGGGCGTTGGCTGCGGCCTGTTTCGTCAAGGTCTTCGGCGTGGTGTTTCTCGGCCTGCCGCGGAGCGAACCGGCAAAGACCGCGAGTGAAGCCTCCTACGGGATGCGCTTTGCCCAGGCGATTCTGGCGCTCTGTTGCCTCGGTTTCGGCGTCATGCCGACTTGGACGGTCGGCGTGTTGAGCAACATAGCAGAGCTGCTGTTGCACCAGGACTTAGCCGAAGCGACTGCCGGCGGCGCTCTCTGGTTGACACCAATCTCACCGGCAGCGGCCTCTTACGGAGCGCCAATGGTGCTGCTCGGCCTGGCACTGGCCTGGCTGATCAGCTGGCTCTGGTTTCATCCACAGCGCCGTCGTACTCCAACGCGCATCGCGCCCCCCTGGGATTGTGGCTTCGGCCCCTTAAATGCGCGGATGCAATACACCGCTACCGCCTTCAGCATGCCGATTCGACGCATTTTCAGCCCGGTCTGGCCACATAAAGAAGCAGTGCTCCCCGCCACGGGTCAGAGCCCGGAACGTTATCAGCTTGAAGTCGGCGACTGGGCCTGGCAAAAAATTTATCTTCCGATCGGGCAACTTCTGCTGGCGGCGGCCAAACGGGCCTCACTGATTCAGGGGGGGAACATCCGCATCTATCTCTCCTACTCCTTCTTCACCCTGCTCCTTATCCTCTGGATCCTGGTATGAACGGCTGGTTGCTGGCACTCTTGCAAACCGGGCTGATGATCGCCGCCGCGCCCTTGCTGAGCGGCTGGGTGAAATGGTGCAAGTGCAAATTCCAGAATCGCCAGGGTGCGGCGCCCTGGCAGACTTACCGCGATCTGGGCAAGCTGTTCCGCAAAGAGATCGTGGTCGCGGCGAACGCCTCGACCATCTTCCGGATTGCGCCCTATATCGTCTTCAGCGTCACTGCTCTGGCCTGTTCGGTGATCCCGCTGGTCGCTCCCAACCTGCCGACCTCGGCGCTGGCTGATGCCATTGTGCTGGTCGGTTTTTTTGCCCTCGGTCGATTCTTTCTCGCCCTGGCCGGGATGGATATCGGCACCGCCTTCGGCGGCATGGGTTCTTCGCGCGAGATGACCATCTCCTCGCTGGCCGAACCGGCGATGTTACTTGCGATCTTCACTCTGGCGATGAGCGTTTCGAGCACCAACCTCTCGACCATGATCAGCGCCCTGCTGCAGCGTCCGTTTCAACTCTATCCATCCTTTATTTTCGCCGCCATGGGACTGGTGCTGGTGGCCGTGGCCGAAACCGGGAGGATCCCGGTCGACAACCCGGCGACCCATCTCGAACTGACCATGGTCCACGAAGCGATGATCCTCGAATACTGCGGTCGCCATCTGGCCCTGATGGAGTGGGCGGCGATGATCAAACTGCTGCTCTATGGCGTCTTGCTGGTGAATCTGTTCGTCCCCTGGGGGATGGCGACCAGTTTGACGCCGCCAGACCTCCTGGTTGCGGCGCTGCTGTTACTGATCAAACTGATGTTGCTCGGCTTTGTGCTGGCCGCAGCCGAAAGCGGCCTGGCCAAGATGCGCCTGTTCCGGGTGCCACAGCTGTTGGGGCTGGCCTTCATTCTCTCGCTGCTCGGCATGTTAAGCCATGTGATCCTGGAGGTGCGCTGAGATGAGCTTCCCGCTGCTGACCTTCAGTGAACAGCTGATCCTGACCCTGGCCGCGCTGATCCTCTTCAGTTCCTTTCTGCTGCTGGCCCAGACGCGGATGATCGGTCTGATTCACACCTTCGCCTGGCAGGGCGTGCTGTTGTTTGCCGCCACGGTGCTGATGGCGAGCAGCTCGGGACACCATCATTTGTTCATTTCAGCGGCCCTGACCCTGGGCTTGAAGGTCTTCTTCATTCCCTGGCAGTTGCGCCGCCTGGTGGTCCGGCTCGATATCCGCCGCAGCGTCGAGACCGTCGGCGGGAGCTCGCTGGTCATGATCGCCGCCGGCGCCCTGACTCTCTTCAGCTACTACGTCGTGCTGCCGATTCGCGAGCTCTCACTGCTTGCGACCCGCAACACGATCGCCATTTCATTAGCGGTCGTGCTGATCGGCATGTTGATGATCATCACCAGGCGCAAGGCGGTCGCCCAGGTCATCGGCTTCATGTCGATGGAAAACGGGCTTTTCTTCGCCGCGGTCGTCTCTACCTACGGAATGCCGATGGTCGTTGAACTGGGGGTCGCCTTCGACGTGCTGGTGGCGGCGGTCCTGTTCGGCATCTTCTTCTTCCAGATCCGTTCGGGAATTGGTTCCCTCGACGTTGATCACCTCAACCGTTTGACCGAGGTCGACAAATGAGTGCCCTTTACCTGACCTTGTTGCTGCCGCTGATCGGCACTCTGCTCTTCGGCGTGATCGGCCACTGGCGAAGCGCCGGCACCCTCAATCTGCTGATCTGTATCGCCGGCTTCGTCTGCTCGCTGCAACTGGCGCTCAACATTTTCAACCAGGGGCCGATGCTCAGCCCCGGCAAGCTGTTCTATATCGACGCCTTCAACGTCTACCTGATTCTGCTCAACGCCTTTGTCGGCATGACCACCGCGGTTTTTTCGCGCCCCTATATGGCTCACGAACGGGAAATCGGCCGGGTCGACGACGGCCGCATGCGGCTCTACCATTCGATGTATCAGGGCTTCCTGCTGACCATGCTGGTCGCCCTCTCGACCAACAATCTCGGGATTCTGTGGGTCTCGATCGAAGGTGCAACCCTGGCCACCGTGCTGCTGGTGTCGCTCTATCGCACCCCCGAGTCGATCGAAGCCGGCTGGAAATACTTCATCCTCTGCGGGGTCGGCATCGCCCAGGCGCTGTTCGGCACGGTCCTGGTCTATTTTGCCGCCGAACGAATTCTGCCTGGCAGTGACGACAGCCTGCTGTGGAGTGTGCTCTACCAGCATGCGACCCAACTTGAACCGGCGGTGCTGTTGCTGGCCTTCGGATTTCTACTGGTCGGCTACGGCACCAAGGTCGGCCTGGTGCCTCTGCATAACTGGCTACCCGATGCCCACTCCGAGGGGCCGACACCGATGTCGGCCATTCTTTCGGGCCTGCTGCTCAACATTGCGCTTTATGCGCTGGTCCGCTTCAAGATGATCATCGATCCGGCGTTGGAGAATGATCTGGCGGGCAGGATGATGATGGGCTTCGGCCTGCTCACCTTCACCCTCGCGGGACTGTTGCTCCACCGCCAGCGTGATATCAAACGGATGTTTTCCTACTCATCGATCGAACACATGGGGCTGATGACCTTTGCCTTCGGCATCGGCGGACCGCTGGCCACCTTCGGCGCGCTGTTGCACATGATTGTTCATTCCTTGACCAAGTCCTCGATCTTTGTCACCGTCGGCCACATCGCCCATGTCGCCGGCACTCAAAGCATTGATGGCATCCGCGGCCTGATAAAAACCCAGCCGATGGTCGGCTGGTGCTTTTTGCTCGGCACGGTGGCCATTGCCGGCTTCCCGCCGTTCGGCGTCTTTACCAGCGAATTCCTGCTCTTCAGCGCGACGATCAAGAGCTGGCCCTGGCTGGTGATTCCCCTGCTCAGCGGCCTGGCGGTCGCCTTTTCGGGGCTGTTCCGGCATGTGCAACCGATGGTTTTCGGCGAACAACCTGCAGGACAAGACGCAATCGACGCCAACATGTGGCCGGTGGTCCTCCATCTGCTGCTGGTGCTGCTGCTCGGCATCGCCATCCCCGACGTCCTTTCCCGCTGGCTCGACCAGGCGACCATCATGGTCGTCGGCAGGGGGCTGTTATGAGTCAGCGGCAACCCGCACGGGTCACCTCCGGCAAGAGCAGGGAGCTGGGACAGGCCTTGCAGGCTCTGCAGCTTGAAGTCGCCGAACAACCTGCGCTCAATCCAAGCTGCTGCCGTCTGCGAGTCAATGCGGCGGACTGGGGCAAGGTCGCCGAAATCGCGGCGAAGAAATCGCTGCGCTTTTCGGCCAGTTGGGGGGACCATTGCCCACCACGGATCCTGATTTTCAGTCTGTTTTCCGGCTGCGACGGGCAGGTGCTGGTTGAAACCGCTCTGGATGAGAATCATCCGCAGCTCAACGCGCAGACCCCCTTTTTCCCCGCTGCGGATCGTCCGGAACGCCACATTCAGGATCTGCTCGGGGTCCATTTCAGCGACCACCCGGATCAGCGCCGCTGGACCCGCCACCGGGGCTGGGCTGCGGATGAATATCCGTTGCGCAACGATTTTCCCCGCGCCGGTCATCCTGCGGCTGAAACCCCGGCCGATTCCACCTACCCCTTCCCGCAAATCGCGGGGAGCGGAGTCTACGAAATTCCGGTCGGTCCGGTTCATGCCGGGATCATCGAACCGGGACATTTCCGCTTTCAGGCGGTCGGCGAAACGATTCTGCGCCTCGAAGAGAGGCTCGGCTATGTTCACAAAGGAATCGAAAAAATTGCGGTGGGTCGCGATCTGCAGGGTTTGATCCGCCTCGCTGCGCGAGTCTCCGGCGATAGCAGCGTCGCCCACAGTTGGGCCGCCTGCCAGGCCGCGGAACAGGCACTCGGCACCCGACTCCCGGCGCGTGCCCTCGCCCTGCGGGCCATCGCCTGCGAACGGGAACGAATTGCCAACCATCTTGGCGACATCGGCGCCATCTGTAACGACGTCGGTTTCGCCTTCGCCCAGACCCAGCTGACCCGGCTGCGTGAACTCTGGCAGCGCGATAACGCGCATTTTTTCGGCCACCGCCTGCTGTTCGATTATCTGATCGCCGGTGGGGTGAACAGTGACCTGGGTGCAGAGCAGGTCGAGGCCCTGCTGACCGCCGGGGAGCGCCTGCGCAGCGAAGTCGCAGAACTGCTGCCGATGCTGCTCGAATACCCCTCGCTGCAGGATCGCCTGCGCAACACCGGAGTGCTGCCCCCGGAGACCGCCAGCAGGCTCGGAGTTTTGGGTTATGTCGGCCGCGCCAGCAATCTGCAGGATGATTTGCGCCGCGATGCGCTCTACCCCCCTTACGACCAGCTTGAGGTTGAGGTTCCAGCCTATCTCGAAGGGGACATTGCACGACGGGTCAGGGTGCGTGGGGATGAAATCCTGATTTCCATCGATCTGCTCGCCAAGTTATTCCGCCAGCTGCCAAAGACAGCTATTGCGGTTCCCTGTCACGCGACCGGTCAGCAGGTGCAGGGGCTGGGGTTGATTGAGGGCTGGCGAGGTGAAACCCTGGCCTATCTGCGCCTCGATGCACAGGGGCGGGTTTTACGCTACTTCCCGCGAGATCCCAGCTGGCTCAACTGGCTGGCGCTCGAACAGATGACTGACGGTACGATTGTCCCCGATTTTCCGGCCTGCAACAAATCGGTCAATGGCTCCTATAGCGGACATGACTTGTAACGGGTCGAACCGGCAACCTTGAGGAGCAGCGACGATGTATCATCTCTATAAAAAAACTCTCAAAACTGGCAAGCTGACCGAACCCGTGTCCGTCGGTGCTGAGGTTGCCGAACTCGGGACCGCCTGCCAGCGTGAGATCGCGCGCCAGTTCGGCGGCTCGCTGGCTATCCGGATGGTTGACGCCGGGTCCTGTAACGGCTGTGAGCTCGAAATGCACGCTGTCAATAACGGTTTCTACGATATCGAACGCTTCGGAATCCACTTCGTCGCCTCGCCACGGCATGCCGATCTGCTCCTGGTCACCGGCCCGGTGACTCGCCACATGCAGGAGGCGCTGCAGCGTACCTACAATGCAACGCCAGCCCCCAAACTGGTCATTGCCATGGGTGACTGCGCGAAACATGGCGGGGAGTTCGGCGAGTCCTATGCCAGTTGTGCCGGTGTCGCACAGGTTTTGCCCGTCGACGCGGTGATCCCCGGCTGCCCGCCAACCCCGCTGCAACTGTTGCAGGGAATACTACAACTCTTGCACAAGCACTGATTTCTTCCGCGGGATCAGTGCGCCTGCCCCCCACCCCCACCAGGCCTGATAACAGCTCATAAAACCTGGGGCCGGTGGTCGAACCTGGAAGAGGTCAAATTGACAACGCAATATTGCAAAAAGTTGCAGTATTGGGTCGTAAACCCACAACTCAGGAAATTCAGTATCTCCCCTAGCCCCTCCGCCCCCTTCATGCTCTCCTCCCCAGAAAGCTCGGCGACGCCCGTCGCCCAACAATCCATCTCCTGCAGCAACGAGCACCTATGACTGAAAAACATGTCGAAATCTTTTCCGACGGCGCTTGCTCCGACAACCCCGGACGCCATCGTCCACGACCGCCGGGGCCACGGCCCGCGCAAGCGGCACTAGCGGAATCGGATATACTTCTTTGAAACCGTGCTGAAGAGGTGAAATGAGGGTATTTCCACTGTCGTTCCTGCTGCTCCTGCTCCCGGTTGCCGCTGCCCACGCCGGAGAAGCGGATGTGCTGCGTGCCGAAGCGACAAGAAATGGTGACGGTAGCTACCGGTTCCAGGTCACCGTATCGCACCGGGACAAAGGTTGGCAGCATTACGCCGATAAATGGGAGATCGTCGATGCGACCGGGGCCGTGCTGGCGACGCGCGTCCTGCTACACCCGCATACCGAGGAGCAACCCTTTACCCGCAGCCTCTCGGGGGTGCAGATCCCCGCGAAGACGGGCCAGGTCACGGTGCGCGCCCATGACTCCGTCCACGGCTACGGCGGCACGACCGTCACCGTCGAGTTGCCCAGGTAGGCACCGGGCGGGCTACCATTTCTCGCCGTAGGGGCGCAGATCCATCTCAAAGGTCCAGGCGCGCTCCGGCTGCGTCGCCAGATAATAGACCGCCTCGGCAATCTGTTCAGAGCTCAGGAAGAAATCGAGCGGCTTGTCCGGCATCCGCTCCATGGTTCGTTCCAGGTCTACCATACCGTCCAGGACGACATAGCCGACGTGGATCTTCTCCGGGCCGAGCTGCTTGGCCAGCGACTGGGTCAGGCTCCGCTGAGCCGCCTTGGCCGAGGCGAAGGCCGTCGTCTCCAACCCCCCTCTCACCGAGGCGGTCGCACCGGAAACCACGATGGCGCCGCCCCCCAGCCGACGCATCTGCGGCAGCACCGCCTTGACTGCAAGGAACAGGCCGCGTGTGTTGACCTCCCACGAGGACTGGAATGCCTCAACGGAGACGTCATCGAGCCTGCCCCAGGTCCCCGAACCGGCATTGTAGGCGACCACTGAGACCGGCCCCAGCTTTTGCTCGATCTCGGCAAACACCCACCCTGCCGCCTGCGGGTCGGTGACATCGTAAACGAATGCCGCCGCAGCGGGCAGTTCGGCTGCCAGCACCTCGAGCTTGTCCCGACTGCGGGCGCAAAGGGCCACCGCGTAGCCTTGCGCAGCAAACTTCCTGGCAATCGCGGCGCCGTTGCCGGGGCCGACGCCGACAACCGCGCAAACGGGTTTATTCATGGCCTTCTCCTTGCGGGAACGCCAGGACTGGCAGATCCCTCGGTCAGGTTCAGTAGACTCCCGGGTAGACCAGCTCGATCCACTTGTCCCCCTTGAACAGCCCGTCCCCCCACTCCGCCTCGAGGTCGTCCAGCGGCTTGGCGGCCACCGCCTGCGCGGCGGTTTTCCCCTCGACCTTCAGGGCTTTCAGCCGCTGGTAGGCGGTCCAGAGCATCTGCCGGTAGCTGACGAGCTGGGCCTTGTCGCCCAAGGGGCCGTGGCCCGGGATGATCTTGGTCTGGTCATCCGCCAGCGCGAGGATCGTGTCCGCCGCCTCGATCATCCCCCGGAGCGAACCGCCGTGATCGACGTCGATGAAGGGATAGAAGCCGTTGAAGAAGACGTCGCCGGCGTGGATAACGTTAGCCTTCTGGAAGCGAATGAAACAGTCGCCGTCGGTGTGGGCGTTGGGGACGTGGACAGCGTGAACGGTGTCACCGTTCAGATGAAAGGTGAGGTTTTCGGCGAAGGTCACCACCGGCAGGGCCGGCTTGGCGGCCGGCGGGCTCTTCAACTGGAAAGCGGCGAGGTAACTGCCGTCGAGCAGCGTCTTGCGGACGTTGTCCTGCGCGAAGATCAGCGCCCCCTGCCGGCCCAGGTTCTCGTTGCCGCCGGTGTGGTCGCCATGGTAGTGGGTGTTGATGAGGAACTTCGGGATATCGCCGCCGGCGGCCTTGATCGCCGCGACGATCTTGTCGGTCAGCGGCGCATACTCGTCGTCGATCATAAAGGTGCCGTCCGGGCCGATGAACAGCCCGATGTTGCCCCCCTGCCCGGCAAGCATGAAGATCTGTTCGGTGACCGGAACGGTGTTGATCGTCACCTCATCGGCGGCCACCGCGCCGCCAGTGAGGAGCAGCAGCGCTAAAACCGATGTGGACAAGGACCTGAGACTCAGTGAAATCATGATTCATTCTCCTCTACGCCCCCCTAGTGCTAAACACAACGGTTAAGAAACCCGTAAATGGCCTGCATTTCCATTTAGCATCATGCCGAGAGCGGGAGTCAACCAACCGCCTGGCCAAGGGGACTTGCCTGGCTGACAATGCCCGAAGCGCGGAGGCAAGGTCAGCTTGGCTCCCGACCCTGGCGCAGATCCTCCCATCTAGATCTGGCACCCCTCCCGCTTCCATGCTATCCTCCCCGAAACACCGACCACCTACCAACCCCAACCGCAGCGAGCACCCATGAGCGAAAAACGCATCGAAATCTTCTCCGACGGCGCCTGTTCCGGCAACCCCGGTCCCGGCGGCTGGGGAACCCTGTTGCGCTACAACGGCAGCGAAAAAGAACTCTCCGGTTTCGAACTGGAAACCACCAACAACCGGATGGAACTGATCGGCGCAATTGCCGGTCTCGAATCGTTGACCCGCCCCTGCAAGGTGGTCCTGACCACCGACTCGCAATATGTCAAAAAAGGGATCACCGAGTGGATTCAGAACTGGGTCAAGAAGGGTTGGAAAAATTCCCAGCGAAAAGATGTCGCCAACCGTGATCTGTGGGAACGCCTGCTGCTACTGACTGAGAAACATGAAGTCGAGTGGCACTGGGTCAGGGGCCACGCCGGCCACCCGGAGAATGAACGTTGTGACGCCCTGGCCAGGGCCGCCATCGAGACCGCGCTGAACTGCTAGTCGGTACGCCACGGTTATGGACAGGTGGGCGTTTTGTGTTATCCTTGGTCATGACTTTGTGCCCGGTTTTTGCACCTGGCAAACCGGCGACAACAACCTGATAAAACTTAAGTAAAGTCATTCACTTACCAATGCCGATCCTCAACCTAGCCAGCCAGCTGCCGGTCCCGACCGGCGGAGAAAGCCCGCCGAGTGCCGAAGGGTTGCTGTCGCTCGTCCTCTACGGGGTGATCGCCCTGATCTTGATCGGCACGCTGATGGTGGTCAGCTGGCTGCTCGGCCACAAGTCCCGTGGCGGGCTCAAAGAGGAACCCTACGAATCCGGCATCGCGCCGACCGGGGAAGCCAAACTTCGCGAACCGGTGCCTTTTTACCTGGTGGCGATCTTCTTCATCGTCTTTGATGTCGAGGCGATTTTCATCGTCTCCTGGGCGGTCGCCTGGGATTTGATCGGCTGGGCCGGTTTCTGGCAAATCACCTTTTTCATCGTCGTGCTGTTTCTCGGCCTGGTCTATCTCTGGAAGATGGGCGGCCTCGACTGGGGCCCCCGGCCGAGGACGGTCCAGCGTCGCGGACAGGAACTATGACTGAAGAAATCCCCGACAATGTCATCCTGACGACGCTCGACGACGTCATCAACTGGGCGCGCAGCAACAGCATGTGGCCGATGTTCTTCGGTCTCTCCTGCTGTTTCGTCGAGATGACCACCAGCCTCACCCCGCGCTTCGACCTGGCCCGCTTCGGCGCCGAGGTGCTGCGTGGCACCCCTCGCGAAGCCGACCTGATGGTGATCTCCGGCACCCCGTTCAAGAAGATGGGGCCGTCGATCCTGCGCCTCTACGAACAGATGACCAACCCGAAATGGGTTATTTCAATGGGGAGCTGCGCCAACTCCGGCGGCATGTACGATGTCTACAGCGTCATCCAGGGGGTCAACCAGATCGTCCCGGTCGACGTCTATGTCCCCGGCTGCCCGCCGCGCCCGGAAGCCTTCATCCAGGGGATCATGCTGCTGCAGGAGAAAATCCGCAACGAGGAGAAGCCGGCCCGCAAGGTGCTCGGCATGCAGGGGGGTCACGAGGGGACCACCCGGGAAATCCTGATCGACGGCGTCAGCAAGAGCCGCGACCCGCGCGGCCCCGGCTACGGCAACAGCAGCATCCGCGGCACCAGCATGCAGCAGCCGACCTTCTGGCAGAGCCGCTCGAACGCGATGTGGCGACCGGCTCAACCACAGATCGAGTTTCCCGCCTCGACGGGGAACCTGCGCCAGACGCTTGCGGCGCGCTTCGGCGAGCGGGTCCGCGAGGAGGATGCCGCCGACATGCCGACCCTGGTGAGCGCGGCGGAAGACGCTCCGGAACTGCTGCGCTTTCTCAAGCAGGAAGCCCCGGTCAAGTACCGGCGGCTCGAAGACCTGACCGCCGTCGATGAGACCGCCCGGGTCAGCAAGTCAGGCCACGATTACACCCTCACCTACCACCTGACCAATTTCGACGATCCCGGCTACCTGAGGGTCAAGGTACCGTTGACCGGTGACCACCCGGAAGCGCCGTCGATCACCGACCTCTGGCCCTCTGCCAACTGGTACGAACGGGAAGTCTACGACATGTTCGGGCTGCGCTTCACCGGCCACCACGACCTGCGCCGGATCCTGATGCCCGATTCGTGGCAAGGGCACCCGCTGCGCAAGGAGCACGTCTTCCGTGCCAGTGAGATGGCGGCCTACACCGCCGAAACAGCCGCTACCATGATTCCCCGCGAAGGGGGTGACTTCTTCAAGGGGCGCAAGATCAAACCCGGTGAGGAGCCGATGGTGCTCAACATCGGCCCGCACCACCCGGGCACCCACGGCGTGCTGCGCCTGATCCTGCTGCTCGACGGCGAGGAGATCGAGGACGTCGATCTCGACATCGGTTACCACCATCGCGGCGCCGAAAAGATGGCCGAGCGTCAGCACTGGAACCAGTTCATCCCCTACACCGACCGCATCGACTACCTCTCCGGGGTGCAGAATAACCTCGCCTACCTGCTGCCGCTGGAGACCTTGCTCGGGCTCGAGGTACCGCAGCGCGCCCAGGCGATCCGGGTCATGCTCTGCGAGCTGTTCCGGCTCGCCAACCACCTGGTCTGGCTCGGCACCTTCGCCCACGACGTCGGCGCCATGACCCCGGTTTTCTATGCCCTGGAATCGCGCGAGAAGATCTTCGACATCGTCGAGATGGTCACCGGCGGCCGCATGCACCCCTCCTGGTTCCGGATCGGCGGTGTTCCGCAGGACCTGCCGAAGGGCTGGGAATCTGTTGTTCACACCTTTACCAAGGATTTCGACAAGCGCCTCGACGAACTGGAAACCCTGCTCAACGACGGTCCGATCTTCCGCGCCCGCACCGAGGGGGTCGGCGCAGTGACAACCGACGAAGCAATCGATTGGGGCATGAGCGGCCCGAACCTGCGCGCCACCGGCCTGGAGTGGGACCTGCGCCGCAAGATGCCCTATTCCGGCTACGAGAAATATGACTTCGATGTGGCGACCGCAACCGGAGGCGACTCCTTTGCCCGCTACCAGGTGCGCATGCGCGAGATGCGCGAAAGCCTGAAGATCATCAAGCAGGCCGCCGCCGAGATGCCGGGCGGGCGCTGGATCGGCGAGGATTACCGCTACGTCTATCCGAAGCGAAAGGATGGCCTGCAGGACATCGAGAGCCTGATCCACCATTTCTGCAACGTCACCCGCGGCATGACCCCGCCGCGCGGCGAATGTTACCGGGCGATCGAATCGAGCAAGGGGGAGTGCGGCTACTACCTGGTCTCTGACGGCAACAACGTCCCCTACCGGGCACGGATTCGCACCCCGAGTTTCCCGCACCTGCAGATGACCGGGCTGATGAGCCGTGGCTGGTTGATCGCCGATTTGATCACGATTTTGGGATCGATCGATTTCGTGCTGGCGGATCTGGATAGATAAATGGAACTTATGAACAAACTCCTCCCCCAAGACCAGCTCGAAGCGTTCCGCGCCAAGGCAGCGGCGATCAAGCACCCGCGTGAATTGATCGTCGATCTGCTGCGGGCGATTCAGGATCATCACGGCTGGGTACCGGATGCCGGGGTCGAACTGGCCGGCAGCATCCTCGGCCTCTCTGTCCTGCAGATCGAAGAGATCGCCACCTTCTATGACAAGATCTACCGTCAGCCGGTGGGACGCAAGGTGATCCATGTCTGCGATTCGATCTGCTGCTGGAGCCGCGACGGCGAGCACGTCTACGACTACCTGCAACAAAAACTCGGCATTGCTCCGGGCCAAACGACCGCCGATGGAGTGTTTACCCTGCTGCCGACCTGCTGTCTCGGCGCCTGCGGCGACGCCCCGGCAATGATGATTGGACTGACCACCTACGGCCGGCTGACGCCGGAGCTGGTGGATGCGATCCTGAACAAGGAAAAAGCCTGACGCCATGGCCGACTACCCGCAAATCCTCTTCAAGAACCGCCGCCCTGGCGAGACCGTCTTTTTCGACGAGTTCCGCAAAAACGGCGGCTACCGGGGTTTGGAAAGGGCGCTCAAGTCCATGACCCCGGCCGAGGTACGCGAGACGGTCAAGGCCTCGGGACTGCGCGGCCGGGGCGGTGCCGGCTTTTCGACCGGGCTGAAGTGGTCGTTCTTCCCCGCCGATCAGCCGGGGACAAAGTATCTGGTGGTCAACGGCGACGAGATGGAGCCGGGAACCTACAAGGACAAGCAGCTGCTGCTGGCCGACCCGCATCAGGTCCTCGAAGGGGTCATCGTCTCGGGCTACGCCCTGCAGGTTCCGGAAGCCTATATCTTCATCCGCTACGTCTACGAGGAATGCTCGCGCAACCTGGAGCGGGCCATCGAAGAGGCCAAGCAGGCCGGCTATCTCGGCCCGGACATCCTCGGTAGCGGCTACGGCCTGAAGGTCCATGTCCACCGCAGCGCCGGCCGCTACATCCTCGGCGAGGAGACTTCCCAGCTCAACGGCATCGAGGGGGTGCGGGCCAATCCGCGCAGCAAGCCGCCCTTCCCGGCGGTCAAGGGGCTGTTCGGCAAACCGACCACGGTCAATAATATCGAGACGGTGGCCAACGTGCCGCACATCCTCACCGGCGGTAGTGAATGG
>Ga0102953_1000571_pt1 | contig 25265 bp, 16 predicted proteins | sample SalPon2A_C_D2_MG_FD_78509 | JGI IMG/M metagenome (GOLD analysis project Ga0102953, IMG submission 78509) | Soil microbial communities from South San Francisco under conditions of wetland restoration - Salt Pond MetaG R2A_C_D2_MG | ecosystem: Environmental > Terrestrial > Soil > Wetlands | place... | reverse complement strand
ATCCGGGTCGTAGGGCAACTCGTAGCGGGTACCGTCAAAAGTATAATAGGTATCGCCGTCCTCATAAAGGATCGTTTGCCTTCTTAGATCCCCTGGTTCAAAGGCATCTACCAGGTCCTGGGTGGGGTCCCAATACCCCAGTTTCCCGCCCGGTGCCCCATTGGAGGCATCCCAATACCATCCCCGGCCGGTACCCTGGGAAGCTTTGAAATTTTCGGAGTGGGTATCGTCGAAGACCCAGAGGTTATCATCCGAGAACGGGCCTCCGTATTGGATTTCGAAGATGGATTCGGCGTTGTTTTCGTTATTGTAGGCGAAAACGCTTTCATAATCTGGCAATAACTGGTAAGGTCCGTTGTTCACGACATCTTCGAAAGCGGTAATGGCTGCAGCCCAATCTTGCTTCCAGACATTTACTTTTCCGATATAGGATTTGGCAGCCCAAGAAGTGGCACGCCCTGTATTGCTGCTATCCCATGTAGCGGGAAGCCCGGCGGCGGCATCTGTGAAATCGGAAAGGATGGCGGCAAAGAGTTCTTCCTTGGTGGCATTGGGCTTGGCCTGGTCATAGATGCCGGGTACTATTTCAAGTGCCAGGGGCGGGGTGCCGAACAATTTCATTGCCTGGAAATGGAACCAGGCCCGTAAAAATTTGGCCTCGGCTCCCAGAACGGTTTTATCGGCGGCGGTCAACTCATTATCCCCATCCAAATTCTGAAGCACCAGGTTGGCCCTGTAGATGCCTTCATATATTTGGGTATATACAGCCGCATAGGGCACGTCACTGGAGCGGATCAGCAGGTTATCGATATCCCTGGAGATCTGGTCGGAGTTGACGGCATCGGCCGCCACATCATCGGTTATTGTCATGGAAATTTTCCAGAATTCCCCCATCTCACCCAGGGTCTCGGTACTGGTCCCCCAAAAATCCTGTATGGAAGAGTAGGATGAGAAGATAGCCCCGTCAAAATCCGCCCTGGTCTTATAAAAGGTATCTGTTGTAAGCCTGTCCAGCGGCTGCAGATCCAGTTCATTACTGCAGGAGTTTAATCCGAGAAAGCAGAGGCTTGCAATAAGTACGAATATTTTTTTCATAATAGGATTATTATAATTTAGTAAAGATCATGGTTAGTTAAAGGTTACTGTCAAACCCAGTTGAACAATCCGCGGCAGGGGGGAGGCCCCTCCGTCCTGGCCGGTAGCCAGGGTGAAATCGCCTTTTTGAAAACTTTGTGTACGCCCAACTTCCGGGTCGTATCCGGAGTACTTGGTAAATGTAAACAAATTCTGTGCGCCTATGTAAACACGCAGGTTTGATACAAAGTCGCCTGTCCAGCTCTTTAACTTGTCCTGAGGGATGGTGTAACCCAGGGAAACATTCTGGATCCTCAAATATCCTGCATCTTCCACCCAACGGTCAGAAAACCGGTTGTTACCATTTGGATCGCCAGGTGCCAATCTCGGATGTGAACTGGAATTGGTCGTCCCTTCTCCGGTCCACCTGTCCAGAACCTGGGTGCTGAAGTTATTTTGACCGGTTAGGCTTTCCAAGGCAATCCTCGCTGAGTTGTAGACCTGTTTGTTGCCCACACCTCTCAGATTCATCGCAAAGTCCAATCCCTTATACTCGGCGTTCAGTGTGAAGCCGTAGAAAAATTTCGGGAATGGGCTGCCAATGATGGTCCGGTCTTCAGAATTGATTTGCCCGTCGCCATTCACATCCACAAAGCGGATATCTCCCGGGGAGGGCGTACCCCCCGCATCGGGCAGGGCGGCAGCTACTTCTGCGTCATTTTGGTATAAGCCATCGGTTTTATACCCAAAGAAATGCCCCAGGCTTTCCCCTTCTATGGTCCGGTGGGTTGATGCCCCGCCGATACCTGTAATGATCTGGGGGATCTGCCCCAGGTCTGTTACCTCATTTTTAACAGTGGTCAGGTTCCCACCGACACTATATTTGAAATCGCCGACGGAATTATTCCAGTTAAAGGATAACTCTATCCCGGAATTCTTTATTTCCCCAATGTTGGCGTCTGCAGGCAGGAAAAAACCGGATACATAAGGGAGCGGCAATCCAAGGAGCACGTCTTGGGTTGTTTTGTTGTAATAGTCAGCTGTGACGCTTAGTCTGTTATCTAGGAAGGAGCCATCAAACCCAATATCAAACTGGTTGCTGGTCTCCCATTTGAGATTCTCATTGGCAAACGTGGTAGGGGCCGGGGCCACGACCGTTTGCTGGCTGTCTCCCACAACATAGCGGATATTGTTATTAATGGAACTCAGGAAGGCAAAGTTGAGACCTGTAAACTGGTTCCCTGATTGCCCCCATCCTGCGCGGATCTTGAGATCATTGACAAAACTGTCTTCTCCTTTCGGGAAAAAGTCTTCATCCGAAATCCTCCAACCAACGGATACCGATGGAAATATCTGATCCCTGTTGGCTTTTGCGAACCTGGAGGTCGCATCGCGCCGAACGTTGAAGGTAGCCAGGTACTTGCCTTTGTAGTTGTAGGTAATACGCCCCAGCCATCCCTGTAAGGTCCAGAGGTCTGCTTCGTTTGCACCGGCTACGGTCGTACCGCTTGCGGCGAAATTTATGTTGAACAGGTCGCGACCCTGTAACCTCACCTTGTCAAACCGGAATTTGGTTTGTTCAAACCCAACGAGGACACCCAGGTTATGATCTCCCCCGAAAGTTTTGTCGTATTGCAAGGTAGCAGAGGTAGTCAGCGTCAATTCTTCGGGCCTGGAAGAAACCAGGAGAGAAGAGCCGGTTGAATTGTCCAGCACGGCATCGGTAGTGAGGTATTCCCCACGGCCCACGTTGTAATCCAATCCCAGGGAAGTGCGTGCCCTCAGGCCTTCCATTAATTCCAGTTCGCCATAAAAGCTCCCTAAAACCTTCCTGGTGCGTATAGTTGTTTTGGTATAGCGATCATCCGTATTGAATAAGTAGTTGGTTGCAGACCCGTCACCCACGGTGGTAGGATTGATCGGGTTGTATCCAAAGGCACCGTCCCCGTATGGTTGGTAATAAGGGGCGTTCAAAGCGGAATTGAATCCGGCATAGATACCGGGCTCACTTTGTACCTGGCGATCGGTTTGGCTGAGCAGGATAGATTCCCCGAACTTCAACCGTTTCCCAACCTTTACATCGGAATTGGCTTTAAATGAATACCGGGTAAAGCCCTGGGCCCTTTCAATACCTTCCTGGTCCATATACCCGCCGGACAGGAAATAATTGGCGTTTTCGCTCCCGCCACTTACCGTTACGTTGTGGCTCTGGACAAAACCTGTCTTAAAGATCAGATCCTGCCAATCTACGAAGGGGCGACCCCTGAACTCAGACACGTCGGTACCCAATTGTTGTTGGATATCTATGTATTGTTCCACGTTGAGAACATCAATACGGTCGCGCGTAGTGGCCATGGAGGCATATCCGTCATAAGTAACCCGCGCATCCCCGGCTTTACCTCTTTTAGTAGTGACTATGATTACCCCGTTGGCGGCCCGGGCCCCGTAAATTGCAGTGGAAGCCGCATCCTTCAGGACATCGATGGATTCGATATCATTGGAATTAAGCCCTGCAAGCGGGTTGGAGTCGGTGGTGGAGGAGGTATTTACGGTAATATTAGTGGTCTGTACAATAGGTACCCCGTCTATAACCCAAAGCGGGTCGTTTACACCGGGAGTGCCAATACCACGAATGTTTACGCTGATGGGGGCGGCCGGGTCACCGCTACGGTTGGTGATGTTCACCCCCGCTATGGTCCCTGCCAATGCCTGATCCGGGCTTGTAATGGGCTTGGTCTCAATCTGGGCTGCGCCTATTGAACCGACAGCTCCCGTTAAGTCGGCCTTACGTTGAGTACCATACCCTACTACCACCACTTCACTGAGCGCCTGGGCATCTTCAGCCATGGTCACATCGATGGTACTTCTTCCATTGATCGAAATGCGCTGGGTGGTATACCCTATATATGAAAAGATCAAGGTAGCGGCATTATCCGAAACCCGAATGGAGTAATTACCGTCAAAATCCGTTACGGTACCGTTGGTAGTACCCTGAACCACAACGTTTACTCCCGGTAGCGGGCCCGAATTATCCGAAACCTTTCCGGTAATTGTATTTTGGGCGCATGCTGTCTGGATGCCAAATACCACCATAAAAATACACGCCAGGAAGGCCATGGGATTCTCATGCGGTCTGGTGAATTTTTGTTTCATAATCAATAGGTTTAAGTTAGTTAGTTGAAAATAAACACCTTACAAAAGAATTTTGCGCACTCTTATAAGTCAATACACTTAGTGGCAGCGAGTGAACTACCTCAATCTGGCAGTACCCCATTCATTTCTAAATAAGAAGGCTTCAAAGAAGCATCCGTTTTTTTTAAAGAGAAATTATTCCGGTTTTTGCGCCTTGCCCCCTGTACTATCGACAATTTATAAGCCCGGGAGCATCCAAATTAACGATCAGGAGAATTTGTTAAAAACAACAAAAACAATCTTAATCATTCTTAAAATTCTCTTAATCTCAAAACTATAAAATAAATTAGACTTATACAACCTTTCATTAAATTATAAAATACTTCTTTTAACTTTTTATTTAAACTTCTTTCTCAGCACTTATATTTTTCCGGAACCAGAGTATGGATAGTACGGGTCCGGAGGCCAGGCCTCAATATATTTTAACCCCTTTTACTATCCTGGAAATAGCCCCGCTGGCAGAGGGGGAATCGGGTTGTGATCCCAGGTCAAGGGCCTTGAAAAAGCCCAACATTTGTCCGAAGAGGATGGCGGCTACGCCCAGGTATTCTTCGGGCACGTCAGTGGGGGAGTCCCCCAAAACCAGAAGTTCGTCCACCGGGATGTTTCCAACCCTGCCCGCGGCAATACCCACTTGAAACAGGGGTTTTTTCCCTTCGTTCATTCCTTTTACAAGATCCAGTTCGTACCGCAGCACACTTTCCTTGTTGGAGAAGTAATACACCATGAGGGTGTTTTCATCCACCGCTGCTTTTGGGCCATGACGGAATCCCAGGTAGGAATCATTCTTACATATTACCTGTCCGTCCGTGAGTTCCTGTAATTTCAGGTGCGATTCGGTTGCCGTCCCAAACTGCGGGCCCGACCCCAGGAATACGGCTCTTTTAAAAGGAAGGGCGGCTATTTTCCTGATGGTATTCAGATACCTCCCGAAAAGGGTTTCGGCGTAATTGCCGAGTTGGCTGACGGTTTGCTCGTGACTTTTTACGGATTCAATATCATTGATCAAAAGGATGGAAAGCAACATCCCCGAATAACTGCCGGTCATGGCCAGGCCTTTGTCATTGGATTCGGGCGGGAGCATGAACACATAACTGTCTTGTTTGAACGACTGATGGGCCAGGTCGCCCTCCGGGTTACAGGTGATGATTAAATGATAACATTCCCTGCATATCTTATCGGCCAGTTTGACTGCCGCAACGCTCTCCGGGCTGTTGCCTGAACGCGCAAAGGAAATCATCAAAGTGGCCGTGTTTTCTTCCAGATAATCTTCCGGGTGGGAAACCAGGTGGGTGGTTGCGATCGAAAGGGTTGTTATCTTGCTCCTGCGTTGAAGCGCTCCTTCTGCCGAATACCCTATATATGCACTTGTGCCGGCGCCGGCCAGGATTATCTTGTCAACCTTGCCCAGGACGCGACACATAAAACCTTCGATCGCCTTGCTCTCTGCCTGTACTTTGTTATAGATTGAATGCCACAATTCCGGTTGCCCGGCGATTTCTCTTGCCGTTTCCAAAGCGCCAAGGCTCCCAAGCTTTGCTTCATCCATTTTGAGATATTCCATCTGGCGTCTTGTTATTTGTGGTTTTCAAATACTTTCATAACATTTTCATACAAATATAAAAAAGTTATTAAAAGTTTCGTATTATTTAATAATTTAATACAATAACTAAAAGGAACCTTCCGTAACCAGTGATTTGGCCCTTATTGCATATAGAGTACAATTTGTTACCTTAGGAACCTTATTATAGTATTCGAAAATGGAGAATAAAAGGACCAAACGGTCCACCGTTGAAAGACGCAAAAAGATCCTGAATATCCTGGACGAGAACGGACAGGTTTTTGTTCATGAATTAAGTGAAGACTTTGACGTAAGCGAGGTCACCATACGAAATGACCTTGAATTATTCGAATCCAAGGGTTTGCTGATCCGTTCAAGGGGAGGGGCCATGAAGTTCGAAAATTCGGTGGGCATTGATTTTCATTTATCGGACAAGGATAAGATGCATTTGGCGGAGAAGATCCGGATTGGGAAAAAAGCGGCCGGCCTGGTCAAAACCGGCGAAACCATTATCCTCGATTCCGGTACCACCACCATGGAAATAGCCAAGAACCTGAATCCTAATAACGCGATCAACGTAATCACCAATGCCTTTAATATTGCCAATCAGCTCATCAATAGCCAGCAGATCAATATAATTGTTCCCGGGGGGACACTGAGGAAAAGTTCCCACTCCCTGGTGGGGCCACTGGCCGAAAAGAGCGTGCGCAACTTTTATGTGGATAAGTTATTTCTGGGAGTCGACGGCTTTGACACTACCCTGGGGGCCTTTACCCCGAATATAGAAGAAGCGTCCCTCAACCAGATCATGATCGAAATTGCCAAGGAAGTGATCCTGGTGGCCGACTCGAGTAAATTCAAGCGGAGGAGCCTGGCATTTATTTGCCCTCCGGACAAAATTGATCTGGTGATCACAGATGAGAATATCAGTAAGGAAGACCAACGCCGACTGACCGATCTGAATATAAGCATCATAATCGCCTAGCCGCTCCCGGTTGAAAGTTTCGAACCGCTGTATTTCCGGGAAATGGGTACCGACAGACTCGCTAAAACCTTCTGTAAATCCAGCTTGTTATTCTTTAATTTCACTTTCAAAGTCGCTCGTGACAGCTTCTTCGTCTCCGGGGTCGAAAGCCAGCAACACCGCCGCCACTATCGCCAGCACTATACCGGCAATCTTAAAGGCATTGGGAAGGAATCCCAATAGCAACATGGATAAGATGGCCGTAATCAAAGGCGCACCTGCATTCGTCATAGGCGAAACTACCATAGCCTTGCCATAGCGGAAGGCGTACACCAGGCAGAGGGCGCCAATCGCATTCAATACCTGTATACCCGCTGCAAGCCAGGGCCCCTCAGGGCCATAATTGATATCCGAAGAGAAATCCGTCATCCATAAGGCAACCGGTACTAATAACAAGCCGCTGATCATCATGTAGAAAAAAATACTTTCGGCGTTCATAGACTCGTTTGCGAGTTTCATGAAATACGCCTGCAGGCCCCATGCCAGGAGCACCAGGATAGCCAGTGGAAACCAGGCAAACCCATAGTTTGCCTCGTGTGCCTCTCCAGAATAATCGAACAGGGGCAGGGCAATAAGTGCCAGGACGATACCGATGCTCCCAAGGATCCCCGTACGCTCCTTTAAAATAAGGTAAGAAAGGATAATGGTTACCATTGGGGAGAGGGAGATGATAGGGAAGATCAAATAGGACGGGCCGAGGGTCACGGAACGAAACAATATCATCTGCCCCCCCGCTCCCAGCAGTCCGATTAACAGTCCGTACCATATGGCTTTTTTGGATTTGTTTAACTGCCAGCCGGCCAATTTAAGGGCTATCAGCGCGGGCGGGATCATGGTAACGGCCCAGACGCAATAGATAAGGGTCTCGGGAAACCCATAGGAGGTGGGCAAACCGGTAAAAGCGCCCCAAATTCCCCAAAATAGGGTTGTAATGATAGCGTAAACAAGCCAAAGTTTTGATTTCATCGATTAGGTCTCTTGGTTAAACATTCCTTCTTAATCTCAGGGAACCGTCGGGCTCCAGTTCCTGTGCACAGGCCCAGGCCAATGGACGTCTGATCCCTTTTACTTCTATTTCAGCCCGAATGTCAACCGCCTCCCATGAAGTGCCTTTCGGCAACATAAACAGGGCCTGTCGCACCTTGCCCGGTAACGGATAGCCGGGATCGAGGCTTCCGGTCAACTCAAATCCCCCGTTGGTATCCTTAACTGTGAGTATCAGCGCGCCCGGGATACCGGATACCCCGTCATTCACCAATCCCAGAACAATGCCCGGGTACCCGTCCCTGCTGAAGTACCAGATCCAGGAGGGCCGGACCCGGTATCCGATCTGCAGGCTCAACTGGTCCAGCGGCCCGGGATATTTGTGGTAATACCCCTCAAGATTTTGCCTGGAAATGCGATGCCAGTTCCAAAGGGAAAAGTAATTGGGGCCCACATCCTTCACATGGGCTATTATGTTCTCATTTTTTGTAAGGCCCTCTATGATGTCCAGGCTGTCCGCATCTCCTGTGGTCAGGCCTTGTTCAATGGTGGCCGCCGTCCACGCGGGCCGGTTGCTCAACTCGTCAATCTGGGTGTTTTCAATAAATATGGTATCGGTACGTATCCAGTTATGGCTGCGGATGGTCCGGTCCAAAACTTCGGAGTTGCCAACATTGCTGTAGTCGGGTTGCGTATTGGTCACCAGCGGCGTTTTGGTCCAGTTGGCTGCCTGGTGTTCAAACATTTCGATAAAAGTTTTTTCGGCTGTAAAATAGTCCGGGAAGGGATTGCCTTCAAAGGGCCAGGTATGGCCTTCCCCCCAAAAACCATACATGCAGCTATCTACATATTCCACCAGCGGATGGCCGTTATATTTTTCGGATAGCAAATCGTCCATCTCCTTAAATGCCTGCATGAAAGCCGGATGGTCATAACGGGGCGCATAATGTACCTTCCCGGGGATCCCTATCTGGTCTGTGGTTCCCAATTTAACCATGGGGACCAGAGGCAATAGAAAATCAGGCATGGATTGTTCCTCGATTACCGGGCTCATCAACTGTATCCTGAATGCTACCCGCTTCCCGTATTTCTCCGCCATTTCAAAAGCCAGATCCCAATGTTCAGGAAAATCAAGCCTTCCCGGCTTATTTTGAATGTCCCTCCAGTCTACCCGAATGTACAGCACATCCCCGAGCTCCCATTTCGCTAAATCTTCAATGGCTTCCCGCAAGGTTTTCCCTTCAACATTGGGCGGTCCCACTTCGTCACAGAGGTAGGTAACGAATCCCATTCCGTAATTCACCACCTTTTTGTTGGACGGGGTGGTGGTCATAAGCACTTCACCCCCGGGAACGTTGGCTTCCGGGCCATAATTAGAAAATGGGCCCTGGTACAACCGGTCCGTGATTATTGGGGGCGGACCGAAATCATATCCCTCCCAATTATGAGGTGGGATCTTCCGGCCTGTAAAAGCCCAGTTAACACCCCCCAGTATTCCGGTCAACAGGCTGCTAATAATAAATGCCGATCGCTTCATTACCTGATTTTAGAGTAGCTGTTACCTTAATAATTATATATACCATTTATGCCGGACCTGCCGAATCCTGTAAAACAGAAAATGCCCGGCACCTAATACAGGCCGGGACTGAACAGGCGGTGTAGCCTTCATTCGGGTATAAGGATACTCAAAAAATTTAATAAAAGCCAAAGAAAAGAAAGATAAAATAGTTTCATAACATTATTAAATTAATAATATGATCCCATATCAGGATAGAAAGGAAGCTATTCAGGCAAATTAACCTCAGAAATTGGCCATGGTACAGGAGGGAATTCCGTTAAACTCGTTTCATGTCCGTAAAATCCGAGACCTAATTTTCAAAAAATCTAAAATAGAAAGATAGAATAAGATAAATATTAAAGAAAAAAAGGTATAATAAGTTATAATTATTTATATTTTTGTATTTACAGCCTGGCTGATGCGTTGGATTATATAGAAAAAGAGTTGTAGCCATCAAAAGGCATCCTGTAGCGATAGGATAGCAGGGTGCAGTGGTTACGAGCTGAATCCCTGCCCCGTGGAGGTTTTGAACCCCGGCATCGTCAGCCCCGGGCCGCGTCCCAACAGGACTCTTAATAAAACATGATCCTTAAATGGTAAAGATTTTTAACCAATCCCCCTTGTTATGAGTAACCGGAACCTGGATGTTTTGGTGGTTGGCGAATTAAATGTAGACCTCATCCTGAACGAGATACAGGGGTTTCCTGAGGTGGGTAAGGAAATTGTCGCCAGGACAATGAAGATCACTCTGGGGAGCAGCTCGGCCATTTTCGCCAGCAATTTAAGTTCCCTGGGTAGCTCAGTGGCTTTTCTGGGGAAAATAGGACAGGATGATTTTGCAAACCTGGTTTTATCGTCCCTTAGGGCTAAAAAAGTAAATACAGATCATATCATTAGTTCGGCGGAGCACAGTACCGGATTGACCGTGGTGATGAACTACGATATGGATCGCGCTAATGTAACCTATCCCGGTGCGATGGAGCATTTGGAGGAGAATGAAGTGACCGATGCCATTTTAAGCAAGTTCAGGCACCTCCATGTCAGTTCCATTTTTTTGCAGCCGAGCCTTCTCAAAGGGGCGGCCATCCTTTTTAAACGGGCCAAAAAATTGGGCCTTACCACTTCTATGGATCCGCAATGGGATCCTTCGGAAGAATGGGATTTAGACCTCCATGGGCTTCTCCCCCATATAGATATTTTTATGCCGAATACCGAAGAGTTTAAGCACCTGACAAAAAGCGGGGATATAGCATCGGGGATCCAAAGTGTTCGTTCAGTGGCAAATACCATAGTAATCAAAGATGGAATCAACGGAGCGCACGTTTGGAACCAGGATCAGCTCTTTTCTAAACCGGCATTCATCAATGAAGAGGCGGTGGACTGCATCGGGGCGGGCGATAGTTTCAATGCAGGGTTTATAAGGGAATTCCTGAAAGGAGAGCCCCTTCTGCGCTGCCTGGAAGCCGGGAATGCCACAGGCGCCCTCAATACGATGGCGCCCGGCGGTACTACCGCCTTTGAAGACATGGAGAAAATAAGGAAAATAGCTCAAACCAGGTTTTCATATACCCTGTGATTCATGAAATTACAAGAAAAACTTGCTTTAAATAAGAATAACGGGGCCGCCCTCCTGGCCACCAATTTCTATAATTTTGAAACCCTTTCGGCTGTACTGACCGCGGCCAGGGATACGGGGTTTCCACTTATACTCCAACTTTCCGAAAGTTCGATAAAGTACATGGGGCTCAAAGTAGCTGTAGCCCTGGCCAGGAGTGCCATTTCTCAATATGGGGTTACTGCCTGGTTGCACCTGGATCACGGCCAGGATCTGGACCTGGTCAGAAGTTGTATTGATGCCGGATTCGACTCGGTTATGATAGATGCAAGTGAGAAACCGTTGGAAGAAAATATCAGAATCACCCGGGATATTGTGGCATATGCAGCACCCCATGACATCAATGTGGAAGCCGAACTGGGGTATATTTCCAAACTGGGGCAGGATCAGAAGATGATCTATACACAACCTGATGAAGCCCAGGCATTTGTAGAGGCTACCGGCGTAAACGCCCTGGCCGTAGCTGTTGGGTCGGCCCACGGCTTTTATAAAAACGCACCCGAGTTGCAACTGGAGCTGATCGGAAAGATCAATTCCGTTACGGATGCGGCCCTGGTCCTCCACGGGAGTTCCGGTATTCCGGATGATCAACTGCAAAAAGCCATAAAATTGGGCATCACAAAGATCAATCTGGCAACGGAAATAAAACACACCTTCATGAAGTCACTCCAAACCGAACTCAAAACTACCGACAATATCGATTTAAGGCAAGTTTTCCCGGTGGCAACGGAGGCGGCAACTGAATTGGTAGCAAAAAAATTACGAACCATTAATTTTAAATAGCCATGAACAGAATTCTCTTTTCCGTTTTACTCATTTTTGCAATGACCCTGGGCAGGGCCCAGGATGATATCCTGCTGAAAAACTACCGGCCCGTTTCCGTGTACAACATTCCCAAAACCACTATTTCCAAGGCCAAATATCCGGTGATCGACCTTCATTCCCACCCATATGCCAAATCTGAAGAGGAAATTAAAGACTGGATAAAAACCATGGATGAAGTGGGGGTTGCCAAAACGGTCATCCTGTGCTATCAGACCGGAAAAAAGTTCGACAGCATTTACAACGTCTACTCCAAGTATGGCGACCGCTTTGAAATATGGTGCGGTTTTGACTATACCGGCTATAATGAAAAGGGATGGACCAAAAAGGCGATCAAAGAATTGGAGCGTTGTTTTAAAGTAGGGGCCAAAGGTGTGGGCGAATTGGGGGATAAAGGCTCCGGACTGTTTTACTCAGGCCCGAACCCTGCATGGGGAATGCATGTAAATGATGAACGAATGCAACCCCTCCTGAAGCGATGCGGGGAATTAGGCATGCCTGTCAGCATACATGTCGCCGAACCAATCTGGATGTATAAGCCCATTGACGAACATAATGACGGCCTGATGAATGCTGCTAATTGGAAGGTTGATACTACAAAACCAGACCTGCTCGGACACGCCCAGTTATTAAACACCCTGGAAGAAGCGGTAGGGAACAACCCCGGCACTACATTTATCGCCTGCCATTATGCCAATTGCACGTATGACTTCAGTATTTTGGGAAAGCTCTTTGACCAGTATCCCAACCTATATGCGGATATAGCAGCCCGATATGCCGAAGCGGCCCCCATCCCGAGAACAACGCGTGCCTTCTATGAGAAATACCAGGACCGGCTGGTCTATGGGACCGATATGGGCATGGATGCCAGTATGTACCGGATAACCTTCCGTATCCTGGAAACCCTGGATGAACACTTTTATGAACACGATCAGTTTGGGTATCATTGGGCGCTCAACGGATGGGGACTGAGTGATGACACCCTGAGAAAGGTTTATAGTGAGAACGCAAAAAAATTCATGGATTGATATGTCTTTAAAGATTCCTGCCAAATCCTGTATTTGCCTGCTTGCCCTGTTGGCTGCCTCATGCGGTACCACGGATAAGAATGAGAAAACCGCCCTGGAAGTCGAACAAGGTAACCTTGTGTTCAAGGTAAACGGGAATATGCAGACACAACTGTCTTCAACCCTGCCCGGTGCCAAGCCGCTGATGGATGAGTTCCAGGCTACCGAGAAACTCCTGATTTCCGGAAAGGAGATTGACCGGTTTACTTTGGAGAATGTCTCCGAACGGGAACTGGACGGAAAAGTGCCAGGGAAAGAATGGATCCTTGAAGGGAACTATGGAGAAGATAGCCTAAAGATTCATAAGACCCTTATAATCAAGGCCTACCAGGGGTTTCCGGATCTGGTTTCTACCCAGGTGAGTTATGTCAATAACTCTGCAGGCGACCTTTTTGTCGAAGGCTGGGTCAATAATGCCTATAACATAAGGTCTCAGGGTGAAACCCCGCCTTTTTGGGCGTTTCAGGGAAGTTCCTCGGAAAGCCGTAAGGATTGGGTCCGTCCCCTTAAGGCGGGGTATTACGAGAAGAACTATCTCGGGATGAATGCCACGGATTACGGCGGGGGTATCCCAGTAACAGCGGTTTGGCGAAAAGATATAGATGTTGCCGTCGGGCACCTTGCCCTGGTCCCGAAACTGGTAAGTTTACCTACAGAAATCCCTGAAAACCAGTCGGCCGTTAGGGTCGGGGTCAGGAAGGATTTTGACGAGCGTACGCGTTTTAAGGCAAAGGATACTATTCAAACCCTGGAAACATTTGTTTCGGTAAGTAAGGGGGACTATTTCAATAACCTGGCCAGATATTCCAGCTTGATGCAGGCCAGGGGTATTACCGTGGTACCGACAGAGGAAGAGGCCTTTGAGCCTATCTGGTGTGCCTGGGGGTACGAACGCCAGTTCACGCTGGATGAAATCATAGGAACCCTTCCCAAGGTAAAAGAACTGGGGATAAAATGGGCAGTCCTGGATGACGGGTTTCAAATAGCAGAAGGAGACTGGAATGCCAATCCGGAAAAATTTCCCCGGGGCAACAGTGAAATAAAGGGCCTGGTTGATAAAATCCACGGGTATGGCCTCAAGGCAAAAATCTGGTGGACACCGTTGGCCGCTGACCCGGACAGCAAGGTTCTGCGAGAGCATCCCCACAGCAGGGTGGTTCGGAAAGATGGCTCCCCACAGTATATCAGCTGGTGGGATGCCTTTTACCTTTCACCGACCAAGGAGGAAACCATAGCCCACACCAAAGAAACCATTCACTTGTTTATGGATACTTGGGGCTTTGACGGATTAAAAATGGACGGGCAGCACATGAATGCCGTCGCTCCGGACTATTCTCTCGACAACCCATTACAGTCTGTTGAAGGGGTGCCGGATTTTTTTCACATGATCTACAATGAGGCAAGGGCGATTAAGCCACATGCCGTGGTGGAAAATTGTCCGTGTGGTACCTGCATGTCCTATTATAACATGGCCTATATGAACCAGGCTGTGGCTTCCGACCCTTTGTCGAGCTGGCAAATCCGCCATAAAGGGAAGACTTATAAGGCCCTGGTTCCCCAGACGGCTTATTATGGAGACCATGTAGAATTGAGTGACGGGGCGGATGACTTCGCCAGTTCGTTTGGAGTCGGAGCCGTCCTTGGGACCAAATTCACCTGGCCTAAGGATAACCCTAAAGCGCATGAATCCTATTTACTGACACCAGAAAAGGAAAAGGAATGGAAGAAATGGTTTGCACTATACAACGAACTGATGCTGTCCAGGGCCGAATACCAGGGCGGGCTCTACGATATTGGCTATGACAAACCGGAAGGGCATGCCATCAGGAAGGACGATCAGATGTACTATGCATTCTATGCGGAAAACTGGGATGGCCCGGTGGAGCTGAGGGGCTTGCCGGAGGAAGGAACCTATACGGTGCGCGACTATTTCAACGATAAGACACTCGGGGACATCCGAGGAAATAACCCTACCTTAAAGGTGGCTTTTAAAGACTTTTTACTACTTGAGGTAAGTCCGAAATAAATTGAGGAATAATATTTAAACAAGTACCACTATGACATCAAGACGAAATTTTTTGCAAAAATCCACTGCCTTTGGAGCCGGCGCCGTACTGGCACCGGGGTTCACCTACGGAATGTTCAAGGGAAGTGAAAATGAAAAGATCAATGTAGGGCTTATCGGGGCGGGCCTTCGCGGCACCAACCACTTAAATAACCTATTGTTGCGGAAAGATGTCAACGTGGTGGCTGTTTGTGATATAGACCCGAACCGCATCCGCATTGCAAAAGACCTGATCTCCAAAGCCGGGCAGAAAACCCCCAAAACCTTTGGCAGTAATGTGCACGACTATAGAAACCTGCTGGGCCTGGAGGAAGTGGAGGCGGTGGTGATTGCCACCCCCTGGCTCTGGCATACCAGGATGACGGTTGATGCCATGAAAGCAGGTAAATATGCAGGGGTTGAGGTATCAGCCGCGAATACCCTCGAAGAATGCTGGGATTTGGTAAATACCCACGAGCAGACCGGGGTACATATGATGATCCTGGAAAATGTTAATTACCGAAGGGATATCCTGGCTGTACATAATATGGTACGCCAAAACGTATTTGGCGAATTGGTGCACTTCAGGTGCGGCTACCAGCACGACCTGCGCGGTGTCAAATTCAATGACGGGAAAACAGCCTATGGCAAGGGGGCGGAATTTGGTGAGAAAGGCATCTCCGAAGCCGCCTGGCGCACCGAGCATTCGGTAAAACGCAATGGAGACGTTTACCCTACTCATGGCCTGGGCCCGGTGGCCACTATGGCCAACGTGAACAGGGGAAACCGATTTGTGTCTATGACCTCCCATGCGACCAAGGCCATAGGATTGCATAATTATGTGGTGGAAGTGGGGGGCGAAGACCACCCGAACGCCAAAATAAAATTCAAAGAGGGGGATGTCATTACCTCCCTGATCGAAACGGCCAACGGAGAAACCATCCTGGTTACCCACGATACCAATTTACCACGACCTTATTCCCTTGGGTTCAGGGTGCAGGGGGCCAACGGACTTTGGGAGGTGGATGGCAACCGCATCTACATAGAAGGCATTTCGAAGCCCCATGAATGGGATGATGCGGATTCCTGGTTGGAAAAATATGACCATCCGCTCTGGAAGAAATATGGGGAATATGCCGAAAATTCTGGACATGGCGGAATGGACTTTTTTGTGCTGAACGCCTTTATTGAATCTGCCAAAGCGAACGTTCCCCCGCCACTGGATGCTTATGACGCCGCTGCCTGGAGCTCTGTTACGCCTTTGTCTGAACAATCGATTGAGAACAATGGGGAACCCCAGGATTTCCCGGATTTTACCAGGGGATTATGGATGAAGAGGGAACCTTATAATTGGATGAAGGAAACGTATTGATCCCGCCCTTCTGATTATTCTGTGACCTCCAGGATTACCTGATCGGTGCCAATTTTCTTCAATGCCCCATCGAAGCCGTGATCGCGGTAATATGAGGTAATTACAAATACCCCGACTTTTTCGGCGGAAGGGGAATCGGGATTCAATTCTACAGTGCCTTCCAGGCCGTGATAATATTGTTTCCCCTCCTGCGCCGCATTTTGGTTAATCCAATGAAGCATGGCCTTTATCTCTTCTAAGGTCAATTCCGGATGGCTGGGCATAACCTTGTCCCCCCAAACCCCGGTGGAACCATTCATAACCCTGTTTGCGACCGTATCGGGATCAGGTTTTGTATGTTGGTACTTTTGCGCTATTTCATAGAAGGACGGGCCGATCAAATTGCCTTTGAAAGCATGGCATAACAGGCAATTGGAAGCGGCAATGCCCAGAAGCCCCGGATCCGGCGTTGCTGGTTTAACATTGGTGAAGTTCTTCGTTTCGGTGGGCGGCATGTATGTCACTTCAACCAGGACCTCCCCGGAAGCTATTTCATCGTATTTTGATTCCCCGTCTTCCTTATCTGACACTGATATTTTGTATGGAACACGGCTGTTCAGCGGGTAGGATTCATGGTCTTTGGGAGAGAGGATGGTAACCTGTGGCGGCTCGTTCTCCTGATACCCTGGCGAATATGCCTTCGATTTTTCCATTTTCGATATGCCCCTAACCGGGCCACTGAAAAAGGGCCTAGGGCCTGTCCAGGCCATAAGGGGCAAAAGGGCGGTAAGCAGGGTGAACGAATACTTCCTCATATGGATACCAAAAACTTTAGGAGATGGCACTTATTTCCCGGGAAACCCTTTGGGCAGAACGGATACACGATTCCATACCCCGGCTTAAGGTATCTGCATAGGTACCGGCAAAATAGATGCGGCCGTCCGGTTTCAGGATTTCGGGCCAGTAGAGGTGCATTTCACCGATCGGGAAGGACTCCATTTCGCAGGCTGGCGCAAATTTGTCCTTGGTCCAGTCGTGTGTAAGGGCCTGGTAAATAGTGTCCCTGGTCCCCGGATACACTTCCCGGAATGCAGCCAGAACCCGTTGCGGGGACAATCCTCCAGGGCCATAGGCCTTGAGCACGATACGGTCAGTATCTATTTCATTGGGCTCCTCCCATATCATGGAAATGTCGGGATGCTCAAAATCCATATTGATACTTTTGAATCCATCCTCCAGCCAAAACCTTGAACTGGCTTCAAAAACGAAAAACGGATGGGAGCTAAATTGCAGATTATCCACAACATATTGCTTTTCAGGCCTTAGGGCCGGGCTAACGGGGATCTTTCTGAAGACGGGAAGGGTGATGCAATTCACCAGGTAGTCCGCCCGGTATTCATGTATGGTATCGTATCCGTAAGCGGTATAGGAAACCGTTACCCCGTCGGCATCCCTTTTTATCGCTACAATGGGGTGGTCTAATTTTACGCGTTCGCCCAGCCTTTTCGCAAATTCGTTGGGCAGTTGCTGATTGCCTCCCTGCAGGCGATAGGTGTCACCGTGGGACCAGGGGATACCCCTTTCCCGATGTACGTACATCCGCCATAACCGGAACAGGGCGGAAGTATTCTTTCCCCCGAGGAAGCGCAGCGCAGCGTCTGAAGCGCCTTCTTTCCTGTATATTTCGGATATGGGTACCTTGTCCAGGTCGTCGTATCCCACGCCGAATGGCTGCAAGGGGTCTGTAAACTTATCCAGGTAGGGTTCCAGGAAGAAAGGGCTAAAATCGTGCCAGGGGTTCTGCGATAAAAAGCGTACCTCGCGTTCGTTTAAACCGAAACTCTTCAGAATGGCGGGATCGGAAAGTTCCTCATCCCTGTAGAATTTGCCATCGATCATCTGAAGGCCGTTCCTCCCAGGTGCGGCATGGGACCCCTCCGCGTTTGGATAGTCCAGCACCGGCAATCCGAATTCTTCCACATATTCAAAGAATTTTTCGTACCCGGGCTTGGTGATATGGTCGGCACCATAATCGGCATAGAGACCATCAGTCAGGCCGTCCCGACCGGTATAAACATGTCCGCCATGCCTGCCGCTCGCTTCGAAAACCACTACCTCATGGCCTTGTTTAACCAATTCATAGGCACAACAAAGCCCGGTAATCCCCGCCCCGGCGACAATAATTTTTTTGCCCCCCTGGGAAATATTTTCCCCCGTTCCCCGGGGTTCCAACTTCCCTTGCGGGCTTGCGGACAGGAGGTCAGTGGGCAGGAGAGACGCCCCCAGCCCTGTATAAACCGTATTGCGGATAAATTTCCTGCGTTCTATTTTTTTCATATCAGGTGCCTTTTAAACAGCTTGGTACGTTTTTCCAAAATCAAATGGGCCTGTATTTTCCAACCGGGTTACTTTCCGGATTCGGAGTCGGTCCAGCCCAGGAATGCCAGGGCATTCTTAAGATAAATTTTATCCACCACTTCCCGCGGAAGCTTCAGTCCGTATAAGTTCCCATATTCGGGGAGGTTAATCCGGTTATCCGTGGTAAAAAATTCCCAATCGCGCTCCCATTTTTCATGCACGGCTTTTTTCAGTTCGTCCGGGGCTTCAGTGGTATTGATGGCGTTATCGGTACCATAGATCAGCCTGTCCTGGTATTTGATGAAAAATTGCCTTGTATAGTCGCGATTCTTTAGGGTATGCAGTTTTAGGTTGGGTATACGGGTGAGGTCTACCCGCATGTTCGGAAAGGCCTCCAGCCTTTTTGCGAGTTCCTCCAGGCTCCATTCCAAACTCCCCAAATGGGCCCCCATAAATTGCAAGGCCGGATGTTTTTCGAGCATGTGGTCCCTCGCCCGGATCTGGTCCTCATAGGAAGGATATTCCGGATGCAAATACATGTGGTATTCCGGGTGCGCACTATAATATCCCTGGTTGAAGGTCATCTTATCCAGAGGCAGCCAACAGTCCCGTGGTTCCCCGTTATGGCCGATAAGAGGGATTTTCCTTTTTTCCAGAAATTGGAGCACCGTATCGATGCGCGGGTTGTCTACCATGATAAATGTGCCGCTGGAATCCCGAAGGTCCATTCCGATATTCTTCCAGATCTTCACTGCTTTGGCCCCCGCCTCAAAAGAACGGCTCAGGCGGGCAATCGTGCTGTCTACCCAATGTGGTTGGTTCCAGTCGTCAACCGGGAAGGTGGTGGCAAAACGCATGAGGTTGGGATTGGCCTTTAAATGTATAATGGCCAACCGCTGCTGTTCTTTCATGGGCACCCCGAAAGGGCGGTCATCCACAATGTCGAGAAAGCGGAAGTTATCTTTTCTTGAGACGGCCATAAAATACTCCTGCGGCGTATTGATGTGGATATGGATATCAAATTTCGGCGCTTTCCCGAAATCGCCCAGGGTATAAAACATCCCGGAAGAACTCTCTTTACCGCCGACTTCACAGGACGGGCCGGGCGCTAAATCCGGGAACGGCAGTAGCAGCAATACGAAAATAAATAGCGTTCTTAGGATCATTTTCTCAGGGAGCTAGGAGGCGATCGCTTTCCGCTGATGCGATGTATAGGTTTTCGGGGCATTGGTGCTGTAGATCTTCTCAACCACTGTGGCGGGCAATTCCAGGCCCCTGAACCGGCCGTTTACTTTGGGAACCGTCATCCAGTCTGCCTGAGTGAAAAACCGATGATGATTCCGGTACTTGTCCTCCATCAGGCGGAGCAGTTTGTCATCGGGCAGGCTATTATCGACGATGATATCCGTGCCATAAATGATGCGGTCCTGGTATTTGATAAAAAAGTCCCGCACTTTTTGCCACTGATCCATCGCCTGGTGTTGTACATGGCAAACCCGTTCAGCCAGGTCTACCATGGCGTTGGGGAATTCGTCCAGGAATTCACTTACCTGGTCCGTATCCCATTCCTGGCTGGCCAGGTGCAGGCCCACAAACCGCAGGTTCGGATGTTTTCTGAGCATATTGTTCCTGGCCCTGAGCTGTGCTTCGTAGTCGGGCATCCCGGGATGCCGGTACATATGGTATTCCGGATGGGCTGCGAAATAGGATTTGTCCGATTCCACGGTCATTTCCTCAAGGGGCAACCAGCAATTCCTGGGTTCCCCGTTATGCCCCAGCAGCACGATGTCATGGTCCTCCAGATACTGCATGATCGGCTCGAAGGAAGGGTGGTCTATCATAACATAGGCCCCGGAATCGTCTTTCAGGGACATGCCTATATTCTTCCACACCTTTATGCCTACCGCGCCCAGGTCTAAGGCTTCGCGTACCGCATCCAGACTGGTCTCAAGCCACCCGGCTTTTCCCCATCCATCGCAGGAAAACGTCCCGGCGAAATCTATGTGTTCCGGATACCGTTTCTTTATTTTTGCGATGGTTTTGAGCTGTTCGCCTGTGGGAGGGAAAAAGGGGATGTCAGTATTAATGGACAGGAACCTCATATTATTCCTTATCCCATATTCAATGAACGCCTCATTTAAGGCATTGAAATGTACGTGTGCGTCAAATTTCATATTGCAAAGTCCCTGGGTTCCACAATTACCTGAAATAAACAGGATACGAAAGATATTATAATATATGAATATTTCAAATACTTTCGAAAAAAGAAATAAATATTTTGATAATTTATTTTGGTAAGGGGCCATCCGGCCGTTTACAGCCAGGGAATATACAGTATTTGGCATAGATTGATTTTATAATTACAGTTAGTGTGAATAGGACAACTGGACCAAAATTCATAACTTATCCTACTTTTAACAGATTAGGGAATCGGAACCATTAAGAATCAATGGCTTATCCATGAACACCGATATAGCTATGCTCTTGAATGGGAGTGATGCACCTGGCAATCTGACTGAATCTTAACCAATCGGACAGCAATGAAATTAATAGCCAATCTCCGCTTCTTAAAATGGATCCCGGTAGTTTCCCTTTTTTTAATTATAGGGTGCAAGGAAAAATCTGAAGAAGACAAAATGCCTCCTCAACGGCCCAATATCGTCTTTATAATGAGCGACGACCACGCCTACCAGGCGATCAGCGCATACGGAGGCCCCCTGGCCGACCTTGCACCGACCCCCAATATAGACCGGTTGGCCGAACAGGGGATGCGGTTTGATCACTGCCTGGTGACGAATTCTATCTGCGGCCCCTCCCGGGCCACCATCCTTACCGGGATGTATAGCCACCTGAATGGCTTTGTGGATAACACCATTGGCACCAAATTCGATTTCAGCCAGCAAACTTTCACCAAATTGCTACAAAAAGCGGGGTATAAAACCGCCATGATTGGAAAATTACACTTGGGGGGTACCCCTGCAGGTTTTGACTATTACGACATCCTCCCAGGCCAGGGCAATTATTACAACCCCACCTTCATCAACCAATCCGGGGAATACCAGGTAGAAGGATATGTGACGGAGATCATCACGGATAAGACCATTGGATGGCTGGATTCCATGAAGGATTCCGGGCAGCCTTTCCTGGTGATGATGCACCACAAGGCTCCCCACCGGTCCTGGGATCCGGGCCCCAATGAACTGGGTATGTATGAAAATGTTGAGTTTCCAGAGCCGCCAACACTCTTCGATGATTATTCCGGCGGGCGAGAGGCTGCCAAACTTAACAATATGACCATTGCCACTACCATGGGGATGGACAGGGATTTGAAGATGTCCGACAGTCCGAGGAACGGTTTGAACGAAGCACAACTGAAAGCGTGGGATTCCCTTTACGGGCCAATTTATGAGGAATACAAACGAACCAACCCCACCGGGAAAGACCTGGTGCGTTTTAAATATCAGCGCTACATGCGGGATTACCTGTCCTGTATTGCCGCCGTGGACAAAAGCGTGGGAAGGGTATTGGATTACCTGAAGGCCAACGGGCTGGATAAGAATACCATTGTAGTTTATACCTCAGACCAGGGCTTCTACCTGGGGGAACACGGGTGGTTTGATAAGCGCTGGATGTACCGGGAATCTCTGCGCACGCCCCTCCTCGTCCGCTGGCCCGGAGTGGTGGAACCGGGGTCCGTAAACGAAGACCTGGTTTCCAACCTCGATTTTGGCGAAACATTCCTCGATGTGGCGGGTGCCGAAATCCCCGGGAATATGCAAGGCAGGAGTCTGGTGCCGGTTTTAAAGGGAGACACCCCGGACGACTGGCGGGACGCTCATTACTACCACTACTATGAACACCCCTCGGAACACAATGTGATGCGTCATTACGGCATCACAACAGACAAATACAAACTCATCCACTTCTATTATGACATTGACTCCTGGGAATTACTGGACCTGCAGAAAGACCCACAGGAAATGCACAATGTCTATGGCGATCCGGCGTATGCCGGCGTGCAGGCGGAACTGCACAGGAAACTGGAGGAGCTGCGGGTAAAATATAAAGACAACGATTCCCTAAACCAGCATTTTATTGATGAATACAATGAGAAGGTGAAGAAGAACCCCATTATTGAATACTGGAAGCGTACCCCCGAAGAACTGAAAGCTTATTTCCAAAAACGGGACACCGCCACCAAAATATAGGGTTCCCGGGGAAGAAATAGCAGAATCGCACTTCTATAATGCCATGTCCGCCCGGCCAACTTTGCAGGCAAACCGGGGTTACCGGCCTTCGGACCTCTTAAAATACGCCAGCCTGGATAAAGGGACTTCCACTTCAATGGTCTTCCCGCCCTTATAGTGCTCTCCGCCTTCATCGACCCAAGTTCCCCTTGGCAATTTTACAGTTCTGGAATAGCTTTTGTCGATTATAGGTGCCACCAGGATGTCATTCCCGAGCATATACTGGTCGTCAGACGATTCAAATCCCTGTCCGGGGAAAACGTATTCCATATGCCGGACGATCGGTTCCCCGTTTTCGGCGGCCTTCCGGGCGAGTTCATAGATATGGTCCCCCATCCCTGCGTGCAGCCAGGCGGCTTTCCTGCAGATTTCAAGGTGCTCCGGGTCCAGTACACGCCAGGGGGCCACAGAAAACTGCATCATGGGCATGAGTGCCTGTATCTGGGCAGATCGGATCATTAATTCCTGGTCGAACTTCGAATAATCAATGTTTTCAAAATTGGATCGAAGCCCTCCGCCGATCATATCCGGACAGGTGAAGGCGTGCCCGATAATACCGGCCGATACCATATCGGGGACCAAAAGTTTTAACTCGTCCCAGGAATAGCCCTTGTCTTGCAGGCGCTGGGCAAGGGGTTGGTTTCCCATCTTCCACGACGCCCGGAATTCATTAAAATCGAATTCTGTGCCCAGTTGTGCATAACGCTCGGCCTGTAAGATTCCCCTGGTATTGGTGGCCTGGCTTCGATACCGGGGGGATCCCTCTTCGTAGAAATCAAAATCGGCGGCGTCAAATTTAAAGCCGTCAATCCCATAGGTTTCCTGCAATCCGTTTAATTTTTCCCTGAACCAGTCTATGGCAGCCGGCTTGGTAAGGTCAAGACAGGCGCTGTAGCCATTCCACCATTCAATCAGGGCCGGACGGCTTTCATCGGGCGTCATTACAAGGGCATTTAAATCTGCTAATTCCCTGTATTCCCTGCTATCCGGACTTACAAAAGGGGTCACCCACAGCATGATGCGAAACCCCTTTTCGTGCAGTTGGTCCACCATCTTTTTGGGGTCTGGAAAGGCCTCCCGTTCAAATTGAAAATTCCCGTAATACCGGGACCAGTTATCATCGATCATGAATACCCCCGGCGGGAAATCATTCGCCAGTACATCATTGGCGTACTTCAGGATGGCTTCCTGTGACTGGTCCTTCCCCAATTCGATCCAGGTATTGTATTGTGGCATTTTGAACATCAATTCATTCGGGGTCTTTCCCGATGGGGGAAAGTGTTTTTGCATGGCGCCAAGGTATGCGTCACGTAGCGTTTGGCCCGCCGGTTGGGTTTGCAGGGTCTCGTAGTCCGAATCCAGGATCAATACCCCATCCTCAAACCGGAAGGCAAACGGCTGGTCGCTCCAAACGAAGCGCCCTTTGCTTGACACGAGTAGGGGGGCCGCCTGATTCCCGCGGTTATCCCGGGACAGATCCATCAGCGACTCATTTTCCTGGTAAGGTTGAAAATTGAGATCCTCCAAAGGCGTATTGCAGAGGGCTTTGGCCGTATAGCCGCCATACCATTTTTCCCCTGGCAGCGGTTCAATTCGGGAAGTGTGGCTTTGGGCAATTGTGCACAGGCAACTCAGCAGGAAGAAACAGAGGAAATATGGGTTCATTTTTATAGATGTCATTTAAACGCTAACGAAATTGGTTATGGATAGTAATTCCTCTATGGGAACTCAGCCCTAAAATACAATAATAGCCTTAACCTGCCATCCCGGCATGGTCCTATCCGAAAAAGCTAATACGCTCAGATGTGCAATATCCATTATATCACCGGGTCTGAAGGCCTCGCTGTGGAAGGGAAGGAATAAATTATCCGTTTTGATTTTAAATTGTTTGCGATTGGGATATATTCGAAGCCTTTAATTCAGGAGGATGAAAATAAGCAACATTTCAGATACCGCATTTTGGGTAGCACAGTACAGGGCCGAGGAAAGCCGGCGTAAGGATGCCCTTTTTGAGGACGGGCTGGCAGGCAAACTCGCAGGGGAAAAGGGGAAGGAAATAAAGGCCTTTATGGATCCCAAAAACAAAATTTCCTGGGCCATTGTTGTCCGGACATATTTGTTTGACCATGCCATTATGGAAGCTTTGGAGGCCGGGGTAGATATGGTTGTATGCCTGGCCTCGGGGCTGGATACCCGGCCCTATCGGCTACCCCTTCCGGAAGGCCTGAAATGGGTGGAAGTAGACCTCCCCGGGATCCTGGAATACAAAACGGAAACATTAAAAGATGAAAAGCCCAGGTGCAGGTTGGAGCGCATCGCATTGGACCTTGGGTCTGTAGCAGAAAGACAGAAACTTTTTGATAGGCTT
>Ga0102953_1000570_pt1 | contig 25270 bp, 19 predicted proteins | sample SalPon2A_C_D2_MG_FD_78509 | JGI IMG/M metagenome (GOLD analysis project Ga0102953, IMG submission 78509) | Soil microbial communities from South San Francisco under conditions of wetland restoration - Salt Pond MetaG R2A_C_D2_MG | ecosystem: Environmental > Terrestrial > Soil > Wetlands | place... | reverse complement strand
GCAAGGCAAACAGAAACCGATCCGAGCTTCGAAGCCGTAGTCGCCGCGGCGCCGAACGTCGCAGCACAGCAACTTGGTGGCGCAGGGCTAGGTTCTCGGTTCTCAACCACCTGCGCGACCTGAATACCGAGACAAGACCCCACCACAACGCTCCGACAATTCCGATCATCAATCCGGATCATGTCACAGCTCACCGAGTCGCGCCGAGTCCAGCCCGGATAGAATTTTCGGTAATGACAGGCCTTTCCTTGGGACACGACGCCCAGATACCTCGTTCGCGATCGCGATGGTGCCTACGGCCAGGTCTTCAGGCGACGCCTTGGAGCCATGGGTCTCCGAGACCGACCTACGACACCCCGGTCGCCATGGCAGAATGGGCTTGTCGAACGACTGATCGGATCGATCCGGCAGGAATGCCTCGACTATATGATCATTTTCGGAGAGGCGCCTCTGCGCCGCGTGCTCCGAGCTTATTGGCTACTATAATGGGACCCGCACACACTTGTCCCTAGGCAAGGACGCTCCGCTCCCCCGGGCCGTCCGACGACGCGGCTGGATCCAATCCGTCCCGCATCTCGGCGCACTGCATCATTCCGTAGTTCGCATCTAATTTTCGGTAAGGTCAGGTGCCCGCATTGAGCAAATTTGGCCTCAGTTTGGTGGTTGGGCTGCATCATCTAAAATACATGTTGTACCCATTATATGGATAATATATCCACATAATAATGTGGATTGCCTATTGGGGAGGCGTCAATTTTGGTGCGTGATTTGGTGTTAGGGACGTAATGCCCCGAAATGCAAGAACTGAAATTCAGGACGGGCCCGGCGACCAAACAGCACTGAAGGGCGTTAGACGCGCGCTGCAGGTCCTCGAGCACGTTGCGATTCACCCGGGTCGAGCGACTGACCTCGCCGATGCGCTGGATTTGTCATGGGCGACGCTGCATCGAACGCTTTCACAGCTCGAAAAGGGCGGATTTCTGCAGCGAGACCGTGAAAGCAATCGCTACAGCATTGGCCCCCGAATGTGGTTTATCGGTGCTACGTACATCGCCAACCATCGGGTCCTAGAACTGGCGAAACCGTATCTCGCCAAAGCCTTGAAATCACCGGGTATCACAGTTCAGTTGGTGGAAAGATCCGGATTTCAAGCTGTGGCACTTTACTCATCTCACTCGGATGAGGAGATAACCAAGGCGACGTATGGCTATCACTTTCCGCTCCATACGGGATCAAAAGGACAGGTTCTTCTCGCTTATGCGGAGCCAGGGTTCATTGATGAATATCTAGAGCAGGATCTTGAGCGGCTTACGCCGTTTACAGTCACCAATGCTGAGGAACTCCGATCCAAGCTGGAAGGAATCCGTGAACAGGGATACGCAGTCACGGTTGCTGACGTTCAGCCGTTTACTGGCTCCGTTGCCGCACCTGTTTTCGATCACAAAGGAACGCTCGTCGCATGCGTTTGCTTCGTCTCGAAGAAGTCGAATATCGAAAACGCGAGCAAGCGCGACGAACTGATCGAGGCTTTACTCACGACCGTCCAATCGATCTCCCTGGCGCTTGGATGGCGTCCCCAGTCAAAATGAACAACGCATCGCCGATCAGGCAATCGTTCGAACAGGCTCGTGTCCCTTCGGGATGGCCGGGCCCAAGATTGGGCCCGTGAAACCGCATTACGAATTCTTCGTTCGCTAGTGCCGTTCCTCATACGAAGGCTGAACCTGCGCCATCATCTCAGCGAGCGCTTCGACGGCCGTATTGATGAATGCCTGGCCCGACTCAGCCGACGCATGCTGGGGAAGACCGAAGATTGCTGGATGCCCTTTTGCTGGCCTGGGGCGTCGCGCGTAAGTGCGTACCGGTTCCATCGGTGCGACGAGGTCCCACGCCACAGGCGTTGTACGGACATCCTGCACGCTTGGCATCCGCACCAGTTCTGGGCGTGTTGCCAGTTGAAAGGATGTTTCGAACTCACCCCCGTGGCCCATTCCGCCTACGACAGACTTGCGCATATTATGGATCCCGGCCGCGCCCGGCTCCCAATAACTTACAGCCGTAACCTTGAAATCGCGGTCTTCATCCAGGTCGTCCACCAACCGCCGCGCCACCGCATCGTTGGACGTACCGTTCGGTCGATTGCCATTCAGTATCAACAGATGACGAAAGCCCTGACGAATCAACGCAGCGCCCACTTCATAAACGAGTTCCTGATAGAGCGGTATCGAGAGCGAGATGGTTCCCGGAAAATGCTCAAACGTCTTGGAAACACCATAGCAAACTGCCGGGGCCACCACGGCATTGATTCGTTCCGCCAGTAGGACAGCAATGTGTTCTGCCTGATGGGAATCGGTATCCGTCGGCATGTGCGGTCCATGTGCTTCAGTCGCACCGGTCGGAAGGATCACTATCTTTTCAGCCTCGATTGCCGCCAACACATCGTCCTGAGTCATGTGTCCCATTCGATGCGTCATGTGCTCCCTCCTTCCCGCTAAGGTTGTCTCTCGGGCAGACACAGATCATGGCCGGATTGGTCGATTTTTTTGCGTCCGATATTCGGATATCGTATCTTTTATTCGAATATTTGTCTATGACGTCCGCACCTCATCGGAGGCGACTGGGAGATTGGATATGCCGGAATCGAAATCGTGGGATTTGCTAGTTAGCAATGCTCGCCTCTTGGATGAGGCTGGAATTCATCAGATTGGCATACGAGACGGACGCATTGAACAAGTAGCACCTACCATCAAGGGCCATGCCGCAAAATCGATAGACGCCGACGGTGGTCTGGTGACTCGGAATTTCGTGGACGTGCATTTTCATTTGGACAAAGTGTTAAGCCGGGAACACTTCGGCGCACTCAATCCGGAAGAGGCATTTACGAAAGCTAGAGACGTCAAGAAGAATTTCACCGCCAGCGACGTCGAAGAAAGGGCATGCCGAGCGCTAGACCTCGCCGTTGCCCAGGGAATGGGCCGCATGCGCGCCCAGGTGGACGTCGATTTCGCAACACGTCTCGTGTCTTTCGAGGGCGTATGCAGGGCACGCGAGCGCTTTCGAGACTTGATCGATGTGGAAATTGTCGCCTTTCCTCAGGAGGGCATCGTGACTGATCCAGAAGCGCCGGCCCTCCTTCGCGAAGCTATCTCCATGGGGGCTGAATTGGTCGGTGGCCTCCCGGAATTCGAAGAGTCCGATGCCGATCAGGATGCGCACATTCGAACAATCCTGGATATTGCGGAGGATTGTGACGTCGACGTGGAGATGCATTGCGACTACATGGACGTGCCGGAGCTTAGAACGCTAGAGAAGCTGGCGGAGGCAACAGTCGACCGCGGTCTGCATGGCCGGGTCACAGCCAGCCACTGCAATGCCCTCTCGCTCTACAGCGATGACGTGGCAAAACGCGTGATCGAAAAGGTATCGGAGGGCAAGATTTCCGTAGCCGTGCTACCCGTCGCTAATCTTCAGATGCTCGGCGGACAGACGCGCACGCCTTACAATCGCGGGTCGTCTCGCATCAAAGAACTACTGGACGCCGGCATCAATGTCGCAGCCGGTGCCGACAACATGTTTGACATTTGGTTCCGCTTCAACCGAATGGACATGGTCGAAGTTGGATACATCGCCTGCCTCAGTGGGGGCATGCGAACGGACTCTGAAGTGCGCGCCGCGTTCGATATGGTCACCACCCGGGCAAACCAGATCGCAGGAGGCTCGGCCGACGGGATTTCGCCCGGAACAACCGCGGACATGGTAGTCCACCGTGCGCAATCCCTCGTCGACATTTTTCGGAACGTCCCCGGAAGACGCATTCACGTCAAGAACGGGCGCTTGGTCGGTGGTACGGATGGAAACTGGTGGACGGCAAGATAATCCTCGGAGGTCGACGGCCCTCCACGCTCACGTTTTGACGGAAGCGCCTACCGGCGAATGTCTACCCGCCACGGCGGCGCACAGCCGACGTGCTGCAGCAACTGTGCTGCGACCGCGATCGCTATTTCAGCCGGGGTTTTGCCGTCGATGCCGTCGATGCCGATGGGGCATATGAGGCGGTCGAGCGCATTGTCGTTGATACCACCGTCGCGCAGTTGGCGCACGAAACGCGACTTTTTGGTCTGCGAACCGATAAGCCCGAGGAACGCGAAGGACTCGCCGCGCAGAACCGCCTCGCAAATCGCGAGGTCGACAGGATGACTATGCGTCATAACGAGGTAAAGGCATCCCCCAGGCGCTCCGGCAATCTCCTTGAGCGGGGAGTTCGTCACGTGCACGGTAACGTTGTACGGAATTGATTGTGGGAACTCGTGGGAACGGGAATCGATCCACCGAATCCGCAGTGGCGTGCCATCAAGCACGCGGACAAGAGCACGACCGACGTGACCGGCGCCGAACAGCATAAGAGTTGGGCGCCTCTCCTCGATACGCTCTAGAAGATAGAAAGCGCCGGGATCCGATTTGTCCCTCACGAGGTACACACGTTCGTTATTTCGAGCGAACCGTTCAATATCCCGCGAAATACTGGACAGGGTCTCCGTCAACCGCCCGATCTGGTCTATGGGCACGATCCGCTTCGTGACTTCCGCATTCCCGACGCCGGTGACAATCAGAGTCGTATCGCCGGCATCCAGGTTCGCCTTCGCACCAGCGATCCAGTCCAGGTCGTCCTTCGAAATCCACTGGAGAGCGACGGTGACGTTGCCGCCGCAACACTGTCCCAGCGTTGGGCCCAAGGGCATCTTAGCAATATGCGATTTACCGACCCTCCCGGCGAGCATGTCCCGTGCAAGCTTGACGGCCTGAAACTCCAGATTGCCGCCGCCGATGCTGCCGTAGCTATCGTCGGGCGTGACGACTAGCTTGGCGCCGAGTTCTCGCGGGGTTGAGCCCTTCGCTTGCGCAATAGTCAGGAGAACCGTGGGTCGAGCGGCCTCAACTGCGCGAACCAAGTGGTCAATCCATTCGAACAACGCCGACGTTTACCTCTCAATCTGGGGATTGGTCCGATCGCGCTCTAAGGTCGTTACACGCGGCCAAAATACGCTCGGGTGTAGCGGGGGCGTCCAGAGAAGGGCAGAACCTGTGATTCGCAACGCCCGCCACAGCATCGGTTATCGCAAGAAATGTTGACACGGCAAGATTGAATGGCGGTTCGCCGATAGCCTTTGATCGATAGATGGTGTCCTCCAAATTGTGACTCCAATCGACGAGGCTCATGCGGAAATCCTCCGGCCGGTCCCTGGCGACTGGAATCTTGTAAGTGGACGGTGCATGAGTGCGGAGGGCACCGTCAGCATCCCACCAAAGCTCCTCGCTGGTCAGCCATCCCATGCCCTGAACGAATCCGCCTTCGAGTTGTCCCAGATCCACGGCAGGATTTATTGACCGCCCCACGTCGTGGAGGATGTCGATCCTCAATACTTTGCTCTCGCCCGTGAGCGTATCAACAGCAACCTCGACAACGGCGGAACCGTATACGTTGTAGTGGTACGGGCGTCCCTTCATTGTCTCCGGATCGACTTCGATCCGGGAATTCTTGTAGAAACCCGTAGCCGAGAGCTGCACTAAGTTCATATATGCGTCGTGCACCAACTCGGTGAACGACAACACTTGGTTGCCGACTCTGACCTTGCCGTCCTTGAATACGATTTGTTCCGGCGCTATCTTGTAGTGTTGCGCCGCGAATTCGATTAGACGTTCCTTAAGTACCCTTGCTGCAATCTGCGCAGCAGCCCCGTTCATGTCCGTTCCAGACGAAGCCGCCGTCGCAGTCGTATTCGGCACCTTGTCCGTGACGGCGCTAGATACCTTAATCGTGTCAAGATCCACTTGGAACTCTTCCGCGACCACCTGAGCAACCTTGATGTAGAGGCCCTGGCCCATCTCGGTGCCGCCATGATTCAGATGGATGCTGCCGTCCTGATAGATATGGACTAGCGCACCAGCCTGGTTAAGGAACTTCGCAGTGAACCCGACGCCGTACTTCAGTGGCAGAAGGGCGATCCCCCTCTTGATGAAGGGGCTGCTTGCGTTGTATATCCTTACGGCCTTTCGACGCTCGGCGTAATCCGACGACTGCTCGATCTCGTCCACGATGCGCGGGAGGATGTTATCTCGGATTGACCAATCATAGTGCGTGATGTTGTTCTTCTCGACGCCGTAGAGGTTCGTTCGGCGGACGTCCAAGGGCTCTAATCGACACGCGAATGCGATTTCATCGAGAACCCTTTCAATGCCGAGCAACGCCTGTGGCGAGCCGAAGCCTCGGAATGCACACCCCGTGCATGTGTTCGTCTTGCAGGCGTAGCCCGTAATTGTAACGTTGGGCAAATAGTACGCACCGTCGCAGTGGTAGATCGCACGATCCAAGATCGCTATGGATTGGTCCTCAGAATAGCCGCACTGAGCGCCTACCTGGAACGTGATGCCGAGAATTCTACCGTCGTCATCGAACCCCACGTCGTAGTCGAACTGGAAGGCGTGCCGCTTGCCCGTCATGTTCATGTCATCGTCGCGGTCAAGACGGCATTTGACAGGCCGTCCTGTCTTCACGGCGGCGAGTGCCGCAACGGCCGCATAGTGCGTCGCAAGTGTTTCCTTGCCGCCGAAAGCGCCGCCCATGCGACGCACCTCGACCGTCACACCATTGGCCGGTTTGCCCAGAATGCGGGCGACGATGTGCTGGACGGCTGATGGGTCCTGCGTCGCGCAGTAAATATGGACGTCACCGTCTTCCTCGGGCACCGCCATAGAAACCTGCGGCTCAAGGTAAAAATGCTCCTGCCCGCCGCATGACACACGGCCGCATATACGATTTGGTGCCCGTTCCAACGCCGATGCGGCGTCACCTCGTTCGATGCGGTGTGGCGGGCAGAGAAGAGAGCCTTTGTCGATTGCGTCATCGATATGCAAGATTGGCGTCCGTTCCTCGTAGCGGGCGGTCCCCAGCCTCGCAGCCTTTCGCGCATTCTCGTAGGTGTCGGCGACTACGCAGAACATGCTCTGGCCTACATACTCGACAACGTCCTCCGCGAAGACGCGGTCGTCCTCTCGGCCGGCGTGCCCGAAGTCGTTCTGACCGGGTATGTCGGCTGCCGTCAAGATTGCGCGCACCCCGGGTGCGCTGCGGGCAGCATCCAGGGCGAGCCCCACGAGCCCAGCGTGAGCCTTCGTGCTCATGCCTATTTGAGCATGGAGGAGGCCCGCTGGCTCAAGCATGTCGTCGACGTAGACCGCTTCGCCAGACACGTGCTTCGCAGCACTGTCGTGTGCCAGGCATTGGCGCACGCGCGTTGTCTCCGACGCGTCGGAAGGGAAAATTTCTCCGAGATCAGATGACATGGATCGCCTCTGTACCCACTAGACGCGTGGCGAATGGCGTATCGCTTGATTCGCAGTACACCTTCTGCAGCAGGTTTTTGGCCGCCATCATTCGATAGGACGCGCTCGCCCGCATGTCATCGATCGGCTGGTAGTCTTGGTCGAGCGTGTCCATAGCGGCTTGGACGGTTGCCATTGTCCAGGTGTTGCCTGTCAGTGCGGCTTCCATGTGGGTTGCACGTTTCGGCGTTGCTGCCATGCCGCCGAAGCAGATACGGCTCTCGCGGACTACGCCGTCCTTTAACCTGATGTTGAAGGCACCGCACACGGCCGAGATGTCCTGGTCGAAGCGCTTCGAGAGCTTGTAGGCGCGAAACATTTGACCCGGCAGAGCGACCGGAAGCGACACCTGCTCGACGAACTCCCCGGGCCGCCGGTCCTGCTCGCCGTAGCCGATGAAAAAGTCCTCGAGCGGTATCGTACGCTGTCCCTGGCGGCCGCGAAGCGTCATCTTGGCACCCAAGGCGATCAAGGCGGGGGCCGAATCACCAATCGGGGATCCGTTGGCCACATTGCCACATAGAGTGGCGACGTTGCGCACCTGCTCTCCGCCGAACCGTCGCAGGACCTCCGCGAAGTCCGGATAGTGCCGCGCAACCACCGCCTGGAACTCGGCCTGCGTCACGGCCGCGCCCACCGTTATCCAGCCGTCTCGATCGGTCAAATAGCGCAGTTCTTCTATGGCGCCGATGTAAACGATCGTTTCCAGGTGACGCAGCTGCTTAGTGATCCAGAGCCCCACATCCGTAGCGCCCGCCAGAATGACTGCTTCGGGGTGGCGATCCAGCACGTCAACGAGTTCCGGGATCGTCGACGGGGATATAAAGCGTTGACCGCGCCACGTGTACTCTAGGCCACCTGCGGAAAGTTCGAGAAGCGCATCCCGCGTCACCGGCTCTTGGGTCTCTATCGAGTCGACGCCTGAGATATCGTACATGTCGAGACCAGCCTGGACGATTGTCCCGTAACCCGTACATCGGCACAAGTTGCCGGCCAGCGCGTCGTTGATCCGATTGGCATCAACTTGCGCGGCATCCTCGGTCCGAAAGAGGGCGAATAGAGACATGACAAAGCCAGGAGTGCAGAATCCACACTGCGAGGCATGATTTTGTACGATGGCCTTTTGCACCGGATGGAGAGAGCCGTCTGGGTTGCGCAAGTGCTCGACGGCGATGAGCTGCTTGCCGTCCAGGATAGGCAGCAGTTCGATGCAGGAATTCACCGCCCGATAGCGAATTCGACCGCCGTCCAGCTCGCCGATCACGACTGTACACGCGCCGCAATCTCCCTCTCCGCAACCCTCCTTTGTGCCGCGCATGCCTTCGACGAGACGCAGGTAGTTCAGGACCGTCGTCGTCGGAGGAAGGTCGACAATCTCGCGACGTTGGTTCCCGAGTAGGAATCTGATGGTCTGTCTCATCGTCCTTTGATTGGCCTTCTAGTCCGATCGATCCGTCTGTGACAACGTCGTGTCGTAGGTGAGTCGTATCGTAGATCAGTCTTATGCTGCACGCTCCGTTCGCCCAATCGCAGACGGGTCAACGGCAATCCAGTCGGCGTCGGGGTCCACCCATCCGTCAGGCCAGGTGATTTTGCCAGCTGTCTTCATCTCTTCGAAGAATGGGCCGCGGTCGAACATCGGAAGTGGTCCGCGCTGCTTGAGCAGTTCCCGCCGCCGCGTGCGCGTCTGCTCCTCGTCCACGATATAGCCTTGCCCTTCGCGGACGAGCCCAACACCGTAGTCCCGTGCCGCAGCATCCTGGGACACAAGGCCGCACGTGACGTCATAGGCGACCCTATCGGGCTCACGGACAAGCGGATCACCCCATCCGCCACCGCCGGTTGTCACGATGCGGACAATCTCGCCGGCCCTTACCTCGATGTTGTCCGACATGCCGGCGACGGGCGTCTCAGATCCATCCGCGTGGAGAACGGAAACGCCGTAGTTGCGGCCGGACTGCCCACCGTTCACACCATAAGGGTTAAGCTTTGCGCGATCCGCATTGGAAAGCAGCTTGCAGTCCTTGAGCGCGCGAATCTGTTTGTCGTAGCCGAACCCGCCGCGCCGGAACCCCGGTCCGCCCGAGTCCTGCGCCAGCGAAAGGCGCTCGATGCGGATCGGATAGCGGGTCTCTGAGAATTCGGCGGGCAGGTTGCGCGAGTTGGGCACGATATGCACCACGTCGCTCCCGTCGGCCCACGGTCGCCCGGGTCCGCCGCCTCCGAGCACTTCGCGGAACAGGAAAAAGTCTTTGTTCGTCGCACCGCCGTGGAGACCCCAGATCCGGATCGTCTCGTGATCGGCTGGCATGCGGCCGTTTGTTGCTTTTGAAAGCAGCGCACAGAAGGTGCCGAGCACGCGGAGGAACAGAAAGAAGCGCATGCCTGTGGGCTTACCAAACGTGGGCGAGACGAGTGTTCCCTTGTCGGGAAACTTTACATCGATCACGTCGATTGCCCCCTCGTTCATGTCGAGTTCGGCCGCGCGCTGAGGGGAATCGGCGAGCGAGCGCAAAACAGGGGCGATGAACTTGCGGATGAAGCGGCCGTCAGAGTAATCCAGCGCCCAGTTAATTGGCCCTTTAGCTTCCGGATCGGTGCCCGCAAAGTCGATCGTAATCTTGTCGGCCGTCTTGGTCATCGTCATGCGGCAGGCATGGAGCCGATCCTTCTGGACGCCATCATTCTCGACATAGTCCTCCCAATTGTAGACGCCGTCCTTGATCTTCGGCAGAAGCTCGCGGCGAATGGTATCCGCGCAATTCCGGATAATGGCGTCGAAAGCCGCCTCTAGGGTGTCAATGCCGTACCGTTCCGCCATGGCGATGACACGACGAGATCCAAGCAGTGCTGCTCCAATTTCCGCGTCAACGTCGCCTCTTAGGTGCTCCGCCAATCGCGAGTTTCGGAAAATGATTTTGTAGGCTGCTTCGTTGAGCACGCCCCTCTCATAGAGCTTTATGGGCGGAACAACGAGCCCCTCGCTCCACATGTCGGTGGCATGAACTGGGAGGCTGCCCGGAACCGATCCACCGACGTCGTCGTGGTGACCGAATACCTGGCTGAAGCCGATCAGACGATCTTCGTAGAAAATCGGAACTGTCGTACAGAGGTCTGGTACATGACCTATACCTCCGCTTGAATTGTAGGGATCGTTCCAAAAAAACACGTCACCGGGATGAATATCCCCTTCCTCAAAATACTCGAAAACCGGTTCGACGAGCGCGGAATATGATCGACCGGTCAGCTTGCGCCCCTTCGCATCAAATAGCGCAACGCGGTAGTCATGTTGGTCCCGAATCATGGGCGACCGTGATGTCCGCTCCACTGCTGCCTCGATCTCCAGTTCAGCCGATCGAACCGTGCCGGTGATGACTTCGAGCTCGATGGGGCCAAGTTGGGTTCCTACCTTCGAATTCGTCATCGCGCCCTCTCCAAGATCAGGTTGCCAAACTGGTCACATCGAGCCCACCAACTTGCTGGGATAACGATGGTAGAGCCGTATTCCTCGATGATCGAGGGGCCCATAACCCGATCCTCGGCAAAGAAGTCAGTCCGAGCGTATATGGCACAATCATTCCAACCATGCTCGCGCCAGTAGACTTGGCGCGTGGAGACCCGTGCCAGATTCCCTCTTTTTCGCCGTACGAACTCCTTGACTTTCGGTCGGTGTACCTCTCCGACAGCTTGTATCCGAAAGTTGACCACTTCCACGTCTTGTTCATCCTTGTAGTCGAAGCCGAAGGTATCCTGGTGGACGCGGTGAAAGTCGTTCCACATGAATTGAATGGCACTCTCTCCTCTCAAGTCTGCAGGAATCGCCACCTTGACCTCGTGGCCCTCACCCATATAACGTAGATCCGCGGATCTCAGAAGGGTGACATTGTCCTCGGGTACACCTTCCGACAGCATCTCTCTCCGCCCCAATTCTTCGAGGTCAGTCCAAGCCCTTTCCAGTTCAGACACATCCGCCGCCGATTGTTGACGAACGAGAGTCTGCATGTAGTCCTGCTTCACGTCGCAAACATGAAGACCATAAGCAGAGAGATTTCCCGGGTTAGGCGGTAGCAGTACTGTTTGGATGCCCAGGAAATCGGCGACGTCCGTAGCGAATAGAGGTCCGGCGCCACCGAACGCCACCAATGTATGATTCCCTGGATCGCTGCCTCGAGTCGTTGACACCTGCCGAATGCCATGAACGATGTTGGCGGTAGCGATCTCGAACACACCTGCAGCAATGGCTTCCGGCTCCAGGGCGTGTTCCGCACCGAGCGTTTCGAACGCATCATTGGCGGATTTGACGTCGAGCTCTAGCTCGCCTCCAACTAGAGCCTTCGGCAATCGACCGAGCACCACGGCAGCGTCTGTTACAGTTGGTTTGTCACCGCCACGCCGGTAGCAAATCGGGCCTGGCAGCGCTCCTGCGCTACGCGGCCCAACCTTTAGCCCCCCGTAATCATCCGTCCATGCTAGGGAACCACCTCCCGTACCGACGGTCACGATATCTAGCATCGGCGTCTTTACCGGGTAGTTCTCGACGAGGGAGTATGTTGTCATTTGTGGCTTTAGGTCATTGACCAACGACACGTCCGTCGACGTTCCACCGACATCAAGCGTGAGGATGTTCCGAAACCCTGCCAAACCCGCCATGTGAACGGCTCCTAACACACCTCCGGCCGGTCCTGAGAGCAACATCGTGACCGGCTTTTCGGCTACGGTCTCATGCTGAACTACGCCGCCGTTCGACTGCATGATCAGGAACGGAGCATCGCCTGATTGTTCCTGCACCTTGTCTGCCGCACGACGCAAATACGTCTGGCAATATGGCTTTACCAAAACATCGATCAAAGTCGTCATGGCCCGCTCATATTCTCGATATTCGGGGAGCACCACCGACGAAAGCGACACGAATACGTCGGGATGACGTTCGCTGATGATTCTGCCCACTCGCCGCTCATGAGCATCATTGGCGTATGCGTGCAACAGACATACACCAATACATTTCACTCCCTGCTCGACAAGTGCGTCGACAGCTTCAAGGACGCTGTTCTCCTCCAATGATGAAATTTCGTGCCCGGCGTGGTCCATGCGACCGGACACCTCTTGGACGAGGTGAAGCGGTACAAGGCGTGGCGGCTTGACCCAGAAAAACGAGTTCCCATAGCCATCCGGGACTGATTGACGTGCAATCTCGATCAAATGCCTGAAGCCGTTGGTTACGATTAGACCAAGGCCTTCGAACTTGTGCTCCAAAACTGCGTTGGTCGCAGTCGTCGAGCCGTGGAGAATTTGCGTGATGGCACCTCCGTCCACCGCAGACTCTTCGACAACTTTCTGGACTCCGTCGAGCAACCCGATGCTGGGATCGTTCGGTGTGCTCGGTGTCTTTACAACGTACTGATCGCCGGTCGTTTCGTCGATGGCAACCACATCTGTAAAGGTTCCGCCGGTGTCTATGGCGATCCGCAAGCCCATCGTATGGCACCTCATTCGTGGTGAGAATGTCTAAAAGAGTATCCATATAACGGATATTATATCCGTTGACAGACTATGGGTGGATCGACATACTGTCAACAAGTTTTCCATAGGAAACGGGGTAACTGGGCGCTTAAACTGAAGTATGCGGATATGAAATCCATTGTATGGATTGAGTAAAAAATGCGGAATCGGGAGGCTAAAGTTATGCGAAAGTACTTGGTCGGTACAGTCTTGGCGCTGTCCCTTTTAGCAACAGCAATCTTGAACGTGGGTGCGGCACACGCTGCGTTCACGCTGGAAGGGAAGCCAAAGATCGCCTTCATCTTTCTTGGGCCCGTGAATGATGGGGGGTGGACAGAATCCCATGACATTGCGCGCCGCAAACTGGAAAAGCAGCTTGGCGTGGATATTACGTACACCGAAAACATTCCGGAAGAGACTACAAAGGTTCGCCAAGCGATCGACCTCTATGTTCAGCGCGGATACAACATCATCATCGGGACATCGTATGGTTATGGAGATGCATTCCTTGAGGCATCGAAAGAATACCCTCATGTTGCATTCTTGAATGCCGCCGGCGATACAAATTCAAGGAACCTCGAGAGCTTCTATGTTCGCACGTACCAAGGTTGGTATCTTGCCGGCATGATCGCTGGTGCGATGACCAAGACCGATAAGCTTGGTATGCTCGGTGGCTTCCCTCTAGCGCTCGTTAACTGGGATATTAACGGTTTTGCGCGCGGTGTTCAGGCTACCAATCCGAATGCAACGGTTTCATCGATCTTTGTTAACACGTGGTACGATCCTGTGAAGGAAGGCCAGATGGCTGAAGCCTTGCTTGAACAGGGTGTTGATGTCGTCGCGACGGACCTTAGCGCCGCATCTGCGCTTACGGCTGCTGAAAAGCAGAGCAAATATTCAGTCGGCTTTCAAATCGATATGTCCCCTCATGCGCCAAAATACCATTTGACGTCGGTGGTATTTCACTGGGAAAAGTTCCTAGCTCCGACGATCAATAAGATCATTAATGGCACTTGGGAACCGTCCAAGTACGGTGCATTCGTAGGCCTCAAGACGGGTGTGATTGGGCTGAGCCCCATCAACGACAAAGCGCCACAGTCGGTTATCGATAAGGTCGAAAAAGCCAAGCAAGCAATGATCGACGGCACGCTATCGCCCTTCGCGGGTCCGGTCCGCAAGCAGGACGGGTCTCTCGTCGTAGACAAAGGCCAATCTATGACAGACGACCAGCTTTGGAGTATGGACTACTTCGTCAAAGGCGTTCGGGGCACGATGCCCAAGTCCCAATAGTCGTAGCTTATCTTCGGCAAGCTTGCTGCAGCCGAACGAAGAATTATGGCAAAGGCACTCGAGCTCCTTGGTCTTTCCAAGGCCTTTGATGGAAACCGGGTCCTGCACCTCGCCTCATTGGAGATCGAATGGGGCGAGGTGCATGCTCTCCTCGGCGAAAACGGCGCCGGGAAGTCAACCATTATGAATATAGCGAACGGCGTCTACGCGGCCGATGCCGGCGAAATCCGCGTTGATGGCCGGAAGGTCGACATATCCGGACCGAGCGACGCCACGAGTCTCGGGCTCGGTATGGTGCATCAGCATTTTAAACTGGTGAAACGCTTTAGTGTCGCGGAGAACATCCTCCTGTCGTGCCGCCGCCAACTCAGCATCACGTCCGTTGGCGAAGCCGCGTTGGCTGTCGCCGCCAAGGGCGCCGAGGTCGGTTTCCCGGTCAAACCCGACGCCGTCGTAGGCGAGTTATCGATCGCCGAACAGCAGCGGGTCGAAATTCTCAAGGTTTTGCTGCTCGGCGCGAAAATCGTGATCCTTGACGAGCCAACGGCGGTATTGACTGAGGAGGAATCAGGATCGGTGCTCTCTTTCGTGCGGAATCTCGCATTGCACGGGCACGCGGTTGTCCTGATCACCCACAAGTTGCGCGAGGTGATCGGCTACAGCGATCGCGTCACCGTCATGCGTTACGGCAAGACAGTTCTTAAAGGCGCAACCGCGAACGAACAAACGGCCGAGAGCCTCGCCATGCACATGGTGGGCGAGCACATGCCCGAGATTAAGCCCCTGAAACGGCAGCCCGGCGAGGAGCGCCTTGTCGTCGAGCGACTCAGCGTCTCCTGCTTGAACGGTGGGGTGGGAGTGAATCAGGTAAACCTTTCAGTACGTAGCGGAGAGATCCTGGGAATCGCCGGCGTCGGGGGCAACGGACAACAGGAACTCATGGATTGCCTCACGGGGTTGCGCGCTTGCAGCGAGGGCATCATCCGCCTTAATGGCCGGAACGTGACCTTCGCCTCCGTGGCGATCAGGCGCAATGGCGGTCTTCGCGCGATTCCTTCCGATCGATTTGGCAGTGGTCTCGTGGGTAACATGCCTGTGTTCGAGAACCTGGGCATGACAAGGACGACGAGCGGACACTATGGACGGGGAATTTTCTTTTCGCGCGCCAGGATGCGGCAGGAGGCAGAAAAAGCCCTAGCGGAATATGGCATTCTCGGTGCCACGCCAATCACGCCAACCCGGTTGCTGTCTGGAGGAAATGCCCAGAAGCTGCTTCTCGCGCGCGAGCTGGAAGAAGGAGCGTCGATTTTGGTCGCCCATTCTCCGACGCGCGGGTTAGATGTTCGCGCGTGCAATGCCGTGCACACGACTATCAGAGACGCGGTCGAACGCGGCGCAGCGTGTCTTCTCATCAGCGAAGACCTCGAAGAAATCCTCGGGCTGTCCACACGCGTGGCCGTCATGAGCCACGGCAGAATTGTCGGGGAATTCTCCGTTGGGGAAGCGACCCGAGAGGTGATCGGGAAGTTGATGTTAGGCCATGCTTGAAAACGTGGTTCTCACACGGCGCCACTACGTTCCATGGCGCCTACGTGTCCGCAACTTTACTGGTGGAATTGCCTCCGGGTTAGTGATTGCCTTCGCGATTCTCGTGGCAGCTGGCGTATCGCCGGGCGCGATTGTAAACGAGTTCATTGTTCAGGTCTTCTTAAACTCCCGGGGCTTGGCCCAGACCGTCACGACGGCAACACCGCTGATTATGGTGGGCCTTGGCGCCGCAGCGGCGCTGAAGCTCCGGTTCTGGAATATCGGAGTGGGCGGTCAGGTCTGGCTCGGCGCACTTGGATCTACCTGGATCGCGATCAACGACATTGGGCCGCCTGAAATGCGTCTCCCGCTGATGCTCGCCGTGTCCGTTGTCGCGGGCAGCGCGTGGATCGCCATTCCGGTTTTCTTCAAGCTCCGGTACGGCGTGAACGAGATCATAATGACGCTCCTGCTCGAATACATCGCGTTTCGCCTAGTCCAGCACTTAGTGTTTGGGCCCTGGCAAGACCCCAATACCAGCTTCCCGGTCTCTGAACATCTGGATTCGATCGAGCGCCTGGGCCGCCTCGGGTGGGGCAATGCGCACTCAGGCATTTGGATCGCACTCGGGGCCGGGGTCTTGATGTGGCTGCTGATGGAGCGATCCAGGTTCGGGTACTACGCGGAGGCAATCGGACTCAATCCCGTCACGGCCAAGGGAACAGGGCTACCTGTCACCCTCACCATCGTATTGGCTGTTCTGCTGTCCGGCGGGCTCGCCGGACTGGCGGGAGGAACGATCGTGGCAGGTGCTGAATATCGCCTCACCCAGTTCCTTGGGCAAGGCTATACCTTTAGCGCTATCGTCATCGCCTTCATCGCTCGGTTCAGGCCGATCCCCATCGTGATAACGGCTTTCGTCATCGCCGGCATATTCACAGCGGGCGAGACGTTGAAGGTCTTCTACTCGCTTTCCGAAGCCATCGTCATACTGATCGAAAGCGTAATATTGTTCAGTGTCCTGGTCTCGGAGTTCTTCAGCAGCTTCCGAATTCGGGTCCTCAAAACTGCCCCTGCCAAATGACCGTGCAATTCATTATCAACTGGATCGCGACAACGCCACAATTCGCGCTGCCCCTGCTGCTTGCCTGCGTTGGGCTCATCATCTCGGAGCGGGCGGGGATACTAAATCTGGGCGCGGAAGGGTTCATGGCCGTAGGCGCGCTAACTGCCGTCATCGTCAGCCATGACTTCGGGACCCCGTGGTGGGGACTGGTGGCCGGCATCGTGGCGGGCACGGGCCTCGCGCTGTTGTTTGGGATCGCTGTTGTCGTGTTCCGGACCGAGCAGGTACTGTCAGGCCTTACAGTCGTGGCACTCGGGGCTGGAATCACAGGTGTTGCTGGCCGTTCGTACATGCACCAGACGGTCAAGGGGATCGACAAGCTGGACCTCGGGTTTCTGGCCAAGCTCCCGGCCGTGGGCAAAATCCTGTTTGTGCAGGACCCCATCGTATACATCGGGGTCGCGATCGTGGTTGGGCTGTGGTGGTTCCTTTACCGTTCGTCACTCGGGCTGCAACTTCGCGCCGTGGGCGAAGATCCGGCAACGGCTGATGTAGCGGGCGTTGACGTCGCCGCATACAGGATCAGCGCGGTCCTCGTGAGCGGCGCCCTCTGCGGCCTCTCCGGTGCCTACCTGTCTGTCGTCTCAAGCCAGGTCTGGGTTGAGGGGATGATCGCCGGACGCGGATGGATCGCTGTTGCACTTGTAATCTTCGCACGCTGGAACCCACTCAGAGCCGTCTTCGGGGCTATCCTATTTGGCGGGGCCGACGCATTGACGCCCCGCCTTCTCGCCATCGGTGCGGACGTTCCCGTCTACCTAATGAATATGCTTCCCTATGCGGTCACATTGATGGTGTTGATTGCCCCGACCGTTCTGAAGCGGGAAGTCTCCGCAGAACCGACGGCACTCGGCACAGTCTACCTGCGGCAGGATCGCCACTGAGAGTATCTCATTGACGACGGTCTTTCGTGCGGGGCATTGTCACATAAACCTGAGCGGCCGGCAGATTGGACGACACGGAACCAAGGTCAAGCCTCCACGCTCGCGCTTTCCCAGGCGTCGAACGATGTGGTTCGAAGCTGCTTGTACATGGACCGTTTGAGGAGATGGCGCTGGTGATAGAAGGTGTTGTAGGTCGCAGAGTGGATGGAGAGAAAGCGTTGCGCCGAGCCATGTGACTTGAATCGTTGCTGCTTGCCCTCCCGCCGCCGAACTGGCTGATGCGAGTTTTTGGCCCTGTTACTGGCCCTCAGATCACGATCGTGTTCTGCCACAAGGCCAATAGCTCGAAAGGCAGAAGGGTAGGACCGAAGCCTGTCTGTCACGATCCTGCTTGGCGCAAAGCCCTGCTTCTTGAGCAGCTTCTTCATCAGCTTTTTGGCGGCTTTGGCATATCGTTTTCTCTGGACGAGGAAGTCCAGAACTTCGCCTTCGTTGTCCACGGCGCGCCAGAGCCAATAACGTCTCCGCTGGATGACGATCACCAACTCGTCAAGGTGCCAGTGGTCGCTGGGCCTGGGACGTGTGCGGCGCAAGCTGGCGGCCATGACGGTTCCAAACTTCAAGAACCAGCGGCGAATGGTCTCATAGGAGACGTCTAGGCCTCGCTCTGCGAGCATCTCTTCCACATTGCGAAAGATCAGCGTGAACCTGGTATAGAGCCAGATCGCATGCCGGATGATGTCGGGCGGAAAGCGGTGCCGTTTGAACGAGAGCTGGCGCATCGGCTCAGCCTAATCTCACTCGTACATCCTTGCTAGACCAGTTCACGTGACAATGCCGAACGCACATCAGCACCATTCATTGGTTCGTGGCCAATATTCGGTAAGGACAACCGTATTTCGTGGTCGACTGAAGGCTAATTGCTACTCGCCCACGTACGCGACGAAGTCCATCTCAACACGGACGTCGATGGTAAATGCGGCCACAATACCGATGCGGGCGGGAGGAAGGCCGCTAATGTGGCGGGCATAGGCACTGTTGAACGGCTCGAAGTCGTCAGCATCCGCCAGATAGACGGTAACCTTCACCACCTTTTCGAGCCCCGCACCCGCTTTGCGCAACAGCTCGTTCGCGTCCTTCATGATCTGATCGGTTTCGGCGGCTATACCGCCGGAAACGATCTTTCCGTCGCTTCCGAAACCCACCATGCCGGAGACGAAGATGAAATCGCCCGCCATGATGGCTTCAGAGAGCGGCAATCCCTCGGGGTTAGGCCCGCCAATAGCCTCAATACCCATGGTTTCTCTTCCTCTCGCTTGTCATGCTGCCGTCAGTCCCCCAAGCCCGCGTGCTTGCAGACGATCTCGGTCGCTTTAACAAGCGCTCTTGCGGCAAGCTCAGCCCGTTCCGTGATCAGTTCCCCATCGCGATCCAAGAGCCCCAGACCCGGATTGAGCAGCATGTTCCCCGCATAGATTGTGGCGGGCTCCACGCCCATTGCCTCAGTGGCGAGGAGGATTGGGTTTGTGTTGGCGTAGAGGTCTTCCAACGTGAACAGCGGAATCCCGAACTCGTCCCCGGACCACGTTCCCTGGTAGTTCAACTCGGTCCCGCTCATATGATAGGACTTGGTAAACAACAGCCCGCTCCGGAACCGCGCGGGTTCCAGTTCCTTGAACGCCTCGACGAGAATCTCGTGATAGCCGTCCACCGGCCGACGGACACGATCCGGATTGTCGCGCAGCACTTCCAGATAGGCGAGCAAGCCGACCACCGTATCGCGACCAGGGTCTGCGGCCGAAAACACGGCCTTGCCGTGGGACGAGACGTGGCCGAAGCGTTGTCCGCCGAGGCCCAATGACTTCCGAATAGTGAGCATCTCTTCGGCTTTGCCAACGAGGAGGCCGGCACAGGGCGAGCGCCCGGCCTTGTCCATGCTCCACAACATTACATCCGCGCCGGCATCCCGCGGCGAGACGCCGATTCCGGGGACGCAACTCGCAGCATCGACCAGGAACGGCACGTCATAGCTGCGGGCGAGCTCTCCCATCCGCTGCATCAGCGCTGGCCGATCTTGGGAGTCACGGGCCCCGTGTCCCCATCCAGGCGTGTCGTATCCCACAGTATGGAAACCACTGATGCAGCCGGCATGCCGCCCGCATACCCGGCTCATGGCATCGATAGTCCCGCCCACGTCAATGTCGGTCAGGAACGGGACCACGCCCTGCTTGATACCGTGGACCTCATACCGCGCGTTTTCGAAACGCACGAACACCGTGTCCAGATTGGGGAGGCACTTGGCTTCCATTCCAAGCTCGCCTCCGCTCACGGTGCGATCGACGGAGATATTCTTGTACTTGGGTGGAAACGGTCGGCCATAGGCCATGCCCCACTCCACGTCCTCGCCGTAGGTCGAGATCATGCGGGCCCGATAAGCCTCGCCACGACGCATTATGGGCGACGCTACGAGCGCCTCGATGGCAACGCGCAGTCCGGCTTCGCAGGTATTGACCACCGCACCATCGTATTCGTCACCATACAGGTCCTTGATAACAGAGCGAAGGCGGTCCTCGACGTTGCGCAGCGGCAGTATCTCGCTTTGATTGGCTTCGACGATGGCGTCGAGGACATATTTCGGAAGGCGGGCCGGGCACGAGGACGCGCCCGAATAGAGCCCAATGTCGCCCTTGAGCTTATCGAGGCCGAGCGTCTCCCCAAAACGTTCAGCCTCGGCGACGATGTCGGAAATTCGCTCGTAGATCCTTTGATACCAATCGTGACGGTACACGGCATCCTCCTTTGGGATTGAAGCAAAACCGATCAGTGCCCGGTCTCCAAACTGATGGGGCCAATGTCTTTTGTCTTTGCGGCGGTGCGCTCCTTGAAGAAGCGCAGTTCACTTAGCCGTAGGACCCGGGAAATGCCGATACCGATGACCAGGTAGATGCCGGCTGCGGTAAACATCGGCACGAAAGGATCGAAGGTCTGTGTGTAGATGAACTTCGCCTCACCCATGAGATCGAGGATCGTGATCGTGCTGACGATGGAGGTCGCCTTCATGAGGAGCACGAGCTCATTGCCGTAAGCAGGCAGCGCTATACGAACGGCGAGCGGTAATCTGACGAGAAAGAGCAGTTTTCTGCCATCGAGACCCAAGGCCCTTCCGGCGTCGACGGATTCCGCTGGCACGCTCATTAACGCGCCGCGCACGATCTCGGTCGTGTACGCGCCAGTATTTAGCGAAATCGCAATGATTGCGCACCACCATGGGCTCTGAAGGATGGACCAGAGAAAACTCTCCCGGACGACGTCGAGCCGGGCGACGCCATAATAGAGGAAGTAGAGCTGCACGAGGCCGGGTGTGCCTCGAAATACAAACGTGAAGGCTGTCGACGAAAGATAGAGATATCGGTTCTTTGACAAACGGGCGAGTCCCATGGGGATGGCAACGACCAGTCCGAATGCGGCGCAAGCAAAAAGCAGCACAAGGGTGATCCCTGCTGCGTCGATAAGGCGCTGAAGAACGTGGATGAAGTCGTCCATCTTGGTTGCCCGTGCGTCTCAAGCCTCAAACAGTCGCGTACCCGCGGTTTACCCGAATCTCAAGCCGCGCGATTGCTGCATTTGAAACGGCCGTGATCGCCAGGTAGGCGACGACGACCGCTGTGTAGAAGATAAACGGTGATCGGGTAGATGCTGCGGCCATCTGGGCCGAGCGCACCACGTCTTCGAGTCCAATTGCCGAGACGAGAGCCGTTTCCTTGAGCACGGTCATCCAAAGGTTCGACATGCCGGGGAACGCTAGCCGCCAGAGCTGCGGCAGGATCACCTTGAAGAAGATCAAACGCCGGCTGAGTCCCATGGACTGTGCGGCTTCCCACTGGCCGACTGGAACGGCATCGAACGCGCCCCGGAATACTTCGATTTGATAAGCCCCCTGAACCAACCCCAGGGCCAGGATGCCCGAGGTGAGGGCGTTGACCTCCACATAGCCGCTGCCGCCGAACCACGACAAGACCTGGCCCGCCGCTATACTGCCGCCGAAATAGATGATCGAAATGACGACCAATTCTGGCAGCGCTCTGAATGTTGTGCTGTACCCCGCTGCAATGTGCGATAGTCCGACAATGCCGGAACGCCTCGCGATGGCGCCCGGGATCCCGATGCAAAGGCCTAACAGATAGGCACCGGTGGCAAGCTCGAGGGTGACGAGCACACCCTCGACCATCTCGTCGCCCCAGCCGGTATCACCCCAGGCGAATTGCTCGATCATGGCCTGCCAGAGTGCTGGTCGCCGAGATCCTGTCGATCAGAGGCAAATCGAAGCATCCGGCGCGGACACGTGGCCGCCGCGCCGGCCGCCCCGAGATACGGCCTGCCTCTACTGGGCACTCAGGTCGATGCTTTCCGGGAAATACTTATGCTCGATCTCCTTGAACGTGCCAGTCTTGTACATCGCATCAATAGCTTCGTTCAATCGGTCGGCCAATTCGGTATCACCCTTTTTCATCGACATGCCGACGCCTTGACCGAAGCAGCAGGGATCGTCGAATTGAGGTCCGACCAACTCGAACTGCTTGCCTTCGGGCGAATTCAGGAGTGTGCCATAGATGGACGGCGTTGTTTCCATCCAGGCTTGGCAGCGATCCGCGACCAAGTCGAACTTCAAATCCTGGGCATTGTCATAGTAGTTGATTTTCGACTCGGTGTAATTCTTCTCTAGCCACTTATCGGGACTGGAGTTCTTGAACATGCAAATCGTCTTGCCGGCGAGATCCTTGGGCTGAACACCTTTCAACACGCCTTTCTTGGCAACGAAGGAATACTTAGCGTGATAGTAGGGATTAGTGAATAGAAGCTTCTTCTTGCGTTCCTCATTGATGTCCATCGACGAAATGATGGCCCGATACTTCCCCGCTAACAGACCGGGGATTATGCCCGACCATTCCTGGACCACGATCTCACACTGTACATTCATGTACTTACAGACGAAGTTGATCACATCGATGTCGAATCCCGTGCATTCCCCTGAAGGCTCGCGCTTGCTGAACGGCGGGAAGTCGCATTCGTTGCCGATCTTGAGGGGTCCATCGATTTTGGCGGCGGCAGGCGAAACCCAGGACATGAGCGCTGCCGTGAGTGCGACCGTTGCTGTTCCGGCCGCAACCTTCGCGAGATTACGCATTGATATCCTCCCTTGTGTCGTCGTCGTAGAAACCTTGTCCGGTCCTGTTGTTCACGGTTTCTGGTTGTGACGCCGCATCGCGGCGGGCAAATTGACCGATTCTGGCTCTTTTCTGCAGTCACAGGAGATTCAACGACGTCTGGATTGGTGAATAAATAGCACTTCCGCAAACTTCAGGTTCCCGTGCTTTCACGTAACTGCAGTGCCTTAGGTGCATCAATTTCAACGCTTTGTTGCCGAGTTTGACACCCTTTTTGAGCTAATTCCTGATGTCTAATCGCAGGGCGGGTCCCGTTGAACGGGGCACCGGTCAACCTTACGGACCGCGATGTAGGAGGAGTGGTATGACCGAGCGGCTTGGCCCCATCGACGTTTATCCGCCCGCGGCAAAGTTAGCTTATTTCGATGCGGCGTCTGTCGGCCTTATGCACAAAGGCGCTGCAGAGTCCATTAATCGATGGCAGCAGGCACTCGCAGACGAAGGCACGGTTGCATTCGACGAACAGGCCGAGGCTGAGATTCTCGGGGGACTCGGAAACGCCGTTGCCCGATTGCTGAATGCGAACCCGGATGACATCGCAATTGCATCCGGCGAGACGTCGCTCATGGCGTCCCTCGCATGGGCTGTGGCTCCGGACAAAGGTACGAATATCGTCGCAACAGATACCACCCATCCGAGCACCATCTATCCCTGGATGCGCGTGGCGGAAACCACGGGGGCTGAAGTGCGCTGGGCTCGCGGCGAGAGTTACTACGTTGCGCCAGAGAAGATTAACGAGTTGATCGATGATTCGACAGCCGTTCTATGCCTCTCGCATGCGGAGTATGGTACCGGGCAGACTTACGATCTCGCGGCGTTTTCAAATCGTGTCCACGACTGTGGCGCTCTTCTCGTCGTCGACGCCACGCAGTCGGCTGGCCAGATTCCGATCGACGTCATCGAAGCGGATGTCGACGCGGTCGTGTCGTCCACATACAAGTGGATCTGCGGGCCTTTCGGAACTGGATTCATGTACCTTTCGCCCGCTCTGCAGAAGACACATCCCGGGATCGTCGGATGGCGAAGCCACAAGGATATGTGGGATTTTCAGGCAGATCGGCTTGAATACCCGGAATCTGCAAAGCGCTATGAGTTTGGTACTATGGCCTACGGCACCGCGCTCGGGGCGGCCGAAGCGATCGAGTACCTGCTCGACCTTGGCATCGGCCGGATTGCGGCACACAATCGGGCTGTTGCCGATGAGCTTTGGTCGGGTCTGGAAGAACTGGGAGCGGAGATTTTGTCACCCTCGGACATCGCGGAACGCTCGGCCACAGTGGCAGCGCGGTTTGCCGGCCAGGACAGCCGCGCTTTCGCGATTGCGCTAAAACGAGCCGGCGTGGTGGCTTCGCTGCGCCAGGACTTCATCCGGTTCGCACCGCATCTCTACAACAACACCGCGGACGTCGAGAAGGTGCTCGCGGCCATACGCTCGGGTCAGCGTTAATGACGATCACGGTATCGACAACCGTGCATGGTGCAACGATCTATAAGCCCGAGGCGGTCCTTCTAGGAGGCACGTGATATGTGAGACGGGCCGGGTCATCTTGCGATGATTCCCCGCTGTGCTATGATTGTATTTGAGCGCCGATCAAACCGTGTCGGGGCCTCTCGGCAATGACGGGTAGCGAGCAAGCCATGAATTGGCCGCACAAGCTGTTCCTGGGACAGATGTCGGATGTCGAACTACGGCTATTGCGCATCTTTCGGGTCGTGGTGGAGTGCGAGGGGTTCACGGCGGCCGAAACGGAACTCGGAATCACGCGTTCTACCATCAGCAAGCACATCGGCGATCTGGAGACCCGCCTTGGCGCACGGTTGTGTGAGCGGGGGCGGTCGGGATTCTCACTGACCGAGGAGGGAAGGATCGTCTACGAAGCGACAGCCCAGCTTCTAATGGCGGTCGAGGAGTTCCGCTCAAGAATTAACCAGTTCCATTCCGAACTCATTGGGGAGCTGCATATCGGGCTCATCGACACACTGGTGACCATGGAGGAAACGGGCATCCATACGGCACTTACCCGCTACAGCGAACAGAATCCCAACGTGCATCTAAACATCATGGTGGGTTCAGAGGGCGAGATCGACCGAGCGGTAAGGGCCCGTCGGCTGCATGTGGGTGTTACGGTACACCGAGGCAGTGCCGCGGGGGTATCGGTGACGCCACTCGCGACGGAGGTAAGCTATCTCTACTGCGCTCGTGGTCACGAGGCTTTCGACAAGCCCGATGAGGAAATCCAACTTGAGGACATAAGTCGGTTTCGGCTCGTACGTCATGGTTATTCCGAATCCGAATCAGAGGCGATTCGCCGATGGAAGCTCTCGGCGGCGTCCACATC
>Ga0102953_1000569_pt1 | contig 25304 bp, 24 predicted proteins | sample SalPon2A_C_D2_MG_FD_78509 | JGI IMG/M metagenome (GOLD analysis project Ga0102953, IMG submission 78509) | Soil microbial communities from South San Francisco under conditions of wetland restoration - Salt Pond MetaG R2A_C_D2_MG | ecosystem: Environmental > Terrestrial > Soil > Wetlands | place... | reverse complement strand
TCCAGGAAATAACGGTCATGGGTAACCATCAACAGGGTCAGGTTCTCCCTGGCAAAGAAGGCTTCCAGCCATTCGATCATTTCCAGGTCGAGATGGTTGGTGGGTTCATCCAGGATCAGGAGGTCGGGCTGGTTGATCAGGGCATTCGCCAGGGCCAGTCGTTTTTTTTGCCCGCCCGAAAGCGTGTGCACTGCTGCCCTGAGGTCCTGCAGTTGCAGCCGGAACAGGATTTGTTTGTATCGCGTCTCAAAATCCCATGCCTGATGTCGTTCCATTGCTTCGAAAGCCTTCTGGTACCCGGTTTGGTCATCAGGCCGTTCCAGGGCCCGGTTGTACTGTGCAATCACCCGCAGGATCTGGTTATCACCGGCCAATACAGTTTCCTCCACCGTAAGGTCCGGATTTAGTTCGGGCTCCTGTTCCAGTAGGGACAACCGTAACCCTCTCCGGTAACTGACCTGCCCGTCGTCCGGGGTATCAAGCCGCGCCAGGATCTTCAGGATGGAGGTTTTCCCGCTGCCATTTTTGGCGATAAGTGCAATTTTCTGTCCGGCATTGATCCCGAAAGACAGGTCTGTAAACAAGACCCGTTCGCCATAGGACTTCGATATGTTCTCCACAGTGAGCAGGTTCATCCTTAACGGGCTTGTTGCAATCTGTAGTGCCGGTACAGGAACAGGTATCGTATCAGGAGACATCCCCATACCAAAATGAGCAGGGGGGAAAATACCTGTATGCCCAGTAACCATATGGGGAGGACCAGTGCCATCAAGATCAGGAGGGCCAGGAGGTAGCCCGGGACACCGGGTGGGGGAGGTTGCCGTCTGAGCAGGTAAAAGGCCATGGGCACATTCAGGGGAAAGGCCCAGAGCAGGTTTAAATTCAGGGCGGTAGCCGTATGGTCGGTCAGGAACCAGAGGAACAGGATAAAGAAGCCAATCAGCCCGGGGACGAAAAACACCAGGAAATCCAGAATGAGGCTGCGGGTTCCGTTTTTAAGGTCGATATATGTGATGGTCCCCGTAAACAACAGGGCCAGCAAGAGCCAAAAGGCCGGGGAAGTGGTAAAGAAGTCTCCATTGCTTATCCTGCTGGTTTCCAGTATGTTCCGTTCGCGGCTCACCAGGGCTTCCCCCCCGAGACGGGTATGGTTCAACTGGCGGTAGACATAGTCGGGGAGGAACATGTGTTCCCGCGGACTTGCCTTTCGGTCGATTACCGCCCCCAGGGCGAGGTCGATCCCCAGGCTCGACCAGCTGTTCGTTTTCAGGTACTGGTGTATGAGTTGCCGGAAGGTGAAAGTCTCATCCAGGTAATCTGCCTGAAATTCCAATCGTTCTCCCAGAACCCTGGAAAGTACGTCCGGAATCTTTGTAGAACAGTTGTTGAAGAGAAAATCGTATTTATAATCCCGATTCTGTGGCTCGTAATTGGTCTCGAGAAAACGAAGCAGTTCATTCCGTTCAGGGCCGTCCAGGTCCAGGAGCTGTTCCTTTACCCAGCGGTTTTCGAGTTCATAGGTATAGAGGAAATCCTCGAATCGCTCCCTGCTCAGTGAATACAGCAGTTTACCTCGGGCAAACTTCATATAAAAATTCGGGGTATTGAAATTAAAAGTACCGTAATTATACACCAGGTCTATCCCGGTTTCCGGGTCCTGGACCCGGAAAGCACTGTGGCCAAAGGTTGAATAGAGCAAATCTCCCGGCCCGCAGGTAATAACACTGATGTGCGCTTTGGAGGACAGCTGGCTCCGGGCCGGGCCAGCGAATACCAGGGCCAGGCAAAGGAGGCATACGAATCGGATCCCTGCCTGCATACTAAAATGTCTTGGGGTTCTCCGTTGGCTTCATGCGTACAAATATCTGAATAAAAACCGGACTAAAATGGCCGGGCCCTTTCAATTTCACCTGCTCCCCGGCAAGCGACGGAGAATCGCCCGCCCACGTGCCGGCCAGGAGACCTCTAAGAGCAGGCATTCATCAAAAATGTCTTACTTTTATCGAAATTGCCGGCCATGAAAAAGCATTTTCCCAATTTCCTCACCCTGCTCAACATCCTGTGCGGATGTTTGGCTGCGCTCTTTGCCGCCAGGGGGAATATGGAGCTGACAGCTCTCTTTGTTTTCCTGGGGATATTCTTTGATTATTTCGACGGCCTGGCCGCCCGCCTGCTCGGGGTGCAAAGCGAGATGGGGATCCAACTCGATTCCCTGGCGGATATGATCACCAGCGGCCTGGTACCGGGGATGGTGATGTACCATCTTATGGAAATGTCCCAGGCCGGCCATTGGACGCTGCCCAATGAAGTCCCGGGTGTCGACGGGGTATCCTGGTTCCCCTATTTCGGCTTTTTGATCACCCTGGCTTCGGCCTACCGGCTGGCCCGGTTCAATACCGATGAAAACCAGGTAAGTTCGTTCATAGGATTGCCCACCCCGGCCAATGCGCTGTTGATCCTTTCACTACCCCTGATCCTCCTGTATCAGGGGAACGATACCGTAAATGCCCTAATCCTCAATCCCTGGTACCTTTCTGCCCAGACCCTGGTAAGCAGCTTTCTCCTGAACGCGCCTATCAGGCTCTTTGCCCTGAAATTCAGAAACTGGAGCTTTAAAGACAATGCCCTGCGATACATTTTTGTGATTTTGTCGCTGGTCCTCCTGCTTACCCTGGGCTTTATGTCTATTCCGCTGATCATAGGCTTCTACATCCTCAGTTCGCTTTTGGGAGGGGTTGCAAGTGGGAAGGAATCGGTGGAGGGATAGGTTAGTTGGGAGTAGAGGGACCCTGCCACGGACGACCAGGCATTTTAAAGCCCACTAGAAGTTGAGTTTTTTCTTTCGCAATTCGAAATTCTGGCCCAGGTAGACTTTACGAACCACCGGATCTTCGGCCAGGTCCTCGGGAATCCCCGATTTGAGGATGCCACCCTCGAACATGAGGTAGGAACGTTCCGTAATCGCAAGCGTTTCCTGAACATTGTGATCGGTGATCAGGATCCCGATATTCTTATTCTTGAGCTGCGCCACTATTCGCTGTATATCTTCCACAGCCACCGGGTCTACCCCGGCGAATGGTTCATCCAGCAATATAAAATTGGGCTTCGTGGCCAGGGCCCGGGCAATCTCTGTGCGTCGGCGCTCCCCTCCGGATAGCAGGTCGCCCCGGTTCTTGCGGATGTGGGTGAGCCCGAATTCCTCGAGCAGGGATTCCATCCGCTGTTGCTGCTCCTGTTTGCTAAGCTTGGTTAGCTGCAACACGCTGAGAATATTTTTTTCGACGCTGAGCTTCCGGAAGACCGAAGCCTCCTGTGCGAGGTATCCGATCCCGTACTGCGCCCGCTTGTACATGGGGAATCTGGTAATTTCGGTATTATCCAGGTAAATTTGCCCCCCATTGGGCTTGATAAGTCCCACGATCATATAGAAAGAAGTAGTCTTCCCGGCGCCGTTCGGGCCAAGCAACCCGACGATCTCCCCCTGGTTCACCTCCAGGGAGATGCCCTTGACCACCTGGCGCCCACGGTAGGACTTCATGATTTTTTCTGCTCGTAACTTCATTGGCGTGAAAGGCCCAAATCTACAGTTTTCTTAACGGGCAGCGAAGGATTTGCGATTTTTTTAACCTTGTTCGTTTTCGAGCAATTCCCAATATTCATAGGCTCGCCGGAGATGCGGTATCACAATGGTGCCCCCTACCAGGGTGGCGATCGCGAGGGTTTCCAACACCTCGTCCCGACTGGCTCCCTGCTTTTGGCAGCTTTCGAGGTGGTACTTAACACAATCGTCGCAGCGGAGGACAGCAGAAGCTACCAACCCCAGCAATTCCTTTGTTTTGCTGTCCAGGGCACCAGGGCCATAGGCGTTAGTGTCCAGGTTGAACAGCCTTTTGATGACCTTGTTCCCGGAGCCCAGCAATTGGTCGTTCATCCTGGAGCGGTAGTCGTTAAATTCTTTAACCGGATTTGCCACTTTTCTTGAATTTTTTAGCGTCCCGCCTGAGGACCCAGGCAGAAATATAGATACTCGCCTGATAGAGTATCAGGACAGGGATGGCGACAATTATCTGGCTGGCCACGTCGGGAGGGGTGATCACAGCCGATACGATCAGGACAATGACCAGGGCCATTTTCCGGTATTTTTTAAGCACCTCAGGCGTAACGAGCCCCACCTTTGTCAGGAAGAAAATGACGATGGGCAGCTCAAAGATCAGCCCGCAGGCAATGACGGCCGCCCGAACCGTGGAGATATAGGAGCTCAGGTCGATATCATTGAACACTTCCTCACTGACCCTGTACCCGCCCAGGAAGTTAATGGAGAGAGGCGCCACCACGTAATATCCGAACAGGACACCCAAGAAAAAAAGACCTGATGCAATCAGGATGAATCCCCTGGAATTCTTGCGTTCCTTCTCATAGAGGCCCGGACTGATAAATTTCCAGATCTCATACAGGATAAAGGGAAAACCGATGATGAAGCCCGCCCAGATGGAAGTCCAGATATGGGCCGAGAACTGGCCCGCCATCAGCCGGCTCTGAATCCTGAATTCCGGGGCGCCGCCGCAAAAGGAATCACTGAAACCCAGCATCCTCGAAAACTTGCAGAAAACGGCATAGGTCGGGAAATCGTCCTTTTTAGGGCCAAATATTATGGTGTCGAATATAAAATCACGCATCAGGAAGGCCAGCAGGCCAATTACCACCACCGCAATGGTTGAGCGTATCAAATGCCAGCGAAGTTCTTCCAGATGGTCCAGGAAGGACATCTCGTTGGGGTCTTTGCGAGTTTTTGCCATCAGAGTATTCCCTCGTTTATCAGGTTGTGTAAGTGGACCACACCCACATAGGCATCCCCGTCTACCGCGAGCAATTGTGAAATACCCTTGTCCTGCATTTCCTTCAGGGCTTTAACCGCCAGCACTTCCGTGCCGATGGTCTTTGGGTTGGTGGTCATGATGTCACTTGCTTTCAAGCCGCTTATATTATCGAATTTATTGAGCATCCGCCTGATGTCCCCATCTGTTACAATCCCCATGATACGGCCCTGCTTCATCACGGCGGTGGCCCCCAGCATTTTTTCTGAAATCTCGATTATGACCTGTTTTACATCGGCATTCACATCCACCTGGGGCTTCAGGTTGGCCATGGCTATGTCCGATACCCTCAGGTACAACCGTTTGCCCAGGGTACCCCCCGGATGGTATTTGGCAAAATCCCGGCTGCTGAAGCCGCGCAATTCCACCAGGCAGATAGCCAGGGCATCTCCGAGCACCAATTGGGCGGTGGTACTTGTTGTAGGGGCCAGGTTATTCGGGCAGGCTTCCTTTTCCACATAGGTGTTCAGGATAAAGTCGGCATGCTTGCCGAGGAACGAATCCGGATTCCCCGTCATTCCTATCAGTTTATTGCCCCCCTGTTTGATCAGCGGTGCCAGCATTTTGATCTCGGGGGTATTCCCGCTTTTGGAGATCAGGATGACCACGTCGTTTTTCTGGATAATCCCCATATCCCCATGGATGGCATCCGCAGCATGCATAAAGATGGAAGGGGTGCCGGTAGAATTGAGGGTGGCGACGATCTTGGAGGCGATGATGGCGCTTTTCCCGATCCCGGAAACGATGATCCGGCCTTTGGAATGCAGGATATAATCCACTGCCTCGGCAAAGGTCTCATCCAGTAGAGAGGAGAGGTTTGCAATGGCTTTTGCCTCCGTTTCAATGGTCTTTTTTGCTATGTCAAGGATAGCTTTCGGGTTGCTCAAGACTGGGTTGAAATTAGGGTTTTTGGGGTTTCACAAAATATCCTAAAATATAATTGGTTTCTAAAAGAATGTATTATATTTAATAATCAGGAGACAAAAGTACACAAAGTTATTAATAGGATATTTTAAATACAACTAAATCATTTGTCCCCAATACCCCCGAACCAAATATAAGTTCCTACCGTAATGGATCGTGAGTTAGCAGGTAATCAAGCACGGTGGCACTAAATTAAGACAGCATGATTTTGAATGAGATTGATCTACATGCCTCATTAAAAAAATATTTTGGCTTTTCCAGATTCAAAGGTCTTCAAGAAGAAGTAATAAAAAGTGTAATTCAGGACAGGAACACCTTCGTCATTATGCCGACGGGAGGTGGGAAGTCCCTTTGTTACCAATTGCCCGCCCTAATCAAGGAAGGCACGGCGATTGTGGTTTCCCCCCTGATCGCCCTGATGAAAAACCAGGTGGATGCCATCCGCGGCGTTTCCGACGCAAACGGCATCGCCCATGTGCTCAATTCTTCCCTGACCAAGACGGAGATCAGACAGGTGAAAAAGGATATCATCGAAGGGGTGACAAAGCTCCTCTATGTGGCCCCAGAATCGCTCACCAAGGAGGAATATGTCGAATTCCTGCAGTCCGTGACCCTCTCTTTCGTCGCTATAGATGAAGCCCATTGTATTTCCGAATGGGGGCACGATTTCCGGCCGGAATACCGGAACCTGAAGGCGATTATCAATCGCCTGGGCAACGACATCCCCATAGTGGGGCTTACGGCGACCGCCACCCCCAAGGTACAGGAAGACATCATAAAAAACCTGGGGATTTCGGACGCGAAAGTTTTTAAGGCCTCCTTCAACAGGCCTAACCTTTTTTACGAGGTGCGCCCCAAAACAAAACACGTGGATGCAGACATCATCCGCTTTGTCAAGAAGAATTCCGGGAAAAGCGGGATTATCTATTGCCTGAGCCGGAAGCGGGTCGAGGAGCTGGCCCAGGTGTTGCAGGTAAATGGTGTCAGTGCGGTTCCCTACCATGCCGGTTTCGATGCCAAGACCCGATCCAGGTACCAGGATATGTTCCTGATGGAGGAAGTGGATGTGGTGGTGGCGACCATTGCTTTTGGAATGGGAATCGACAAGCCTGACGTGCGGTACGTAATCCATCACGACATCCCCAAAAGTATCGAAAGCTACTACCAGGAAACCGGTCGTGCCGGCAGGGATGGGGGAGAAGGCCATTGCCTGGCGTTTTATTCCTACAAGGATATCGAGAAATTGGAAAAATTCATGTCGGGCAAGCCCGTGGCCGAACAGGAGATCGGGAACGCCCTCCTTCAGGAGATCGTCGCCTATGCCGAAACATCCATGTCCAGGCGGAAATTTATCCTTCACTATTTCGGGGAAGCGTTCGACGAGGAAACGGGAGAAGGTGCTGATATGGACGACAATGCCCGGAACCCCAAGGAGAAACAGGAAGCAAGGGACGAGGTGGTTCATTTGCTGGAAGCGGTTAAGGCAACAAGTGAAAAATTCAAGGCCCGGGAAATTGTAAAAACGCTCACCGGGCGGTCCAATGCCCTGATCGCAGCTCACAAGACAGAAGATAAATCGGTTTTCGGGATCGGGAACTATAAGGACAAGCATTACTGGATGGCCCTGATCCGGCAGGTGCTGGTGGCCGGGTTACTGAAGAAGGAGATCGAACAATACGGCATCCTGCACATTACCGGGAAAGGTGAGGAATTCCTCAAGAACCCTACCTCCTTTATGATGACCAAAGACCACATCTACAGTGAGGAAACAGACAATGCGATCATCAGTGCCGCCAAAGGGAACGCAGGTGTGGCCGACGAAAAATTGCTGCGTTTGCTGAAGGACCTGCGTAAAAAAGAGGCCCATAAACAAGACATCCCTCCCTTTGTGATCTTCCAGGATCCCTCCCTTGAGGACATGGCCCTGAAGTATCCCATCAGTATGGACGAACTGGTCAATATACATGGTGTGGGTGAAGGAAAGGCCCGAAAATACGGCAAGCCTTTCCTGGAGCTTATAGACCAGTACGTGCAGGAACACGATGTGGTGCGCCCGGACGACCTGGTGGTGAAAAGCACCGGCGCCAATTCGGGCCTTAAGCTTTATATTATTCAGAATGTAGACCGCAAACTGCCACTGGATGACATCGCCTCCGCCAAAGGACTGGAACTGGGCGAACTGGTCAAGGAAATGGAACAGATCGTTTTCAGCGGGACCAGGCTTAACCTGGGATACTGGATTGACGAGATCCTGGACGAAGACCAGCAGGAAGAGATACACGAATATTTCCTGGAAGCCGAAACAGACGATATTGAGGAGGCCCTTAAAGAATTTGAAGGGGAGTACGAAGATGAGGAATTACGCCTCTACCGGCTTAAATTCATGAGCGAGGTGGCCAACTAAACCCTTCATGTTCCGTCAGGAGATAAATTCAAATAAAGAAAGCCCGGGTTTTGCCCCGGGCTCCTTTTTTTTATGGCGTATCCCGATCAGAAATCGTACTGCCCCGACGAGATCATGGCAATGATCACCCCGAAATAGAGGATGGCGAACAGCAGCATGATCAGGGAAAGCCCCAGGCCGACATAAGACAGGATCCTCCCCGTGTTCAGGCTTTCATATCCCGTATATAACTCGGGGTTCGCAAGGTACAGCCTTTTGGCGCTTTTAGCCTTTACCAGCCCGATGATGCTGAAGACAATCGCAAAAGGACCGCAGCAAATCAGGGAGCCCACTACCGAAATAATCCCCATGGTCAGTACAGTACTGGCACCTGGCAATGGTTGTTGTGTCATTTGGAATACGGTTTTTTAATTATTCTTCCATGCCCCATCGTTCCATCATCTCCCTGGATTTTTCCATATAGGCGTCCCAGCCACCCATCTGAGAGATCTGGTAGAAGGTCCAGAAAAAATATAAAATTCCCAGTACGAGTCCGATAATCGCAATGATACGGGCGGTTTTCAGTTGACTGTAGTTCGAATACAACTCCGGGTTTTCCCGGTATCGTTTCTCATCAGCCCGGATAAGGAAAAAGGCCACGGCAGCTATCACCGCCCCCGGAATCCCTCCGAAGCAGCAACATACAAAAGAAAGTATAGCCAGTACTATGGCAATGGTGACATTCGGTAGTTTTTGTTGTTCCATAATATTCAGTTTGGTTAGAAGAAATTTGCTATATAGTGGGCCAGGATCAGGAACACACTGGACAGCATGAGGATGATACTGATCTTATTGGCATGGCGAATGGTAAAGAACTGGTCGGCCAACAGAAAGCCAAAAAGGAGTAAGAGCGAATAAACTGCCGGATACATGTAAAATGCGTCAATGAATTCCCCCCGGAAAAGGAGTAATACCGCGCGTTGCAACCCACATCCCGGGCATTCCACCCCTAACAGCTGTTTGTTGAGGCAGGGAAGCATGTAGTCTTCCAAAGAGGCTGTAAATTGGGCGGGTCCGGAAATCATGCTGGCGGCATTCACTAACCGAAAAATACTATTATTTTTGGGTAATGAAAACAAAACATTCCATTTATTTTCTACTGATCCTCCTGGGCGCAGCACTTATGGCCAGCGGGGATCGGCTCATCCGGAAGGAATATGCACTCAGCATCGGGATTTCCCTGCTGATGTTCTGCATCTATAAAGTTTCCCGCAGCTGGGGCCAGGACGGCCGGCAAGAATCGGGAGAGGAACAAAAAAATCCTTGAAGGATGCCCGAATTCAACATAGGTGAGCGGGTTGAGGCGGTGGATGATACCACCAGGGGAATCATAACCACCATTGAAGGGGAATGGATCACGGTGGAAACGGACGATGGCTTTCCCCACCAGTACCAGGCTTCGGAACTGATGCGGGTATCAGGGCAGGAACGGATTCATGTTTCTCCCTCGGAGGCGGCGCGTGCCCGGATGGAAGAGGAGAGGGCCGAAAAGAAAAAGCCTCCCGCGCCCAGGCGGAAGGAACGACAAGCCCCGAAAATGGAAGTGGACCTGCATATTAATCAACTGGTCCCCACCACACACGGCATGTCCAAATACGATATCCTGAACCTGCAGTTGGAAACAGCCAGGAGGCAATTGGAGTTTGCCATGGAGAAGCGTATCCCCAGGATTGTATTTATACATGGCGTCGGGGAAGGCATTTTAAAGGAAGAATTGGGGGCCCTTTTCAGGCGGTATGATAACCTCACATACTATGATGCCGAGTACCGGAAATACGGGCTCGGTGCTACTGAAGTCTCTATTTTCCAGAATTCCTGAAGCCTTATTGGGTAGTTGTGATGGTCCCGAAACTATCGACATTGAGGTCGGTGATCCGTTCCCCCTTGTCATTTACCAGTGAAATACCACTTAGTTCAATAGTATGTTCAAAAGCCGTGGTGTCTGTAGCGCTTTGCACAGTGGTGACCAGGACCTCTCCGGCAGAAGCTTCGATTTCCTCTACCACCGTCGGGGTGCCGGGCGGGATATCGCTGCAGAAGTAATTCTTGTTTACGGCATCAGAAAAGATCCGGTAGGTGACTTTAGACTTGCCCGGGACGTCGCTACTCAGGGTTCCGTCGGAAACCTTGTTCTTCAAAAGCCCGCTTTGTAGTTTCAGAATAAGGGCTTCCTCCGAGTTGAGCTTAAAAAAAACCGTTGTCGAGGTGGTGGCCTTGGAACCGCAAAACTGAACCGCTGCATCGCTAAAATCGATGGTTTCTATCTGGAGATCCCCGTCGCTGCAGCTTAAAACCAGCACCGGCAACAGGAACAGGAAGATTCGTTTCATGTCCCAAAGATACCTCAAAGCCATTTGATTTTCCTAGAGCTTTCTGGGTAATTTGGCTGTTTTTAAACGAATTTCGGTTACTTTTGAACAAGAAATTTAAAGATTCCAAACCCCATGGATCGCGTTTATCTCGACAATGCCGCAACCACCCAGATACGACAGGAAGTGCTGGAGGACATACAGGCAGCCCTGAGCAAGGTATACGGGAATCCTTCTTCCACACACGGCTTCGGGCGAACAGCCAAAACGGGGATCGAACAGGCCCGGAAAACAGTGGCCGGATACCTGAATGCGAAACCTTCCGAGATTGTCTTTACCTCTGGGGGGACCGAGGCAGATAATATGATCCTCAGGGGCGCTGTTCGCGATCTTGGGGTGAAAACCATTATCTGTTCCAGGATCGAGCACCACGCCGTGCTCCATACGGCCGAAGAACTCGTCCGTGAATACGGGATAAACCTTGCCTTCGCAGAACTCGACTCTTTTGGAAACCCGGATCCGTCGCATCTTGAATCCTTGTTGTCCAAAGATGATTCAAAGAAGTTGGTGAGCCTGATGCACATTAATAATGAGATCGGGAACATTCTGGACCTGGAGGCCATAAGCGGCATCTGTAAAAAGCATAACGCCTTGTTCCATTCAGATACCGTACAGTCTATAGGCCATTTCCGATGGGATGTACGGGAGGCAGGGGTGGATTTCCTTACGGCGGCCGCACATAAATTCCATGGCCCAAAAGGAGTGGGATTTGCATACATTCGGAGGGAGACCGGCCTGAAGCCCCTTATTTTCGGGGGATCTCAGGAGAGGGGTCACCGCGCCGGAACCGAGGCCCTGCACAATATTATTGGCCTGGAAACGGCCATGGTTTCAGCGTATACTAACCTGGATGAAGAACGGGGGTACATTGCCGGCCTGAAGGCGTATTTCGTGAAAAAGTTAAAGGAAAATTTAAGTGGGGTGCGTTTCAATGGCTATTCGGCCGATCCGGAAAAGAGCACCTATACCCTCGTAAACGTCTGCCTTCCGTTTGATGAGGAAAAGGCCATGATGCTGCTTTTCCATCTCGACCTGAAGGGCATTGCCTGTTCCAGGGGCAGCGCCTGCCAGTCGGGCAGCAACGAGGGCTCCCATGTGCTGCAGGAAATTTTATCCGAAGATGATTTGCGTAAACCATCCCTGCGTTTCTCCTTTTCCAAATTCAATACCATTGAGGAACTGGATTATACGATCGGTGTGTTGAAGGAGTTTCAGGAATCCTAGGATCCCTTGCGGTTTTTCTGGCTTTCCTTGTCATAAGGAAACTTGCGGGTAGCCTTTTTCATCATCTTGTCGATCAGGTCGTCTGTATTCCGCCCGGATTTTTTGGTGATTTCCTGTTCGTATTTCCAGAGTAGTTTTCCAGTGTCCCCGTCGCTGATCTTTATCCCGATCCTACCGTAGTTGGCGTCTCCGAGGATATAGTCGATAAAACTGAACTCCGAAGGGACGCCCTCGGACAACAGGATGTTCAGGTCCAGGTTCCCGCTTATGATGCCATCCACCCCAAGGTATTTGCTTAGTTCCTTGATCGTGAAGGTATCTATGTTGTCATAGGTGATCTGGTGCTGTGCCAGGATGGCGTTCGTATTCTTCGTATTTTGGAAGTCTACCGAAAATTTTTTCTTTTTCCGTCCCCGCCCGAAATAGGTCTCCAGCGCATTTTGTACGGCATAGCCCTCCTTTTCTTCGAGTTTCTTCAATTCGGAACGCGGAACATCCTCCAGGTCCAGGTAGGTAAAGAAAGGGATGATGGCCAGGGTGTGGTGGTCCCGACTTAATTCTTCGAATTTGTCGCTTTCATAAATGTCTTTCTGGGCATGTACCACAACCAGAAAAAAGAGGGCCAGTAGACTGAAAAGCTTGTTCACTTTATTTGAATTATCATTCCACACGGAAACGGATGCCCGGGTTGCGCCACCCTTTTGAAAAAGGGGAAAATTGATTCCGGGGTATTTCGCTACCGACTGCAAAAGTATGGGAAATTAATAAATCTCCCCTCCTGATCCGTCTTAATCTATTCTCAAAATTCGGGCTTGTCTTCAGAGCGGGTACCACCCTTAATTTGGAAGAAATTTGAAGGGGAAGACAGGTTGGCGCATCGGTATATAAAATTCAGGCCGCCCGGCGTGTTCATTTTCGATAAAAATTGCTTTTGAAAGTAGTGGTGTTTCCCACATTGTCAGTGACAACCACTTCCAATTCACAAGCGGTTTTATCCAGGATTTTGTCGTCAAAATTGTAGGTCAGGGTCTGGTCTTTGGGTTCGTATTCCATCAGGATCCACTCCCCGTTGAGTTTTGCATTATAGGTATTGACCCCGCTCAGGTCGTCCGATACATGGAGGCTGAGGTAGCGGTAATTTGTGAGCCACTGGCCGTCTTTAAAATTTTTGGCCCAGATCTTCGGGGGCACCGTATCCCTGGCCAGGGTATAGGTGCCAAGGTCCCTGGTGCGCGATGTAAAGGTAGCGCCCCGTTTGTAGGTGGTGCTGTAGCTTGGTTTCAGGTTTTCATCCAGCCTGGCAATAAACAGTTGCCGGCGTTCTTCAGGGCTATATCTGGAAGTGTCGAAGGTGAGGGTGAAATACCGGTGAGTGGGAACCGTATTGTTGTGCACGGTAACGGTATCCTGGCCTTTTTCCAGGTCAATGTAGAAATCCTCGTAGAAGGTGTGGGCCGGGAAGTACACCTTAGCCACCCCCAGGTCATAATTATTGGGTTTTGACGCAATGACATACGTATCTGTTTTTTTGGTTTCCACCACATGGTTCAAAGGTTCCCTTACCCCCAGGACCGGAATTCGGAGGCGGGTGGTATTGCCCGCATAGTCGCTGATGGCGAGGTCCACATTATAGCTTAACCCTTCCCGGATATCTATTTTGCCATCGTTTTTGAGTTCCTTGTAAATGCTGAGGTGGTTCCCGGGTACCCGGAACAGGCGTTCGATGCGGTTGTGGTGCAATCCGTATTCTTCGTAGTCAATAAGTGTATTGATGTACCGCGATTCGGGAAATGAAAATTCTTCGAAATTAAATTCGGAATACGGGGTACCATTCACTTCCTGCCTGATGGCGTACACCCCATTGTGATTAGCCGCGAGGTCCTGGCGGTCATAACATTCGATCCCAAAGCCAATGGTTCCCAGGGCGTGCACTTCTTCGGCCAGGTAGCTCCCGTCTGGCTGGCGGGTATAGTGTAGTTTTACTTTGGCATTGCTCTGGTTCACCTGGGCGTCCTCGCCCAGGGGATAGGCATAGGCGTCGAGCAGGGTAGGGCTTGTGGCATCACGCACGTCCAAACCGTAAAGCAGGGGGTTGGTGGGATGTTCGGTGATGCTGTTCCGGATCTCGAAATGCAAATGGGGCCCTGCGGAGCCACCGGTATTCCCGCTAAATGCAATGACATCACCTTTGGCGACCCGCAATTCACCATAGTCGGGAAATACCTCCACCTCATAGGATTGTTTCTCGTACTGGATTTTTTTGATATAAGCCTCAATGGCCGGCGTAAATTTCTGGAGGTGGCCGTACACGGAGGTAAAACCATTGGGATGGGCTATGTAAAGAGCCTTGCCATAGCCCCAGAGAGACACTTTGATGCGGGTCACCGTACCATCGGCCACTGCATGTACAGGCAGGCCCTGGCGTTGCTGTGTTTTGATGTCGACTCCCGAATGGAAGTGATCGGATCGCAACTCCCCGAAGGTCCCGGCCAGGACCAGCGGGATGTCCAGTGGCGACCGGAAGTCGGTGGCAGGGGCCTGCAGTTGCGCAAACAAGGAAGCATTGATAAGAAGAAGCAGGGCAAAGAGGTAGAACCGCATAGGAAGCATCGTTGGTGCGAAATTAATACATACGCCTTAAAGGGTAAAACCATTTCCAGGGGAAGTTTACGAACCCCTGACGGGCAGTGGGGGTTGCGCGGCCTTTGTAAATGCATGCTGAAATGAGATATCCTTCAGATTCCGGGTCGTTGAACCTTCAGGGAAAAGGTGCATTTTGATTAAAGTATTACTTCAATAATAATTCCCAAAAACATTGCGAAGTCGGCCTGTGAATGTTAACTTTGTTGCATACGCATTGTTAGTTGCATATGAGCGAATTGGTTGAAATCGTTGATTCCCTCGAAAACAAAATTAGCAAGTTGCTGCACAAATTGGAATTACTCAGCCAGGCTAATAAAAAGTTGGAAAAGGAACTGCTTGCCGTCACCGGTGAACGCGAAGCCATCCAAAACTCCCTGGAGGAGTGGGAGGAAAAATACAAGTCCCTCAAGCTCGCAAATACAATGCTGGGCAGTGATACCAACAAAACTGAAGCAAAGCTCAAAATAAACTCATTGATCAGGGAGCTGGATTATTGTATCGTCCAACTTGCTGAGTAGTGATAACTGGAAATTATGGGGGAGAAGCTGAAGATTAAGCTATCGATTGCGGATAGGGTATATCCCCTGACCATTGATCCCAGCCAGGAAGAAGGTCTGCGTAAGGCGGCCAAAAATATTGAACAGCTGGCCAAAAAATTTGAGCAGAACTATGCCGTTCGCGATAAACAGGACGTGCTGGCCATGTGCGCCCTGCAATTTGCTTCCAAATTGGAGCAAGGCGGTATAGACAAGAAGGAAAGTACCCTGGAAGTGGAGGAACGCCTGAAGGCCCTCGACCAATTGGTAAATTCCAGGTTAAGCATGAAATAAGTTCTTTTACATATATAAAGTTACTGCCCACATTGGTATTTATTTTTGACAAACTCAACACTAATTTGTTTGAAAAGGGTGAGTTTAGATTGTAAAAGCAGGCCTTCTCTGAAAGGATCCTTGATCAATCTGTTAGCCCTAAACCTGTTTATTGGAGTTTGTACAAATCCTCCATCAATGTGGGCTTTTTTTGTGCCATTGCATCCTGCCCGATGCCGCTGTGATTGCGGAGAGAATAAAGTTGCCGGGTACCCCGGTATTTTTAACAATTAGTCTAAAACAATGGATATCACAATGATTAGTTTGGGGATAGTGGCCGGGCTGGTAATCGGTTTTGTCGTCGCCAAAGCCCTGGAGCGGGGAAAAGCGTCCAGGACGATCGGCAACGCCAGGAAGGAAGCCGAAGCCATTATCAAAGATGCCGCCCAACAGGGAGAAAGTATCAAGAAGGATAAAATTTTCCAGGCCAAGGAAAAGTTTCTCGAACTCAAGGCAGAACACGAGAAGGTGATCATCGGCAAGGACAAAAAGATAGCCGAGGCCGAAAAAAGGATACGGGATAAAGAGTCGCAGATCAGCAGTGAACTCTCCAAGAGTAAAAATCTCAACGAGGAGCTGGAGGAAAAGATCCGGGAGGTGACCCACCGCCAGGAATATTTTGAAAAGAAACATGCCGAACTCGAAAAACTTCATAAAAGCCAGGTGCAGCAGCTCGAGGTAATCTCGGGTCTTTCTGCAGAGGAGGCCAAGAGCCAGTTGCTCGAATCCCTCAAGGAGACCGCCAGGACCGATGCCATGGCCTATATGCAGACCACTCTGGAAGAAGCCAAGCTTTCTGCACAGCAGGAGGCTAAAAAAATCGTGATCAATACTATTCAGCGGATCGGGACCGAAGAAGCCGTCGAAAACTGCGTCTCTGTTTTCAACCTGGAATCCGATGATGTCAAGGGGCGGATAATTGGCCGGGAAGGCCGAAATATCCGGGCCCTCGAATCGGCCACCGGAGTGGAGATCATCGTGGACGACACCCCTGAAGCCATTATCCTTTCCTGTTTTGATTCCGTGAGGAGGGAAGTCGCACGCCTCTCCCTGCACAAGCTGGTGACCGACGGGAGGATACATCCGGCCAGGATCGAAGAGATCGTGAACAAGACAGAGAAACAGATCGATCAGGAAATCCTGGAAGTCGGGAAACGAACCGTCATAGACCTCGGGATTCACGGACTGCATCCCGAACTCATCAAATCTGTAGGGCGGATGAAATACCGCTCGTCCTACGGCCAGAACCTGTTGCAACATTCCAGGGAAGTGGCCAAGCTTTGCGGCATTATGGCCGCTGAACTGGGCTTAAATTCGAAACTGGCCAAAAGGGCCGGGCTGTTGCACGATATAGGGAAAGTACCAAATTCAGAAGCCGATGTGGAAACGCCCCATGCCATCCTGGGGATGCAATGGGCCGAGAAATACGGGGAGAAACCGGAAGTTTGCAATGCAATTGGAGCCCACCATGACGAGGTGGAGATGAAATCCCTGATTGCCCCCATCGTACAGGTTTGTGATGCCATCAGCGGAGCCAGGCCCGGTGCCAGAAGGCAGGTGCTCGATTCCTATATCCAGCGGCTGAAAGACCTTGAAGAGATCGCCTTTGGGTTTGGAGGGGTACAAAAAGCCTATGCTATCCAGGCCGGACGCGAGCTCCGCGTGATCGTGGAAAGTGAAAAGGTAAGTGATGAAAAGGCTGCCCAGCTTTCTTTCGAGATTTCCCAGAAAATCCAGACAGATATGACCTATCCCGGACAGGTAAAGGTGACCGTCATCCGCGAAACCCGGTCCGTACACGTAGCGAAATAAAGCTCAAGAGTACTGCACAAAGTTAGGGGTAAAGGGCAGGTATTTTTAAATTGAGTTTGGGGTGAGTAGTTACCCTCCAATCATATTAGCGTGGATGCCGGCTTCAGGCCTCATTTTTTTCTGAGGATTCTTCCTGCTCCTCATCGCTTGTTGTTTCTTCATCAGGCTCTTCATCTGAATTTTTGTTGAGATGGTTCTGGAGGATGTTGAGTTTTTTCAACTTAGCCTTCCAGGTGGCGAGGGCTTCCTTATGACGGTCTATTTTTTGGATCACTTCCTGTACCAGGGGGTTGTCTTCAGAATCCCCGGAAAAGAATTGCAGGTTGTTTTCCAGCTGACGGATCTCGTCTTTGATATCCGTGATCTTACGTTTGATAAAGCTGCGTTCCCGGTAGATGGCCTGGTCGTTCTCCGTATCCGCAAGTTGCTGTATTTTGTTGCCGTATTTCAGCAATTCGGCCTCCTGCCTGCTAAGCTCCAGCTTTTTAAACAGGGCATCCAGGATTTTATTAAATTTCCCATTGATACCTTTTTTGTTGAAAGGCACCCGTCCAATCGCCTTCCATTCAGTGATCAGCGCCTTGATCTCCACCAGGTCCTGTTCCTTCTTACCACTCAGTTTCAGGGCCTTTAAGCTTTCGAGGCACGCATTCTTGCGCTTCAGGTTTTCGAACTCTTCCTGGTTTGCTTTGCTCTTGAGCGCATGCAGCCTGTCAAAGTAATGATTACAGGCAGTTTTAAAGTCTTTCCAGATCGAGTCGGAATATTTACGCGGAACATGGCCGATCTGTTTCCATTCCCTTTGAATCCGTTTCATTTCAGGGGTGGCGACGTCCCAATCCTCGTTGTCCTGCAGCGAAAGGGCGGTCTTCAGCAAAGCCCTTTTTTTCTCCAGGTTGTCCTGCTGTTCTTTTTTGAGGTTTTTGTAGTAGGAATTCTTGTTACGGTTAAAGGTCCTTACTGCGCCTTTGAAACGCGCCCAGGTTTCCTCGTTCACCCGCTGGGGGACTTTCCCTGCTTTAAAAAATGATTCCCGCAGACCTTCCACTTCTTTGATCTGCTGCTGCAGCCCCCGGTGGTTATCTGCTACATGCCCCGCAATTTCGGTGATCTGCGCAATAATCTCATTTTTCTTTTCCAGGTTTTTCTCATAGGTTTTTTCAAGATCCTTAAAGTACTCCTGGCGCCTTTGGTGAATTAGCTTGGTGGCATTGCTGAAACGATCCCAAATGGCTTCTCTGTGTTCCTTATCCACCGGCCCAATGTCTTCCTTCCAGATCTTGTGGAGGGTCTGCAGTTCCCTGAATGCCTTGTTGAGGTCTTCTTCTGCAACCAGTTTTTCAGCCTGTTCCACCAGTTTTAGTTTTTCCTCAAGGTTGTGCTTGAAATCCAGGTCGCGCAATTCCCGGTTCAGGTGGAGGAAATCGTAAAAAATCTCCAGATGGTGCTGGTAGGTGCGCCAGACGTCGTTATAGCTGTTCCTGGGGACTGGCCCGGCAATCCGCCATTGTTCCTGGAGATCCTTGAAATTTTTATAAGTGGTGTTGATATCTTCCTCAACATTTACAAGGCTTTTGAGTTCCTCGATGATCTCCAGCCGCTTGCTGAGGTTGTCCCTGAGGCTTTGGTCGAGGTTGCGGTAATACTGGTTCCTTTTTTCCCGGTATTCGCCGTATACTTCATTAAACTGCCTCTTGGTGACTGAATTATATCGGAAGTCAGCCTCATTTCCCCCTTTGCTGATAAAATCCTCTTTTTTCTCATCCAGAAAGTCCTGGAACTTGAGGTCGAACTCATATTTGATGGCATCCGCATGCCTTCGTATGGCCTGTACTTTCTCGTGGCGCAGCAGGCGTTGTAGTTCGCCTACGAGATTTTCCATGGACATGGAATGGTAGTCGAGCATCGGGATGTGATGCCTCCTTTGATTGTCTTCATCTTCGGCATCCTCCGCATTGGACTCATCAATCTCCTCCTGTACGTCCTTTTCTTCTTCAGCAGTCTTTTCGCTGGCCTCTCCTTCCTCCGCACCAGTTTCCTCCACAGGATCCTCTTCTCTGGTTTCCTGCGGATCTTCAGGGATTTCTGCCCTTTCTTTCTCCCCTACAGTCTCCTGCAGTTTGTGGTCCTTCTCATCCAACATAGTCTGGTTTTTAAGGCTTATCCTTGCCATTCCAGTGGTAAGATACTACTAAGCGCGCATACTACAAAGGCAATACAACTTCTTTTTTCCAGGGCATCAGGTAGGGTATCGGTCTGTAATAGTGGCTTTTAGCGTGGATTATCTGGGTTAGGAGTTCCAGATTTCCCAAGCTTTTTCGGCCTGCTTCTCAAGCATGTCCAACCCATTGGCGATTCGGGCTCCTGCCTGCTCTCCTTCCCTTAAAAAGGCGGTTTTACCAGGATTGTATATCAGATCGAAGAGGAAGTGGGCGGCGGTTAGTTCCTTATACGGAACGGGGGGTTTCTCATCCACCCCGGGATATGTTCCCAGCGGGGTGGTGTTAATGATCAGGGTATGGGTCGACATTATTTCCGGATCCAGTGCCCCGTATCCCAGCTGTCCCGGGCCAGGCGTCCTTGAAACAAAAGTGAAGCCAATCTGCAGTTCCCGTAGGACATAGGCCACCGCCTTAGACGCCCCACCCGTGCCTAGGATCAGGGCATAGCGATCTTCCGGCAGCAACTGGGATTCCAGCGCTAGGCGAAACCCGTATACATCGGTATTGTAACCAGTAAGTCCCTCCTTAGTGATCCTGATCGTGTTTACGGCCCCCACCTTTTCTGCGTCCGCATGCATATGGTGGAGGTAGGGGATGACTGCTTCCTTGTAGGGGATGGTTACATTCAGGCCCCGCAAGCCGGGATTGTTGTTCAGCACGTCGGGAAATTCACCGATATCCTCTAAATCGTAATTGTGGTAGACATGGTTTTCCAGGCCCAATTCCCTGAACTTCCGGGTAAAATATTCCCTGGAAAAAGAATAGGATATACCTCGCCCTACAAGGCCGTATTTAACCATTTTGCTGTCTGTTTTTTCCATACCAGTCCAGTCCCAGTAAAACTGCAATCCCCAGGAATACCAATAAAATAGCCCACCAGGTTTCGGCCCGGTGCATATCAGGGAGATAGCGCTGATAATTGGTTATTATCCGGTCGCCATTGGAATCCAACACCGTGTTGCCCCCGGCATCAGTCATATAGATCGTCCTTTTCCACGGCCAAACCACTCCCAGGGAACCGGTAATGAAGCCCAGGATGACGGCCGTGGTGAGATGTTTGTAGTGTTTGAGCACATACCCAAGGATATGGGAAAGGGTCACCAGGCCGGTAGCTGACCCCGCGGTAAAAACCGCCAGGATCTGGAGGTTGGCAAGCCTTTTGGCATTTGTGGTGAAGCTAAAGTCGCCATGCAGGATCTCCGCCATGGTGTCGAAAAGCGAATTTACGGAATCTACCAGCAACAAGACGTAATTGCCGAGGAGAATAAGGATAAAGGAGCCCGAAAGCCCCGGGAGGGTCATTCCGGACACGCTGATGATTCCGCAGAGGAAGATAAACAACAGGTTATCGTTCTCCCTGGCCGGGTTCAGAAAACTGATCGATACCCCGGCGATCAGCCCGAGGATACCAGCCGGGATGGTTTTGCGGTTCCAATGTTCAAAATCCTTCCCGATATAGTAGATAGACCCGATGATCATTCCGAAAAAAGCGGCCCAGACAAACAGTTCATTTTGGTCCAGGAAGAAATCGAGCAGCTTGGAGATGCTGAAATAGCTGAACAACATCCCGGCTATCAGGAAGCTGAGGAAAGTGCCGTTCACATAGCGGAAAAAACTCTTAAACCTCCCATTGACCAGTAATTTGAGGGCTTTAAAGTTCACCTTTTGGAGGGAGTAGATGAATTCCTCGTAGAATCCCACGACAAATGCCACAATCCCGCCGGAAACCCCGGGAACTTTATTGGCAGCTCCCATACAAAGCCCCTTGATAAACAAAAAAAACATATCCAACAGGGATCGAGGCTGGTGCATGGACGGGGGTTGTTACTTTTTAGAAGCCAGTTTCTGGAGCACAAAAATAATGGAAAAACCCATGATCGCTAAAAGAATTGCAGGGATCAGCTGAGAATCCCCTTCATAGGCGAAGGGCGATACATTCATTTCCCGTACCGGGATAATCTTCTCCCCATAGGTACGCGTTTCCAGGACCAGCTTCCAGGGCCATATTTTATTGAGGGACCCCAGGATAAATCCCGTCAGTAAAGTGAGGGTCAGGTTTTCGTAATGCTGGAACATCCATTTAAGGAGCCTTGAAAAACTCAGCAGGCCAAACAAAGCCCCGAGTGCGACCGTGCCGAGCATCAGGAAATTTCTTTCATGCACGGCGTCCAGAATCGGTTTGTAAGACCCGAGCAACACCAGGATAAAAGCGCCCGATATCCCGGGAAGGATCATGGCACATATGGCCAGGGCCCCGGAAAGGAACAGATAGAGCAAACTGGATGTATTTTCGATGGGGGGCAGGGAGGTGATCCACCAGGCGGCAACTGCACCTGCCAGGAGCATGAGAATGGTCGCCAAATTCCAGCGACTGATGGAGCGGGCGACGATCAGGATGCTGGCCAGGACCAACCCGAAAAAGAAAGACCAAAGCAAGACCGGTTGGTGATCCAGCAGCCAGCTGATCAGTTTGGCCAGGGAGGCTACACTAATGGCAATCCCGGAGAGCAGGGACAACAGGAAAGCGGCGTTGGCCTTCTCCCAGACCGCCAGGAAACCCTCTTTCCTCCAGGTGGTGATCAGGGAAAAATTTATCCCGTTGATGGAGCGGATCAGTTCCTCGTAAATTCCCGAAATAAAGGCAATTGTACCTCCCGATACACCGGGCACCACGTCTGCGGCCCCCATGGCCATGCCTTTCAGTAAGATAATCGAATAGTCTAATCGGTTCCGCTTTCTCATAAATAAAAAAACAAAAGTAGTTTTTTATTTGGAAGCGTTCTGTACGACGGAGATAATGTTCTGCGCCCATTCCGAATGGTAGTATTTCGGGTAGGCTTTTTTGAAAATGTCCAGTTTTGAGTAATCGGATTGTAAAGCCCTGGTAAAGCGCTCTTTGGCCTGTACCGGATCGTTCAGCATCAGGAGTACGCCGGTTATTTTATAGGCTAGCTCGGCACTTTCCGGATAGAACTCCAGGCCTTGGGTTAGGATCTGAACCGCGGCATCCAGTTCTTTGTTTCGGGCCACCACCTCGGCCCATTCCAGCCAGGTATCCAGTTCGTAATTCCCCAGGTCGACACTTTGTTTATAGGAATAATCCGCTTCGTCATAATTTTTCAGGGCCGTGTGGATCATCGCGCACTTTTTCCAGTAGAGGGGATTCTCCATATCTATATTGATGGCCTTGTTGATATAGAAAAGGGCTCTTTTGTAATTTTTCTTCCTGAAATAATAATCGGTTATGGCCAGCCACCCCTTGTCAAGCAGGGGATCTTCATGTACCGTCTTGTAATAGTAGAATTTGGCCATATCGTCGTTCTTCAGTTTCTCGTGGCAAACACCCATCCTCAGGTAGGCATGAGAAGTGGGATCTTCAATGGTGATGGTGGTTTCGTAGTTCTCAATGGCCTCGTTATACCGTCCGAGCTGTTCCAGTACTTTCCCTTTTTCGTAATAGGCCCCGATAAAAGTATCGTCCGAGAAGATGGCGAAATCAAATGCGGCCTGGGCCTCCGTATACATCTCTTTTGACACGTACTGCTTCCCCAGCTGGTGCCAGGCCACCTGGCAATACGGATTGCGTTCCAGGTACTCGTTCAGGTACTGAATGGCCCCGTCGTAATCTTCCAGGAATTCAAAACAATAGACCACGTTGTAGAGTGCGGAGTAATCCTGATCGTCTATATCCACGCATTTCATAAAGTTCTCCCTGGCCTTTTCAAAGTTGTCCATAAACAAGTATTCCATGCCAAGGAGGGAATAGATATCAAACCCGTCTTCCGATATTTCCAGGGCCCTTTTTAGTAAGATAACCGCGGCTTCATGGTTGTCTTTCTTGGAATAGATGTTGGCCCGCTGGATGAAAATTTCCTCGTTCTGGGCGTCGATAAGCTGTAACTCATCCAGGATTTTTTCGGCCTTGTCAAGCTTGTTTTCAAAGACCATCACTTCTACGTCCAGGAGCTTCAACTCCGTGGCATCAGGATGTTGTTTTAAACCGATGCGGATCGCTTTCTTTGCCAGGGAGATCTTTCCAATATTCAGGTAGTGGTGGATGATGTCCTCGAAGTCCTCGGAGTCAAAGAAGTACACATCATCCGTCTTCAACATAGACTCAAACTTCGCGATAGGTTGGTTTGATTGTTCGTTAGGGTCTAACGCCATAGATTCGGGTTTGGTTGTACTATGGAATTAAAATTAGCCATTTTAAGACCTTTCATTTTTTAAAAAAAGGGCATTCTTATCAACAAATTAGTTAACAACCCTTTTTTAAAACGTTTTCAGGACCTTTAAAATTATGTCGCAACCGGCATCAATTTCTTCCATTGAGATGGTCAGCGGGGGTGAAATCCGGACCGCCCTGGGTTCGAAGAGCAGCCAGAAGAGGATCAGCCCTTCCCGGGCGCATTCCAGGATCAGCCGGTCTGCCATTTCCCCGCTCTCCATCATCAGGGCCAGCATCAGGCCATTTCCCCGCATTTCACGGATCAGTGGGTGCCGCAGGCGCTCCCTGAGGCGGGCCTCCTTGGCAGCCACTTCCTGCATGATGGTCCCGGAACTGATTTCCTCAAGGGTAGCCAATGCGGCTGCCGCGATCACGGGATTGCCCCCAAAAGTGGTGATATGGCCCAATTCGGGGGCCACACTCAGTTGCCGCATCAAGGCAGCTGAGGCTGTGAAGGCCCCTACAGGCAGGCCGGAGGCCATGGCTTTCCCCATCACCAGGATGTCTGGGATGCAGTCGTAATGTTCGAAGGCGAAGAGGGTACCCGTGCGGCCGAAACCCGGTTGGATCTCATCCAGGATCAGCAGGGCACCGGTTTTGGTACACCGGTCCCGAACCTTTTTAAGGAAATCCTTCTCGGGCAATACCATTCCTGCACTGCCCTGTATGGTTTCGAGCACCACGGCTGCCGTGTCTTTCCCGATCCGTTCAAGATCGGCCTCCTCATTGAAGCGAATATGGCCTACTCCCGGCATCAGTGGCCGGAACGGGGCTTTCCGCGCTTCGTAATCCATCAGGCTGAGACTACCTGTGGTATTGCCGTGGTAGGCCCCGCGGGCGGCCAGCAAACCGGGCCGTCCCGTGGCCCTCCTGGCCAGTTTCATTGCCCCTTCCACAGCTTCCGTACCTGAATTCACCAGGTAGGTAGTCTCCAGGCCTGCTGGTAACAGGGAAGCCAGTTTTTTGGCCAGGGCAACTGCCGGCGGCAGGATGTACTCCCCATAAACCATGACATGCATATACTTCGCTGCCTGTTCCTGCACCGCCCGTACCACCTTCGGATGGCAATGGCCGAGGTTACAGGCCGACACCCCGGCCACAAAGTCGAGATGGGCCCCTCCCTGGCTGTCATAGATATAACTGCCCATGGCCCGGCTTACCTCCATAGATAACGGATGGAGGCTGGTTTGCGCCTGATATGCGAAAAAATCTTCCTTCATGCCACTAGGGGCTGCTTTGCGGTTTAGGTTTTTTATTGGGTGGTAACGCCTTTCCATCCCGCTCATGAGGGGTGTTTACAGGATCCCCTTCATTGCGGGTCCGATCCTCTTCCTCGGCGTCCATATCAATGGGGTTGTCGAGCCCCTGGATTTTTACCAGGGTGATGTTGTTGTCGTCTTCGCCAAAAATGTCTTCCATCTTGCGAATGCGCTCATCGCCGCGCCAGATAAAACCTTTCAGCCTCCGGCTGTTCTCCGGGAGTTTGCTTTCGGGGAAAATATCCCCGTCCGGGTTGGTGAAGAAGGTAATGTCTTCGATGTCGTTGTTCGCCATCGTCATGCGGATGGAACTGCAAATCGTCTTATCGATCCCTATAAGTTCCTGGGCGTCATTATACAGGTAGTAGATCACCTCTGTGTTTTTGACGAGGTCCACGATCTTCAGTTCATTGTCGATGAACTTGCCATAGAGGTTT
>Ga0102953_1000568_pt1 | contig 25321 bp, 23 predicted proteins | sample SalPon2A_C_D2_MG_FD_78509 | JGI IMG/M metagenome (GOLD analysis project Ga0102953, IMG submission 78509) | Soil microbial communities from South San Francisco under conditions of wetland restoration - Salt Pond MetaG R2A_C_D2_MG | ecosystem: Environmental > Terrestrial > Soil > Wetlands | place... | reverse complement strand
TCCGCGTCGAGCCCGGCACGATCCGGGCCCCGTGCCCGATCCGCGTCTCGGCCGGGCAAGGCGTCAAGGTTACCGCGCGTCGCCGAACTCCTGCAAGGAATCGGCGGCCCGGGCCGCCAGCCGTTCCAGGCCGGCGGCGTCCAGCCACGCGCCCCCTCCGTCGAAAGCCCCGACGCCCTCCGGCACCTCCGAGTCCAGCCGTCCGCACAGCAGGAGCGCTCGGACACCGGCGGCGCGGGCCCTTCCGATCACCTCCCAGGTGATCTTGCCGACCGCGCTGCTCCGGTCCCAGGCGCCCTCTCCCGTGACGACGAGATCCGCCCGGGCCAGGCGCTCACCGAAGCCGGTCCGGTGCAGGACCCAGGCCGCCCCCGGCACCAGCCGCGCCCCGAGGAAGACCGCGCATCCGGCTCCGAGGCCACCGGCGGCTCCCGAACCGGGCCTCGAGGACACGTCGGCCGCCCACCCCCCCAGGTCGGAGGCCAGGCGGGCGGCCAGTCGCTCCAGTCCCTCGGTCAGTAACTCGACCTGGCCTGCGGACGCGCCCTTCTGCGGGCCGAAGATGCGGGCCGCTCCGCGCTGGCCGAGCAGGGGCGTGTCCACGTCCGCGAGCGCCGTGATCTCGACCCCGCCCGTCGGCCCGGCGGCTCTCTCCCCCGGCCTCGAGCCGGGCTCGATCCGGGCCAGCCGGCGCAGCGCGCCTCCCCCCGGCGGCAGGTCCCTCCCCCGCCCGTCCAGGAAGCGCCACCCGAACGCCCGGGCCATCCCGGTGCCGCCGTCCGTGGAGGCCGAGCCGCCCAGGCCGATTCGCACCGCGGTCGCTCCCCCGTCGAGAGCATGCCGCACCAGCACTCCGACACCCCGGGTGTCCGCCCGCAGCGGCGCTCGCTCCTCGCCCAGGCGCTCGAGGCCGCAGGCGTCGGCCGACTCGAGGACCGCCTCGCGTTCCAGCCACAGGAGCCGCGCCTGGACCGGGACACCCAGCGGGCCCGGGACGTCGACGCGCTCGAGCGTACCGCGGGACGGCACCGACGAGCCGCGGCCGCCGGGTTCGTCGGCGGCGGCCAGCGCGTCGAGGAGCCCCGGGCCGCCGTCGGAAAGGGACAGCCGCTCCAGGATCCACGCGGGCCGCGCCGCCGCCAGGCCGCGCGCCACGGAGGCGCACGCCTCCGCCGCACCGAGGCTTCCCTTGAACGCGGTCGAGCACACGAGGACACGCATGCGGTGAACATACGCCCTGATCCCGCGCGGGACTCCACCCGGCGCCCAGAAATCGATATGCTCAGGTCATGGTCCACGGCGGATCCACGGCATCCGGCCCCTTCCCGCAGGGCGCCGCCCCCGGCGGCACCGCCTTCGGCCCTGCCGGCACCATCCGCGTCATCGGGCATCGCGGGGCGGCGGGATGCGCCCCCGAGAACACGCTTCCGGCCATCCACCATGCCGTCGCGGTCGGCGCCGACGCGGTGGAGTTCGACCTCCACGCGACCCGTGACGGCCGGCTCGTGTTGCTCCACGACGACACGGTGGACCGGGTCAGCGACGGCTCCGGACCCGTGGAGGACATGACCCTGGAGGAAGCGCGATCCCTGGACGCGGGGTACGCGTTCACCCCCGACCACGGCCGCACCCACCCGTTCCGGGGGAAGTCGGTCCGCTTCCCCACCCTCGAGGAGGCGATGCAGGCGGCCGCGACCCTGCCCGTGGTGGCCGAGGTGAAGACGGATCGCGCCGCCGAGGTCCTGGACCGCTGCCTCGCCGGGGGCAGCGTGGACCCCGCCCGCATCCTGGTCGGCGGTTTCGCGCGCGCCGCCGTCGACCGCGCCGCCCGCCGGGCCCGGTGGCGCTGTGCGGCCGAGGAGGATCTCCGCTCCTACGTGCTCCTCGGGAAGCTGGGCCTCGGCTGGCTCCCGGCCGGGCGGCCGCACGACGTGGACGCCGTCATGGTCCCCGAGCGACACGGGCCCATCCGGATCGTGACCGGCCGCTTCGCGCGGCGCGCCCGGAGGCACGGCATCGGCGTTTTCGTATGGACCGTCAACGAGCCCGGTGACATGCGCCGCCTCCTGGGGCTGGGCGTGGACGGCATCATCAGCGACTTCCCGGGCCGGGCACGGAGGATCGTCGACGAGCTGGAGGCGGGATGAGATCCGGCGCGCGAGCCCGAAGATGAGCGGCACCGCCGCCGAGGCTCCGACCGGAGGCCGCACCGTCCTGCACGTGGACATGGACGCTTTCTTCGCGTCGGTGGAGCAGCGGGAGAACCCGTCGTTCCGGGGAAAGCCGGTGGTGGTCGGCGCGGACCCGCAGGAGGGGCGCGGGCGGGGCGTCGTGGCGGCCGCGAGTTACGAGGCGCGCCGCTTCGGGATCCACTCCGCCCAGCCCATCTCGGAGGCGTGGCGCCGCTGCCCTCACGCCGTCTACCTGAGGCCCCGGCGCCACCTGTACTCCGAGGTCTCCGCGGCCGTGTTCGAGATCCTGGGCCGCTACACGAACCTCATCGAGCCCCTCAGCATCGACGAGGCCTTCCTGGACGTCACCGGCAGCCGGCAGCTGTTCGGGCTCGGCCCGGAGATCGCGCTGCGCATCAAGCGGGAGATTCGAGACGCCGAGGACCTCACCGCCTCGGTAGGTGTCGCCACCTCCAAGTTCGTGGCCAAGATCGCCAGCGACCTCGAGAAGCCCGACGGCCTGGTGGTGGTCCCCGCCGACCAGGAGCGCGCCTTCCTGGCCCCGCTCGAGATCCAGCGCCTGTGGGGCGCCGGTCCCCGGGCCGTGGAGCGATTCCAGAGGCTGGGTGTGGCCACCCTTGGCGACGTCGCGGAGCTCCCGGTCGACGTGCTGATCGGAGCTTTCGGGGAGGCCCGCGGCCGCCGTTTCCACGACCTGGTCCGCGGCCTCGACGAGCGGCCGGTGCGGCCGGACAGACAACGGAAGTCCCTGGGCAAGGAGATCACCTTCGACCACGACGTCTCCGACCGTGATCGCGTGCGAAGAACGCTCCTCGGTCTATGCGAGGACACGGCCCTTGCGCTCCGCGCCCGTGGTCTGGCAGGCTCCACCGTGACCGTGAAGCTACGCTGGGAAGGGTTCGAGACCGTCACGCGTCAGGCCTCGCTCGACCGCGCCGTGAACACCACCGAGCGGATCTGGCCCGTGGCCCGGGACCTTCTCGCGAAGGCGGATCGACCCGGGCGCAGGGTCCGACTCGTGGGCGTGAGCCTGTCGTCGCTCGTCCCCGAGGACGGACGGCAGCTCAGCCTGTTCAGCGTCGAGGGCGGGCGACGGGACGAGCGCGTGGCCGCCGCCATCGACCGTCTGGCCGAGCGCTTCGGGCCGGGGGCGGTGACCCGCGCCGCGTTGCTCGAGGAGAGCGGGAGCGCGGACCCGCAGGAACGGGAAGAAGAGGAGGATCCGACTTGACCGACACGGAAGCGGAACGGGGCCAGCCCCTGCCGTCGCGCGCCGAGGCCCTCGCCCTCGTCGTTGAATACACCGACAACGTGAACCTCCGGCGGCACATGTTCGCCGTCGAGGCCGCCATGCGCGCCTACGCCGAGAAGTACGGGGAGGACCCGGAGCGCTGGGGCCTGGCCGGCCTCCTGCACGATTTCGACTACGAGCGCTGGCCGAACGATGACCACGCCCCCGACCGGGAGCACCCGTCCGAGGGTGTCGGCATCCTGCGCGAGAAGGGCTACCCCGAGGATATCCTCCACGCGATCCTGGCCCACGCCGACTACACGGGCGTACCGGCCGAGAGCCGAATGGACAGGACCCTGCGAGCCGTCGACGAGCTCACGGGCTTCCTGGTCGCCTGCTCCCTCGTTCGGCCGCACGGGATCATGGACCTCGCGCCGCGCTCGGTGAAGAAGAAGATGAAGGACAGCTCCTTCGCCGCCGCCGTGGACCGGGACGACATGCGGCTGGCCGCGGAAGAGCTCGGCGAGGAGTGGACCGAGCACGTCACCTACGTGATCGATGCCATGCGGGGCATCGTGGAGGACCTCGACCTCCGCGGGAGAGAGGGCTGATGGGGCCGTGGGGCCGTGGGACCATGAGGCCGTGAGAAGGCCGAGGCTGGTTCAGCCATGGTGGTTCCGGATCGCCGCCGCTTCGAGCGCGCGGTACCGTGACTCGGTCATCATGACGACGGGCGCATCGGAATTGCGATTCCGCACGCGGTAGACCGAATCGGTTAGCAGGACCTCGCCCAGCAGGTCGGCCCAATATCGTCGCGCGCGCGAGGCTCCGATCGTGCCGTCGACCGGGCGCCCCCGGCCATCGGCGCTGTGGTCGGCGCGGCGCCATATGTGCTTCATCCGTCCGCGAACGAAGCAGAAGGGCTCGCCCGGAGCCGGCCGGGTGAGTACCACGAGAGAATGAGAGTCGAGCATATTGCGGTCCTCGTCGGATCGCCGAATGGGCCGTCGCCAGGCACCCTGATGCGCAGCTCCACCGGAGGCTCTACTTGTACAAGTAGAGCGTCTCGGGGTGGAGCCGTCGTCGGCCCGGCCAGACAGCCTCCCGCGGCTTCCTCATCGTGGCCTCAAGCGTGCGTGACTGGGAAGCGTGAGGATCCGGCCTTCGCCGTCACCCGGGCGTCCGGCACCCTTATCCAGGCCGTGCGATTCGGGCCACCGCCCAACCCTCGTACGCTGGCCGAGAGCCATGAAGACCCTCATAGAACCCTTCCGGATCAAGAGCGTCGAGCCCCTGCGACTCACCACGCGAGGGGAGCGCGAGGAGCTGATCCTGGCGGCTGATTACAACGTCTTCCTCCTCCACGCTCGTGACGTCATCATCGACCTCCTCACCGACAGCGGTACGGGCGCCATGAGCGCCGCGCAGTGGGCGGGGATCATGCGGGGCGACGAGTCCTACGCGGGTAGCGACAGTTTCTACCGGTTCGAGGAGGCCGTCCGGGACATCTTCGGCTTCCGAAACGTGATCCCGACGCACCAGGGCCGGGCGGCCGAGCGCATCCTGTTCTCGACCTTGTGCGGGCCGGGCGACGTGGTGCCGAACAACACCCACTTCGACACGACGCGGGCCAACATCGAGCACACGGGCGCCGAGGCGCTCGACCTGCCCTGCCGCGAATCCGCAGACGTGGCGGCACCCGGGCCCTTCAAGGGCAACATCGACCTCGAGGGGCTCGAGGCCACGATCCGCGAGCGCGGCGCCGAGCACGTCCCTCTCGTCGTCGTCACGATCACCAACAACTCGGGAGGGGGCCAGCCCGTGTCCATGGCCAACCTCCGCGGCGCATCGGAGATCTGTCGCGAGCACGGCATTCCGCTCTACATCGACGCCTGCCGGTTCGCCGAGAACGCCTACTTCATCCGGAAGCGGGAGGAGGGGTACGCGGACAGGAGCTACCTGGAGATCGCCCGCGAGATGTTCTCCCTCGCAGACGGCTGCACCATGTCCGCCAAGAAGGACGGCCTGGCCAACATCGGCGGCTTCCTGGCCACCAACGACGACGAGCTGGCCCGACAGGAGCGCGACCTCCTCATTCTCACCGAGGGATTCCCCACCTACGGGGGGCTGGCCGGGCGCGACCTGGAGGCCATCGCGATCGGGCTGCGCGAGGTCCTGGAGCCCGACTACCTGGAGTACCGGATCGGCTCCACCGCATACCTGGGTCGCCATATAGCCGAGGCGGGCGTCCCGATCGTGCAGCCGCCCGGCGGGCACGCCATCTACATCGACGCGGCCGCCTTCTGCCCCCATGTCGCGCCACTCGAGTTTCCGGGCATCGCCCTCACGGTGGAGCTGTACCGGGAAGCCGGCATTCGCTCGGTCGAGATCGGGAGCGTCATGTTCGGGCACCGCGACCCGGACACCGGCGAGCCCGTGGCCGCCCGCCAGGAGCTCGTTCGCCTGGCGATCCCGCGGCGCGTCTACACTCAGAGCCACATCGACTACGTGGTCGAGGCCATCCTGGCCGTATGGGAGCGGCGGGAGGCCCTGCCCGGCTATCGGATCACCCGGGCGCCCGAAGTCCTCCGGCACTTCAGCGCCCGGTTCGCGCCCCTGGCCTGAACTCGCGGTCCGCACCGGCGCGCGTGCGGGACCGTGCGCCGCCCCGACGCCGCGCCTAGATTGGAAGCCTACAGGGGACCGCAGTCGGAGCATGGGCAGGACCCGAACATCGGTAGGAGGGGAATCGCGGGATGTCCTCCACGGCCATCACGACCATGATCACGATCCTCAGCATAGTTTGGGGCGGCTTCCTGCTCATCCTCGTCACGGCAGTCGTCAAGGAGCGCGGCAAGACGGAGGCGGCGGCATCGGATCCGACGTCACCAAGCTGAGGGGCGCCCTCGGCATCGCCCTCGCGGGGCTGACTCTCGCCTCGGCCGGATGCGCCACCCTGTTCGGAAAGCACGGGGATCAGGAGGTGCCCGCGGCGCAGGCCGCGGCGGGTGACTCGGCGGCGGCCGACTCGGGCGTGACAGCAGCGACCGGCTCCGATTCCGCGGTCTCGACGAAGGCCCCGCCCTCCGCGAAGTCGAAGGCCGAGAAGAAGCCGGAGCCACCCTCGGGTCCCATCACCATCACGGACGTCAAGAAGCTCGAGGCGATGGGGCCCGTGTACACGCCCTACGACCTCGGGCCGGTCCTGGTGCCGGGCGACTGGCTCGGGAACCTCATGCAGGACACGCTCGTCCCCGTCATCGAGAAGTACCACCTCCCGCCGACCGAGGCGACGTACTACTGGGTGCTGCTCGACGCGCAGGGGGAGGTGAAGGACGTGGTGCTGCACACGACCTCGGAGAACGCGCGCTTCGACCAGGCGGCGCGGGCTGCCGCCCTGCACCTCCATTACCTGGCGGCGCACCGGGACGGCAAGCGCGTGCCGGTCTGGATCCTGGTGCGCGTGTCCCTGTTGATGCGGTGAGCGGTCGGCGGCGCTGATCGATCTGGTGGCCGAAACCGGGGCGTGGCCCCGGCATCCCCACGGAGACTTGAAGGAGAACCCGCGTGACCCGATCCCGTGAAGGTGCATCCGTCATCCGCGCGCTTCGCCTCGGCCTGCTGGGCCTGGTCGGTCTTGGAGCTGCCGTGACCGCGGGCTGTTCCGGCGGCGGCGAAGCGGTGCCCCAGATCGCGCTGAAGCAGGGGCTCACGGCCGACAGCCTGTCGGCACGCGTACATCAGTTCGCGCCCGTCACCTTGGCCTTCGACAGCTCCGAGCTCGACGCCGGCCAGAAGACGGTCCTCAAGAAGCTCGTTCAGGCTTCCGAGGTACTGGACAGCGTGTTTCGGCTCCAGGTGTGGCGAGAGAACCTGTCCTACGGTGAGCGTCTGACTGGCGCGACGAGGCCCGGGATGGACGCGGCCCGGGACTACTACGCGATCATGTACGGCCCCTGGGACCGGCTGCAGAGCGACGCGCCCTTCCTGGACGTGGGCCCCAAGCCAGGGGGTGCGGGCTTCTATCCGGAGGACATCACGCGCGACGAATTCAACGCGTGGCTCGCCCAGCATCCGGATGACAGTACCTCGTTCACCTCCTACTACACGGTCATCCGGCGCACGCCGTCGGGCGGCCTGGAGGCCGCTCCCTACTCCACCTTCTACCACGACCGCCTGGCCAGAGCCGGCGGCCTCCTGCGCGAGGCGTCGGAGGCGGCGCGGAACCCATCCCTCAAGAAGTTCCTGCGGCTCCGGGCCGAGTCGTTCACGACGGACGACTACTTCGACAGCGAGGTGGCCTGGGTAGAGCTTTCCGGGAACACGATCGCGCCCACAATCGGGCCCTACGAGGTCTACGAGGACAAGCTGTTCGGCTACAAGACCTCCTTCGAGACCTTCATCGGGGTCAAGGACTCGGCCGCCAGCGCCCAGCTCGCGGGCCTGGTCTCGCACCTGAAGTACCTGGAGGAGCATCTCCCCGAGCCCGACGCCTACAAGAACCTGGACCGGGACTTCAGCTCGCCCATTTCGGTGGTCACCGAGGTCTTCGCGGCCGGGGAGGCCGGGCCGGGCATCAAGACTCTGGCCTTCAACCTCCCCAACGACCCCAGGGTCCGGCAGGAGCACGGCTCCAAGAAGGTCCTCCTTCAGAACGTGTCCCAGGCCAAGTTCGACGAGGTGCTGAAGCCGATCGCGACGCTCGTCCTCGACTCGGCGCAGGCGGCGGAGATCAGCTTCAGGCCCTATTTCACCCGCATCCTCATGCACGAGCTCTCGCACGGCCTCGGGCCCGACTACGTGCACGGGCAGCAGGGCCTGACGGTGAACAAGGCGCTCAAGGACCGCTACTCGGCCATCGAGGAGGCCAAGGCGGACGCGGTCGGAACGCACAACCTGGCGGAGCTCGTCCAGCAGGGCGTCTACGACCAGGAGTTCCTGCGGCAGGTCTACATCTCCCACCTGGCCGACCTGGTTCGCTGCGTCCGCTTCGGAGCCAACGAGGCGCACGGCAAGGGCTGCATGACCCAGTTCAACTTCCTGCGCGAGCAAGGCGGCATCGTCTACGACTCGGCGCGGGGGGTGTTCTCGGTCGACGTCCAGAGGATGCCCGGGGCCATGTCGGCGCTGGCCGGCCGCTACCTGACGCTCGAGGCCACGGGCGACTACGACGGAGCCGGCCAGTTCCTGGACCGGTACGGCACGGTCCCGCCCGAGCTGAAGGACGCCCTCGCACGGCTGCGCCAGGTGCCGGTCGACATCCAGCCCAGGTTCGCGGTCGAGGACATGATGAAGGGCTGGTAGGGGCGGAGCTTCGTGGTCAGCGAATCGGGGCGACCCCGGTGACCGGGCAGGACCCGGCGAGCACCGACCGGGAGTCCTCCGCCGGCGAAGTGACCCGTCTGCTGGGTCAATGCTCGGAGGGGGACCGAAGCGCGTTCGCGCGGCTCGTGCCGCTCGTATACGACGACCTGCGGGGCATCGCGCACCGCCGCCTGCGCGGCGAACGGGAGGGCCACACCCTCAGCACGACGGCCCTCGTCCACGAGGCCTACCTGCACCTGGTCGACCAGGCCACGGCCTCGTGGCAGGACAGGGCCCATTTTTTCGCTGTAGCTGCCACGGTGATCCGGCAGGTGCTGATCGACTACGCTCGCAGCCGCGGTGCCCAGAAGCGGGGCGGCGGCGCCATCCGGATTCCGCTGCGTGAAGACCTGGCCGGAGAGGAGCCGCGTACGGTAGAGCTCCTGGCCCTGGACGAGGCGCTCACCGCTCTGGCCGCTCACGACCCGCGTCTCGAGCAGGTGGTCGAGTGCCGCTTCTTCGGCGGCATGAGTGTCCGCGACACGGCCGCCGCGCTCGAGGTGTCCGAGAGGACCGTGGAGCGCGACTGGTCCCGGGCGAAGGCCCATCTCTACCGGATGCTGGCCTCGAGGCCGGATCCGGAGAGAGAGGACCGCACGTAGGCAGGAGGTGCGCCACGAACGATCCGGGCGGACGGTGGCTGGAAGCCGACGAGATCTTCCTCGAGGCACTCGAGAGACCGGCCTCGCAGGTCGCCGCCTTCCTGGCGGAGGCGTGCGGGTCGGACGCCGACCTCCGTGCGGCCGTCGAGGCACTGCTCGAGGCCCATCGCAGCGCCTCCTCCTTCCTGGAGCGTCCCGCCGAGGACGTGTGCGATGTTCCCTGGGACGAGATCCTGGAATCCGGCCGACGGGACCAGCCTCACGGCGCGGAGACCCATACCGACCGAACGGGCGAGCGCGTCGGCCCCTACCGCCTGGTGGACCGCCTGGGCCGCGGCGGCATGGCGACGGTCTACTCGGCCGAGCGGGTGGACGGTCAGTGGGACGAGCGGGTGGCCGTCAAGATCGTCCGCCGCGGCATCGACACCGAGGACACGATCCGCCGCTTCCTGGCCGAGCGGCAGATCCTCTCGTCGCTCAACCACCCCAACATCGCCCGCTTCCTGGGAGGCGGCACCACGGACGACGGGCTCCCCTACCTGGTGCTCGAGCGGGTCCAGGGCACGCCCATCACCCGCTACTGCGACGAGCACCGATCCGGCCTCGAGGAGCGCCTCGACCTGTTCGCGGACGTGTGCCGGGCGGTCCAGTTCGCCCACGCCAACCTGGTCGTCCACCGGGATCTCAAGCCGTCCAACATCATGGTCACGGCCCGCGGTCGCGTGAAGCTGCTCGACTTCGGGATCGCCAAGATCCTGGACGCGGCCGCGGACGACCCCCGCACCCGCACGCTCCTCCGTCCGCTCACCCCGGAGTACGCCAGCCCGGAGCAGGTGTCGGGGGAGCCGATCACCACGGCCTCCGACGTCTACCAGCTCGGCCTGCTCCTGTGCGAGGTCATGGCCGGCCGCCGCCCCTACGAGGTGAGAGCGCTGTCGCCGGCCCGCATGGAGGAAGCGATCCTCACGGCCAGACCGCGTCGCCCCAGCGAGCTGGTCACCGAGGAGGGCGCCCGGGACCGGCGGACGAAGGCTCGGAGCCTGTCCCGGAGCCTCGCCGGCGACCTGGACCTCATCGTCCTCAAGGCGATCCGCAAGGAGCCGGAGCGGCGCTACGCCACGGCCGAGGCCCTCCTCCAGGACCTGGAGCGCTACCGGGAGGGTCTCCCGATCTCGGCACGCTCCGACAGCGTGGCCTACCGGGCCCGGCGGCTCCTGGGCCGCAAGCCGTGGCTCGCTCCGACGGCCGCGCTCGTGATCCTCGCGGCGGGCGGCTACGTGTACACCCTCGCGCACCACGCCCGGGCGCTGGAGCGCGAGCGCAACGTGGCGCGGGCCCAGGCCACCCGGGCCGAAGAGGTCCAGTCGCTGCTCGCTGGCCTGTTCCGGAGCGCCGACCCGTTCACGCCGCACGACTCCGCCTACGGAGCCAACCTCACGGTGATCCAGGCCCTGGACGTAGGCGCCCGTCGGCTGCGCACCGAGCTGGCGGACCGGCCGGTCGTTCGCGGAGAGCTCCTCCTGGCCATCTCGCAGGCGCTCAGCGACCTGGGTCAGTACGACCAGTCCACCCGGACCGCCGAAGAGGCACTGCGGTCCCTGGGGACGGCGCCCGGCGAGGCTCCAGACTTGCTGGGGCGCGTCCTGCTGCAGCTCGGAGCCCTGGCGGCGTGGCGCGGCATGCCCGACTCCGCCGACGCCCTCTACCACGCGGCGGTGGCGAAGGCCCGCTCGGCGCACCCCCGGGACGACCCCGCGCTGGCGCCCTTCCACGCGTCGCTCGGACGCTTCCAGTACGACGTCGGACGGCTGGACAGCTCTCGGCTCCACCTGGAGCGCGCCGTCGCCCTCGAGCGAGCCGCGGACCCGGTACCGGAGGGAGACCTGGCCGGCACCCTGGCCAACCTGTCCGACACCTACCGGGGGCTGGACGAGATGGACGCCGCCCGGACCGCCATCCAGGAAGCGAGGCGGCTCGACGAGAAGGTGTTCGGTCCGGACGCCGTGCAGACCGGCTTTGCCCTGGTCTCCGAGGCCGGCGAGCTCGAGCAGGAGCAGCGCCTGGACGAGTCCGAGGCGGACTTTCGCCGTGCCATCGACATCCTGGAGCGGCGTCTGGGCGCGGAGGATCCGAACACGACGGCCGCCATGAACAACCTGGCGCTCCTGCTGGCCTCCCGCGGCGAGCTCGCCGGGGCGGAAAGCCTCCAGCGCCGCGTCCTCGACATCCGCCGGCGAACGCTCGGCGAGGATCATCGCGAGACCGCCAGCGGGATGCAGAACCTGGCGGCCGTCCTCTCGCGTGAAGGGAAGTACGACGAGGCGGAGCAGCTCCTGGGTCGGGCGAGCGAGATCTACCGCCGGACGCTCCTGCCGGGGAACCAGCTCGTCGCCTTCCCCCTGCTCACCCAGGCGGACATTCGCTTGAGGCGGTCCGACTACCCGGGCGCCGAGAGCTCGGCCCGGGAGGCCGTGCGGATCCTGCGCGAGGCGCTGCCGGACGGCCACTGGATCACGGCCGTGGCCGAGTGTCGGCTGGGTCGGGCGCTGGCCGGACAGGGCCGCCTCGAGGAAGCGCGCCCGCTCCTCGAGGGAGCCGCCGAGGATCTCGCCGACCGCGAAGGCACCCCCCAGGAGAAGTACCTCGGTGCCTGCCGCGCCGCCCTGGCCCGGCTCGACTCCCTTCCGGCCGCGGAGGCGGACCGGGGGAGCTGAGCGGGGCCGGACCCTCCGGGCCTGCGCCAGCCCACCAGCATGGCCCGGCTCTCCTGCCTGGCGGCTCCAGCCGCCTTCCTACGCTCTCGGGACAGGAAGCCGCATCGGCCCATGGCACGCGCCTGGGGACGGGGCGCGGACCGGTCCTCGAGTCTCGGGAAGGGGTGGGTATGCAGTTCCGGAAGTGCTTTACCGGAATCCTGGTGGCCGGCGTGGCCGTGGCGCAGGTCTCGTGCGGCGGCGGCTCACCGCGCTCCGCCGCCTCGGCGTCCGGCGCGGCCGCAGAGGATGGCTCGGCTCCCGGCGACTCCCGCGACTCGAGCGCGGACGGCTACCCCGACGGATGGCCCGAGCAGCTTCGCATGCCGGACGATGCCCGGATCACCTCCCATCTGACGCTGCACGGCGCCGCCGGGATCGGCACCCGGCAGCTCATGGTGACGGCCCGGATCGAGGACGGATCGGGACCCGAGGTCTACCGGTTCCTGGCCTCGGAGGTGAGGGCCGCCGGGTTCGAGATCGCGCGCAGCGACACCACGGCGAACGCCTCGCTGTTCATCGGGCACCTCACCGGGGTGCGGAACGGCCGACGGGAGAGCTGCCTGGTGAGCGTGAACGCGATCGGCAAGCTCGTGACCATCAAGGCCACCGTGGGGCACGCCGCGCCATGAGACAGCGCGAGGCGCGGCAGGCCCTCGAGCCTGCTCTCGAGGCCGGAGAGAGCGTGTCGTGGTCGGACCGGCCCGTGGCGGGCCGGGCGTTCGGCCGCGGCCTGGTCGGGCTGGTGGCGACCGTGGTGGTCGCGGCCGGCGTCGCCTACTACGGTCTGGCCGCGTTCGCGGGAGGCTCGGGTTTGGGCGCCGGACTCCTGGCCTCCGTGACGGACGGCCCGCTGGCCGATCTCCACCTCCTCGTTCCCCTGGCCGTCCTCGTCTCGCTCCCCCTCCTCGGGGTCGGGGTCCTGGTCGTCGAGCGCGCGGGCCTGAAGCGCACGGCCTACGGCATCACGGACCGCCGACTCCTGGCGGTGCGAGGACCGGACGGAGAGGTCCTCTGGTCCCTCCCGCCCGAGAAGGTGGCCTTCGTGGAGGTGAAGGCGGCGGGTTCCGGGCTCGGGAACCTCGCCTTCAACCGCTACACCGGCAGCCGTAGCCGCAACCAGCGACGCATGTTCACCTTCCAGCGCATCCCCTCCCCGGAGCGCGTCGCCGGCGAAGCGCGGACGTGGCTGGAGGAGCGCCGGCGCGCCGCCGTCGAGGACGCCCGGAACGTCCGGCGCATCGTCGACGCACGCCTCGGCTTCTCCCTCGACGTGCCGTCGAGCTGGCGGGAGGGCCCACCGGGGGAAGAGGAAGCGGGGACCTTCCACGTGCTGTCGGCCAGCCCTATCCTCGCCGCGGAACCCCCCGGGGGTGAGCGGCTCCTGGAGCTTCGCGGACCGCTCGGCGCCTCGCTGGTGCTCGACATGGCCCCGGCCGGCACCTGGACCTTCGAGCAGGCACGCGACGTCGGCCACGGTCTTCGGCGCGCCCTGGAGGTCACCGAGGACCACGAGCAGGTCCGGATCGGCGAGGCGCACGGCTTCTCGGTGACCTACGCAACCCGGCTGGCCCAGCCGCTTCACCGCTGGAGCACGACCGGGCCCAGCGTGGAGGTCGGGCTCGAGGCCCTCGTCCTCGCCCACGGTTACGCGCAGCTCCGGTTCGCGCTGGGCTGGATGACGCGGTTCGAGGGCATGAGGGGTATGCTCGAGGCCCTCGTGCGGAGCTTCCAGTCGAGCGAGCCACAGCCGCACGGAGAAGCGGAGCGGTGAGAGGACGCCCGCGGCGTCTCGGCCTTCCGGCCGCGCTCCTGCTGGGCTTCGTCGGCCTGGGAGGCTGCCACGGGCGCGGGGACTCGGCGGGGCCCGCCGGTGCACAGAGCCGGGCTCCGGCAGAGGCGCCGCTCCGATGCGATGACTGGTCGCTCGCCCGGCGCTCGGCGACGCCGCTCGACACGGTGACCCTGGTCGGAGTGACCGGAGGCCGGTTCGAGGCTCTTCGGGCGCGGGTTCGGGTTGCAGGCGGGGGCGCCGAGGGAGTCGCCCTGGTGGGCCGCAAGCCGGACGGCACGCTGGTCCTGCAGGTCCCGGGACGACCTGACGGCGGGCTCGGCGCGGCGACCCTCGAGATCCGTCCCACGGACGGGGACCTGGTGTGTCCCCCCCGCTCTCTCGAGCTCGCCGCACTCCGACCGGCCCCCGGCGCCACGACGGCGACGCTCGACGCGCTGGCCGGGTTCGTGGACGCGCAGGTCCGGCTGTTCGGGACGACCCCCCAGCGGCTTCGAAACGCGGATCCCGACACGCTCGCCCCACCCCTGGTGCCGCTCCTCGCCGCGCTCGCCGCCGTGGGCGCTCCATCACGCCCCGGCTCGTTGCTGGCGCGGGCCCGAGCCCTCGAAGGGGCGCGTGACACCGCCGGCCCGGGCGCCTTCGTCGATGCCTTGCTGGCGCGTGGAGGCACGGCCGAGGAGCTCAGGGCGCTCACGGCCGAGGTTCAGCGGCACACGCGCGACCTGGCCAGAGGAGCGGAGCGGCACGGCCCCGTCCTGCTGGCCTCCCTATCCCCGGGCCCCGGCCACCCCGTGGCGGAGGCCTTCGGTCCGGCCGAGAGCTACTTCAACCCGACGCCGGCGGAGCTCTCACACCGCATGGAGCTGGCGCTGTGGGCCCGCCTCGGGACCAGCGGCCGGCCGGCCCACCTGCTGGACGTCCTGGGCAGCACCATGGCCATGGCCGCGGGAGCGGCCAAGTTCTTCAAGGCGGAGCCGGTAGCCGAGGAGGCGGGCGCGATCGGGAGCGCGGTGTGGGCCTACAAGCAGGCCGCGCTGGCCGCCTCACACCTGCTGCCCGGACGGATGTCCGATCTCGAGGTCGACCTGTCGCAGACATCGTTCGACGAGGACGATCCGGGACCGGGGGAATGGCACCGGGTCCGGATCACCGCGCGGAGCGAGCCGTGGAAGATGTCCACGTTCGCCCTGGAGTCCATGTCCCAGCTGGCCGGAATGGAGTCCATGGGCGGAATCAGCTGGAGCTGGGAGGGCCGATTCGCCTCGAAGGCGTTCACGGCCTTCCTGGACCAGCTGCGTGACTTCGTGATCAACGATCTCCTGGGCCAGCTGGCCCAGGAGGCCACCCGGGGCCCCGATGCGTTCGACTTTCCCCCGGAGACGTTCCACACCGTGGTCCCGGACGGAGAGACCAGCCGGTGGCTGGACGTCAACTACATTGGCCGGGCGGTCCAGTTCGCCGGGCCGCACAGCTACAGTCCTCGCCGGACGGGCACCACGGTCCTGAGAATCGCGACGAAGGGCGGCAAGTTCGGGGACCAGCAGAGGGTCCTGAGGCGCGACCTCGTCGTGCACGGGATCGAGGTCACATTCGACCCCGAGTCCACCCCGGTCCGGGCCGGGCAGGTCGTGGCGCTCCACGTCACCGTGGACCATGCCCTCGACCCGAGCCTCGGCTGGAAGGTGCTGGGCGGCGGCCGCCTGGTGGGGATCCCTCAAACCGCCCCGGACCAGGTCGTCAAGATCCAGGTCCCGCGCGATCCCCAGGGGACCATCACCGTGAAGGCCACGAGCACCGCCGACCGCAGTCACCTGGCCGAGGCCCCTGAACGATCGGGCTACGCCCGGCTCGAGCCCGAGCTCGTCGCCATCGAGCCCGCGAACCCCTGCGTGGACCCCGGCGATCAGCAGGCCTTCTCCGCCCTGTACCTGGGACGACGCGTCCAGGCTACGTGGACCGCCGATCTGGGCCCCATCGATCGCGACGGCCTCTACCGGGCCCCCTCGTCGCCCGGCCAGGACAGGGTGACGGCCGCGGTCCGGGGCCACCCGGAGCTCGAGACCTCGGTGACGGTGCAGGTCGGTCGCTGCGCGGGCTGGACCGCCACCGTGAGCGGGGAGATCTCCGGGACCTACTCGGGCACGTCCGCCCTCGCCGGCCTCCAGGGCGCTCCCGCGGGGCCTCTCGCCGCGAGCCCGCTCGGGGTCATGGACTCCGCCGGCGGCCGCGTCTCCTTCATCGGGCTCAGTTCGCCCCGGGAGGCGAGCCCGAACCTCCGCATCATGCTCATGCCGGACGCGGACCAGCAGGACGCGCACGGCATCTCCAGTGTCAGCGAGACCGAGGGCGGGCTGTGGCTCTCAGATCACGCGGTCTTCGGAGCGGTCCCGATGGGGAACGTTCGGCAGTACATCCTCGGAACGCCTCCAAGGAACGACCGGGTGCCGATCTCCATCACGAGGGTCTCCCCGCAACGGGTGGACGGCGTGGTGGACGCCCCCATCTTCGCGCCGGCCTACGGGGACGCGAGCGGCGGACAGGAGGCGCACGCGGCCGGCCACATTCACATCGAGTTCCGGGCCTGCCGCCGCGGCAAGCCCGTGGACGGAACCTGCCCCTGAGCCGACGGCCGCGCGGCGCTCCCCGACCGCGCCGTGGCGGCTCCGATCTCCGTTTTCCGCTCTAGGGGTCGGCCGGGCGGGCGGACGGGAGATTCGTCCCGTCCCTCGTGCCGCGGCCGAGCCGTCCCCTGCAGGAGGATCCCATGCGAGGCCCGACCCGCTCCCGCACCCGCTTCGCCACGCGCGCCCTGCTCCTCGGCGCCGTGGCGCTGGTCGCCCTTCCGGCGCCGGGGCACGCCCAGATCTTCAAGCGCCTCAAGCGGGCCGCCAAGAACGCGCTCGAGAACGAGACGGAGAACCAGATCAACCGTCTCATCAGCAATGCCGTGAAGTGCGTGTTCGACGATCCGGTCTGCGTCCAGCAGGCCGAGGACAGCGGGCAGGACGTCGTCTACACGGACGACCAGGGCAACGTCCTCACCGACGACGAAGGCAAGCCGATCACCGAAGCGGACCAGGCCGCCGACGCGGCCAGCGGGGACGAGACCGCGGCTCCGAACACGGGCGTGTGGACCAACTACGACTTCGTCCCCGGGGACCACGTCCTCTTCTACGACGACTACAGCGACGACCAGGTCGGCGACTTTCCGCGAAGGCTGACCTTCCGGAAGGGAAACTGGGAGCTGGTCGAGTGGCGCGGCCGCCGTCTCCTCAGGAACACGGGCCCCCGCGGATCGGCGATCGAGGTGCCGCTCGGCGACACGCTTCCGGCCCGTTTCACGATCGAGTTCGACGCCTACTTCACGCACGAGAACCAGCGGCTGGTCGTCACGCCCTCGCCTCCCTCGCCGGGCGAGCGGTTCGACCGCTTGCCGGGCAACGTCTTCCAGGTGGCCGTGGTGCAGGGCACCGGCGTGCTGTCGAACGACAAGGGAGGCGTCCAGTCCCTGAACGAAACCCCGGACGTGGGCCAGAAGATCGTCCCCGTCCGCATCATGGTCGACGACCGCTACGCCAAGGTCTACGTCGGCTCGCAGCGCGTCGCCAACGTGCCCAACGCCGAGCTACATCGGGGCAATTCGCTGTACCTGGAGAACGTCTACTTCGCCGACGACAAGAACCCCATGTACCTGGGGCCCATCCGCGTCGCCGCCGGGGGGAGGGACCTCTACGACGTCCTCGCCGAGAAGGGCCGGGTGGCGACGCACGGGATCCTGTTCGCCGTGAACAGCGCTCGGATCCGGCCGGAGTCGACGCCGACGCTCGAAGAGATCGCGGCCATGCTGCGCGACCACCCGGACCTCCGACTGTCGATCGAAGGGCACACCGACAGCACGGGAGACGAGGCCTACAACCAGGACCTCTCCGAGCGCCGCGCCGGGGCGGTGCGGGACTACCTCACCGAGCAGGACGAGATCGACCCCTCCCGCCTAGAGATCGCCGGCTTCGGCGAGACGAAGCCCGTGGCCGACAACGGCACGCCGGAAGGCCGGCAGCAGAATCGGCGCGTGGAGCTCGTGCGGCTGGAGGGGCAGGGAGGGAAGGCCCCGGGTTCGGCCGCCGCGGAGGACACGGCGGCGGGAGCTCCGCACGAGTCGCCACCGCGGATGGTCCCCGCCCCGACCTCCATGCCGGTACCGGGTCCGACGGACCGTGCCGGTCGGTACGACCCTCTCTCGAGCCCGCGTCGACCCACTTCGGCGCCGTGGCCCACGATCCGGCTTGGTCTTACCGCCACCGCTCGAGACGCGATCGCGTCCGGGGAGCGGGCCCTGGATGTCCACGAGACCCTGGCGAAAGGACTCGTCATCGATCTCTCCGGGGAGCGCGAGACGAGGGTTCGAGTGGTGGCCATCGTCATCGCCGGGGGGCGGATGCACGAGGCGTGGCCGTCCAAGTGGTTTCCGTTGCGTCCGGGGTCGAGCCGCGTCCCGGGAGACCAGTTTGTCCCGGGGGACCAGTTCGTCCCGGGAGACCAGTTTGTCCCGGGGGACCGGTACTTGGCGGACGCTCACGCGATCGCCTCGACGGGTGTCGTCTTCGGCCGGGCCAAGGTGGATTGGAGGCGGCAATCGGTCCTGTACCTGGTCGTGACCCCGGCTAACCAGGAGGAGGCCGCCCACAGCCGCGTTCTGCCGGTGGCCTTCATCATGAACGGAGGCCGGTGAGGTGGACGGTGCGGAAGGTCGCCCGCAGAACCGGCGCGTGGGACTGGCGCGGCGCACCTGGACAGCCGGGCTCCCGGCCGTGCTCCTGGCAGTTCCGGTCATGGGCGGACGGGCTCTCGCGGAAGGTGGCCCGGCCCCCGCCGGATCGCGCGCTCCGGCCCGGGCGGAAGCCACCGTCCGGCTCGATCTGACGCCCGAGGCGCGGCGCGCGATCGGCTCCGCGCGGGGCTCCCTGGACGCGCGCACCCTGCTGGCCGAGGGCCTCCGGATCGAGCTGAGGGGCCACGGCGCCCTGCAGGTCCGCGTGACCGCCCTCCTGATCGGATGGGGCGCGGCGGCCGGCGAGAGCGACCCCGACCGCCCGTACGCCGCGCCGGGGTGGCCGCCGGCCTGGTCCTCGGGTCCGTTCGCGCTCCGCCCGGGAAGCAACCGTTTGCCGGGTCCCGACTTCGTCCCGCTCCCCGACGGCCGGACGGGGGGCTACGCGTCGCCGTCGTTCGGACCGGGCGACGGGTTCCTGCTGGCGGACCGCCCGATCCGCGCCGACCGCTTTCCGGAGGACGCGCGATCGATCCGGACCACGGGCCTCGTGTTCGGAAACACCAGGGTCGACCTGGCTCGACAGGCGGTGATCTACCTCGTACCGGTCCCGGCGGACGGCAAGGAGGCCGCCTCGATCTTCGTCCTCCCGGTCGCCTTCATCCTGAACGGGAGCCGCTGAGATGACAATGCGAAAGCTCGCGGACCGCGGCCTCCCCGTCGCCCGCGTCCTGGCCGCGGCGATCCTCCTCACGGGGGGCGGAACGGCCTGCTCCCGGGCGCCCGCCTCGCAGGCGAGCGCCCTCGCCTACCGGATGCACCTCGAGCAGGGCGGCGGCCGGGAGACGTGGTGGGGCGTGACGGGCCCCGAGCTGGGAGCGATGCGCACGGCGACCGGGGAGACGCAGCTGCTCGACGGGGCCGCCGTGGGCGGCGCTCCGGCCACGGCCGTGTCGTTCGCGGGTCGGCCCGCCTACCTGGCGGAGGCCTGGCGAGTCGCCCCCGACAACGCCGCCGGCTACCGGACCTGGTCGCCCGTCGCCGACTCCGGCCAGGCCATCCTCGACTCGCTCCGCTTCGACCTCGCCGACGCCGGCGCCGGCCCGTCCGTCGAGGGTCACGCCACCCGCCACGCGGTGGTGCAGGTGGAGAGCTGGTGGAGGAGCGAGGACGGGTCCGGCGCGGCGGTCCCCTTCCGCGCGACCGGCCGCTCCGACCTGTACTTCGCCGGCGACCTGCCTTTCTCATGGCTGCCGGTGGCGGCCACGCCCCGCGAGAGTCCCGAGGCCGTGCCAATCTCGGAGTGGATGCCCGGGGTGACCAGCCGCGTGGCGCTCGCTCTGGGCCCCCGGTTGGAGAAGCTCGGTCTCCTGCTCCGGGCCGAGGTGTGGGACTCTCTGGTGGTCACCGGAGGCGCGGCCGCGAGCGCACCCTACGGCGGGGGCTACCTGACTCGGACGATCACCGTGGACTCGATCGCGGCCGACGGCTCGGCGCCCTCGGCGGAGGCCTACCAAGGGCTTCCCCGTCTCTCGGAGCGACGTTCCGAGCTCGTGCAGCAGGGCCTGTACGGGTCCGAGCGGGCCTGCACGCAGGGACTCGACGGCGAGGGCGGCTCGTTCGAGCTGAAGACCTCGGGGCCGATGTCGATGACCGCGTCCGGGAGCGCCTTCGCCCCGGCCGGCCCCGGGGAGGACGGCCGCAAGCGCCTCGTCATGGGGAGCATCGGCAAGGTGACCGAGTGCCTGGTGGTCGGCCTGCCGGCCGATGCCTCGAGCGGCGGCACCTTGCCCATCGAAGCCGTTCCGCCGAGCGCGGCGCCCGGCTCGACCGATCCCGAAGCGGCGACCGTCCTCTATCTGGTCGTCGACCCCGCGCACGGAGCCGTCCACCGCGTCGCCGTTCTCGAGAGCGGGACGCTGGAGCTCCGGGCGGCCGGCGGCGGGGCGCTTCGCGGCAAGCTCGCCGGCACCGGGTGGAGCCTCGAGCTCCGTCCCGAAAACCACCGTCGGGTCATCGAAGACCTGCGCTTCGACGTGACGTTCGAGGCCGTTCCGAAGGGCTCCTGAGCGCTACGCGGCTCGAGCGAGTCCGACCCGTTCCTCACGCACCGAAGGAGGATGTGATGATCCGATGGACGAGCACCCTGGCGCTCACCGCCCTGGCGCTGCCGCTCCCGGGCGGCGGCGGTCCCAGCCCGATCCGGGCCGCCCCCGACGTGCAGTTCGAGGTTTCCACGCGGCCCACGGCCGACATGGGCTGTCTCTTCACCTTCAGAGCCCATGACAACGGCTCGCGCCAGGTCGCCATCTCCCGAGACAGCCAGGTGAAGATCCTCCGCGGAGTGTGGAAGAAGCTCGGACAGTCCGTCTGGATCCAGCCGGGGCAAACGAAGACCTGGACCTACAAGCTGACCTTCTCCTGCGGCACCGGGCGCCTCTTCCGGTTCATCGTCAAGAGGTTCGACTCCCATCGCCGCCTTCTGTCGACCAGTCACTTCTACTACCCGGAGTACGGTGGGTGGATCAGGGGAGGAAGCATTGTCCAAGACCTGGGTGACCTCAACCAGTACTTCTGAGTGGAGGACTCGATGGCCTTCCCGAAAGCCCGCGAACCGCTGCCGCTGCGACACTCGATCCCTGCTGCGGACGGCCGGCGGCGTCTCTCGGCCCGACTCCCGGCCCGCGCCCTCTTCCTGGGCGTCTTCGGCCTTTTCGCGTCGACGGTCCTGGGCCCCGCTCCGGCCGCCGCCCAGACGCCTTCGGCGTCCGAGATCGTCGAGGCGATGATCCGGCGCCAGGAGGCCGAGCTCGACCACGTCCGGAACTACTGGGTCGACGAGGAGCAGAACGGCGCCCGCTCCAAGCTCTACTACGAGAACCGCACGGTCGACGGCCGCAAGGCCTTCGTATCCGTGCCGGAGTCCGAGTACATCCGGCGGCTCATGCAGGAGAAGGGCATCGACCCCTCCCGGAACCCCGCCACCAGCCGCGGCGGGGGAGGGGGCCAGGGCGGCATGGGGGGGATGGGAAATCCGGCCGCCGGCCTCCAGGGAAAGCTCCTGCAGGGCGGAATGGGGAAGCTGGGGAGCCAGCTCGCCGAGAGCAGCCAGACCCTGGCCACCCCGGATCCGGAGCTCATGCGGGCCATGGCCGCGCGCGCCACGGTCACCGGCACGGAGGAGGTGGACGGCCACCGGGCCTGGGTCCTGGAGATCCGCGACTTCGAGGGACTCGACCTCACGAACGGCGAGGGAGGCATGGAGGACTTCACGCCCACCTCGGCCAGGCTCCTCATCGACACCGACCGCCACGTGAGCCTGCGGGACGAGTTCGCGGGGGTCGTCCACTCCGACGGAGACCACGAGATCCGCATGGTGGTCCGCTATGGCGACTACCGCGAGGTGGATGGCATGCTCCGGCCGTTCCACACCGTGATCGAGGTGGGAGGCCTCATGGAGCAGATCCGGGCCGCCCACGGCCAGGAGATCGACGCCGCCCGGCAGCAGGGCGAGGAGGCTGCCGGTCGTCAGCCTACGCAGACCCAGAGGAGCGCCCAGTCCGAGGCCTTCGAGAAGCAAATGAAGCAGCTCCAGGAGCAGCTCGACAAGATGCCCCCGGAGCAGCGGGCCCGGGTGGAGCCGATGATCCGTCAGCAGATGGCCATGCTGCGCCAGTCGCAGCAGGCCATGGAGACCCACGATGGGAAAGCCGACTTCGAGAAGGGCCAGGCGGCGCTCGGCTCCGCCATGAGCTCCGGCGAGTTCACGGTCGAGACCGTCGTGCACGACATGAAGGTGAACGCCGGCCCGCCTGAGCCCGAGTGGATGAAGCAGCTCGAGAAGGCTCAGGAGGGAGGGGCGTCGTGATGGGACGAGCGCTTCTGGTCACGGCCCTGTCGCCGCTGATCGCGGCGCTGTCGCTCGCCGTGTCCCCTCCCGCGCCTCCCGGCACAGGGACAGGGGAGGCACCCGCGCCCACGCGGGTCCGGGCCGGTGTGGTCCGGTCCGATCCTTCGCCGCCCGTCGTGACCCGCATGGAGCTCGACCCGCGGCGCGCGGACATGCTGCTCGCGAAGAGCGGAGCCCGCGGGATCCCCCTCCACGAGCTCCTGGATGGGGCGCTCGTGCTGCGGTGCGAGTGCAGGCGGCCCGTACGGGTCGTCCTCTACGTCTTCCGACTGCGGGCGGGGAAGGTGCTCGGACGCTTTCGGTCCTCGGTCTTCGCCACCCGGACGGAGGGGACCGGGGCTCTCTACCTGTCCGGGAAGGGTCTGCTACCGCCTCCGAGCTTCTTCGGAGCGAAGGCCCTCGCCGGACCGGACGACATCCTTCCGGCCGCCCGGGCCATCTCGGCCACTATCGGCGTCGACGATCCGGGCCGGTTCATCATCGACGGGGTGTTTCCGGACAAGCCTGCCGACTGGCGCGAGCGTGACGCCTTCTTCCTCCTCGCGGTGCCGGCCGATCCGGCGCGTCAGCGCGACGCCGTGGCGTGGCCCATCGGGGGCTGGTACCGGTAGTCGGGCGACGGAGCCGGAGCACGGCGACTCACCCGGACTCGGCTCCGGCCGTCGCCCGTGATCGAGGGCGAGACGGATCTCGAAAACGGGGTGCGGTGAGGGTTCGCCCGGCGTAGATTCGGGCCGGTCCGAACCCGGAGCCGGCCCCCCACCCGGAGCCCCATGCCCGTCATCGCCACGCGAGGTCTGACCAAGCGGTTCGGCAAGACGGTCGCCGTGGACGACCTCAGCCTCGAAGTCGAAGTGGGCCAGGTGTTCGGGTTCCTGGGCCCGAACGGCAGCGGCAAGACCACCACGATCGCCATGCTGCTCGGGCTCATCAGGCCGACCGCCGGCGAGCTGAGCATGTTCGGGCTCACGGGTCGGCGCGGGCTCCACGCCGCCCGTCAGCGGATCGGCGCCACGCTCGACATCCCCAGCTTCTATCCCTACCTGAGCGGCCGCGACAACCTGCGCATCGTCGCCAACCTCCGGGGCGTCGAGGGGCCGGCCATCGAGCGGGCGCTCCGGAACGTCGGCCTTTTCGAGCGGCGGCGGGACCGGTTCGGCGCCTACTCGCTGGGCATGAAGCAACGCCTGGCCATCGCCGCCGCCCTGCTCGGGGACCCGGAGCTCGTCGTCCTGGACGAGCCCATGAACAGCCTCGATCCGGAGGGGATGCAGGAGGTCCGCGACCTGCTCGCGTCGCTGACGGCGGGAGGCAAGACCATCTTCCTGTCCAGTCACCTGCTCCATGAGGTCGAGCGCAGCTGCACGCACGCGGCCATCGTCCGGCACGGCCGCATCGTGCGGCAGGCCGCCATGGACGACCTCCTCGCCTCCGGCGTCGCCGTGCGGATCGTGGCGGGCGATCCCGAGGCGCTGCGGGCCGCCGCCCTGGAGTACCCGGACGCGGAGTCGGCCGAGGTCCGGGGAGACGGAGTGATCGTGCGGCTCAGGAGCGACGATCCCGGCGCGCTGAACCGCTACCTGGCCGGTCGCGGCATCTACGTCTCCGTGCTGACCCCGCATCGCTCCACGCTGGAGGAGGCCTTCATCGGCCTCACGCGCGCCGCGGAGGAGGTTCGGGACGGCCAGGCCGGAGACGCGGCCGGGGAGGAAGCCCCGTGAGGCTCGGGACGCTGGTCCGCAACGAGGCCATCAAGGTGCGTCACGACCGGGCGTTCTGGATCGCGCTCGTCGGCCTGGCGGGCCTCATCGCGATCGCCATGGGCGGAACGGCGCACGTGATGGCGCGGAACCCTAACGTCGAGCCGCTGTCCCTGCCCATGGGCTGGCCGCGAATCGTGGCCGGGGCGAGCGCCGTGCTGGTGCTCTTCATCTCGGTGACCGTGATCCTGTCCGTCACGAACGAGTTCCGATGGGGCACGCTCCGCCAGCATTTCGTGGCGGGGCTGTCCAGGGACGAATTCTACGTCGCCAAGACGCTGGTCCTCCTGGCCACCGTGCTGCTGTTCTTCGTGACGGCCGTCGTCGTAGGAGGGGCTTTCGCGCTCCCCTACACGTCGATCGGTTCGGCGACGCTGGTTCGCTGGAACGACGCGCGCCTCATGGCCGGCTCGCTCCTCGACCTGACCGGCTACGCCGGCCTCGCGTTCCTGATCGGCGTCGCCCTGCGGCGCTCGGGCGTGGCGATCGGCGTGTTCTTCCTGTACCTGCTCCTCGAACAGATCGTGGGCGACGGCCTGTCGAAGCTGGACAGCATCCTGCACGTCGTGCCCCGCTACCTGCCCAGCGCCGTGTTCGGCGCCCTCCACCAGCCGGCGCGCTACTACCCGACCCTGGCCCACGCCAGCCGGAGCGGGCCGCCCTCCGCGGCCGCGGTCCTTCCGACCGGGACGGTCGTCGCCCTCGCCTTCGCGTGGCTCGCAGCCTTCCTCGTGGCTGCCTACCTCATCCTCCGCCGGCGCGACCTGTAGGGGCCCACCCGCTTCCTGGACGCTCCTCCCGTCGGTGCGGCCCGGACCGTGCGCGGCTCACGCCCCCTCGTGATGTTGGCGCGCCGCAGCCCCGACGTGCGGGGCGAGACCTCCGGAGCCGAGGACATCCATCGAACCGAGCCGTAGCCGCGCCCCGACCCGCTGATGCCCCGACG
>Ga0102953_1000567_pt1 | contig 25321 bp, 20 predicted proteins | sample SalPon2A_C_D2_MG_FD_78509 | JGI IMG/M metagenome (GOLD analysis project Ga0102953, IMG submission 78509) | Soil microbial communities from South San Francisco under conditions of wetland restoration - Salt Pond MetaG R2A_C_D2_MG | ecosystem: Environmental > Terrestrial > Soil > Wetlands | place... | reverse complement strand
GTCTTCGTGATCGGCCTGGTCTTCTACTTCGTCATGAAGCAGATCAGGAAATCGCAGGGCTTCGACGTCACGCTTGCGTTCAAGGAGATCCCGATCGAGTAGGCGCCGACCGAGCGTGTCGAGACTTTCGGGCGGCCCCGGGGCCGGATGGTCCCGGGGCCGCCGAAAAGCCATGGGATGGGAGCTGTAGGGATGGAGGAGTCGCAGGAAAATCTACACCTGGAATTCGTCGACGAAGCGTTGCGCCTGGTATCGGATGCCGAGAAGCGCGGCATCCAGCTTCGCATCCTGGGCTCCATCGCCTATCGCCTGCAGTGCCCGAAGAATCTCCATCTTTTCGAAGATATGGTCCGGGCGTTGACGGATGTCGACTTCGCGGGTCTGAAGAGCCAAAACCAGGAGATTCGGCAATTTCTCCTAAGCGAAGGCTATGCCGCGGACGAAGGGGTCTATATGGCCTCCGAGGGATCGCGGCACATCTACCTGCATCCGGAAACGCAGCTCAACATCGACGTCTTTGCCGACGAGCTCTATTTTTGCCACCGCATCCCCTTCGAGGGTCGGCTCGACATCGATACGCCGACCATCTCGACCACGGACCTGCTGCTGGAGAAGATGCAGATCGTGGAGATCAACCTGAAGGACTTCAAGGATACCCTGGTTCTGCTCCTGGAGCACCCTCTCGGATCCTCGGCCGACGGGAACAAGCACATCGACCTGCGTTACATCTGCGACATCATGTCGCGGGACTGGGGATTCTATTACACGTTCACGACGAATCTCGGGCGCGTTCCGGATTACATTTCCGAGTTCGACGCGATCACGCCGGCCGAGGGCGACTCGATCCGGGCCAAGGTGAAGCAGATTCTGGATATGATCGAGGCCGCGCCGAAGTCGCTCAAATGGAAGGTCCGCGCAAAGGTCGGAACGCGGAAGCTGTGGTATCAGGAGGTGACGGAAAAGTCGGCGCAGTATTGAGTGAAGCGTCGCCGAGGCGAAGGCGGCGCCAACCGAGGCGGAGAGGTGAGCCATGACCGACGAGCTGACGGCGTTCAAGACGCGGCAGAGGGATATGACGCTGGACGGCCTGGCCCACACGCCGCTCAAGGTGGCCTACACCGACGTTGGCCAGGGGGAGCCCGTGGTGCTGCTTCACGGCATCCCGACCTGGTCCTATCTCTACCATGACGTTATCCCGCTCCTCGAGCCGCATTGCCGGGTGCTGGCGCCGGATTTCCTCGGGCACGGCTATTCCGACCGGCGGGATCGCTTCGACCGCTCGCTGCGCGCCCAGACCGCGATGATCCTTCGGTTCCTCGACGATCTGGGCATCGACAAGGCGACGATCGTCGGGCACGACACCGGTGGCGGCGTCGCGTTGATCATGGGGATCGACCACCCCGACCGGGTCGAGCGCCTGGTCTTGAGCAACGTCGTGGCATACGACTCCTGGCCGATCGACGACATGATCGCCCTCGGCAACCCGCAATGGCGCGACAAGCCGGCCGCCGAGGTGGCCGAATTCGTCGCGTCCGGCCTGCCGGACGGACTGCATAATCCGGCGCGGCTGACGCCCGAGTTCGAGCGCAATATCGTCGCGCCCTACAGCGACGAGGAGGGCAAGATCAGCCTGATCCGCAATGCCAGCGCGCTCAACACCAACCACACCATGGAGCTGGTGGATCGCCACGTGGAGATCGCGGCGCGCACGCTGGTCCTGTGGGGGGTCCACGATCCCTGGCAGACCATCGGCGACGGCGAGAAGCTGGCGCGGGAGATCCCGAACGCCAGGCTGGTGCGCCTGGAGAGCGCCTCGCATTGGCTGCAGCAGGATGCGCCCGAGGCGTTCGCACGCGCGGTCGTCGACTTCCTTGCCGAAGCCTGATTTGCGGGCCGGCGGCCGGGGACGGAGCGCTTCCATGGCACAGACCGTCGAGTCCCAGGGTCCCGGAGAGAACGCGTTCCTGCCGCGCAACGATCCGCCGCGCGTCGTCGTCCTGAGTTCCAGTCCGCGACGCAACGGGAATTCGCGACGCCTGGCCGAAGCGCTCGCGGAGGGCGCCGCCGCGGCCGGCCATGCGGTGGACCTGGCTCATCTGCCCGATCACATTGGCGGCTTTCTGCGCGACTGCCGCGAGTGTCGCGGCGCGGACGGCCAGTGCGGCATCGACGACGGGTACCGGTCGCTGTTCTACAAGAAGATTCTGCCGGCGGACGCGATCGTCTATGCCACGCCGATCTGGTGGTATGGGACGAGCGGCATCCTGAAGACCTGCATCGACCGCATTTTCTGTTACATCGCGAACTCCCAGCCGGACTCGGCGGAGATCGCTGCGCGCCTGCAGGGAAAGCGGGCCGCACTCCTCATGAGCGCGGAAGAGAGCAACTTCTCGGCCCGTCTCGCCATCGTGCAGCAGATGCAGGAGCTCTGTCGCTATCTGGATCATTCGCTGGTCGGACTCGTGACGGGAATCGGCAACCGCCGCGGCGACGTCGACCAGGATCCGACCGGGCCGGTCGGTGCGGCGCGGGAGCTCGGCCGCCGGCTCTTCGAGATCCGGTCCACCGATTACAAGCTCGCCACCGAACGACCCGCCGGCGTCTGGGAGGACGGCCGCGATTTTCCGGGATACTGGCGTTGATCGGAGGCAAGGGGCCCGGGGTTCCTGCGGCAGAGCCGGGACCGAGAGCCGTCGCGCGATCGGAGGATTGGCGCCGGCCCGGGAAACCGATGCGGACGGACCGCGGCCAGTCGTGCGCTCCGGGGACGGGAGGAGTTGTGCCGTCAAGGTGATGTGGTATACCAACGGGCAGATCGCTTTTGGCCTTCGGCAGGCCGAAGCGTGCCAACCGCCGGTTGCGCCGCACGACTGCACCGGCCGTGTCGCGCAGGTCGCGTCGATCCGTCTTTCGCCGAACGCCCCGAAAGCGGCGATCCAGGGGATGATGCGCGCCTCTGGCCGCGGCGGGCGCCGCGGCGTTGTGCACGGCCTTCCAGTCATCGAGCAGGGGTATGCCTGTCCGAGCGGGAGACCGGGGCTCGGAGCGGCGCCGGCGCCTGATATTTCTCCTGATATTTCTACGGGGAGGCGCGATACTCCAAAGGGCGCGATATTCCAAAGATTGTCGCTCGGCGACCGATGCGGCGGCACCGGGAGAGGCAGCGCCTCGAGGGGGTTCTTGCAGAATTCGAAACGGAGACCGGATTGCGTCGGAAGCCCTTTGGGAACCCCAAATTTGCGGAAACATGCGAGACGCCCCGGACTCTGGTGTGCTATGGCCGCCGACGGTCGTGCAGAGCCGATGCAGCGCGGCGCTGCCGTTTCGAGTCTCGTAAGATGATTGCGGCTCGCAACGCCCGATTGAGACTGCTCCGGATGGTAAGGAACGATTCACGAATGCCACAAGCGAATTGACAGCCGCGATGGGGTTAGGACTACAATCAATTTAAAGAGACCGGAAGGTTTCGAGAAGTAAGAGGGAGGTAAGGTGGCAGGTGGTTCCGCGCGATCGGCGCGCCCGAGGCGCAGTGCGACTATTCGGCGGTTGGAACGGCTGGCCCGTCACGTCGTTCCGCACGTCATTCTGATCGCCTTCTCCGCGGCGATCGTTCTGCCGCTTATTTGGGTCCTGCGGGTCGCCTTGACCGATAAGCTGACGGCCTACAAGATTCCACCCGAATGGGTGACGCCGCGGCTCGACAACTTCGTCGCGATCTTCACCGAGTATCCTTTCGGCACCTACTTCCTCAACAGCACGGTCGTCGCCGTGTCGGCAACGCTGATCGCTCTGCCGCTCGCCGCCGGCCTCGGCTATGCCTTCGCGCGCTACAATACCGGGGGCATGGCGCTGCGGCTGTTCGTTTTGTCGAGCCAGATGCTGCCGCCGGTGGTCCTGGTTCTGCCGCTCTTCGCCATGTTCCTCATGGCCGGCCTGATCAACACCTGGGCGGCGCTGATCTTCGCGCACCTGACCATCAACATTCCGTTCCTGGCCTGGATCCTGGTAGCCTTCTTCCAGGGCGACGTGGCGATTCTGGAGCAGGCCGCACGGATCGACGGCGCGACGCGGCTGCAGGCCTTCGTCCGGATCACGCTGCCGGTCGCCGCGCCGGGCATCCTGGCCGCCGGTATCCTGGCCTTCATCCTGAGCTGGAACGAGTTTCTCTTCGCGCTGATCCTGAGCGGGCCGCAGACCAACACCCTTCCGGTCGGACTCGCCTCGATGCAGTCGCACCGCGGCGTGGAGATTGCGCTGCTGTCCGCCGGGACCCTGGTGGCGATCCTGCCGGTCTTCGCGCTTTTGCCGTTCATGCGGCGCTACCTGATCAAGGGGCTTTCCCTCGGTGCTCTCAAGTGAAGAAGCCACGGCTAGAAGTGGCGACGAAAGCTGGGCAACGGCCTAACAACAGGAGGACAAGGAGATGAAACGACTATTACTTGCCGGCGCCATCCTGCTTGCCGGGATGGGCGTGGCCAAGGCGAAGACCATACACATCCTGATGGAGACGGTGCCCGATACTCGCTACATCCAGCAGCTGCTGCCGGAGTTCAAGAAGGAGACGGGGATCGACGTCGATATCGAGGCAATCAGCTATATCGACATGCACTCCAAGCTCGTACCGCAGCTGATCGCGCCGCAAGGCAGCTACGACGTGATCGTCGTTGACTTCTACTGGGTCGGCGAATTCACCAAAGCGGGCTGGCTGATGCCGCTCGACGATCTCGTCAAGCGCGACAACGTCGATCTCGGCCGCTACGTGCCGAAGCTCCTCGACCTCGTCGGGCACGTCGATGGCGTCACCTACATGCTGCCGTTCTACAACTATTCGATGGCCGTCATCTATCGCAAGGATCTGATCGCCGATCCGGCGAACCAGGCGGCGTTCAAGGAAAAGTACGGCATGGAGCTGCGCGTGCCGCAGACCTGGGACGAATACAAGAAGCAGGTCGACTTCTTCACCCGCGACACCAACGGCGACGGCAAGAAGGACTTCTTCGGCACGGTCATTCAAGGCCAGCGCGGCGACTGTATCTCGATGCAGTGGGCGAACTACCTCTATGCCAACGGCGGAGAGTATCACGATAAGAACTGGAACCCGGAGATGGATTCTCCGCAGGCGGTCCAGGCCATGAAGGACTATAGGACGCACATGCTGAACAACAGCCCTCCCGGGTCGGAGAGCTTCTGTTTCGACGAGGCCTTCAACGTGATGGCCCAGGGCAAGGCGTACAGCTTCGTGACCTTCAACATCCTCTACGCGGGCCTCGACGATCCCAAGTCGTCCCAGGTCGTCGGCAAGTGCGGCATCACCCCGAATCCCGGCGGCGGCCTCAACGGCGGCTGGGGCTGGGCAATTCCGAAATCGAGCCCCGACAAGGATGCGGCCTGGAAGTTCATCAAGTGGGTCGAGTCCTACCCCATCGCCAAGAAGCGCGCGCTTCTTGGGGGTGCGCCCACGCAGACCAAGATCTTCACGGACCCGGACGTGGTCGCCAAGCGGCCATACTACCCGACGCTGCAGAAGATCCTGGAAGGCGTGAAGGACTTCCCGGTCTTTACCTACACGACGGAGTTCGTGGAGGAGACCGGGCGCGAGCTGAACCTCGCGGCCACCGGCCAGAAGGAAATCGGACAGGCCATGAAGGATGCCAACGAGGCGTTCCGCAAGCTTGCCATCAAGGACGGGAAGCTGAAGGAGTAACCTGATCGCAGGAGCGCGTCATGGCCATGATGGCGACCGGGACCGTTTCCCCCAAGGCACATCGGCGCAGCATCGCTGCGCAGGATCGCCTTTTCGGGTTCCTGATCTCGGCGCCGGGCCTTGCCGCGCTCCTGCTCATTATCCTTTTTCCGATCTTCTTCACGATTTTCACCAGCTTTCACGACTACACGCTGATCCACCCCAATTTCGAGACCTATACGGGACTCGAGAAATACAGCGAGGCGCTGGGCGAGGGGTACTTCCGGACCTCCATCTGGACCACGATCCGGTTCGTGATCGCCTCCGTCGTCATCGAATTCATGATCGGCTTCACCGTGGCGCTGATGCTGAACACGGTGCAGCGATTCAAGACGATCTACTACTTCATCCTCTTGATGCCGTTGCTGATCAATCCCGTGGTCGTCGGCCTGACGTGGCGGATGCTCCTGCACTCGGAGCTCGGGATCGTGAACTACGTCATCGGACTGGTCGGCATTCCGGGGGTCAATTGGCTGGGAGACCCGAATATCGCTTTCTGGACCGTCGTCCTCGTGGATATCTGGCACCAGGTCTCTTTCATGGCGATCCTTCTGCTCGCCGGCCTGTCGGCGCTGCCTCGGGAGCCCTACGAGGCGGCGCGCATGGACGGCGCCTCGGCGTGGCGCTGCCTGATTCACATCACCCTGCCGCTGATGCGGCCCGTCATAACGGTGGCGCTTCTGCTCCGGATGATCTTCGCCATCAAGACCTTCGACATCGTCTTCATCATGACGAAGGGCGGCCCGGGGACGGCGACGGACCTGATCAGCTATTACATCTATCGCTCGGCCTTCTTCGGTCTCGACATTGCCAAGGCCTCGGCGATGTCCGTCCTGCTGCTCTTCGCGGTGCTGGTTTTGACGGTCTATCTCTATCGCTACATGAAATCGATGACGTGAGAACGCCGAGATGGCTGAAATCGTACTGAACAAGGTTTCCAAGATCTTCCCGCCGGACGTGGTCGCCGTCGAGGACGTCGACCTGAACATCCGGGACGGCGAGTTTCTCGTCCTGCTCGGCCCGTCGGGCTGCGGCAAGTCGACGACGCTGCGCATGATCGCGGGGCTGGAGCAGATCAGCAAAGGCGAGCTGTTCATCGGCGGCGAGGCGATGACGAACGTCGATCCGGCGGACCGCGACCTGGCCATCGTCTTTCAGAACTACGCGCTTTATCCCCACATGAGCGTTTCCGGGAACCTGGGATTCGGCCTCAAGCTGCGCGGCTTTCCGCGCAGCGAGATCGAGCAGCGCATCGCCAAGACGGCCGACATACTGGGTATCCGCGAGCTGCTGAACCGCAAGCCGCGCGAGCTCAGCGGCGGGCAGCAGCAGCGGGTCGCGCTCGGCCGCGCCCTGGTGCGCGACCCGGTGGCCTTTCTGCTCGACGAGCCGCTGTCGAATCTCGATGCCAAGCTGCGGGCCAGCATGCGCACCGAGCTCGTCAAGCTCCACAACCAGCTCGGCAGGACGATCATCCACGTGACCCACGACCAGGTCGAGGCGCTCACCATGGGCGAGCGGATCTGCATCATGCGCGGCGGCCGCGTGATCCAGACCGGGGCGCCGATGGAGGTCTACCGCAATCCGGCGGACACCTTCGTGGCCGGATTCCTCGCCAGCCCCCCGATGAACCTGGTGGACGCGCACCTGGCCGAGGACGGCAACGGCCTGGCGGTCGCGATCGACGGCGTGCGGCTTCCCGTTCCAGAGGAATTCGTCGAGGCCTATGCCGGATATCGCGACCGCGAAGTCGTCCTGGGGATCCGGCCGGAAGACCTGCACAGCCACGGCGAGCGGCCCGGCGCGGCGACGCTCGAGGTTACGGTCGTGACCGTCGAGACCCTGGGGCCCGAGGTGATTCTCATCGGCGCGCTGCCGAACGGTGCCGAGATCTCGGCGCGCATGGGCCGGGACTTCCGGGCCAGGATGGGGACCCGGGAGCGTTTGGCGGTCGACACACGGGAACTGCATCTCTTCGATGCCGAGACGACGCGGGCGATTCCGCGTCCCAAAACGAAGGTTGGCGACAATGGCACATAAGGCTCGCAAGCGCGGAAAGAAGACGGTCTGGCAGGCGGTCGTCGAGGCCCTCGAGGCCGAGGGCACGGAGATGATCTTCGGCCTACCCGGCAATCCGCTGCACCTCGTGGGGGACCTCGTAAAGCACACCCGGATCAAGCTGGTCCTGCCGCGGCACGAGCACGGCGGCGTCGCCTGTGCCTACGGGTATGCGCGAATCCGCAACGGCCCTGCGGTCTGCTTCGGGAATCCCGGCCCGGGGATCACCAACATGGTGACCGGCCTGCTCGAGGCGACCTGCGGCTCGCTGCCGGTGATCTGCCTGACCAACGGAGTCCCCATGGGGAGCGACGGCCGCGGCGCCTTCCAGGAGCTGGACTCGGTCTCGCTCATGCGCCCGGTGACGAAGTGGGCGGTGCGGCCGACGGCGGCGGAGGCGGTGCCCTGGACCGTGCAGCGCGCCTTTTCCCTCGCGCAGAACGGGCGGCCCGGCGCGGTCTTCATCGATATCCCCTCCGACCTGGGCCTCGTCGAGGCGGTCCTGCCGGCCTATACGCCGAGCCTGGGCCGCCAGCGGTCGCGGTCCGAGGCGGGCGCCGTGCGCCGGGCGGCGGAGCTGCTCGGCCGCGCCAAGCGCCCGCTGATCCTCTGCGGTTCCGGGGCCGTCGCGTCGGGCGCGTTCGCCGCCGTCGCGGCGCTGAGCGACAAGCTCGGCTGCCCGGTCGTGACCACGCCCGGCGGGCGCGGGGCGTTTCCGGAAGACCATCCGCTCGCCCTCGGGCAGGTCGGGCTCTACTTCAGCGAGGTGGGCAAGGCCTATTACGACGATGCCGACGTCCTGCTGTCGGTCGGGTCGCGGCTCGAGGACTTTTCGACCGGCGACTGGCAGTACTTTCCGAAGAACGGCCGTCTCATACAGGTCGACGTGGATCCCGAGGCGATCGGGCTCAACTTCCACCCGGACGTTGCCCTGGTCGGCGACGCCCGTCTCGTGATCGAGGACCTGCTGGCGGCCGCGATGGACGGCGACGCCGAACAGCGCAAGGCGCGGCTGGCGCGCATCGCCAAGGAGAAGGCGCGCTACCTCAAGACGGTCGAGTCGGAAGGGGCGCGGCGCAGCGGCAAGCTGCGCGTGCCGCAGATCCTGCACGGCATCATGAAGGTCTTCGGCAAGGATACGATCCTGGTCAACGAGAACGGCGGCGCCGATCTCTGGTCGTATTACTGGCCCTATTACCGCGTGCGGGACGTCGGGGACTGCTTGCCCATGGCCGAGCAGACGGCGATGGGCATGGGCGTGATCGGCGCCATCGGGGCGAAGCTCGCCGCGCCCGACAAGAACGTCGTCTGCGTCGCCGGCGACGGCGCGCTGCAGATGGCCATGATGGAGTTGGCGACCGCGGCCGAGCAGTCCTGCGGAGTGACCTGGATCGTGCTGAACAACCAGGCGCTCGGCTGGCCGCAGTACATCCAGGTCCTCGAGGGCCAGGAGACCGTGGGCACGAACTTCGAGGTCTCGCCGGACTTCGTGAAGCTGGCGGAGGCGCAGGGGTGTGTCGGCCTCTCGGTCGCGAAGCCTGCCGAGATCGAAGGCGCCCTGTCGCAGGCCCTCAAGGCCAACCGGAAGGGCCGCCCGGTCCTGGTCGAATTCCGCATCGCCAAGCACGACTACCCGGCGCAGTTCACGCGGTTCCATCAGGAGATCTGGGGCCTCGGCAGCGCGGGCAAGGCGGGCAAGTCGCGCAAGGCCAAGGGCGGCGGCGGCTGAGTCGCCGGGCCGCTCAAAAGCGCTTTCGGAACAGGCCGCGGCGGCGATAAACCCCGGCCGCCTCCTCGATCAGCTCGGCGATGCGCAGGGCGCCGTGCTCCTCGCGCATGCGGGCCGCCATGGCGAGCAGCGGCCGCTCGTCGGCCGCACGGCCGGGGCGCAGCAGCTCATAGACCTCGAGCACCAGGTCGCTCGGCACCTCGACCAGCTCCGCGGCCCGATCGAAGTTGCGCGCCAGGGTCTCGCGCCCCGCCAGCCGGGCGATTTCGGCCTGCCTGCGCAGGCCCTCGGCGCTGATACCGATATCCTCGATCCCCAGCGTCCCGTCGACGATCGCCTCGAGCGCGATCTCGTCGAGCCGCCGCCAGCTTCGGCTATGGACCTCCGCGGGGCGTTTCTCGCCGACCGGATAGCGGGCCTCCAGCTGCTTGCGATCCTCAGGACTCATGGAAACGGACCTCCAGGTCGCGCGGCTCGGCGCTCGGATCGGAGAGCTCGGTATCCAGGGCATGGAGCAGGGCGGTGCGCACGTGAAAGCGCGCGCCCAGCGCCTCGCCGCCGTACGGCACGACGATGGGCTCGGGCGCCTGCCGCTGCGCGTAGAGGGCGGCGTTGCGCCCGATCGCCTGGTAGTCGTCCAGGGTGATGAGCGGCGCCATGGAGAAGAGCTCCAGGTTCATGTGCGGCGCAAGGTCCGACCGGTGGATGACCGTGGTTCCCTTGGCCTGTATCCCGATCCCGATTCCCGAGCCCGCCAGCCGCGCCGCCGAAAGGCCGAGGAACGAGGTGTCGGCGGTGTGCCCCAGGCGCACGACGCGGGCGCTGCCGCCGCCCTCGGCGATCCCCGTCATCAGGCGGCGCAGCACCTGCGACAAGGGCAGCCCCGCCGTCGTTCGATGGATCTTCGTTCCGAACGCCGGACTCACCCCGATCACGACCTCGCGCGCGTCGCTTCCCTTGGCCGCGACCCCGCCTTCGATCAGGGCGTAGCGGCGGCGCTCCTCGCGGCTCGGCCGCGTTTCCTGGTGCAGGACCTCCTTGCTCGACAGGACGTTGCGCATGGCGGCGATCGCGCCGCGGCGCTCCGCCGAGATCCGATAGCCGCTGCCGGGCCCGAGATAATCGTTGGGATCGTTGACGGCGCTGAGCACCCGCCCGTCGCGAATGATGGCCGAGGTCTGCAGGTAGTCGCCGGCGGCGCGCTGGCGCAGCATCATGACCAGGCGCTCGGCTTCGGGCTCGAAGCCGCGGCGCGCCAAGATCCGGATCACGTCGAGCGCCGTCGTTCGCTCGGCCTGCAGGGCGGCGTTCAAGGCGGCGACGCCGGCAGGGGTGAAGCTGTCCGTTTCGCGCGATCCGCTGGCCAGCAGGACGCTCTGCTTCTGCGCCTCGTTCAACGGCGCCGCGCCGAGGCCTTCGAGGACCGCCGTGACGGCGTCGATCGCCCGTTGGCGGCACGCCAGGACGTCGTCCTCGGCGACGTGGCTCAGGCCGCCGTCGATCAGGTAGTCGCGCTGTATGGCGAGAAAGTCCTCGAATTCCTCGCCGTTGAACAGCGAGGCGTTGAACGAGTTGTCGTAGGCCTGGACCGAGCCGAAGCCCGAGCAGATGAAATCCGTGCCGGACATGAGATGCGGCACGATCTTGGCGCCGACGCGAATCTCCGATTCGGTGAAGCGGGTATCGTTGCCCGAGGCGCATTCGAGGTCGAGCCAGGCGGCGAGCACGTTCTCCGCCAGGATCTCCCAGAGGCCGCCGGGCACCGACGCACTCAGGGGGGCGCCGTCGATGCCGCCGTTCTGGGTGCCCTGCACACCCATGGCGCGCTGCAGGCAGAGGCAGCGGGCCTCCAGGTAGAGCATCGACTTGCGCTCGTGCACGCCCATCAGGAGCTCCGAGCTCGAGCCCGAGGTGCAGCGCGCCTTGAGCCCGCGCGAGGCATAGGCGGCGGTCAGGAAGGCCTTCGACCACGGCGTATCGTCGCCGTCGACGAAGGTCGCCTCGGTGCCGTAGACCGACATCGTTTCGGTGTAGGAGGTGAACCCGGCCATGCCGAGGCGCAGCTCCTCCGCCTCCTCGACGGAGCACTGTATCAAGGTGCCGTTGCGCGCCGCGGCGGCGCCGACCGCGCAGGCGATGGCGTTGGAGCGGCCGTTGCGCGCGACGCGTACCGTGGTCTCGATCTCGTCGAACCCGAACAGGGCGGCCGTCGCCGCGTCGGCGGCCATCTGCACCGGATCGTCCTTGGCGTTGGTCACGTGGGCCTGATTGGCCGGCCGGTTGCGGCAGCGCAGCTTGCTGTTGGCGAAGGTCAGTTCGGTAGCGTTGAGGTGCCCGAGGACCTCGACCAGCTTGGCCGGCGTCATGCCGGCCGCGAGCCGCACGACGTCGCGGCGCGGGACGTCGATGTCGACCAGCATGCGGGCGACCTCGAGGCTGTCCCGGGCCATCGCCTCCGTGGCGGCCGCAGGGTCGAGGTGATGGCGCGCGATGAAGATGTCGATCATGTCGAAGTCGGCTTCGGCGACGCCGTCCATCTCGACGACCCGCCCGTCTTCGACCTTGAGGCCCGGCCTGGGATCGTAGGGGCTGTTCGCCGCGCAGAACCCGTGCTCCGGATCTTCGGCCGCGAAACCGTCGAGGCGCAGCGGGCGCGCGTCCCAGACCTCGTAGCGCTTCCAGCGGTTCGGGCGGTCGTTGGCCGTCATGGTTTCGTCTTACTCCGCCGACAGGCGTGCCAGCCGCGGGTAGAGCGGCTTCAGCCGCTCGTAGGTTTCGCGATAGATGCCGAAGGCCTCATCGTAGAGCATCTTCCGTTCGGCGTCCGGCTCGAACACGCGGTCCGAGGGGACGAACTCAGCGATGGCCGCCCAGTCGTCGAGCTGGCCCGTCCCCATACCGGCGACGAAGGCGGCGCCGAGGCTGGAGCCCGGATGATTGAGCAGGCGCTCGACCGGGCGGTCGAGCACGTCGGCGAGGATCTGCAGCCACAGGTTGCTGGCCGCGCCACCGTCGCAGGCCAGCACTCGTGCGACCTCGAGATCGATCGACTCGAAGACCTCGACGTGATGACGGAAGCCGAACACCACGGCCTCGAGCGCGGCGCGCCAGATATGCGGCAGGCCATGATGCAGGCCGAGGCCGATCAGCGTGCCGCGGGCGTTCGGGTCGTGCAGCGGCGTCTTCTCGCCCAGGAAATAGGGCAGCAGCACGAGCCCGTCGGCGCCCGGCGGCGTCTCGGCGGCCAGCCGGTCGAGATAGGCGTGGGTCGAGAGGCCCTGCGCCGCCGCGGCCTCGGCCTCGGCGCCGGCCAGGTGGCGGGCGATCCAGTTGAGCACGCTGCCGCTCGCCGCCATGCAGCCGTTGCTGAAAAACAGGCCCGGGACGATGTGGTAGTCGATGAAGAGTCGCGGGTCGGTGACGGGCTTGCTGCACGAAAGCATGATGTCGCCGGCGCCGCCGAACTTGGCGACCAGGTCGCCGTCGTTGACCGCGCCGGCCACGAAGGCGGAGGCGATGTGATCGGCGCAGCCCGCCACCACGGGCGTGCCGGGCCGCAGGCCGGTCTCCGCGGCGCCCGCGCCGCCGACCTCGCCGACCACCTCGTGCGAGCGGCGCACCGGCGGCAGCAGATCCGGCGCGATGCCGCCGAGTCGGACGAGCTCCGGGTCGAAGTCGCCCGTCCCGATGTCCAGCAGCCCGGATTCCAGCGCCCAGTTATGCTCCGCGCTCGCGCTGCCGGTCAGGCGATAGGTGACGTAGTCGTACGACCCGAACAGGCGCGTGGCGCGCGCGAGGACGTCCGGCTCGTGACGCTCGATCCAGCGCAGCTTCGGGGCGACGACCTGCTGGTTGATGCTGCCGCCGGTCTTCTCGAAGAAGGTCTCCGGCGCGATCGCCCGCTTCATCTCGTCGATCTCGCGGATCGCCCGGGCGTCGTTCTGCTGGATGCTGTGGCGCAGCGGGCGCCCGTCGCCGTCCAGCAGGATGACGGTCGGGACCATCCCGGTGACGCCCACGGCCGCGATGTCCCGGGCCGCGACCCCGGCTTCGCCGAGCAGCGCGCCGACGATCTCGCAGCAGTTGCGCCACCAGAGCGCCGGGTCTTCCTCGGCCCAGTTGGGCCGCTTGGAGAGCAGCTCGCTCGGTCGGCTGGCCTTGGCCAGGATCTTGCCGCCGGCATCGATGACGATGCCGATGGTGGACGTCGTGCCGATATCGAGACCCAGCAGGCAGGCCATGGCCTAACGCGCCTTTCCGACGGCCTCCATGAAACGCTTCACGCGCTCCGGATCGACCGGCTTCCAGGTGTCCCCGCCGACCTTCAGGTGGGTGCCGATGATCACCCCGTCGCCGACGGAGAGGATGTCGGCGACATTGTCCCGGTTGACGCCGGTGTTGGCGAAGACCGGCGTGTCGCCGACCGCCTCCTTGACGCGGCGCAGGTCGGAGCCGTCGACCGGCTGTCCCGTCATCGGGCCGGACACCAGGATGACGTCGGCCAGCGACGAGAAGACGGCGCTCTTGGCGCGCGCCTCGATGGGCCGGCTGCCGACCGGGGAGGCGAACTCGGCGTTGACGTTGAATAGAAGCTTCATGTCGTCGCGTCCGAGATCGTGCCGCAGGCGCACCGCCTTTGCCGCGTTCGGCTGCCACAGTCCCATGTCGGAATCGTAGACCCCGGTGAAGATCTCGCGGGCGAAGACGGCGCCGGTCGCCACGCCGAGCGCCACGGTCGCCACCGGGTCCCACAGGTAGTTGACGCCGAAGGGAACCCGCAGCGCCCCCTTCAAGGCGCCGATGGCGGCGGCCATGGCGGCCAGGCTTTCCGGGCTGGCGTCCAGCAGGTAGGGGCGGTCGCCCTCGTTGCCGAACATGATGCAATCGATTCCGCCGGCCTGCAGGTTCTCCAGGTCGCGCGCGACGTAGTCCAGAATCCCGTCCATGCCGGCGTCGGCGTCGTAGAGCGGCGCGCCGGGCAGCGGCGGAAAGTGCGCCATCGCGATGACCGGCTTTCTCGTTCCGAAGGTCTCCGTCAGCATGCGTTTCCTCTTTGCAGCGGGTCGGCGGGATTGTCAGTCGGTCAGGACGCCGCCGGTCACGTTGATCGATTCGCCGGTCACGAAGCGCGCCAGGTCGCTGGCCAGGTAGACGACCGTGTCGGCGACGTCCTCCGGCTGCTCGATGCGGCCCAGCGGCGTGAGCGATACGTATTCCTCGCGGACCGCCTCCGGCGTCATGCCGCGCAGCTCGGCCTCCCAGACGATCTCCCGCTCCTGCATGGAGGTGAGCACGAACCCGGGGCAGACCGCGTTGACGCGAATGCCATCCTTGGCGACCTCCTTGGCCAGCGACTGCGTGAAGCCGACGACGGCGAACTTGCTGGCGGCATAGTGCGCGAGCAGCGGCGCGCCGGTCTTGCCGGCGAGCGAGGCGGTGTTGACGATGCTGCCCCGGGTGCCGCTCGCCAGGAAGCGGCGGACCGCCTCCCGGTTCGTCAGGAAGACGCCCTTCGCGTTGACGTCCATGTTGAAGTCCCAGTCCTCCTCGGTCAGGTCGAGGACGCGGCGCATCGTGGACACCCCGGCGTTGGCGACGACCAGGTTGAGTGGGCCGAAGCGTCTTTCAACTTCTTCGAAGGTGGTTTCGATCTGAGCGGCGGAAGTGACGTCGAGCCCGAACGCCTGGGAGTCCGCGCCGATCTCGCCGGCGACGGCCTGCGCCTTGTCGAGATCGAGGTCGGTGGCGGCCACGCGCGCGCCTTCGCGGGCCAGGGCGAGGGCGATGGCCCGCCCGATGCCGCTTCCGGCGCCGGTCACCAGCGCGCAACGCCCCCGTAAGAGATCGTGTCCCGTCATTCGAGCTCCTTCCGTGACACCAAGATTGCTGAGACCAGAAGCCTAATCTTGTAGCATGTTTGTCGGAAACGAGAGAAGCCCGGCCGGGTCGGTCGTCCCGGCTTCGGGGTAAAGGGAGGACGTCATGATCTTGCAGGACCGCATCGCCATCGTCACCGCGGCGGGCTCGGGAATCGGCCGCGCCGGCGCCGCCAAGCTGGCCGCCGAAGGGGCCACCGTGATCGTCGCCGATCGATCGCCGGAACGCTCGGAGGAGACCGTCGCGGCGATCGGAAGCGACGGGGGCCGGGCCGAGGCGCTGGCCACCGACGTGACCGATGCGGAGGCCATAGACACGCTCGTCCGCGAGACCCTGTCGCGGCACGGCCGGATCGACATCCTGCACAGCCATGCGGGCGTCCAGGTCGAGGGCGGCGTCGAGGACCTCGATGCGGAGGGCCTGGACCGCTCGCACGAAGTGAACGTGCGGGCGCACTTTCAACTCGCCAAGGCGGTCGTACCGACCATGAAGCGGCAGGGCGGCGGCGTCATCCTCCTGACGTCGTCGAATGCCGGCGTGGTGCCGGACTACGGCATGCTGGCCTACCTGACGACCAAGGCGGCCGTCGTGATGATGGCGAAGCAGATGGCGCTCGACCTGGCGCCCTACGGCATCCGGGTGAACGCGCTGTGCCCCGGCTGGGTCGATACGCCGTTCAACGAGCCCTACATCAAGGAATTCGGCGGCCGCGCCGCGGTCGAGGAGGTGATCCGCAAGCGCGTGCCGCTCGGGCGCTGGGGAACGGTCGAGGACATGGCCGAAGCGATCCTCTATCTCGTCTCCGACCGCTCGTCCTTCATGACCGGCCAGGCGCTGGTCGTCGACGGGGGCGAATGCCTGGTGGGCGCGGGGGAGCGTCCCTAGCCGCCGCTCAATCGAAGGCAAGTCGGATGGTCAAGCCGGTGTGGCGGCCTTGCGGGTGTTGGATGCTGTTCCGGCTGAGGGTTCCCAGGCGAAGACAATGACGCCGAACGGGCCGTGAAGCGCGAGATAGGACAAGGCGACGGGTTTACGAGACCCCACGAAACCGGCCGGATGCCGGACTAAATGCGATCTCCGGAGAGAGGCCGGGCCGAAAAGATTTGAGCCCGAATCCTTTCGGTCACCGGTTCGATCGCAGCTCCGACGCCGCGCGTGCGGCCGGCTATTCGAGCCGCGAACGGATATCGTACCCAGGACGCGCTATTTGCGGACGCGGCACTTCAGGAGTCGAGCGAGGCCTGCCGCGGTCCCCCAACCCCGTCATCGGCCGCCAGGCCGGCATCCCGCGCGGGCCTTGCGGACATGTCGGTGGAATGGGGGCGCTCCATGGCCCGTCGCCCCACATGAACCGCCGCGGCCGGAGACCGGGCGGGGCGCAGGCCGACCCTCAGATGCAGGGTGATCGGGCGGTGATCGGAGGGGCCGCGTTCCAGCGCGCGCGCGTCGGTGCAATGCAGCCCGCGCACCAGACAGCGGTCCAGTCTGAAGGGTAGAACGTTCTGCGCCAGATGGGTCGATTCGCGCGGACCCACGTCGCGAAAGCCCGACAGCACGGTCGGCCCGACCGCGTTGAAATCGCCGATGATCGCGGCCGGCCCCTCGATGGCGCGCGCGACGCAGGCGAGCTGCCGCCGGTTGAGAAGCTGGCCGTGCGACAGGTGAACGTTCGCGACGGCGACATCGCGGAACCGGACGATCTGCGCGACGCGCGGCGGCACGCGGCCCGGCATCGGCGAAATCGGCAGCGCGAGCGCTTGCGGCCGCGCCAGGGCCTGGGGGCACCAGACCGCGAGCCCGTGGATGCGCGTGGGCAGCGGGTCGCGGTAGAAATGACCCCCGACAAGGGTCGGCAATCGCTCCAGATCCTCCACCGCCTCCTGCAGAAGCAGAAGGTCCGGCCGTTGCCGTTCGATGAGCGCGGCGACGTCGTCGACCGCGGCGCCGACCCGACGCAGCAGGTTCCAGCTGACGATCTTCAGGGTCTTCATCCTCTTCAGGGCCGTCAAACCGATCCCCCGAGGTCCCACACGACCTCAGGCTGGTCTAGGACCGCCCTGTACCGGAACTGGAGACGCGAGAGTCTCCGTTCGAACGACGGGCAATGCCAACGCGGAGAGTCTCGTCCGTATCGACTCCGAGCGCCGGGGGATGCCGCTTAATTTAATGGACGAGGCATGAGATGCAAGGGCCGGGACTTAGGGGGCCGCCGGCCCGGTGATCGAGGCGCAAAGAGGCGTCCGCCCCGCCGCGCCAGGCCGCCTGTCACAAATAGGGCAGGAACAGCCGTGCCGCCGCGTCGCGGAGCCGGAGCGGCATCGGACGCGCCGCGATTTCGGCCGGCGAGAGCGTGCGGGCCCGCGCGATCCTGTCGTCGATCATGCGTTCGATCTCGGTTGCCAGGGCGTCGCCGTAGCATTCGAGGCTGAACTCGAAGTTCAGCCTGGTGCTGCGAATATCCCAGTTGGCGCTGCCGACGAGGCACCAGCAGCCGTCGACGGTCATCAGCTTGGCGTGCTCGAAGGGCGGCGGCTCGAGATGCAGCCTGACGCCGGAGCCTTCGAAATACGCCAGATGGGCATGGGTCGCCCAGTCGAGCAGGCGCTGGTCGGAGCGCTCCGGCACGACGACGTCGACCTCGACGCCGGCCAGCGCCGCGGCCTCGATGGTCAACATCAGGTGCTCGTCGGGCAGGAAATAGGGCGTGACGATCCGCAGGCGCCGCCGCGCCGCGGCGGACGCCATCGCCAGGACGCCCTCGAGCGCCTCGATGTCCTGGTCGGGGCCGGAGCCGATGCCGCGGGCCGACAGGGTCCCGACGGGGGCGAGGTCCGGCCACCAGACGGCGCCGTCCAGGACCTCCCCGGCAGCAAAGTCCCAATCTTCGGCAAACGACAGCATGAGCTGACTCACGACGGGCCCCTCGACGCGGAAGTGGACGTTGCTGACCGGATTGGCGGGCCGCAGCGCCGGGACGTTCTCGGCGCCGATGTTCAAGCCGCCGGTGAAGCCGATCGCCCCGTCGACGACCAGTAACTTCTTGTGATTGCGCATGTTCAGGAACGGCATGCGCCACGGCACCCAATCGTGCAGGAAGCGGGCGACCGGAACGCCGTCGTTCGCCAGGCGTCGTGCGATGGGGCAGAAGAAGTAGCCGGCGCCAATGCCGTCGAGCAGGACCCGAACCTCGACGCCCCTCGACCGTGCGTCGGCCAACGCATCGACGAAGCGCAGGCCGACGCTATCGTTGCGGAAAATGTACGATGCGAGGGCGACGCTGCGCTTCGCGCTTTGTATGGCGCTCAGCATTGCCGGATAGGCCTCCGTGCCGCCGCGCAGGATCGAGACCGCGTTGCCATGCGTCAGGCTGCGTTGCGAAAGTCGCTCTCCGAGCGCCGCGACGATCGCGATGCTGCCGGACGGCCTGGGTACGACGGGCGCGCCGGCACCGGACAGGTCCTCGGCCCGCTTGGCCGCCCGGCCGAGACGTGCCGCGCGCCGGGTCACCCGGTTGATTCCGAAGACGTAGTAGAGCGCGGCACCGGCGAAGGGCGACAGCCAGGCGAGGCCGATCCAAGCGATCGCCGAGCGAACGTTCCGCTTCTTCAGAAGCGCGTGGACGGTGACGGCAAGGGACACGACGACGTGCAGAACGGCGAGGACGGGAGGGAGCGACTGGTATGTCGGAATGAAATCGAACACGGAGCAGGCGCTTTCACGATGCGACGACGATGGAGCGGGCCTTTGCGCCTCGTTCGGACTCTATACCGGCGGCCTCGCAGGGCAAACCGATCCCGGCCAGCCGTCGCCGCGCACAGGCGCCCCGGGAGGCGATGCCGCAGGGTCCGGCTCAGCTTCGCCCGAGGTGGGCGTCCGCCGGGTCGATGGCACGGTTCTCTTCGGCGATCTCGAACTGCGCGAGCTGCCGCAAGCCCTCGAGCGCGGTCTCGATGGGGTCGTCGTCCGAGCCGGCCGGATAGACCGCGTAGATCGGCAAGTGGAAGGGCGGGGCGCCCGGGACGACGTGCATGCGCCCCTCGCGCAGGTAGGGCGCGGCGAAGCGCTTCGGGAAATAGCCCGAGCCGCCATGCTCCACGATGTGCGCGAAGCCGAGCGTGCCGAGACCGACATGAAGCGCCGGCGTGGTGAAGTCCGGGAAGGCTCGCTGGTGCTGCAGCTGGAAGGCCTCGCCCCAATCGACGTACACGTAATCGCTGTCGGACGGCGTGGCCGACACCGGACCGCGCGACACCAGGACCAGCTCCTGTTCGAGCAGCTTTTCGGCGACGATGCCGGCGCGGTGCTCCGACATCAGGGTGACGGCGATGTCGAGCGCGCCTTCCGCGAGGTACCGCATCAACACGCTGGGCTGGCCGAGCTCGGCGTGGATCGCGATTCGCGGCGCCGCATCGCGCATCCAGGGCAACCAGCGGTAGAGCATCCGGTTCCACAGTCCCGCTTGGGCCCCGACGCGCAGCACGCCGTCGTACTCGAGGGGCAGGGTGACCTCATGGCGGGCTTGCTCCCAAACGCGCACGAGCGTCGAGGCATAGCGCTCGAAGCGCCGGCCCTCCGGCGTCAGGGCGACCCCCGACTTGTTGCGCACCAGGACTTGCTTGCCGAGCTGCTCCTCGAGATTGCGGATGCGCATGCTGACCGCGGCCTGCGTGAGATGGAGCCGCTCGGCGCCCCGCACGAGGCTGCCGGCGGAAACCACTTCCAGAAAGGTGCGCGCCAGTTCGATGTCCATCGGATCCGATCCTGGCCGATCGACAGGAACCCGCAGTGTATCATAAGATATTTTTATAGATATCGAAAAATATATTGAATTGCCTTAATTTTGTCGGTGCCGCCAAATAACCTCATTCGCGAATATGAGGAGTCTGAACCGTGGAATTGATCAAGAAGAACCCTTGGATCGTTTTGGTCGCGGCCTTCGCCGTCATGATCATCGTCGGAATCGCGGCGAGCTGACCGTCACCCCCGACCGCATCCGAGCGCCTCGGCTTTCGGCCCCTTGATCGAGGATCGGGGAAAGGCGTGCCGGGCAGGGGGCGCGGCACGCGAAGCGCGCGGTGCAGGCCAAGGGCGTCGCCGCCCGGCCCGATGGCGGGCGTCCAGCCTATGGCCAAGGACAACGCGTCATCACGATCACGCGGGCCGGGCCTGCGCGGCGTTGCCGCCGGGCATCCGACACCGTCCCCGACGCGCGACCCGCACCAAACGCGACCGGCGGGCACTCCACCAAATTTCGGGATGACGTCGCAGCCGTCAGGTGCGGACACTCTCCAACGCGCGTTGCAGATCCTGCGGATTCATCACCGGCAGGAATTCGACCGCGGCGTCGAGCTTGAGGAACAGTGGCTCGGCGATTTGCGGGATCTGCGCCGGATCGGTCATGTCGAAGACGACCATCCCGGCGCGTTCCCCGTTCTCCGGCCAGAAATAGGCCGCCTCCGGCTTGAGCTCCTCGAGCAGCGTCTCCATCGCACTCTTCAGCGAGCCGTCCTTTATCGCGGCGTTTCCCCGCTCCACGGGAACGGTCCACCTAAGCATCATGCGCATTGCAACCTCCTGGGGGGATTGGGATCTCGATCGGATGAGTTGCGGTTGGTCGGTGCCGCTTCTGTATCGCCGGCGTGGACCTGGAACCCACTCGGCCAAGCCGCACGAGAATGGGTCCATCGCCGAATCTTCTCAATTAAATTGTCCTCCATGGTGCCCGGCTGCACGAGACCCCTCTTGGGCGAACTCCGCTGCCGGACCGCCGCTCTCGCACCGCGTGCGCACCGCGGCCTCGCCGCGGGAAACGATGGCCGAGCGCCGCTTTGCGGGCGGACTCCCCGCTTGGTAAGATGCGGCGCGTTCCGTTGCAGGCACGCCGACCTTGTGCCGGACGGCCAGACTTTGCGGCGGTTCGAGACAAACGACATGAGCGCTGTGCCATCAGCGATGCGCCATGCTGAAAACGCAAATACCGAGACCGCCGCCGGAGCCGCCGCGGGAGCCCATTCCGGGCGTTCCGCCGCGCTTTCCTCCCGAGAAGCCGCCGAAGCCGCCGCCGGGCGAGCCGCCCGGGGAGCCACCCGGGGAGCCGCCGCCGATGGCGCGCGACGCTGCCCGAGGAACGGCGTAAGGCGCGGTCCTGCGCAGTCCGAAAACGCCGCCGCCCCGGCGAGAGCGCATCTCGCCGGGGCGTGCCGGGCGCGTCGGGCAGGGGCGCGGTGCCTCAGCCCTGCAGCTTGAAGATGGCGATCACGTCACCGCGCGGATAGCCGAGCTGGAAGTTGCCGCCCGCGGCCACGGCGACGTACTGCTCGCCGTTCACCTCGTAGGTGATGGGCGGCGCATTGACGCCGGCGCCCAGGTTGAACTGCCACAGCTTCTTGCCGGACAGGGCATCGAAGGCGTCGAAGGCGCCGTTGCCCTCGCCGGTGAACACCAGGTTGCTGGCGGTCACCAGCGCACCGCCGATCATCGGCTGCGGCAGCGTCTTCTGCCACACGACCTCGCCGGTATCGACGTCGATCGCGCTGAAGGTGCCGTTCTGGATGCCGTCCTTCTTGACGTTGGTGAAGGCGCTGCCCAGGCGGATCACACCCTTGGCGTCCGCCGGTTTCTCGGTGGTGAACTTCATCAGCTGGTTCATGCCCAAGACGTAGGCCATGTGGGTTTCCGGCGAATAGGCGGGCGGCGACCATTCCGATCCGCCGTTCGCGCCGGGCAGCATGTCGACGCCCTTCTTCGTCGGCTGACTGAACATGTTGTCGGACATTTGCACGAAGGGCTGCGACTTGCGGATCAGCTTGCCGTTCCGCCGATCGACGATGAAGAACCAGCCGACCTTGCCGGCCTCGCCGGCCGCGGGGATGGTCTCGCCGTTCTTGTGCGCGTCGAACAGCACGACGTTGCTGACCGCGTCGTAGTCCCAGACGTCGTGCTTGACCTCCTGGTAGGCCCAGGCGAGCTTGCCGGTATCGGCCTTCAGGGCGACGATCGAATCGGTATAGAGGTTGTCACCCTTGCGGCTGTCGCCGTAGAGATCCGGGTTGGGATTGCCTGTCGAGAAGATCACCAGGCCGCGCTCGGTATCGATCGCGGGCGTGGTCCACACCATGCCGCCGCCGGTCTTCCAGGAATCGCCGGCAAAGCTCTTTTGATCGGTGCTGTCCCAGCGCCAGATCTCCTTGCCGGTCTTGGCGTCGTAGGCGGCAACGAAGCCGGCGATCGGCCACTCGCCGCCGGCGCTGCCGACGATCACCTTTCCGTCGTAGACCTGGGGCGCCATGGTCTCGGAATAGCCCGCCTGGGGATCGGCCAGCGTCTTCTGCCAAAGCATTTCGCCGCTCTGGGCATCGAGCGCCAGCAGCTGAGCGTCGAGCGTGACTGCGTAGACCTTTCCGTAGGCGACGGCGACGCCCCGGTTGACCGGGCCGCAGCAGATCTTGTAAGCGCCCAGGTTATAGGTCGTTTCCCAGATCTTGTCGCCGGTCGCCGCGTTGATCGCCATGATCTTCATCTTGTTGTCGGTGACCGGGGTCGTCGCGTACATGATCCCGTTCACCACGATCGGCGTGGTCTCGAAGCTCGCCGTCTTGCCGGTCTGCACCAGGGCGACCGGCGTCAGCTTCTTGATGTTGTCCGCCGTGATCTGGTCCAGCGGGGAATAGCGCTGGTTGCTGTAGTTGCGGCCGTGCAGAAGCCAGTCCTTCTGATTGGTGTCGGCCTGTCGCATCATGTCGTCGGTGGTGGTGACGCGTTCCGGAGCGGGCAGGGTGCTGCTCGCCATGCGGCTCGTGTTTTCGCCGCTGTTCTGGACTTCCAGACTGGTCGCGGCGTTCGCCGGACCGGCGAATATGAGTGCTGCCAGCGCGAGCGATGCCGTCAGGCTGGCGTAGCCCAATGCTCGCTCGAACGGCAGACGTTCGCTGAATGTGGTCATTGCACGTCTCTCCTCTTCATCTTTTCGTCCCGGTCCGTGCCGACCGCGGCTCACTGGCTGCTGGCCTTCTTCTTCGGGAAGGGGACGAGTTTCACATTCCCCAATGTGTCTTTACGCAACGGTTGATCGCCCGCGGGAAAACCGTTCTCGGAAAGCAGATAGGCAAGAACCTCACGGTACTGCTTCTCGCTCAGCGAGCCCGGGTTGCTCTTCGGCATCCGCTTCGAAATGAAATTGAAAAGCTGTTTGGCCGACATGTTGCTGTACTTGAGTGAACTCTCGAAGGGTCGGCCCTTGAGCGCCGGTCCCGCGCCGCCTTGCAGATTTGCGCCGTGACAGGCGACGCAATTGTTTTGAAACACCTTCTGTCCGGCTTGTGCCTGCTGTGCCGTGTAGTCGCCGGACGTCGCGGCGGCGGCATATTCCAGGGCGGCGAACGTCACGAGGCCGAAAATCAGAATTCCGGCGAAGCGGAAACCTTGGCGGCGCATTGCTGCGCCGCGGGGATTTATGGGGTCGTCTGACGCTGTTTCCATCGTGGTCTCGATATCTCCGTTCTTTTCCAGGTCACGGAGGATGAGCCCGTCGCCTGGGCCAACGCACGCGAGCACTGCGAGTTCCGCAAGAGGGCGCGTGAAACGTTCACCCCGCCGGCCCGAGCCGTCTCGCGACGGAAACCGGGATGCACTGGCAACGGACGCCGAAACCTGGCCGCTCTGCCGGATCGACCTTTGCCGCAATCAACGCGGCCGCCGTCGGATCGTTCCATAGGTCGCGCGAATCGAGCGCGCGTCCGGTCGCGGCGCGTCCGGGAGGACGGGGAGGCGGAGAACTTGCGACTGCCCACAGGCGCGAGACGGTCGGCGCGCCGGTCGCCGAGTTAAGACGGAAAGGGCCCCGCGCGTGACGGGGCCCCGAGGAAAAGCATCTGACTGTGTCCCGGGTTCATAACATAGTGGGTTGGCCGCCGCAGCACCGGGTTTGCCTAGCGTGTGCCCACGCCCCTCTCGGGCGCCCGTTCGTCCGTCGCGGAGTGCCGCTTGTCTGCCGGGTGCGGCGCTAGGAACGCGCGATCCGCTGCCGCAAGGCGTGACCACCGGTCGCAGCTTTCCGGGCCGGCGGCTCGGCGGGCCGCGCGCCTGCCGCCGGCGGCGGCACGTCCAGCCGCGGCTCGATCTTGACGGCGCCCGATGGCGGTTGGGCCGCCTTCGTCACACCGGCGGCGGCCTGGCCGGGTCGTGCCGCCCGGCCGCGAAGCCCCGGCAGCAGCGCGATCGTCAGCAGGATCTGCGCCGCCGCGGCCAGCGGGACCGTCAGCGTGTGCCATTCCTCCAGATCGTAGTGGGAATAGGTCGGCCAGGCCGCGACGGCCATGGCCGCCCAGGCGGCGCAGGCCAGCAGGATCGTCACGAAGGTGAGGAGATACTGGTCGATGTCGAGGAACAAGCCGGCGACCAGGGCGCAGAGAAAGACCAGCGGCGGCGCCAGGCAGGCCAGCGCCATGGCCAAGGTGTCCGCGGCGAGGTGCAGCGGCGCGCCGCGCAGCCGGACCGCGACGCTCGCGCGCGTCGCGTCGGCCAGTGCGCGCCAGCCGTCATCGGCGCGGATCGCGACCGATTCGTCGCCGAGGCCGAGCCAGATCCCGCGACCGGCCTGGCGCGAAACCGCCTTGATCGCCGAGCCAAGCGCCGCCTCGGGAGCCGGGACAGTCTTGACGGCGGCGAAGCCGCCGGCGGTCCGCAGGGGGTCAAGCGCCACCAGGGTGCAGCCGGGCGCCGCCACGGCCGCCGGATGCTGCGGGTCGTTGACCCGCGAAAACGGATGGAAGGCCTGGAAGAAGAACGCGAAGGCGGGCGCCAAGAGGCGGTCCCAGGCGGTCTCGCAGGGAGAGAACGGCAGCAGCGAGACGAGGTCGCAGCGATCCGCTTCGGCCTTCACGACCAGGCCGCGCAGGCTGCGGCTGCCGTGCGTG
>Ga0102953_1000566_pt1 | contig 25350 bp, 23 predicted proteins | sample SalPon2A_C_D2_MG_FD_78509 | JGI IMG/M metagenome (GOLD analysis project Ga0102953, IMG submission 78509) | Soil microbial communities from South San Francisco under conditions of wetland restoration - Salt Pond MetaG R2A_C_D2_MG | ecosystem: Environmental > Terrestrial > Soil > Wetlands | place... | reverse complement strand
TCCCAATCGGCCATATAGAGGGCAACGGCTATACTCACCGTGTTAAGGAAAACAATAAGGGCGGTGGCCCTGCCGTGCGAAAGGCCCAGGTTCAGGAGCCGGTGGTGGATGTGGTTCCTGTCGGCACTAAAGGGGCTCCTCCCCTCCAGGAGCCGCAGCAGGAAGACCCTGAGGGTATCCAGCAACGGAAAGGACAGGGCCGCCAGCACCATGATGGGTCCATTGGGCAGGCGGTAGGCATTGCCTGCGCCCTGGTTGAGGCCCAGGAAGGCAATGGCCTCAAAAGCCAGGACGAAGCCGATGAAGAGGGTGCCGGAATCGCCCATAAATACTTTTTGGGTGTGGGAAAAATTGAACTTCAGGAAGCCCAGGACAGCCCCCGTCAGGATAAAGGCAACCAGGATGGCCAGGGCATCCCCGTTGAGCAGGAAGAAGGTCCCGAAACAGAGGCTGGTACTGATTGCAAATACCCCGGCCAGGCCATCAATCCCGTCGATCAGGTTGTAGGCGTTCACCACCAGCAGGAAGACAAAGAGGGTAAAGCCCACGGAAACCCAGTATGGCAGGATGTCCATTCCCAACAGGCCTTCCAGGGAGGTTATGCGCAGGTCTGTCAGCAGGATGATGACCAGGGCCGCGGCCACCTGCCCGACAAATTTCTTTTTGGGGGAAAGCCCGATAAGGTCGTCTTTGATCCCCAGGAAAAACAGGATGGTCACCCCACAGGTCAGTGCGAGAAGGCGGGACATCCCCGCCCCGGGCAAGCCGGCCATACACCCCAAGGCGGTAAGGGAAATGACGAAGGCGACGAAGAGGCCCACACCCCCCAGGTTGGGGACTTGCTCCCGGTGCACTTTTCGGGTGCCGGGTTCGTCCATCAGGTTTTTATGCTGGCAGAGGTAGATGATTACCGGGAACATCCTCAGGGAAAGGAAGACCGCCAGGATCAGCGCCGTACCGGCCAGGACAAGCGGGGTACGGAACCAGTTTAATATTTCGGTATCAAAGGTTGCTGGTAAAGCTGGAATCATAGGTGTCGACGTTTTTCATGAACGTCCCGCCAGTGCAAAATCCGATTCACTCAACCATAGTGGGAAGGTCCGAAAACGGATTGGGGTGGGGTTTTTCATTTGGTGTTCTCTTAAATAAAGGGTTGGGGGAATCCTGTAAAGGAGGCCGGCGGCCTAACCTGGCGGCCCGGCCCATCCGATCCCGGAGGTCCGGATACAAAGGCCTGAGTATTGGTTCATTTTCATAGGCTGTTCTTTGTCGGTTCTCTTATGATTCCTCAGGTATCGCCATGGCAATTTGTAAGTAGAATCGTTCTAAAAGTAGCCAAAACCACTTTAACATAAAATTAAGGTTATCCAAACTTATTAACTGCCCGGGGCTTTTATGCCGATCGCAAAATTGGCCCCGGCAAGGCGAGAAATTCCTAATGGACGGGGGTGTTTGCTGGTAATATTTCAATCGGCAAAAAGGATCCTTTTCATTCAATATCCAAAACCGGGCTGGCTCCGGCTCAGGGCCTCAATGTAGCAAGTTTTGCCATGTTTCGCTTACGGAAAACCGTATCCTGAGGGCGGGCCGGGCGCAAATATCCTGCTCCCGCCAGGGCCGATCCGGGAACCCTTGAAGCCTGAATGCCCCAAAAACTGGGGGATGGTGAGCACCAGGTATCGGTCCTGTTTTTTCCGGATATAGCCCCCGGCCGCTTTCATAAATTTCATATCTTTCCAAGAAGCAGCCAAAGACCGGCGGCTCCCAAATCCGTTAGTTTTAGAACTTCGACAATACGCGGGGATGCCCTCTTTGTGCCGAGCCCGTTAGTCGACAACAATGCCTGGCATTCCCCGGCAGTTGTTCTCCCAGTATTAAATTACCATCCCCGGTGGCCCAGGCCCCTTTCCATTTGGCTGACGCTAACGGTAAATACGCCCGGTTCCATTTTTGAAGACGGGCTAAGCGAGATTCGGTTTGGTGGCTGAGAGGTTCAGGAATATTGCCACCGAGGCCCGGTTCGGAATGACAAAAAGAAACACGGGTATTATGAGCCTTTTTTCTCTAAGATCGGTCTTGCTGGTGGATGACGATGATGCCTCTGTCTTCCTGAGCACCCTTTTTATCGAGAACCTGCATCTCGAAATTGAACTCTTTATTGCCCATGACGGGAAGGAAGCACTCGAAATCCTGGAGGAAAAAAACGTGCGGACCAATGGGAAATACAGCTTCACCCCCTGCCTGCTCCTGCTCGATATCAACATGCCGGAAATGAATGGCTGGCAGTTTCTGGATGCCTATCAAAAACGGTTCCCCAAAGCCCTGCAGGCTCAGATAACGATTGTACTGATGACGGTGAGTGAGGATGAGCGCGATTTTATCAGGGCCATGAAGAATCCGCTGGTAAAGGCCTATATTTCAAAGCCGCTTACCGATGAGGATATACAGGAAATTATGGAAAAGTTTTTTTAGCCTCCCACCCCCCGTGAAGGGAAGATAACCCGCGTCCAGCACCACTCCTTTCCTACAGTGCTACAACTTTTTTTTCAGGCTATTTTACATTAATAGGAAGGTTTTTTTCTGTTTTGTGTACGTTTTTACTTACTTTATTCGTTTAAAGGTTGCATTTCCCCGCCGAACGACCAATCCGGCCATGGATCCTGCAGGCGGGTGAAATAGAAGAAAATACGTGTACAGCATGACTCAAAAAACTACCCAAATCTTACCATTTTTTCCTAACTGCCTGTGGTTCTGCCTTTTATTGTTACCATGGGGATATTCCTGCCAGGTGGATTACATCACAGACGAAGGGGTTTATCAGGAAGTCCCGGAAGTGGCTGGCACCTACCACCTGACTGTCATGCAGTCTAACGACCCCTCCAATCTTAATGACCGGAGCTATACGCCCGTCAACCTCATCGATAAAATGGGCTGCCTCTATGTGACCCTGGTCCTGAAAGCCGACGGCACTTTTGAAAGCCGGTACACCGATTTGCAGATGGAGAAGGATGCCAGTGGTAACTACAAATATACCTGCGGCCCGGAAATGCGGGGCACTTCAAACTGGAGCCGGGAGGGCAACGCGCTGACCATGGACCAAAATACTTTTCTGATTGACGGCAACCGGCTGATCGACGCCAGGAACAGGGAATCCGAAGGGATAGACCTGGTGGTGTTTACAAAGGAAGACTGAATGCCCCTTCAGGCTGCACAGCCGTCAAACCGTGCTGATATGTTCCATCAATCGCTGGTCCTTGAGCAAGGTCCTGATCTTCGTCCCGTCCAGGGGTTTGGAAATAAAGGCGTGCACCAGGGGATACTTCCCGGCCTGTTCCTCGTCTGACGTCTCTACCGAGGAGGTGAGCAGGATGATGTAGAGGTTCATGAAAATTTCTTCCTGCTGGAGGGTGTCCAGGAATTGCCATCCGTTCATTTCGGGCATATTGATGTCTAGCAACAGCGTAAAACTATTGCTCGAATGGTTGTTCCGGAGAATGTAGGTCAGGGCTTCATCAGCCCGCATAAAGGTTTTGGGCTGTGGCAAATAGTGCAGCTGGCATAATTTCTCATGCAACAGGCACATGATTTTGTCATCGTCAATGATCAGTGTCTCTTGTTTCATTCAGACTTTTTTATTGTATAATCCCTGCAAACAGCAGACTTTCGAATATACCACCCCGATCTGCCCCACGCTTCGGAAGCAATAGCCTGAACCTCACTTTGGTAGTGTTCTCGGACAGGCGGACAGCCCGGGATCCAAATCGATGATGAAAATAGTCTTTTATGAGGGTTTTTCCTACTTTTTAAGAATAAGTCTGCAAAAATAGGCGAATTGTCCCCGACAACGAATTCCATCGGAAAATTTGTGCTTAATTTAACAATCCATGATCCCTCCAAAGCATGCCTCGTATCCTATGCAGCCGCCATGTTCTTACTGCGTGAAAGGCTGAGAACAGGACGCCCAACCACCTGCACCCTGGCCCAGGGCGTGTTATCATAATGGGAGGCTATATGCATATAGTCACAGTCAATAAGCAATGCTTTTTCGGAATAAGGGCAATGCCTTATTTTAAAACAAAAATGGAAGTATTTGAACGGGCGGAGGAATTTGAGAACATGAAAATGAGCCATATGAGCACCAGCGACCGGGTGGCTGCCTCCAGGGAAGCCAAAGAAATTATCCTTTCCATAAACGAGATCTACAAAAAGACCCGCGACGTTAAACTCATGCAATTGATGAAGCGCATTACCAAGAAGAAACGCAAGATCGAAAAACGCCTTAAAGGCAAGCCCCTTATCTAAGAAAAAGCCGTTATCTGGGGCCTATCAGCGGGCAGGCACATCAACCGACCTGCCCCCCGACGGGTTATTTCAGGGAATGCCACCGTTCAAATCAACCCGAAAAAGATGCATCATATCTAATTTATTTTTGCCTGTGGACAGAATCCGGCACCTTTGGTTCTGTAATTCAACGTATTCACGAATGGCGATATTTTACGATACCTAACCCTTTGATGCCGGACATGAAACGAAAATTCGATTTCCTCGATATGATCGTCGCCCTGGGTTTTGTATTTGTGGTCTTTATCGTCTTCCTGATCTTTACGACAATTACCTATTCTTAAAGCAAACAACGATGAAAAAAAATTACTTTTCTTTTATTACTGCTTTACAAAAAAACCTTAGCCTGGAAACAGCTACTTTCCTGTCAGCTCTGGGCTACGGCCTCACCCTGTTACTGGTCTGCGTACTTCGCTAGTATAGGTAAAGCCAGGACCGGAAGATTTTAAGATTTCCCAACGGGATTCCATGGTTACCCGGGCCATTGGCTGCGGCAAAAGCCAGGATACCACCACCAAATTATAACACATTAAAGACCCGGAACCTCCGGGTTATTTTTTTTTAATAACCCGTCTGCACGGACTGAGACCTTTCAGCATCACACCCCCTCCGCTCACCCATATATACAGACCGCAGGGCGAAATTTTTCCGTTTCCTCCACCCCGCAGGTTTATCCCAATTTACGTAAATTGGCCCGGCCGTCTTCTCCAAAAAAATCCGGACCCATATGAAAAAGAGCGCTATTTTCCTCTTGCTCCTCCTGCTTCCACTCTCCGCCGGCTTGCTGGCCCAGCCCGCCCGCGTAAGCCAAAACCAGCGGTTCCTCGTTACCGAATCGGGCGAACCATTTTTCTGGATGGCCGATACGGCCTGGGAACTTTTCCACCGACTTACACGCGAGGATGCAGCCTTTTACCTCCAAACCCGTGCCGCCCAGGGGTTCAATGTGGTGCAGGCCGTGGCCCTCGCCGAATTGGACGGGCTGCACACCCCCAATGCTTACGGGGACACCCCGCTTGTTGACGACGACCCCCGGAAGCCCAATGAAGCCTATTTCAGGCATGTGGACTGGATCATCCAAAAAGCCGATTCCCTGGGCATGTATATTGCCCTGCTCCCTACCTGGGGCGACAAGGTCTACAAAAACAGCTGGGGGACAGGGCCGGAGATCTTCAATCCGGACAACGCCTATGATTATGGCAAATGGTTGGGCAACCGGTATAAAGATGCGCCCAACATCATCTGGATCCTGGGAGGCGACCGAAACCCCAGGGAAGGCAGCCGGGATGTTGAGACCTGGCGGCAGCTTGCCGCCGGCATCGCTGCCGGGGCCGGGGGCTACGATCATGCCCTGATGAGTTTCCACCCACAGCCCCACCCGGGGGGCGGATCCTCCACCTGGTTCCATACGGATCCCTGGCTCGACTTCAACATGCACCAAACCGGGCATTGCCCGGACAAGGCCACCTACCTGAATATCCGGCACGATTATGAGCTGACGCCGGTTAAACCGGTACTCGACGCCGAACCCCTGTATGAAGACCACCCCAATTGCTTCAACGCCAAAGAACTGGGGTATAGCCTGCCCAGGGATATCAGGAGGATGATGTACTGGAACGTCTTTGCAGGGGCCTGCGGGCAAACCTACGGCTGCCACGATATCTGGCAATTGTATACCCCGCAGCGGGAACCGGTGAACCATCCGTTAAGACCCTGGAAGCAGGCACTTCACCTGCCTATGGCCGAAGAGATGAGGCTGCTGAAACAGCTGATGCTTTCCAGGCCCTACCTCAGCCGTATCCCGGATCCCAAAATCGTGGTGCAGGAACAGGAAGACGACCAGGACCATGTCCTGGCCACCCGCGACCGGGACGGGCGCTATGCCATGGTGTATTTCCCCACCGGGCGCCCTACCCTCCTCAACCTTAATATCTCCGAAAAAAATATGGCACAGGCCTGGTGGTATGATCCCAGGACCGGGAACGCCTCCCCGGCTGAAGGGATTGGCACGGCTGGCCCGCAGTTGGTACAACCGCCCACTTCCGGACTCGGGAACGACTGGGTCCTGGTGGTGGATACCGAACCTTTCCCCCCGCCCGGGACCCCCATGGCGCAAAAGACAGAATAAGATCCTCTCTCCGGGCCCTCTGGGGCACCTTAATCCTTTAACAAATGATCGGGGAAATCCGCGGGTGTCTCACATCCCAGTTGTTCCATGACCTGCTCCAGCTGGGTTTTCAAGAGGGATATGGTATGGCCTCCCCCTGCTTTGCCCAGCGCTGCCACCCCATACATAAAGGCCCGGCCCAGGAAGGCAAATTCCGCCCCGCTGGCCAGGGTCCTGGCAATGTCAGGCCCGGAACGGAGTCCGCTGTCCATCATTACCTTGATCTTATCGCCATAAGCTGCCGCGATACGCGTCATTGGCCTGATGGTGGATTCTCCTGCATCGAGCTGCCTCCCGCCGTGATTGGAAACAATGATCCCGTCCAGGCCAAGTGCAACAGCCTCTTCGGCGTCCGCTTCCGTGGCAACCCCTTTGAGGACCAGCCTGCCCTTCCAGAGGTCCCGGATGGGCCCTACCTTTTCCCGGTTCATCCTTTTGGTAAAGGTTTGATCCATAAACTTCCCCAGTTGTTTGAGGCTCATGTTTTTGGGCATATACGGTTTCAGGTTGGCGAACTGGGGCGACCCGCATCTCAGGGTTTCAAGGGCCCAGTGCGGTTTTCCGAGGATCTGGACTATATTCCCAAAAGTCATCCTGGGGGGCATGGACAGGCCATTCCGGATCTCCTTGGGCCGGAAACCAAAAGCAGGGGTATCGCACAGGAGCACCAATACCGGACAGCCTGCCTCGCCGGCCCTCCGGATAATATCGCGGCGTATTTCGGCATCCGCCGGGTTGTACAGCTGGAACCACGCCCGGCCTTCGGTAAGTTCCCCTACCCGTTCTATATGCGAAGTAGCCACCGTACTCAGCACAAAAGGGATGTTGTGCTCAAAGGCTGCCCTGGCCAGGATCTCCGTTGCATTGGGCCACATGAGGCCCTGCAGGCCAACGGGGGCCACCCCAAAAGGGGCGTCATAGGTATGGCCGAAGAGTTCCGTCCGCATATCGGCACCCCGGTACGTCCTGAGGTAGCGGGGTTTTAACTGAACTTCCCGGATCTCCCGGGTATTGCGTTGCAGGTTTACCTCCTCGTTGCACCCCCCGTCCAGGTAATCGAAGGCAAAGCCGGGAATCCTCCTCCGGGCCCGGGCCCTGAGATCATCCACGGTGGGGTATCCGGACTTGAACACTATTTTCTCACTGTTTCTCATGGGAATACCCTTTTCTATTGTTCGTCACTGATCTCGCAGATCTTGTCCATCAATTGCCACTTCTCTCCCTCCGCGGCCCAGGGCAGGGGTTTCTGGAAAGTCCACATCAGGGTCTCCCACTCCACGACCCTGGGGTTCTCAAGGTCTTTTCGCGCCTTTTCCTCCGGGGAAAAGGAATCGGAGGTTTCAAGGATCATAAATAGCCGGTTCCGAACCCGGTAGATTTCCAGTTCCGAAATCCCGGCATCCAGGATACTTTGCCGCACTTCCGGCCATACCTGCCGGTGGTGTGCTTCGTATTGTTCGATCAGGGCCGGATCATCTTTCAGGTCCAGTGCCAGGCAATATCGTTTCATGCTGTCAAATTTAATTTACTTCCTTTACGGTACCCTGCCTCAGCTGACCGAATAGGCCCGGTCTGCCCGGAAGCCATACAGGGCCACCACCAGGAAACAGAAGAGCGGGAGGGCGAACGAAAAATTCACCTCAGGCACCCCCAGGATCAGGGTGTCGGCATAAGCCGTACCGCCTATATCGAGGATAAGCCCCTGTAATATGGGCATAAAGGCCCCGCCCACAATGGCCATCACCAAAAAGGCAGAGGCCGGTTTGGCATCATCCCCCAGCCCTGTAAGGGCTATCCCGTATATGGTTGGGAACATGAGGGACATGCAGAAGGAGATCATCACCAGGCTATATAATCCGCCCATGCCCACGATAAAAATAGCCCCCAGGCAACACGCCATGGCGGCTAATGCCAACAGCATCAGCAACCTCCCGGACCGGATGTATTTCAAAAGGAAGGTACAGATAAATCGGCCAAGTAGGAAGATCCCCAGGGCCACATAGGCATAATTTACGGCATGCTGGTTGTCTATCCCCAGGTTTTCGGCATATTGGTAGATATAGGTCCAGCACATGATCTGGGCCCCTACATAGAACAGTTGGGCGATCACCCCACCCACAAAGCGCTCCTTCTTAAAGATCCGCCCAATCGCCTTCAGCATGTTCCCGGAACGATCACCCGTCAGTTTTTCGGGCATTTGCACCATGCTGATCAGCAACAGCATAAAGATGACAAAAAGCCCCAGCCCCACATAAGGATTTCGGATCACCATCAGGTCTGAACTTTTTACGGCCGCCTTGGCTGCCCCGCTAAGGGTTTCATACACGCTGTTCCCCTGGGCATCGAGATCGTCAGACTGTAAGGCACCCAGGATAAAGGTCTGGGCCACGAACAGGCCGCAGAGCGCGCCCATGGGGTTAAAAGATTGCGCCAGGTTCAACCGCCTGGTAGCGGTTTCTTCCGCGCCCATGGCCATGACGTATGGATTGGCCGTGGTTTCCAGGAAGGCCAGGCCAAAGGTGAGGATGTACAGGGCTGTGAGGAAGAAAAAATAATTCTCCATGGCGGCGGCCGGGTAGAAGAGCAGGGCCCCCAGGGCATACAATACCAGCCCAACCTTGATCCCGAGCTTGTAGGTATACCGCTTCACCAAGTAGGCGGCCGGGAGGGCCATGGTAAAATACCCGCCGTAAAAGGCCGCCTGCACCCAGGAAGCCTGGGTATTGTTGAGCTCCAGAATCTTTTTAAAGGCCGAAACCATCGGGTTCGTAATGTCGTTCGCAAAACCCCAGAGGGCAAAAAGGGAGGTGATCAGGATAAACGGCAGCAGTATGTTTTTTGCTACTACCGGGGCGTGGTCGTTTTGGTTCATAGATTGGTCTGCAGTCAGGTTATGGCCCGGTCCAGGTGGGTATATCCCCCGTCCACATAAACCAACTGGCCTGTGGTATGGCCGGACCTGGCCGATAGTAAAAAGGCAACCGTGTCGGCAATTTCGGTTGCCGTCGTCATACGTTTTTCAAGCGGTATTTTGTTCGTAATCTTTTCCAGTTTGGCCTCCGGGTCGCTGAAGCCGGAGATCCATCTTTCATATAAGGGGGTAAAGCACTCCGCCACGATCACGGAATTCACCCGGATCCCGTACGGAAGCAACTCCACCGCCCATTCACGGGTAAGGGCGTTGCGCCCCCCATTGGCGGCCGCATATCCGGAGGTACCTCCCTGCCCGGTAACGGCCACTTTGGAGCCTATGTTCACAATGGCCCCTTTGCTTTTTTTCAGATGTTCCAGCGAAAAATGGGCCATGAGGTAATAATGGGTCAGGTTTTTGCGGAGGGAAGCCTCGAATGCCTCCGGCCCTCCAGTCTCCAGCCCTACCCCGTCGTTCACCCCGGCGTTATTAACCAGTCCGTGTATCCCACCCCATCCTGAGACCACTTCTTCCACTGCCTTCCGGCAGGCCGTCGCATCGGTTAGCTCCGCAAGGACAAACCCGGCCCTGCCGCCCGTTTCCTCTATCATTTGAACCGTTTCTACGGCCCGCTCCCGATCACGGTCGACAAGGACCACCACGGCCCCTTCTGCCCCCAGGACGCGGCAGATCCCCCTGCCGATCCCACTGGCTCCCCCGGTGACTGCCAATACCTTGTTTTGCAATTCAAGATCCATATCTACCTGTCGGATGTAATGATGCCGATTTCACCGAAAGAAGGTCGCTGCTCCTCCCCCCGGATATTCAAAGCCCTCAATTTAATAAATCTTGCCGGGCTGGCATCAAATGTTATGATTTGTTCTACCGGATTATTTACAATATTACTGAATTCGCCTTGGGCAGCTGGTTGCCAGTGCTGGTTGTCGCGGCTAAGCAGGAATTCGTAGTCCGTAAAAATTCCGAAGGACCAGCGTTCCTGCATGGGCCAGAAGGTAAACCCCTGCAGGGTATATTCCCGGCCCAGGTCGATTATCACTTCCCGAGGTACAGGGGCCCCTTTCTCGGGAGCCCAAAATGTCGCAGGGCTATTATCGATCATCCTGTTTGTAGTCCCGGTTGTATCTACGGGATATACCACCCGCCAGTCCCTTTTTGAGATGTCGAAACGCCTGCCGGCCACTTCCGTTTGCTCCCCGCCACCGGGCGGCAGGGCCAGGGCACGGACCGTAGCCGGCTCAGCCAGCAGGAACGGCCCCATGTACCTGGGGGATTGAACGCCCGGCTGGCTCCCGTCTAGGGTGTATCGTATTTCCAGATCGGGATCGGCTGCGGTAAGGGTTACCATTCCCTCCCGGTCCCTGCTGATTTCCGGGGGAACCATCACAGGCGGGGCTTTGAACAGGCCGATACGGGATATAAGCGGAGGGCCCTTGGAATCCGTGATGGTGACCCGAATGGCTCTTGCGTTGATAGTTCCGAACCGAAGGATCCGTTTATGGCCTATGGTGGTCTGCCGGTCCAGGACCACCCAATCTCCGTCCACTAAAGCCTCAACCAGGAATGCCTTTACCCGTTGTCCCAATGGGATATATTCCTGCAGCAGCAGGCGGTTCACCTCCTCAGGCGAATCAAAGGTTAGCGTCAGGGCGGCCGAAGTAGTCCCATCATCCGTGGCCCAGTAGGATTCCGGGTCCTGGTCCGAAACCCGGGCGGCCCCATAGGTATCGCTGTTCCCGCGAACGTCAGTTGCCGTGGCACGGGCCCCGGGGGCCAGGTCATCGGCAAAATCGCGGTCGAGCTGTTTTTTCAACGCCATCAACTGCGCCACGTCGGTTTGGTGTACCTGCCCGGTGGGGTCCACGGGCAGGTTCAGCAGCAGGGAGGCGTTCCGCCCGACCGATTGGTAGTAGATATCCAGCAACCCGGGCAGGGATTTTACCTGGTGGTCTTCAGACGGGTGGTAGTACCAGCCGGGCCGTATGGAAACATCCGCTTCCGCGGGCAACCAGTCCGTACCGTCTTCATGGCCTGAACGTAATTCCAGGTACCTGGGCCATCCCGGATAGATCTCATCCCGCCGCATGATGCTCCAGTTGGTTTCGTTGGCCCACCCCTCTTCGTTCCCAACCCAACGGATATCCGGACCCCCGTCACTGAAAATTACGGCGCGGGGCTGCAACCGGCGTACCATGGCTGTGATCGTATCCCATTGGTAGTAGGTTTTACTATCGATTTTCCGCGTCTCCCGGGCACCCCCGTAATAGCCCGATCCCCCGTTGGCCCCGTCGAACCACACCTCAAAAACGTCTCCGTACCGGGTGAGCAATTCCCTGAGCTGTTTGTGGTAGAGCTTCACATAGGCATCCGTGCCATAGGCGGCGCTGTTCCGGTCCCAGGGGGAGAGGTAAACCCCGAATTTCAAGCCGTTGGCCCGGCAGGCCTCGGACAATTCCCGAAGCACATCGCCCTGCCCGTTTTTCCAGGGGGAATTTTTCACCGAATGCTCAGTGGTAGAAGTGGGCCACAGGCAAAACCCATCGTGGTGCTTGGCCGTCAGGATGATCCCCTTCATCCCGGCTTCCCTGGCCACTCTTGCCCACTGTCCGGCATCCAGGGCGGTGGGGTTGAAAAGGGCCGGGGATTCGTCCCCAAGCCCCCATTCCCTGTTGGTGAAGGTATTCATATTGAAATGCACAAAGGCATAGTACTCCAGTTCCTGCCAGGCCAGCTGCCTGTCGGATGGAAGGGGCCCCACCGGGGCAGGCGGGGGGACTTTGGCACATGAAAGGCAAAGGGCACACAGGAGGAGGATGTTATATTTCATACCAATTAGTTTAAGGACGGATAGGTTGTAGGTCCTTGTTCAGCCAGATCAGATGTCCGGCCGGCAGGAACAGGTTTTGTTGCTTGTTTCGGTAAACCAGCTTGCAGTTTTGCGCAGGTCCGGAAGTGAGCCCCACCTTTTGAAGCACCCCTTTTTCCCAGTAGAGATCAACCCGTATATCCCCGCGCGCCCGCAGGCCCCTAACCGATCCATCCGGCCAGTTGGCTGAAAGGGCCGGCAAGAGGCGCAGAAACCCCTCGTGCGATTGCAACAGGGCTTCCGCGATCCCGGCGGTAAATCCGAAATTCCCATCGATCTGAAAAGGGGGGTGTTCGTCGAACAGGTTGGGTGCCACCGAAATCTCCAGGAATTTATGGATGTTTTGGCGGAGCGCCACCGGGTCGAGCAGCCGGGCATCCATATTGATCATCAGGGCCCTGCTCCAGCCGGTACCGGCGCCCCCGTGAGACAAGCGGTAGTCAATGGTCTTGCGGGCCGCCCGAAAGGCCGCGGTGTCAGCCGGGGTAATGGCCACTCCCGGATAAAGGGCATAGAGGTGGGACATATGGCGATGCCCCGGTTCGGGTTCTCCATACGGCCGGTTCCATTCAAGGATCCGCCCGTCTTTCCCAATCCTGATGCCTGGAGCAAGTTTTGAGCGTTTGGCTCTGACCATATCCATGAGCGAATCTGAAACGCCCAGGACGGCAGCCGCCGCCAGGGTGTTGTCTAAAACTTCTCCAATGATCTGGTGTCCCATGGCGCTGCCGTAAGACAGGGCCGCCGGCTTCCCTTTTTCATTGTAATAGGAATTCTCGGGAGAGGTTTCCGGGGTAGATACCCACATGCCCAGGTCCTTATCCCAAACCAGCCAGTTTACATAGAAGCGGGCCACGGCCCTGAGGGCAGGAAAGGCCCGCTCCTTCAGGAAGGCGGTATCCCGGGTGAACAGGAAGTGCTGCCAGTAATTCTGTACCGCCCAGCCACCCCCGTGTATCCATGAGCCCCAGTAAGCCCTTTCTGCCCTCATCCAGGCCGGCGCCCACAGATCGGTTGCATGGTGCACCACACTCCCGGGAAGCCCGTACTGCTCTTTGGCCGTGATCTTTCCCCGCTCCAGGGCCCGGTCAAGCAGGTCAAAATAAGGGGCCTGCAATTGTCTCAGGCCCGTGATATCCGCCAGCCAATAATTCATTTGCAGGTTGATATTGAGGTGGTAATCCGCATTCCAGGGCGCCTGTATGTGCTCGTTCCAAAGCCCCTGCAGGTTGGCCGGGTTGGTACCGGGGCGGGAGGAGGCAATTAACAGGTAACGGCCATACTGGAATAGCAGTGCTTCCAGCCCGGGGTCTTCCGCCCCGGCGCGTATCCGTTCCAGGCGCTTGTCCGTTGGGAGATCGTCGAATTCATGTTTTCCAAGCTCCAGGCCGACCTGGCTGAATAGCGCCTGGTAGTCTTCAATATGGGATGCCTTCAGCTCCCTGTAGTTACGGGCTTCCAGCCGGTGCATAGCTTCTGCGCTGGCTTTTTCGTAGGCATCACCCGAATAATAGGAGGTATTGCAAACAAGCAGGAGCAGGACTTCCTGTGCCCCGGAAACCAACAGTTTGTCCCCCGCTGCCACAACCCTCCCGGAAGTTGTGCGGACCTTCAGGCGGGTATCGAACTGAACTCCGTAGTCCAGTGGCAGGGGCCTGGAGTCCCGTACCCCGCCATACTGGGTTACCATTCCTTTCATCCGGAGTATGGAATCCGCCGGCACGGTAACCGTTACGGTGGGATGTCCCTGGTCCATGGGCCTGGAAAGGCTGAGTTCCAGCTCCATGCCTTCCGGGCGGGTGGTTTTCAGGCGGATGACCAGCGCGCTATCAGGCCGGGAGGCAAAGAGTTCCCTGCTGTATTCATACCCCCCGGCTTCGTACCGGACCCCGGCAAACGCCTGCTGCAGGTCCAGGCTCCTGCGATAGTTGGTCTCAGGGGGAATCCCCCTGAACACAATATGTAGGTCTCCCATTGTTTGGTGAGACCGGAGTACGGATTTATAGGAGAACCGCTCTACGATCAGGCTGTCGGCCAATTCGGTATTTCCGTCTTTCAGGAGTTGCCGGATTTCCTGCAGGTCTGAAGGGTTGCCGTGTGAATTGCCCCAGTCTGCCGCCCCGGGCCACATGGAATCTTCATTGAGTTGGATACGCTCTTCCCCCACTTCTCCAAACACCATGCCTCCCAGCCGGCCATTGCCTATCGGCAGCGCTTGCATCCAATCTACAGCGGGTGCCTCGTACCAAAGCATTTCGCCCGGGGAGGTTCCGGCCTGCCCATAAACCACGGGGTGTCCGGCGAGCAGGACCACAAGAAGGTGGAAGCTTAAAAGATATTTGTTGAAATCCATTGATCCATTGTTATTGGGAGTCGCGTCCCGGCACCCTCTTTTCATAAGCCGTAAAAACGCCTGGCATTATCACCCATGACCGCCTGTCTTGTCGCTTCCGGATATTCCTGCAGGTAAGACAAGACAATATCCAGGACTGCCCCGTACCGGCCTGCCAACAGGCAAACGGGCCAGTCTGATCCAAACAGCACCCGCTCAGAGCCAAAGGCCTGCATAACGGTATCCATAAACGGGTGGAAATCAGGTTTGGACCATCGGAAGCCATGGGTCTCCGTAACCATACCCGACAATTTACAAAATACGTTCGGATGGGCTGCCAAATCCCGTATTCGTTGTTGCCAGCGGGGATCCATCCCTTCAGAAATCTTCGGCTTGGCGATATGGTCCAGCACAAAGCGTTGTTCCGGAAATTCCCGCACCAGTTCGAGGGCAGCCGGTAATTGCCGGGGATATACCAGGATATCATAGGTAAGGCCGTACCGCGCCAACAGGCCGATCCCGTTGCGAAAATCGGGCCGCATCATGAAGCGGTCATCCGGTTCATCCTGCACAATGTGCCGCATGCCCTTTAACAATGGAAAATGGCTGAAATATTCCAGGCGTTCTTCCACAGCAGGATCCCGCAGGTCTACCCAGCCCACTACCCCTTTTATTATCGGATGGTTCCGGGCGCAATCCAGCAGGAAGCGTGTTTCGCGTTCCGAGGGCTCCGCCTGCACGGCTACGCATCCGTCTATGCCATGGGTTTCCAGCAAGGGTTCCAGGTCTTCGGGCAGATAATCGCGTCTGAGGAGCTGCATTTCTTCGGTGATCCAGGAATGCCGGTCGGGATGGTAGTTCCAAAAATGCTGGTGGCTGTCGATTTGCATCCGCGCCTACCCGTTAAGCCGAATAAACCCGCCATCGATAGGGAAATCCGAACCAGTGACGAATGCCGCCTCGTCCGAGCAAAGGTATAAAACCAGGCCCGCGACTTCGTCGGGTTCGCCCATCCGGCCAATAGGCTGGGTTTTGGAAAGTTTCTCGAACATCTCTTTTTCCCTGCCAGGGTAATTTTTCCGGAGGTAGCCATCTACAAATGGCGTGTGTATCCGCGCCGGGGAAATACAATTGCAGCGGATCCCGAAAGCCAGGTAGTCTTTGGCAAGGGAATAGGTCATGGTGCGTACGGCTCCTTTGGTCAGGGAATAGGCAAATCTGTCGGGGATACCTACAGACGCTGCCACAGAAGCCATATTCAGGATCACCCCGCCCCGCTCCTTCATACCCGGGATACAGGCCAGGGTACAATGGAACACCCCTTTGATGTTCACCTGGTACAAGCGGTCCATATCAGCCGAAGTGGTCGCCTCGATATTGCCGATATGGGCGATCCCCGCATTATTCACGAGAATGTCAATGTAGGAATCTTTCCGGATAGCCGCCACACAGGCTGTGACCTGTTCCTGGTCTGCCACATTGCAGGCATGTGCAAAAACCCTGCTCCCCGGATGGGCTGCCTTAATTTGGGTGGCCGCAGCCGCGGCTTCCTTTTCATCCAGATCCAGGATATGGACCGCGGCCCCGGCCCCTGCGAGTGTACGGGAGATCGCCCTGCCAATACCACTGGCACCCCCTGTTACCAGGGCTGTTTTTCCATTAAGTTCAAATGCCATAATCTTAGTTTAGTCTGTTAACCTGGCTTCCGGGAATTTCCCGGATCCCAATGCCGGGGCAGGTTCCCTTTGATCGCAGGCTATGCCATCACTACTTCCCTTCTCCAGGCGGCCTGTAGGTGCCCCGCAGCATCTGAACCACGTTCATAAGGGCGCGGGTATTGTGGTAACTCGTTTTCCAGATATTGGCCTTGGGATCCATGGCTGCGGCCGGATCACTGTCGATACCTTCATGATACCAGCCCCCGTGTTCGTGATCTATCAGGTAGTGGTCAATGTAATGCCATTGCGACCGGAAGTGCTGGAAATAACGTTCCTCTTCAGGAAACAAACGGGCCATCAGCAAGAGCGCATTCAGGCCTTCTGCCTCAGACCACCACACCTTGGCTCCGTTTTGAATCACGCATTTGTCTGACCCCGCCGGGTAATACCCCCCGTCATAAAAACCCCCAAAACGGTCGTCCCAGCCGTTATCAAGGGCATGGTCCACCATTTTTTTGGCTTTTTTCAGGGTTGTCGTATCGTTTTCCAAGCCAAGCGCATGCGAGGTCTCCAGCATAAGGTAGGCGGTTTCCACATCGTGCCCGAAGGAGACGTGGTCCAGGAAGAAATTCTTTCTCCTGTAGGACTCCGAAGAATCCCGCAGGGATACAGGTGTCCAGTCGCGCTCAAGATGCAGGGTCAGGTAGCCTTTTTCGGTGGTGATGGTATCCCGTATCAGTTTCAGCAACTCTTCCAACCTCTTCCTAAGCAGGCTGTCTGGCCAAACCTCATAGAGGGCGGTAAAGGCTTCCATGAGATGGATGGAGGAATTCTGGTCTTTCCAGTCTTTGCGGACAAAATTCTCATAACCGGCCGTATCCTTTTCCACATCCAGGAGCCAGGAACCGTCCTGTTTCAACACATCAAAATAGCCGCCGTATTCCGGATCGTGCGCGTGTTCTTCAAGCCAGTAAAAGGTTTTTTTGGCAAGATCCAGGGCTGCGGTATCCCCGGAGGCTTTATAGTAGGCGGAGAGGCCGTAAATCCCGAAGGCATTGCCATATGCACTCTTCGTTTTGGAAACCAGCAGGAAGGTATCCCCGTAAATCCTTTTTTGGGTAAAGAAGCCTCCGTGTTCCCCGTCCCACATATGGTCGCGGAGAAAAAGGTAGCCGTGCCTGGCCATTTCGAGAAAAGAGGGATCCGCGTAGTATTGCGCCAGGGTGGCAGTGGCCCAGATATGACGTGCCTGGGACACGATCATTTTGTCCTGTATCCCGTCCAGTTCCCAGGCATAGTCGTAGTCAGACCAGTATCCGCCGTGATCCCTGTCGAGCACCCGGGGATACCATACTTTCACCAGGGAGTCCAGGGAGACGCTGATCTGTTTCTCCAGCAGTTGTTCCGCCATAACTTTTTCAGATACTTCCTCTTTACATGAAATTATACAAAGCCCCAGGATTGCAAGGACCAGTAGCAGGATGGGCAGAGCGTTCGGTTTGTGTTTCATAGCCAAATTGCAATGGAACCCTAAATCTATGTATAATTTCCAAATTACACCCGGCTGTGGAAAAATTATGGCCGGGTATCCGGGTGGAAAATCCATCGGGAGAATGATTATTTCTTAGTATTTTTCAGAAAAAAATAAGCCCATCCGGTGAAACGCGTTTATACGGTTGTCGATATAGAAACAACGGGCTACGGGATCCTGGGGAACCGTATCACCGAAATTGCCATTTTCCGGATCGAAGACGGGGAAATTACCGGTGAATTCTCCTCCCTGGTGAATCCTGGATGTGAAATCCCCGCCTATATAACTGCCCTGACCGGGATCGATGGGGATATGGTCCGGGATGCCCCGGAACTGAAAGAAATAGCCGGGAAAATACAGGAGATCACCAGAGACAGCATATTCGTAGCCCACAGTGTCACTTTCGACTACCATGTGATCAGAAATGCCTTCAGGGAGCTGGGGATCGATTTTAACAGGAAGCGGCTCTGCACGATCCGCCTGTCGAGAAAAGTATTCCCCGGCCTGCCTTCCTACAGCCTTGGAAAATTATGCGCATCCCTGGAAATCCCCCTCCACAACCGCCACAGGGCCCGTGGCGACGCATTGGCCACTACCCTCCTGTTCCAGCGGATCCTTTCGGGCCCCCAGGCCGAATCACTGATCCGCGGATTCCTGAATGCCCGCTCCCAGCAGGCAACCCTGCCGCCGGGACTGCCCAAATCAATATATGACCAACTGCCGTCCCGGGCAGGGGTCTATTTTTTCAAAAATACCCGGGGGGAGGTCATCTATGTGGGAAAAGCGGTAAACATCAAAAACAGGGTGCTGTCGCATTTTTATGACAAGAGCGATAAGGAAGTACGGATGTGCAGGGAAACCACAGATATAGACTACGAACTGTCGGGGAGCGAGTTGGTAGCCCTGCTCATGGAATCGGCTGCCATCAAACAGTTATACCCTCCCTATAACCGCTCCCAGAAACGGCGGATTCCGCGCTACGCTATTTTTACGTACGAAGACCGGAACGGCGTCAGTCACCTGGCATACAACCTCGCCAAAGGCATCCCTTCCCCCTTAACCTGTTTTTATTCCGTAACGGATTGCCGGCTATACCTGGAGCAGCTTTGCCAAACCTACGGGCTTTGCCCCAAGTATTGCCACCTTCAGGAACAGGCCGGGGGCTGCAACCATTTCCGTATTACGTCCTGTGACGGTATTTGCCGGGGCAAGGAACCGGTAGCAGAATACAATGCCAAGGTGACCCGCGCCATCGAAGCCACCCGTTCCGAAAATTCAAACCTCGTTATCAGGGAGAAAGGCCGGGAATCCGGGGAATATGCCATAGTCCTCATACAGGAAGGCCAGTACCGTGGATACGGGTTTATTGGTACGGACCAGCCGGTCCCCACCATGCAGGACGCCCTGGGGTATATTACCCCGCAGAAGAACACCCTCGAAACTGAACGCCTGCTGCAATCCTATTGCGCCAGGCACCCGGAAAACACACGCTTGTTACCAGTGGATGATTGGTAGCCGTAAATAGGGGGAGGGGCTATTTCATTTTTCGGTACATACGAACCAAAAACCAGACCCACAGCATCAACACTGCTATAAAAAAGATCGCGTAGCCCAGGATAATGTCCATGATTTCCCGCTTTATTGTAGAACATGATCAATTGGAGCACCGGTTCCGGTAAATGCCCAAACCAGCACTCCCGGTTTCACCGTGATATTTAATTCTTAACTAATTGGGATCCGTGAAAGCGCGCCCTGGAAAACATTGCTAACAAGCCAGCCCCTGCGCCCGATCTGATCCCTTTTCGTACGTGTCCTGATTACTCTTAAAAATAGTTAAAAACTTGTTAAATTCCCAACATAATTTAAGATTTTTTTAACCGTCTTTTTCTGATATTACAGGGAGCGCTAAATGGAACCGGCCAGGCTGCCGGTAAAGGTAAAGGTAAGGATCCCGGCGGCTATTTACGGCCGGAAGGGCAGGCGAAATCCGATATGTCCATGCCCGCCTGTTTCATGGCATCAAACCCTCCCGAAATATCGAGCAGGTTATGGAATCCCCGGCTTTTAAGAATAGAGGCTGCGATCATGGAACGGTATCCGCCGGCACAATGCACATAGAAAGGTTGGTCTTTCGGGAATTCGGCCAGGTGGTCATTTAAAAAATTCAGGGGGGTGTTATGAGCGCCTTCAAGGTGTTCTGCCTCATATTCACTGCCTTTCCTGACGTCGAAGACCGGTGCCTTCCCGGCCTGTAGTGCTTGATTAACTTCCTCGGCTGCGACCGAGGTAACCGAATCGTATTCCTTGCCGGCCGCTTGCCATGCTTTCATCCCTCCTTTAAGATACCCTATGGTGTGATCAAAACCGACCCTTGAGAGGCGGGTCACTGTTTCTTCCACCTTGTCTTCGGGAGCGACCAGCAATATAGGCTGGTTCACGTCGGCTATGAGGGCGCCGACCCAGGGTGCGAAATCGCCGTTCAACCCAATAAAGATCGATCGCGGGATATGGGCTTCTGCAAAGGCTTCCTGCGGTCGTACATCGAGCACCAGCGCGCCGGTCTCGTTTGCGGCCACTTCGAAGGCATCCGGGGCCAGGGCTGTATTCCCGCGGGCCAGTACGTCGGCAATGTCCTCGTACCCCTCCCTGTTCAATTTTACATTCAGGGGAAAATACTCCGGTGGGGGCAACAGGCCTTCGGTTACTTCCCGGATAAATTCGTCCCGGGTCATGTCTGCCCTGAGGGCATAATTCACTTTTTTCTGGTTGCCGAGGGTATCCACGGTTTGCTTCATCATATTCTTCCCGCAGGCAGAACCGGCACCGTGGGCCGGGTAGACGATTACCTCATCAGGAAGCGGCATGATCTTCTTTCGGAGGCTGTCAAAGAGCAGTCCCGCCAGCTGTTCCTGGGTCATATCGGCTGCTTTCTGCGCCAGGTCGGGCCGGCCGACATCCCCCAGGAACAAGGTATCCCCGGAAAATATGGCGTGTTCCTTTCCCTGGGCGTCCAGGAGAAGGTAGGTAGTGCTTTCCATGGTATGGCCAGGCGTATGCAACACCCGGAAGGTGACTGCCCCAACTTTGAATTCCTGCCCGTCGCGGGCGATGATGGCCTCAAATGAGGGGTTGGCCCCGGGACCATACACAATGGGGGCACCGGTTTTGGAGGATAAGGTTACGTGGCCACTGACAAAATCCGCATGGAAGTGGGTTTCGAATATATACTTGATCTGCGCCTTGTCTGCCTCTGCCCTGCGCAGGTAGGGTTCCACCTCCCTCAGGGGATCGATGATTACTGCTTCTCCTTCACTTTCAATATAATATGCGCCCTGAGCCAGGCAGCCCGTATAAATTTGTTCAATCTTCATTTCAAAATCAATTATTCCCCTTAAAATTACGATTTTTTTGTGGCTTCCCCACCTATTTACGACTTTGTCTGATGGGTGATCCGATCCTGTAATTCCGTGGGGGATTCCTGTTTATCAAAGTAATCCACGGCCTGCTGTATCCCGAGAAAGAAATGCTCCCTGGGGAGCAATTTGACGATCCCACTGTGAAAGATCACATCCCTGGCGGGTCCGATGGCACCGGAGATATACAATTTCAATTTACGCCTCTGCACCTCTTCTATGAGTTTCACCAACATGGCCGTCGCGGTAGAGTCTACATAGTTGATCGCCTCGGCGTTCAGAATGATACAACGCAGGCCGCTCCCCTTTTCATCCATGTATCTGAACAACTGGTTTTTAAAATAGTTCTTGTTCCCGAAATAGAGCTGGGAATCAAAGCGTACAATGAGCAGGTCGTCCCGCAGAACAACATCCTCCCGGAAGCGTTCCACATTCTTATAGTATTCCGTGTCCTTGATCTTCCCCAGCACCGCGAAATGCGGTTTGGATGTGCGGTAAACCATAATAACCAGGGAAAGCAGCACCCCCAGGAGAATCCCATGCTGTATCCCCAGGGCAAGTGTGAACAGGAAGGTGAAGAGCAATACGTAAAACTCATCCCTCTGTCGGTTCCAGAGAAAAGCCGGGTACCTGAAATCCACCAGGCCCGCAACCGATACCATGATAATGGAAGCCAGGATGGCATTGGGCAGATCGCGGAACAGCGGCGTCAGGAAAAGGAGCGTCAGGGCTACCAGCAACATGGCCATCACCCCGGCCAATGGCGTCTTTGCGTTGAGTTTATTGTTGATGGCCGAACGCGAAAAACTACCCGTGGTGGAATAGGACTGAAAGAAGGAACCCACAATGTTGGCGGCCCCCAGGGCGAGCAATTCCTGATTGGCATCCACCCGGTCTTCCCCGTTTTTTTCATCCAAAGCCTGGCCAATGGAGACCGCCTCCGTATAGCTGATGACCGCCAGGGCAGAGGCCATGGGCAGCAGTGCATGCAGGTGTTCCCAGCTAAAGGCGGGAACCCGGAAGGCGGGTAAGCCCTTTGGAATGGCACCCACAACGGCCACCCCATGCTCGTCCAGCCTGAATAGGGCAACCAGCAAGGTCCCGAGCAGGATAGCGATCAGGAAGGCCGGGATCCTCCGGTCCCATTTCCGGAGCAGGATGATGGTGACGATACCCCCCAATCCGAGCAAAAGGGTTAAGGGATGAACATGCTGTATTTCCCGCAGGCACTCTTGCAGCAGTATAAAGAACCTGCTGCTTTCCTGCACCCGGATACCTAAGAGGTTTTTTAACTGGCTGAATATTATGATGATGGCCGCAGCCGAAGTAAACCCACTGATGACCGGTTTCGACAAGAAGTTTACCAGGAAACCCATCCTCAAAAACCCAAGCAACAACTGGATGCTGCCTACCAAAAAAATAAGGAGGATCGCCAGGCCGATATATTCCTGAATATCCGAAACGGCCAGGGTCCCCAGTCCGGCAGCCACCAGGAGGGAGTCCATGGCCACAGGGCCCACGGCCAATTGTCTGGAAGAGCCTAAAATGGCATAGACCAGCAAGGGCAACAATGCCGCGTACAGACCATAAACCGGGGGTAATCCGGCGATCATGGCATATGCCATCCCCTGCGGGATCAAAATAATACCCACGGTGAGCCCGGCTATGGCATCCCGGGTCAGATAGCCCTTTTTGTACCGGGGCAACCAACTCAGGATCGGAAAGAATCTACGCATCACCCAAAGGTACTATATAATCGAGAATTTCGCGGGGCCCAGCAGGGCGTCGCAGCAGGGGTGCACAACCCGCAGCTTTGCGTGAGCAGGGGAATTTAGCACCCCTTCAATTGGCTTGGGGGCTGAGCCGTACGCTGAAAATCACTTCCTTTTCGCCCAAATAGTCAAACCCCTCATGGATTTCCGCCTGCCCGACGGCATAGGGATAAAAGGTTATGGGTTCTATACAGATCATATTGGGAACCTCGGTCCAGAGCATAAAATGCCGGAACCCTGAAGTCTCGATCCGGAGGGGGTTGCTGTCGTAAAGGGTAATGGTATTTTGATCGCTCACCAGCAGTGCCCGGCTCCCCGCAACAAGTACCTGCTCCAGGCTTATCCGCCTGTCGCCCGCCTGCACATAGGGATGGGCGGCCTGCAATCTGAAGGCCGGGTGGTAGCCAAGCATATACGGCATTTCCTTTTCGCCCTGAAGGGTAAAAAGGATCTGAAGCCCTTCTTCGGACAGATGAAATTCTTTCCGCAGCCGGAACGAATAGGGCCAGAGAAGCCATTGTATCCTGGAGCGGTCGGGGAATTTGGCATTTTTCACCCTGGTGCCGGCGCGGTATTCCTTTCTGAAGGAAGCGCTGTCGTCTTCCTGCCATTCCAGGGTGTACACCAGGTCACGGAGCAACCCGTGCTGGTCCTGAATCGCATTGCCCCGGGGCACCTGTACCCGGTACGAAGCTTCGGAAGTTGGCCCGATGACCGGGAACATTTCGGTATCCGAATGTCCCCATCCCGGGCTTCCTTTCTGATGCATGTACTCATAGTCGTCAACCCGGTAACTAACCAGTTCCCCTTCATCTAGGCTCACCTGCTGATTTCCTTTGCCGATCCGGATCATACGGCCCGGGCTTTCAGGCAGCAAGGCAACAGGTCCATGCAGCCCAGGGCTGATTCCATAGGTTTCAGGTAATCCGTTTGCCCGGGGGCGTGTGACCCGGAGGAGTTCATTGAAAACCCCGGCGGGCGGAAGAAACATCTGTTCATAACTCTATATTTAATGCCGGGCAACCTATTCCGGGAGAAACCCTTGTTGCCGCATCCAGTCGTCGTTGAATATCTTGCCTACATACCTACTGCCGTGATCGTGAAAGAGCACCACCACGACATCATCTTTGTGAAAATGCTCTTTCAATTGCAAGACGCCTTTGATGGCGGCCCCGGCAGAATTCCCCAGGAACATGCCCTCCTCCCGTGCCAGCCTCCTGGTGTAAAGGGCGGCATCCTTATCGGTTACCTTGGTGAAGCCGTCAATGATATCGAAATTCACGTTGGCCGGGAGGATATCCTCCCCAATACCCTCGGTGATGTAAGGATAAATCTCCTTTTCATCAAAAATCCCGGTCTCGTGATATTTTTTGAAGACCGACCCGTAGCTGTCTACCCCCCAAATCTTGATGTCAGGGTTCTTTTCCTTCAGGTAGGTCCCGACACCGGATATGGTCCCGCCTGTGCCCACCCCCACCACGAAATGGGTGATCCGGCCGTCTGTCTGTTCCCAGATCTCAGGGGCCGTACTCAAATAATGCCCTTTGGTATTGGACAGGTTATCATATTGATTTACATACCAGGAGTTGGGAATCTCCTTCTCCAGCCTGCGGGCTGTTGAATAATAACTCCTGGGATCGTCTGGCGGTACATTGGTGGGACAAACATGCACTTCGCTCCCCATGGCCTTCAGGATGTCGATCTTTTCCCTGGACTGCTTGTCGGGGACGGTACAAATAAGTTTATACCCTTTGACCACGGCGGCAATCGCCAGGCCGAGGCCCGTATTGCCCGAAGTGCTTTCAATGATGGTCCCGCCCGGTTTCAACTTCCCCGACGCCTCCGCGTCGGCTATCATTTGAAGGGCCATCCGGTCCTTCACCGAATTACCGGGATTGAATGTTTCGTATTTGGCAAGGACGATACAGGGCAATTCCGAAGTAATGGAATTGATCTTTACCAGGGGCGTATTCCCAATGGTTTCCAATATGTTTTTCGCGTACTTCATAGCTTGGACAAAGATAAAACTTCCCCTGCGTTCCTCCCGGGCCACCGGCTAAAAATAAGCGTGGAGGCACAGGCGCCGCCCCGGCAGGGCCGGAGCTCATTCAAATTTTATCGCCCGGACCGGGCTGATACGTGTAACGATGTAGGAAGGGAGCAATAACATCACAAAACACAGGAGAAAAACGCCCATATTCAGCAACAGCACCGTAAATAGGTCTATGTGTACGGGGATATAGTCCATGTAGTATTCCCGGGGGTTGGGGAACTTGAAAGTACGGTAGCGGTCTTGCAGCCAAAGCAACCCAAGTCCCAGCCCGTTACCCCAGAACAGGCC
>Ga0102953_1000565_pt1 | contig 25367 bp, 22 predicted proteins | sample SalPon2A_C_D2_MG_FD_78509 | JGI IMG/M metagenome (GOLD analysis project Ga0102953, IMG submission 78509) | Soil microbial communities from South San Francisco under conditions of wetland restoration - Salt Pond MetaG R2A_C_D2_MG | ecosystem: Environmental > Terrestrial > Soil > Wetlands | place... | reverse complement strand
GCCGAGGCGGTCGCGGCCCAGGTGCGGAGCACGGGGTCGTCGGCGTTGAACACGAAGGTGTCCTCGGGGGTCTGCTGGCGGATGAGGTTGCGCTTGGCGGCGTGATAGGCGGCGACGCTGCCGTGGCGATCGATGTGGTCCTCGCCCAGGTTGAGAGCGACGGCGACGCGCGGCCGCAGGCTGGGGCAACGCTCGAGCTGGAACGACGACAGCTCCACCACCAGGGTGGCGCCGGGCCTGGCCACGGCGGCCAGCGCCGGGTCGATGTTGCCGCCCGCCACGGCGTCGACCCCGCCCGACACCAGGGTGTCGGCGATCCAGCGGGTCACGGTGCCCTTGCCGGCGGTGCCGGTGACGCCCACGAAGGTCGCGGGCACGGTCCGGTAGACCCACTCCACCTCGCCGATGACCTCCACCCCCATGGCGCGCAGGCGCGCCAGGTCGGGGTGGTCGATCGGCACGCCGGGCGCGGCGATGCAGATGCCGGCGGTGGTGGCCTCGACGGAGTCGAGGGAGGTGGCGCCGAGGGCGCGGGCGGCGGCCAGGTCGGCTCCGGCGCGGCGGACGTCGAAGGTCTCCACGCCGTGCCCCTGGGAGGCGGCCAGCCGGGCGGCGGCCAGGCCGCTGCGGCCGAGACCGTAGACGAGCACCGTCATGCCAGCCGTCCTGTCAGGATGGCGGCCAGCGCGGTCGCCGCCGCGGTGACGAGCCAGAAGCGCATCACCACCCGCGTCTCGGGCCAGCCGGAAAGCTCGAAGTGGTGGTGGAGGGGGCTCATGCGCAGCAGCCGGCGGCCGCCGGTGGCGCGGAAGTAGGCCACCTGGACGATGACCGAGAGCACCTCCAGCACCGGCACCAGGGCGATCAGCGGGAGGTACCACACCCAGCCGCTGAGGATGGCCAGCCCCGCCACGGCGGCGCCGAGCGCCTCGGAGCCGACCCCGCCCATGAACACCCGGGCGGGGTGGCCGTTGTACCAGAGGAACCCGAGCAGCGCGCCCAGCAGCGCCGCCGCCAGCGGCGAGCCGGTGAACAGCAGCAGCATGATGCTCGCCATGCCGGCCGCCAGGCCGTCGAGGCCATCGGAGAAGTTGAGCGCGTTGATGCTCCCCACGATCACGATGGCGAAGCCCAGCACGTCGAGCCAGGGAACGGCGAACATCACCGCGCCCGAGCGCACGGCGTAGAGCGCGAACAGCAGGGCCACCAGCGCCTGGCCGAGCAGCCGATAGCGGGCCAGCAGGCCGGTGGTCATGTCCTCGCCCCGTGCCGCCGCGCGCTTGCGGCGCAGCGACAGCAGATCGTCGTAGAGCCCCACCGCGCCCGCGCCCAGCGCGAGCAGCACGATGGGCAGCTCGCGGGCCAGACCGGGCGCGAACGCCAGCCAGGCGAGCACCGCGGCCGCCAGGATGGCGAGGCCGCCCATGGTGGGGGTGCCTGCCTTGCCCTGGTGGCTGTCCGGCCCGTCGGCGCGCACCGCCTTGCCCCAGTCGAGGCGTCTGGCCAGCTGGATGAGCACGCCGGTGAGCAGCAGCGAGGCGATGGCGGCCGTGAACAGGATCACGGCCGGCTCCGGCCCGCCGGGTGCGACGGCGCCACCTCGCCCAGCCCGGCCTCGAAGCGCGCCAGCAGGGTCTCGAGGTGCATGCCGCGGGACGCCTTGAAGAGCACGGTGCCGTGGTCCGGGAGCGACCGCAGCAGCGCCTCGGCGGCGCCCAGGTCGGGAGCATGCCGCGCGGCCGGGTTGGCCGCCGCGATGGCCGCCGCCTCGGGCCCGACGGCCACCACGACGTCCAGGTCCCGCGTGGCGGCGCCCAGGGCGTGGTGATGGGCGGCGCTCGCCTCGCCGAGCTCGAGCATGTCGCCGAGCACGGCCGCCCGCGGCGGCGGGCAGCCGCGCAGCACCTCCAGCGCCAGGCTGGCGGAGGCGGGGTTGCTGTTGTAGGTGTCGTCGATGACGAGCAGCCGGCCGTGCGCGCGGCGCTGCAGCCGGCCCGGCTCCAGCTCCGCGCTCAGCAGACGTTCGGCGGCCTCCTCGAGCGGGGCGCCGAGCGCCTCCGCCATGGCGAGGGCCGCCAGGGCGTTCTCCGCCAGCGCCTTCCCCGGCCAGGGCAGACGCAGGCGCAGGCCGCGGTAGACGAGGTCCTGGCCCTCGGCCGTGGCCGACAGGCGGCGGGCGGGGGTCAGCCCGGGCGCCGTGAGGCTGGGCTCGTCGGCATCGAGGACGGCGTAGGGGCGCACGCCTTCGCGCAGCGCCGGCGGCAGCTGGCGGAACGCGGCGTAGCTCGCCAGCCGCACGCCCGCCGCCGCCATCAGCAGCGCGCCCTTCTCGAGCGCGACGGCGTCGACGCTGCCGAGCCCCTCGAGGTGGCTGGGGGCGATGCTGGTGAGGACGGCGTGGTCCGGATGGGTGAGGTCGATCAGGCGGGCCATCTCGCCGATGTGGTCGATGCCGAGCTCGAGCACCAGCGCCCGGACGGCTCCGCCCTCCGCCTCGGCGAGGGCGGCGTCGACCATGGTGGCCGCCAGCGCCAGGGGGGTGTTGAAGTTCCCCGCGCCGGCCCGTGCCGCCAACGCGGCGGCCAGCATGGACTTGGTGGTGGTCTTGCCGGCGGAGCCGGTGATGCCCACCACGGCTCCGCGAAGCTCGCGCCGGGCGTGGCGGCCGAGCGCCAGCAGCAGCTCGGTCGGGCTCGCCACCACCACCCCGCGCGGGTGCGGGAGGTCGGAGACGACGAAGGCGGCGCCCCGCTCGAGCGCTTCGTCCGCGAAGGCGATGCCGTGGCCGTGAGCGCCCGGCAGCGCGAAGAAGACGTCCCCGGGTCGCACGCGCCCGGAGTGGAAGGCGATGCCGCGCCCGGGTGGGAGCGGGCGCCCTGGCGCGCGGAGCGGCGCGAGCTCGCGCAGCAGGCTCACGTCAAGGGTGTTCACGAGCGCCGCGCCTCCATACCGTCACTACTCTACACAACACACTCACGCGCCCCCTCATGCTGTATGCGCTCAGTGAGCGCTATCGGCGAGCGCGACGCTGCCGGGTGCCATGCCCCAGTGCGCCACGACCTCGCTTGCGATAGCCCGGAACAGCGGCGCCGCCACCCAGGTGCTCGTCTTGCTGCCGATCTGCGGCTTCTGCAGGGTGACGATGGTGACCACCCGCGGGTGGTCGGCGGGGAAGACGCCCGCGAAGGTGATCGAGTACTCCCCCTTGGGGTAGGTGCCGAGGCGCCGGTCGTAGATGTCGGCGGTGCCGGTCTTGCCGGCCACGCTCACCCCGGGCACCTTGGAGTACTTCAGGGCGCTGGCGTTCACGACGTGGATGAGCATCTTGAACACCGTGTCGGCGACCTTCTGGCTCAGCACCCGGTGCGGCGGAGGCAGCGTCTCACCCTCCACCAACCTCGGCGGCACGTACACGCCGCCGTGGGCCAGGATGCTGTACGCGGCGGCGAGCTGCACGGCGGTGGTGGAGACGTTCTGGCCGATGGTGTTGGACGCCTGGTCCTGCGGCACCCAGTTCTGCCACGGGTTGAGGAGGCCGGAGGTGGAGTAGATGCTGTTGAGGTCGAGCGGCTGTCCGAAGCCGTAGCGCGCCAGCCAGTCGTGGAGCTGCTTCGGCGTGAAGCGCCAGGTCAGGGCGATCATTCCGACGTTGCTGGAGTAGCGCAGCACGTCCGGGATGGACAGCGTGGAGGGGTGCCACTCCACGTCGTGGAAGGTCTTGTCGCCGACGTGCACGCTCATCGGGGCATGCACGGTGGCGTCCGGGCTCAGCAGGCCGTCCTGGATGAGGCCGGCCACCACGAACGGCTTCATGACCGATCCGGGCTCGTACTCTTGCGCGAAGGGCCGGTCGATCATGTCCTGGGGGCTGGCCTGCCGCCAGTGGTTGGGATCGAAGCTGGGGTAGCTGGCCGCGGCCAGGATGCGGCCGGTGCCGACCTCCAGGATCACGGCCATGCCGTCCGCCGCCTGGTTCTTCTCGGCGACGCGCTTGAGGTTGGTCTCGGCCGCGGCCTGCAGGCTCGGGTCGATGGTGAGCCGCACGTCCTGACCGTTCTGGAGCCGTTTGTCGAGGCTGTACTCCAGGCCCTCCAGCCCGTAGCGGCCGTCGGGCTGCTGCTTGCCGGTGAAGCCCAGCAGGTTCGCCGCCAGCGTGCCCTCCGGGTAGCGGCGGTCGGAGGCCGGGCCGTAGGCCAGCACGGTGCCGTCGGACGCGATGATGCGACCCCGAACGGGCTGGTCCGCGGGCGGGGCGGGGAAGCTGGGCGCGCCCCTCTGCTGGCTGGCGAACCCGAACAGGGCGGCCAGCAGCGGCAGCGTGAGCAGGACCGACATGAGGCCTCTGCGCCGGAAACGCAGCTCCTTGGGGCGCGGCTCGGACGAACGGTTCAGTGCCATACCGTGCGGATCTCCAGACCGGTGTCGGGCGGGGCGGGGGCCCGGGTCGGGCCGGCGGCGACGGCGCTGAGCTGGCTGGCCTCCGGTGCCGGCACCATGCCGTGGGCGTCCGCCCACTGCGTGACGGCCAGCGGGCCGTCGATCGCCGCGGCCCCGAGGCGCAGGTTCGCCACCTGGCCCATGAGCTTGGCGCGGGCGTCGATGAGCTTCGTCTGGTGGCGGTAGAGAGCCTGGTTGACCAGGCCCGCGGCGCTGACGAGCAGCAGCAGCCCCAGGTAGATGGGCACGGCCCGGCGGGCGATCCGGCTCATGCGGGGCTCGGCTCCTGGGAGCGCTCGGCGGCGCGCAGCTTGGCGGCGCGGGCGCGCGGGTTGGCCCGGATCTCGGCCTCGCTGGCCTCCAGCGGCTTCCTCGTGAGGGCCGTGAGGCGTGGGGAGTCCTTGAAGAAGCGCTTGACGATGCGGTCCTCGAGCGAGTGGTAGCTGATGACGACCAGCCGCCCTTCGGGCGCGAGCACCCGTGCGGCCGCCTCCAGGCCCTCCTGCAGGGCGCCCAGCTCGTCGTTCACTTCGATGCGCAGCGCCTGGAAGGTGCGCCGGGCGGGGTGTGTGCGCCGCGGGCCGGAGGGGTACGCCGAGGCCACGACCTCGGCCAGCTGGCCGGTGGTGCGGATCGGCGCTCGATCTCGCGCCTCGACGATGGCCCGGGCGATGCGGCGGCTGTGCCGCTCCTCGCCGTAGCGCCACAGCAGCGCGGCGAGCTCCTCGAAGGGCGCCTCGTTGACGATGTCGGCGGCGTTCCGCCCGGCGTGCGCCATGCGCATGTCGAGGGGGCCGTCGTGCCGGAAGGCGAAGCCCCGCTCGCCCTCGTCGAGCTGCATGGAAGAGACCCCCAGGTCGAGCAGCACGCCGGCAACGGAGGAGAGCTCGGCGGCACGAGCCAGTTGCTCCATGTCGCGGAAGTTGCCCGCCTGGAACCGGAACCGGCCGGCCTCGCGGCGTGTCTCCCGGGCCTGGCCCCCGTGCGGGGGGGCGGCCGGGGTGGCGATGTCGGCGCCGAGCGCGCTTGCGTGCGCTCGCGCCTGGGGGTCCGAGTCGATGGCGAGCACGCTGGCGCCCGCCTCCAGCAGCGCGCGGCTGTGGCCGCCGGCGCCGAAGGTGCCGTCGATGATCCAGGAGCCAGGGTGGGGTGCCAGGAACTCCAGGCAGGCGTCCACCATGACGGGGAGGTGGGCGGGGCTGGTGGCCGCGTTCATCCCACCAGCTCCCGCAGCAGATCGGGCGCGGGCGGCTGGGCCTGCACGGCGGTGAGGTTGGACAGCCAGCGCTCCTCGTTCCAGATCTCGAGGCGGTTGGGCGCGCCGGCCACCACCACGTTCCCCTCGACCTGGGCGAAGGCGCGCAGGGTGGCGGGAACGGTGATGCGACCGGCGGAATCGAGGCGGGCCTTGGCGGCGCCGGAGTAGAAGAAACGCACGAAGTTGCGGGCCTCCGGGTCCGTGAGCGGCAGCTCCGTGAGACGGCTCTCGATGTGCTGCCAGGAGGCCAGCGGGAACAGGTAGAGACAGCCTTCCATGCCGCGCGTGACGACCATGCCGTCCTCGACGAAGTCGCGGAAGGCCGGGGGCACGATGACCCTGCCCTTGTCGTCGACCGAGTACTGGAACTCCCCGAACGGCATGCCGCTTCCTGCTCCTCCTGCACACGTGGCGGTGCTCGTCACCGTCTCTGGCGTCGGGCGATTCTACCACACATCCCCACGATCTCCCACCCCACTGCCCCGCGATTCCAGATGTGAGAGATTTTCCCCACCGAGACCCCACCATCGGACCCCGGCGCCACGCTCCCGGGCGGCCGCCCCGGCGGCGGCGGCCATCGCCCGCTGCCGCCGCGCAGGAAGCAGCGGTGCCGCGATCGCGGGGGCAGGCACGGACACGGGCCGCGCCGCTGCCCATGCCTGGTGCCGGGCGCGCGTTGCCTGGTGGGAGCGGGTGGGGGAGGGTGGGGCCGCAGAAAGGGATCGGGGCGACCCCGAAGGGCCGCCCCGTGCAGGTGGGTCTGTAAGCCGGGTTCTGTCTCCCGCCGCGGAGCGGCGGGCGCTGGCCATCTATCTGGGACGCGCGTCGCCGCGCGCCTCGAGCGGTCAACCCGGAGATGGTGGCGAGCCGGGCAGGCTCTCTCTCCCTATCGGACCTTGCACCGGGTGGGGTTTACCTAGCTGCTCCTGTTGCCAGGGGCACTGGTGCGCTCTTACCGCACCGTTTCACCCTTACTGCGGCGGCGAGACCCCAGCCGGGGTCGGCGCCGGCTCCGCAGCGGTCTGCTCTCTGTTGCACTTGCCGTCGCCTTACGCGCCCAGCCGTTGGCTGGCACCCTGCCCTTCGGTGCCCGGACTTTCCTCAAGCTGCCCCTGAAGCGGGCAGCCCGCGGCCAGCCGGCCCACACTGCGAGCACCTATGGTATCACCCGCGAAGGCGGGGGCGGGCCGCCCGGCGACCGCTCCGTGAGGGGCGTCCGGGGCCGGCTCTCAGAACAGGATGCGTGACCAGTCGAGTTCGTCGAGCGGCTGGAAGATGTCCACGTACTCCAGCAGGATGCCCGCGGACTGGTTCTTGAACATGGCGCACTCCACGTGCTTGCCGGTGCGCTTGATGCTCTCCACCAGCTCGACGTAGTCGCCATCGCCGGAGACCAGCAGGGCGGCATCGTAGGCGTCCTGGTAGGCGAGCGACAACGCCTCCACGGCCAGCGCCACGTCGATGCCCTTCTCCACCAGCGAGCCGTCCTGCCGGCGGTGCAGGCGCCCGAGCCGCACGGTCACGTAGGGGATGCGCCGCAGCGACTCGAAGAAGCGCTGCTGGCCGTCGCGGAGCTCCTCGTCGTAGTCGTCGGTGAGCGTGGCGTTGTAGTAGTAGGTGCGGAACAGCGGCCGGTTCACGCGCAGCTGCTCGATGAACTCGGCCATGTTGACGCGCGTGTTCTGGAGGTTCTCGCGCATCCCGTTGTAGAGATTGCTGCCGTCGATGAAGATGGCCAGCCGCTCGTCGGTCGGGCGGTCGACGGACGGGTCCGCCGTCCCGGCCGGAGCCGGGCTGCGCCGCTGTCTGGGATCGCGTCCTCTGGCGTAGCGAGTGCTCATGATGAGGTGGCCGTTCGCTCCTGCTTCGCTGTCCCACGAATGTGGCCGGGGCCCAGTCTAACCGGCGACGCCGCGCCTGGCTAGGGATAGCCGCCCGGGGGCGGCGGCCACCGGCGCCACCGGGCCTCCGGCGGACCGCTCGTATACTCGTCCCATGCAGCCGACCACGCATGTCGCCAGCTTCGATCTGGACCACACCCGCGTGCGCGCTCCGTACGTGCGGCGGGCCGGCGTCTACCGCGGCTCCAACGGGGACGTGGTGACCAAGTTCGATCTGCGCCTGGTTCAACCCAACCGCGCGGAGATCCCCACCGCGGCCCTGCACACCATGGAGCACCTGCTCGCCGGCTACCTCCGCGACCGTCTGCAGGCGACGATCGTCGACGCCAGCCCCATGGGCTGCCGCACCGGCTTCTACCTGACGGTGCTGGGTGAGCCCGATGAGGAGGCGGTGCGCCTGGCCCTGCAGGGGGCGCTGGGCGACGTGAGCCGTCACGACGGGCCCATCCCGGGCTGCAGCGAGCTGTCCTGCGGCAACTGGCGCGATCACTCGCTGCCCGGCGCGCGGGCCTGGGCCGAGGCCGTGCTGGCGTCGGATATCATCGTCCAGGACACCATCCCGATCGAACCGGCGAGGTGATCCGGGGGCCGCTCCGGGCGGCGCCGTGTGGCCTTCATCAAGACTCTCATGAGAAGCGGCGTCATAATGCCGGGCATGGAGCGTAGACCACTCATCCTGATCGTTGAGGACGAAAAGGAGATCGCCAAGTTCATCGACCTGGAGCTCCAGGCCGAGAGCTACGACACCATGGTCACCTTCGATGGCGTCACCGGCCTCTCCAAGTTCCGTGAGCTCAACCCCGACCTGGTCGTGCTCGATCTGATGCTTCCGGTGCTGGACGGTCTGGAGGTGGCGCGCCGGATCCGCAAGACGTCGAACACCCCCATCATCATCCTGACCGCCAAGGACTCGGTGGACGACAAGGTGACCGGCCTCGACTCCGGCGCCGACGACTACCTGGTGAAGCCGTTCAGCATCGAGGAGCTGCTGGCGCGCGTGCGGGCGCACCTGCGGCGCGTCAACCCGGCGGTGACCGGCGAGGTGCGCGTCGCCGACCTGGTGATGAACCTCGACGGCCGCGAGGTCTTCCGCGATGGCCGGCGCATCGAGCTGTCCGCCAAGGAGTTCGAGCTGCTGGAGCTGTTCGCGCGCAACCCGGGGAAGGTGTTCAACCGCTTCGAGATCGAGGAGAAGGTGTGGCCGGAGTACACCGGGGGGAGCAACGTCGTCGACGTGTACGTCGGCTACCTGCGGAGGAAGCTCGAGAAGGAAGGAGAACGGCGCCTGATCCACACGGTCCGGGGTGTGGGTTACGTGCTGCGCGAGGAATAGCCACGTTATGTCGCTGCGCCTGCGCCTGACGCTGTTCTTCAGCGTGTTCATCGCGCTGATCCTTTCGGCTGCGGCGCTGTCCGTGTACGTGCTCACCCAGCGCTCGTTGACGAGCGCGCTGGAGGACCGCGCCCGGCAGGCGCTCACCGACCTCACGAGCGGCACCGTGCCGGTCCAGGAGGGGCTCCAGAAGCTCCCCAGCGACGCCTATTATCAAATCATCCTGTTGGGCCAGGCCAACCACATCCCCGACAGCCCGGCCGGGATCCGCGACGGCTTCCCCTACCGCCCCTCGGGCTACCCGCGTCCCAACCCCACCGAGGACTCGCTGGTGTCCCTGATGTCGAACCCGGCGCTGTCCGACCTGCTCGCCAAGGGGCACGTGTCGTCGGTGGTGTCCCTCCCCAGCGGGGAGCAGCTCACCGTGCTGGCGGAGCTGGGCACGCTGTACTTCCCGACGCAGTCGCGGACCTTCGAGGCCGTGACCTTCGTGGGCATCCCTTCCAGCACGGTGGCGCGGACGCTCGATCAGCTCGCGCGGAACCTGGTGCTGACGGTGCTGCTGGCGTTCCTGGCGTCCGGAGCGGGGGTGTGGCTGCTCTCAAGCCGCGCCCTCCAACCGCTCAAGCGCGTGACGGCCGCGGCGGCGCGGGTGTCGGGCCGGGACCTCTCCCAGCGCGTGCCGACGCCTCGCAGCCGCGACGAGATCCGGGAGATGGCGGTCACCATCAACCACATGCTGGACCGCTTGCAGGAGTCCTTCGAGACGCAACGCCGCTTCACCGCCGACGCCAGCCACGAGCTCCGGACGCCCGTCACGGCCATCGTGGGGCACGCCAACTACCTGCTCCGTCGCACCCATCCCACGACGTCGCAGAGCGACTCGCTGACGGTGATCCGGCGCGAGGCCGAGCGCATGGCCAAGCTGGTCAACGACCTGCTGGAGCTGGCTCGGGCCGACGCCGGCTTCTCCATCCAGCTCGAGCCGATGAACCTCATCGAGGTCCTCGAGGCCGTGCACATGGAGATGGCGCCGGTGGCCGGCGACACCGACATCGAGGTGAACGCGCCCATGCCCGTGCTGGAGGTGCTGGGCGACGCCGCGAGGCTCAAGCAGGTGGTGCTGAACCTGCTTCACAACGCCGTCAACGCCGGCGCCAAGCACGTCTTCATCAACGTGTCCCGCGAGCGGCAGGAGGTGCGACTCGAGATCCTCGACGACGGCCCCGGCATCCCACCGGACGCCATCCCTCACCTCTTCGACCGCTTCTACCGCGTCGACGGCGCCCGCAGCACCCGCGGCAACGGCTCGGGGCTGGGCCTGGCGATCGTGCGCTGGATCGTGCAGCAGCACGGCGGCACGGTGTCGGTGGAGTCGCGGGTGGGGGAGGGCACGGTCTTCGTGGTGATGCTTCCGGCGCAAGGCGCGAAGCTCGCCGACGCGCCCGTCCGGCCGGCGCTGGAGAGCGGCCGTACCATGTTCAGCAAGCGCGGCAGCGACTGACGGCGAGGTGATGCCTGGCGCCCAGCGTTCAGGCCCAGCGCACGTCGCCGCCGGCTTCCACCTCGCCGATCCGGTAGAGCGGTTCCGGGCAGACCTTCATCGCCTCGTCGACGTCGTCGGGGCCCACCATCAGCACCAGGCCGACGCCGAGGTTGAACACCCGCGCCATCTCGTCGTCGGTGACCTCGCCGCGGGTGCGGATGAGGTTGAAGATGGCCGGCTCGGGCCAGCTGCCGCGGGCGACGCGCGCGCCCAGCCCGGCGGGCAGGCTGCGGGGCAGGTTGCCCGGGAGGCCGCCCCCCGTGACGTGCGCCATGCCGTGCACCAGCCCGCCCTCCAGCAGCGGCGTCACCGCGTCCAGGAAGCTGCGGTGCGGCGCCAGCAGCGCGTCCGCCACGGTACCGTCCTCGAACGGCTCGTCCAGGGCGTCCGCCAGCACGGTGCGGGCCAGGCTGAAGCCGTTGGTCTGCAGGCCGCGCGAGGCGAGACCCAGCAGCACGTCGCCTTCCCGCACGGCCGAGCCGTCCAGGATGGCGCGGCGCTCCACCACGCCGACGACCGTTCCCACCACGTCCAGCCCGCCCTCGGCGTACACGCCCGGCATCTCGGCCATCTCGCCGCCGAGGAGCGCGGTGCCGTTGGCGCGGCAGGCTTCGGCCACGCCGGCCACCACGGCGGCGGTGGCCTCCGGCCGGAGGCGCGCGCTCGCCACGTAATCCAGGAAGAAGAGCGGCCGCGCGCCTTGGACGAGGATGTCGTTGACGCAGTGATTGACGATGTCGCGGCCGATGCCCGACAACGCGCCCCGGCGGACGGCGAGCATGGACTTGGTGCCGACGCCGTCGGTCGAGGCCACGAGCACCGGGTGCCGGTACCCCGCCGGCACCTCGAAGAGGCCCCCGAACGCCCCCAGGCCCTTGAGGACCCCCGGCGTGTAGGTGCTCTCCACCAGCTCCTTGACGCGTGCCAGCGCCTCGTCCGCCGACGCCAGGTCGACGCCCGCCTGCTTGTAGCCTCCTGCGCCTCCAGCCATGGCCGCCACTATACGGCCGGCTCGTTCCGCCGTGGCGCGGCGTGCGCGGGACCGCGGGGTGCGTCGGCCCGCCGGCGGCCGGCCGCCCGGCTCGTGGGGGGCGGTTGCGGCTGGGTAGACTGACGCGTGCCCACCGCCATCGAGGTGCTGGTTCCGCTGCCGTTGGAGCCGCTCAGCTACCTGCCCCCGTCGCTCCGCGGACGGGGGCCCGTGGGCGCCCGCGTGGCGGTGCCCTGGCAGGGGGGCGTGCGCGTGGGCCTGGTGGTGGGGGAGCGCGAGATCGGCGCGGGGCGCGGCCTGGAGCTGAAGGAAGCGGTCGACTGGCTCGATGCGCAGCCGTTCATCGCGCCGGACGCGGTGGCGGCGCTGCTGCGGATGGCACGGCATGCGGCGGTTCCGGCCGGGGTGGCCCTGGCCACGCTGGCGCCGTGGGCGTTCCGGGACGAGCTGCGCCACGAGGTCCGAGCGGTGGCCGGCGCGCCCGTTGCCGGTCTCGACCTGACGCCGGAGTGGTCCGGCGCGGAGCGCCTGCCGGCGGAGCGGCTGGCATGGCTGCGCGAGCAGGGCCTGGTGGAGGAGCGCGCGTCCCGCGTGGAGCCCACCCGGACGGTGCTGGCGCCGCTGGCCGCGGTCGACGACGGGCTGGCGGGCGCGCGCCGCGCGAGCCAGCGGGCGGCCCTCCAGCGCCTGTGGGACCAGGAGTGGGCGGACAGCGCGGCGGCGCTGGCGCGCGACGCGGACGTGCCGGAGAGCGCGGTCCGGGCGCTCGTCGCCAAGGGCTACGCCGAGTACCGCGACGTCGCGGCGCCGGCGCCGACGCTGCCGGGGCCTCCTGCGGACGCCCTGCCGCCTCCGGCCCCGCCGCCGTGGGCGGTGCCGCCGGAGGGCGACGGCGCGGTGGTGGGCGGCCTGCGGCGCGAGCGCCTGGCCGCGCTGGCGCCGCGCCTGCGGGCCGACCTCGAGGCCGGCCGCAGCGTGCTCGTGCTGGCCCCCGAGCACGTGCGCCTGGCCGAGGCCGCCGAGGCGCTCGGGGGGCTGCCGCTGCAGGTGATGTCGGGGGATCTGGACGACGCCCAGCGCGCGCGGGTGTTCGAGGAGCTGCCGAGCTCGCCGCCGCTCGTGCTGCTGGGGACCTACCTGGCGCTGCTGGCGCCGTTGCCGCGACTGGGACGTGTGGTGGTCCTCGACGCCGGCAGCGGCAGCTACAAGCTGCAGAGCGGCGCCCGCCTGTTCGTGCCTCACGCCGCGTCGCTGCTCGCCGCCGCCGCCGGTGCGGCGCTCACGCTGGCGGACGTGGTGGCCGGCCCCGAGACGGTCGTGCGGCTACCGCCGGAGTCCCGGCGCAGCCTGCCGCTCCCGCGTCTACGGCTGCACGCCGTGGACATGTCCGGCAGCGGCAACTGGCCCCTCCACCCGGACCTGGTCGGCGTCTTGAAGCAGGTCCGGGAGCGGGACCGGCAGGCCGTGCTGGTAGCGCCACGACGCGGCTTCTCCGCGGCGCTCGGGTGCCCGGAGTGCGGCTACGTGGTGGAGTGCCCCAACTGCGACCTCAGCCTGCGCTACCACCGCCAGGACGGCCGCCTGCGCTGCCACCAGTGCGGGCACGAGCAGGACCCTCCCGAGGCCTGTCCGTCCTGCGGCGGGACCGCGCTGGAGCCGCTGCGGGGTGCCGGCACGCAGTGGGTGGCGTCGCGGGTGCAGGCGCTCCTGCCCGGCTTCCCGGTGCTGCGCTTCGACCGCGACCGGCGCGACGACCTGGGCGCGCTGCGGGCGGGCGCGCCGGGCGTGGTGGTGGGGACGACCGCGGTGCTGCGCCTGCCGCCGCTGCCGGAGGTGTCGCTGCTGGCGTTGACGCTGTTCGACACCCATCTGGCGGTCGCCGACTTCCGGGCCGAGGAGCAGGCCCTGCGGATGCTGCTGGAGCTGGCGGAGCTGGCGGGCGGCCGCCGGCCCCTGGTGCTGGCTCAGACCTTCCAGCCCGAGCATCCGGCGCTGCTCGCGCTGGCCTCCGAGGCCCCGGACGCGGCCGTGGAGGCGCTGCTCGGTCAGCAGCTCGAACGCCGCCGGCGCTTCGCGTACCCTCCGTTCGGAGCCATGGCCAAGCTCCAGCTGGCCGCGCGCGACGCGGCCGCCGCCTCCGATGCCGCCGTCGCCCTCGCCGCCGAGTTGCGCCGTCGCGGGGCGGGCGAGGACGAGGTGTTGGGACCCGCACCCGCGCCGGTGGCGCGGGTCAAGGGGCGTTACGCCTACCAGCTGCTGCTGCGTGTGCCACAGGCCGACCGCCTGGAGCAGGTCCTGGGCGGCCTGCCGCCCCGCCTGGGCAGGGCCAGCCTCCGCGTCGACGTCGACCCTCGCGACGTGGGCGAGCTGCTGGAGTGAGGACGGGAGGCGGGCATGGCGGCGCGTGGGAACGATGTCACGAGCATATTGCTCGTGGCGATGTGAACGAACGGCGCCCCGGCCGCGCCCCCGCCCGCGCCCTCCCGGGCCGGCTGCGGCGGTGGCTTTTGCGCTTCTCACCGCTACCTGGCTATCATGTGCAGCGGACTGCTGGGCCATGCTGCAGAATCGACGCGCCACCCACGACTACGAGATCCTCGAACGCTTCGAGGCCGGCATGGAGCTGACCGGCAGCGAGGTGAAGGCTCTGCGTCAGGGCGGCGGGTCCATCGCCGGGGCCTTCGCGCGCGTGCGTGGGGGCGAGGTGTTCCTGGAGGGCATGACCATCCCCACCTACAGCGAGGCGAGCTACAACAACCATGAGCCCACCCGGGCGCGCAAGCTGCTCCTGAAGCGCCGCGAGATCGGGGAGATCACGCGCGGGCTGGAGCGGCGGGGGCTCACGCTGGTACCCTTGCGCGTCTACTTCAAGGACGGCTGGGCGAAGACGGAGGTCGCGTTGGCCCGCGGCAAGAAGCTCCACGACAAACGTCGCTCGGAGGCGAAGAAGGACGCACAGCGCGAGATGGAGCGGGCCATGAGCCGACGCGAGCGCGACGCGTGAGGCGCCCGTCGCCGCGGCCCAGGGCGGCGGCACGGCGCTGGTCGCTGCTGGCGGCCCTGCTGCTGGCGCTCGCCGTCGGTACCGCTGCCGGCCAGACGGCCCTGGTCGTCAACGGCGTCACCGTGGACGGCAGCACCACGAGCCTGGTGAAGGGCACCTCCTACGCTCCCGCGGCCGCGCTCGCCAGCGCGCTGGGCGCGCGCTACTTCACCGACGCCGACACCACCGTGGCCACCTTGCAGCTCGGCGGCCACGTCCTCGAAGCCGTCATCGCGACGGACCCGAGCAAGGCCTCGGCGGCGGGCGCCTTGCGCCTCGACGGCACCGCCATCGGCGGGCCCGCCGGGGTGATGCAGGACGGCGACGTGTATCTGCCCGTGAAGCAGGTGGCCGAGGCCCTCGGCGGACACGTCGCCTACCTGCAGCAACAGAAGACGGTGGTGGTGGTGCAGCCGCGCGCACAGCTCACCGGGCTCACCGCGCAGGGCAGCGGCTCCAGCCAGCAACTGGTCCTACAGCTCTCCGCGCCGGTGGGCTTCTCGCGCTTCTACAACCAGCCGGTGACCACGCTGCAGCTGCACTTCGACCGCACCGACCTGCAGGGCGGCCTGAGCGGCGTCCAGGGCGACAGCTTCGTGCGCGCCGACGCCAGCAGCTCGGGCGACGGGGTGGACGTGCGCGTGCAGCTCGCGCCCCACACCGACTACCGCCTCTACAGCCTGCCCGACGGCAACGGCTTCCGCGTGGTCGTGAGCTTCACGCCCGCCAGCGCCGCGCAGCAGACGGCGCCGCACATCGTCATCGACCCGGGCCACGGCGGACAGGACCCCGGCATCAACTTCCCCGGATACGGCAGCGAGGCCTCGTTGACCCTGGCCTTCAGCCAGCAGCTCCAGAAGATCCTCGAGGGACGCGGCTTCCAGGTCACCCTCACGCGTACCGGCGACTACAGCGTGGACGCCGCCACCCGCTCGCGCGACGGCATCGGCGCGGACCTGTTCGTGTCGATCCACGGGTCGGTGCTGCCGCCCGGGCAGTTCAACGCCTACTACCTGTCGGACGCCTCCAGCGTGGGCTCGCTGTCGATGGCCATCCGGCAGAACGCGCAGAGCGCGGTCCAGGGCCAGGACGTCAGCGCGCTCAGGCGTAAGATCCTGCTGGGGCTGGTGCCGCAGCTCGATGTCGGCCGGAGCTTCGCCGACGGCTTGGGGACGCAGCTGTTCCAGAACGGGGGCTACCGCGCCAGTGACACCGGCGGAGCGCCGCTCTACGTGCTGGGCGGTGCGGCCGGGCGCGGCGTGATGCTCGAGTTCAGCCCCCAGGACCTGGCCTCCGACACCCTTGCCGCGGCGCTGGCGGGCGCGCTCGCCAACCTGCTCGCCTCCGGGGGCGCGACCCAGTGAACGAGCCTCGGCACCGCTCCCCGGCGTGGTGGCGGCGCGTCGCCACGCCGTACCTGCTGGCGGCTGCGCTGGTGTTCCTGGCCAGCGGCGTGTTCTTCGTCTCGGGCCGCGGGCCGCGGGTCGGCAAGCCGACGGCGGTGGACATCAAGCCGCCCGCGGCCAACGCGGCGACGCACAGCCAGGAGGTGCGGCTGGTGCTGGTGGACAGCGGCGGTCTGGCGCGCCCGCACTTCGTGACGCTCGGGCTGCCCGGTGACCCCGCCGCTCAGCTCGAGGACATCCTCGGCGCCCTCCAGAAGGCGATGCAGCAGGACGGCACCTGGCCGCAGAACCTGGGGACCCCGCAGGTCTACGTGCAGCAGTCCAACCGCAAGGAGATCGCCGTGGTGAACATGCGCGAGACGGGGCCGGTGGCGGTGGGCGTGACGCAGGAGCTCGAGCTGCTGCACTCCATCCAGCAGACGGCGCTGGCCAACGGCGCCGACGAGGTGCGCTTCCTCAGGGACGGCCAGCCCACCGCCACCTTCCTGGGTCACGTCGCGGTCGACAGCGGCATCTGAGCGCCGTCTCCGGGCCGCGGCCGAAGCCGGCTCCGGCCGCGTGCCGCGCGCTCAGGGGTACATGCGGGTGAGCATGCGCGGGAAGGGGACCACCTCGCGCAGGTGCTTGGCGCCGACGATCCATGCCAGCGTGCGTTCCAGGCCCAGCCCGAAGCCGGAGTGGGGCACGCTGCCGTAACGGCGCAGGTCCACGTACCAGCCGAACGCCTCGCGCGGCAGCCCGTGCGCCGCGATGCGCTCCTCGAGCAGCGCCAGCTCGTGGATGCGCTGGGAGCCGCCGATGATCTCGCCGTACCCCTCGGGAGCGATCATGTCGTCGCAGAGCACGCGCGTGGGGTCGTCCGCCACCGGTTGCATGTAGAAGGCCTTGGCCTGGGTCGGCCAGCGCTCCACCAGCACGGGCCTGTCGAAGCGCTCGCCCAGCAGGGTCTCGTGCGGCGCGCCGAAGTCCTCGCCCCAGGCGAGCGTCTCCCCGGTCTCCGCCAGGAGCGACAACGCCTCGTCGTAGCTGATGCGCGGGAAGCCGCCCTCCGCGCTCGGCTCCAGCCGCCGGGGATCGCGGCCGAGCGTCTCCAGCTCGGTACCGCGGCGCTCCAGCACGCGGCCCACCAGGTAGGAGACCAGGTCCTCCTGGAGCTGCATGTTGCCCTCGTGCTCGAGGTAGGCCACCTCCGGCTCGATCATCCAGAACTCCAGCAGGTGCCGTCTGGTCTTGCTCTTCTCGGCCCGGAAGGCGGGCCCGAAGGTGTACACCTTGCCGAACGCCAGCGCGCCGGCCTCGGCGTAGAGCTGGCCGGACTGCGACAGGTAGGCGTTGTCCTGCTCGAAGAGCTCGATCTCGAACAGGTTGGTCGTGCCCTCCACCGCGGTGGGCATGAAGAAGGGTGCGTCGAACCGGACGAAGTCGCGCTGGCCGAAGAAGTCGTGCACGGCGCGCTCCAGCTCGTCGCGGATGCGCAGCGTCGCCCACGGCCCGCGGTGCCGCAGGTAGAGGTGCCGGTTCTCGAACAGGAAGTCGACGCCGTGCTCCTTGGGGGTGATGGGGTAGTCGGCGGCAGCGCCCACGGCTTGCAGCTCGGCGACCCCCAGCTCGACGCCGCTGGGAGCGCGGGCGTCCTCGCGCACCACCCCGCGCACGACGACGCTGGTCTCCTGGGTGAGGGCACGGGCGCGCTCGAACGCCTCGTCGCCCGCGTCGGCGCGGGAGATCACGCCCTGGACGAAGCCGCTGCCGTCGCGAAGCTGCAGGAAGGCGATCTTCCCGCTGGAACGCAGGTTGGTGAGCCACCCACGGACCTCGACGGTGTCGCCGAGGTGCTCCGGGAGGCGCTCGATGGAGGTCGGTGCCATGCCTGGGAGTCTATCAGGGGCGCGTCCCGCGGCCGCGCGGGGCGGCGGCCGCCCGATCTGCGGTCCGCCCGGCCGGCGCCCTCGCGCTCAGGACCGCTCGAGGACCAGAGCGTCCTCCAGGGCCGCCACCACACCGCACGACTCGACGTCCCCCGCGACGTTCGAGAAGCGTTCGAGCAGCTCCGGTGCGCTGTTGGCCATCACCACGGGGTGCCCCACCTCTTCCAACATGGGGACGTCGCCCAGGCTGTCGCCGACGGCCATGGCATCCTCCAGGCGGATGCGCAGCACCTCGGCCACGTGGCGCACGGCGCTGGCCTTGGAGACGCCCAGCTGCGTCACGCTCACGAAGGCGGTGGAGTTCAGCGCGGGACTGGTGGCGGTGGACACCTGCACGTCCTCGCCCGAGGCGGCCATCACCACGGGCACCTCGGTGAGGGGCACCACCCACTGGGCGCGAATCACCGGCTCGTTGGCGACGACGTCCTCGAGGTCGCGCACGATGGCCGTCACGCCGATCATCTTGGCGTGCGCCTCGCTCATGTCGGTCTTGCGCTCCACGAACAGGTTGCTGGGGGTGTACAGCTCCAGGACGCTGCCGAGCCGGCGCGCCTGCGACAGCAGACGGCGGGCGGTCGCTTCCTTCAGCGCCGAGGCCTTGAGGGTCTCGCCGTCCGGGTAGGCGATGTGGGCGCCGCTCTGGAAGACGTGGGGAGCGGCCGGGCCCAGGCGCTCCGCCACGCGCTGCGCGATCCCGAAGGCGGGGCGGCCGGTGCACACCACCAGCTTGACGCCGGCCTGGCGTAACCTCTCGACGGCGTCCCACACGCACTCCTGCACCGTACCCTGGGAGCCGATCAGGGTGCCGTCGAGGTCGAGCACCACCAGGGGGATCATGAGGCGCGCTCGCCGGCCAGCATCAGGCCGAGCTCGCCGAGCTGGCCCGCGTCCAGCGGTGACGGTGCGCCGGTGAGCGGGTCGACGCCACGCTGGTTCTTGGGGAAGGCGATGACGTCGCGGATGCTGGGCACCTGGGCGAGCAGCATCACCAGCCGGTCGAGGCCCCAGGCGATGCCGCCGTGGGGCGGCGCGCCGTAGGCCAGCGCCTCCAGGAAGAATCCGAAGCGGCGCTCGGCCTCGGCATCGCTGAAGCCCAGGGCCCGGAACATGCGCCGCTGCACGTCGATGCGGTGGATACGCAGGCTGCCGCCGCCGACCTCGTTGCCGTTGAGCACCAGGTCGTAGGCGACGGCACGCACGGCGCCCGGGTCGCGCTCCAGCAGCTCGAGGTCCTCGTCGTGGGGACGGGTGAAGGGATGGTGCATGTAGGTCCAACCGCCGCTGTCCTGGTCCTCCTCGAGCAGCGGGAAGTCGATCACCCACAGGAACGCGGTGGCGGCGGCGTCGAGCTCCAGCCCGAGCAGCTCGGGCAGGCGGCTGCGGACCGCGCCCAGCGCCGTGCAGGCCACCTTCCAGCGGTCGCCGACCAGCAGCAGGACGTCGCCCGCGTCGGGCGCCAGCCGGGCCAGGGCATGGCTCTCCGCGTCGCTCAGGAACTTGGCGATGGGGCCGCTGAACCCCTCCTGGCCCGCGCGCCTGAGCCAGGCCATGCCGTGGGCGCCGTAGCGCCTGGCGTGCGCCTCGAGATCGTCGAGGGCGCGCCTGGTGAGCGGTCCGGCGAGGGCCGCCGGCACGGGCAGCGCTTTGACCGCGCCGCCGGCCTCCAGGACGGACGCGAAGGCCCGGAAGGCGGAGCCCTCGAAGGCGGCCGAGACGTCTTCGAGCGTGAGCTCGAAGCGGATGTCGGGCTTGTCGCTGCCGTAGCGGTCCATCGCCTCCCGGTACCCGATACGCGGGAAGGGGGTCGCGATCCTCGCGCCGGTGGCGGCTTCGACCACGCGCTCCATCAACCCCTCGTTGAGCCTCAGCACGTCGTCCTGCTCCACGAACGCCATTTCCAGATCGAGCTGGGTGAAGTCCGGCTGGCGGTCGGCGCGCAGGTCCTCGTCACGGAAGCACCGTGCGATCTGGAAGTAGCGGTCCACGCCCGCCATCATCAGCATCTGCTTGAAGAGCTGAGGGGACTGCGGCAGGGCGTAGAAGCTCCCGGGCTTGAGGCGCGCCGGCACCACGAAGTCGCGCGCGCCCTCGGGGGTGGAGAGGGTGAGGAGCGGCGTCTCCACCTGCACGAAGCCGAGCGCGTCCAGGTGGTCCCAGATCGCCTTGGTCACGCGGTGTCGGAGCAGCAGCGGCGCCAGCGCCTCGGGACGGCGAAGGTCGAGGTAGCGGTGCTTGAGGCGCAGCTCCTCGTTGACGTCGGCGACGTCGATGCTGCCGTCGACCAGGAAGGGCGGCGTGCGGGCGGGGGAGAGCACTTCCAGGCGGCTGGCGACCACCTCGACCTCGCCGGTGGGGGTGCGCGCCGAGCGTTGCGACTCCGGCCTCAGCCGGACGTCGCCCTCGATCTCGACCACGAACTCGCCGCGGAGCGCTTGCGCTGCCTGGAACGGCGCGCCGTCCGTCGTGCCTGCCGGCTCCACGATGACCTGGGTCGACCCCTCGCGGTCACGGAGGTCGATGAAGATCACGCCTCCCAGGTCGCGCCTGCGGTTGACCCAGCCCTGCAAGAGGACGTGCTGGCCGTCGTCGGAGGCGCGAAGGCCTCCGCAGGAATGGCTCCGTCTCATGCCCGTGAGCTTAACAGAGCGCCGACCCGGCGCCGGCTCAGGCGCGCGCGTCGAGGAAGCCCTCGAGGTCGCTCACCGGCACCTCGGTCTGCTCGCCGCTTGCCATGTGCTTGAGTTGCAGCACGTCCTTGCGCCGCTCGGCCTCGCCCCGGAGGCCGGCGAAGGTCGCACCGCTGCGGTCGGCGTCGCGCAGGCCCTTGCCCGGGTTGCGCCTCACGTAGGCGTGTTCGACGCGCCTGCTGCGCCGCAGTCGCACGGCCAGGGCGGCCACTTCGGCGATCGCGGCGTCGTCGAGAGGCACCAGGAACAGCTCGGGCGCTTCGTCCGCGGCGGCCGCCAGCGCCTCCTGGGCCATGGCGTCGAGGACGCGCTCGACCCCCATGGCCCAGCCCACGCCGGGCATCGGTGGGCCGCCGAGGTTCTCGACCAGACCGTCGTAGCGGCCCCCGCCGCCCAGGGCGGACTGCGCCCCGATGCCCTGATAATGGGCCTCGAAGGCGGTGCGGCGGTAGTAGTCGAGGCCGCGCACGATGCCGGGGTCGATCTCGAAGGGGACACCCCAGTCGCGCAGGAACGCCAGGACCTGGTCGAGGTGCGCCCGGGCGGCCTCCCCCAGGAAGTCGATGGGGCGCTCGAGGGGCGCCAACAGCGCCTGGTCCTCCTCGGACTTGCTGTCGAGCACGCGCATGGGGTTGAGGCGCAGCCGTTCCCGGCTGGTCTCGGACAGGCGCTGCTGCACGGGCTCGAGCTCGGCGCGGAGGTAGGCGTTGTAGGCCGCGCGGTCCTCCGGGTCGCCCACCGAGCCCACCCGCATGTGCACGCGGTCGAGCCCGCAGGCGCGCAAGGTGGCGTACATGAGCTGCACCGCCTCGGCGTCGGCGAGCGCCTGCGACAGGCCGAGGATCTCCAGGTTGATCTGGTGGAACTGCCGGTAGCGGCCGCGTTGCACGTTCTCGGCGCGGAACAGCGGGCCGGCGCTCCACAGCTTCACCGGCGTGGGCAGCGTGTGCATGCCGTGCTCGATGAAGGCGCGGAGCACGCCGGCGGTGAACTCCGGCCGCAGCGTGAGGCTACGGCCGCCGCGGTCCTCGAAGGTGTACATCTCCTTCTGCACGATCAGGTCGGCCGACTCGCCGACCGACTTCTCGAAGACCTCGCTGTACTCGAACACCGGCGTGGTGAGCGGCCGGGCCCCGGCGCGCTCCAGCACCTGCTCGGCCGCCGACAGGAGCCGGCGCCAGGCCGGCTGCTCCTCGGGCAGGACGTCGTGGGTGCCCTTGACAGCTTGCGACTTCATAGTCTGAGAGTCTACACCGAGCCCCTGCCGGTCCTGCGCGCGACGGCGCGGGTCCGGCGCGAACGAGCGGGGCCGCTCGAGAAGCGGCCCCGCTCGGCCCTGTCACGGGAAGGCGCCTCGCGGCGCCGGCGAAGGTCAGGGAAGGTTGGCCGGCAACCCGTTCGACGGCACGCCGTGCACGTACACGAAGACGTATCCGAAGCCGGCGTTGGTGGGCTCGGGGAACTCGATGCGATCGTTGGTCCACGACGTGGGCATGATCTTCACGCCGCCGTTGTGGTTCATGTCCGCGCCGACCAGCACGTAGCTGCCGGCTGCTTGACCGCCTTTGCCGTCGCCGAAGTAACGGCCCTGGAGCACCATGGTGCCGCCGGCGGTCTGTGGGGGTGTCACGGCTATCAGGGTCGGCACCACGTTGGTGTCCACGTGTGCGGTGGGCGCGCACGCGGCGAGCGTGATGGCGAGCAACCCGAGCGCGATCCAGGCAAGACGCTTCACGGTCTCCTCCTCGTCCTCCAGAGCCTACGTAGCGCCCGACCCCGCGTCAATGGGATGTTTCATAGCCCTGGGCGCGTCTCCGCCGCGGCTGCCGGCGGCGTCACGGTACCATCGTGGCGTGGCCAGTCACGCCTTCGCCTACCTGGCGCGTCTGAAGTACATCCTGCGCTGGGGCCTGATGCGCAACACGCGCCCCGAGAACACGCAGGAGCACAGCCTGCAGGTGGCGATGATCGCCCACGGCCTGGCCGTGATCGCCAACCGCCTCTACGGTGGCGACGTCGACCCCCAGCGCACCGCGCTGCTCGCGGTCTACCACGACGCCGAGGAGGTCATCACGGGCGACGTGCCCACGCCCATCAAGTACTTCAACCCGGCGATCTCCGACGCCATGGTCGGCATCGGCACGGTGGCGCGCGAGCGGCTCCTGGCGATGTTCCCGGAGGCGGTGCGCGACGACTACCGCTCCTTGCTGGTGCCGCGGGCGGACGACGCCGCGGAGTGGCGGCTGGTGAAGCTGGCGGACAAGGTGGCCGCCTACCTCAAGTGCGTGGAGGAGGCGACGGCGGGCAACCGCGAGTTCGCCCGCGCCGAGCAGGCCCTGCTGGCCGAGCTGGCGAACGTCGAGGAGCCGGCGCTGCGCTACTTCATGGACACCTTCGTGCCCAGCTTCCAGCTCACGCTGGACGAGCTGGACTGACGCCGGACGAGCGGTGCGGCGGCGCCGGGGCGGTCGGCGGCGTCGTCCCGGCAGGGCCACGGGCCTGTATGTGCTCAGGTTTCACGAGCGAGATGCATGTGACATCGTGAATACCCTGCGGCGGCCGCGGTGGAGGAGAGCGGCGCTCCCGACCTCCGGCCCGGCTGCGCGGCCCGCACGGGCGCCGCATGCCGGCTGATAGACTTCTCTGGCGCCTCGCGGGCGTGACGTGGCAAGGGCGGAGGTGAGGGCCATGCTCGAGGCTCCCGACTTGGAAGCGCAACAGGATGAGCTGCTCGAGCTGGTCGAGGCGCGGAACTTCGAGGAGCTGCGCGCCCGGCTCCGCGACCGCGAGCCTCCCGATCTGGCCGAGCTGATGGACGACCTCCCGCACGAGGCCGAAGCGGTGATCTTCCGGATCCTGCCGCGCGCGCTGGCCGCCGACACCTTCGAGTACCTGCGCGTCGACGCTCAGGAACGCCTGTTGCGGGCCATGGGCGACCGCGAGGTGGCCCGCATCCTCAACGACATGTCGCCCGACGATCGCACCGCCTTGCTGGAGGAGCTGCCGGGCAAGGTCACCAAACGCATGCTCAACCTGCTGTCGCCCGAGGAGCGCAGCGTCGCCACCCGTCTACTCGGTTACCCGGAGGACTCGGTGGGCCGCCTCATGACGCCCGACTACGTGGCGGTGAAGCCGCACTGGACGGTCGCCGACGCCCTGGCGCACATCCGTCAGTTCGGCAGCGACTCCGAGACGCTGAACATGCTCTACGTCACCGCCAAGGGCGGCACGCTCATCGACGACCTGCGCATGCGCGAGCTGTTGCTGGTCGACCCGGACACGCGCATCGAGGAGCTGATGGACCGGCAGTTCGTGGCGCTCGAGGCCACGCAGGACCAGGAGGAGGCGGTCACCGCCTTCCGCCGGCTGGACCGCACGGCGCTGCCGGTCACCGACAGCGGCGGCATCCTGGTCGGCATCGTGACCGTCGACGACGTGCTCGACGTCGCCGAGGAGGAAGCCACCGAGGACTTCCACAAGCTGGGCGGGGTAGAGGCCTTCGACGAGCCCTACCTGCGCATCGGCATCCCCACGCTGGTCCGCAAGCGCGCGGTGTGGCTCGTCATGCTGTTCATCGGCGAGATGCTCACCGCCACCGCCATGGGGTTCTTCCAGAACGAGCTCGCCAAGGCCGTGGTGCTGGCGCTGTTCATCCCCCTGATCATCTCCAGCGGCGGCAACTCCGGCTCGCAGGCGGCCACCCTGGTGACGCGCGCCATGGCGCTGGGAGAGGTCACGTTGCGCGACTGGTGGCGGGTGATGCGGCGCGAGCTCCTGGCCGGCCTCTCGCTCGGCGTCATCCTGGGGGCCGTGGGCTTCGTGCGCATCACCGTCTGGGCCCTGGCGTTCGACAGCTACGGCCCGCACTGGCCGCTCATCGCCGCCACCATCTTCTTCTCGCTGATCGGCGTGGTGCTGTGGGGCTCGCTGGCAGGCTCGCTGCTGCCGATCGTCCTCAAGCGCATCGGCGCCGACCCGGCGTCGTCGTCGGCGCCCTTCGTGGCGACCATCGTCGACGTCACCGGCATCATCATCTTCTTCACGGTGGCCGCGATGATGCTCTCCGGAACGCTGCTGCGGTAGCCGGGATCGCGGCGCGTGGCGTACGGCGTCGCGACCCGCACGGCGCGCGGGGCCGTGCGGAGAGCTGTCGCGAAGCCGCCCGCCGGATGAGCCGACAGATCTGCCGACAGATCGGCGAGGGAGCGCGGCGAGTGGTTGGACGAGCTCGTGAGGCGAGGCGCTGCCTCGGAGCCGTTGGCCGCCGGTAGTCAACACGACTTATCAAATCGTTGGGACGCCCTCCCAACGCCCCGGCCCGCGGCCTGGCGTCCCTCCCCGACCCCCCGAACGACCCTCGAATCCCCGAGCGCCGTTCCCTCCTAGCCCATCGGATCGTGTCAGCGACGCTGTTCTAGCGATATGTAGACCGGTCGCTCCGCGACTAAGCGTATGGCTAGACCGTTCCATATACCGCCCCAGAAGCTCGGCGCGGCCCGGTGCCGGTTGGTGGGAGCGGATCGCCGCTGGCTAGCCTCGAGCCATGGTCATCGCCAGCGCCCCGATGGGCGAAGGCGGGCCCGTCCGCGCGAACCTCGGCTCCGTGCCCGGCGAGACGATCCTGGGGGCCAACGTGTTCCGCGACGTGTTCGTTCCGCGACGTGCTCGGGGGCATTCGCGACAGCGTCGGCGGCCGCAGCCGGGCGTACGAGGGCAGCTTGCGGCAGGCCGAGGTGCTGGCCTGTAGGAGCTGGCCCGCAGGCGCTGGAGGCGCGGCGCCCCAGGCGGGACGCGGCGCCGCGGGAGGCGCGGCCGGGGCGCACCCGGCAGGCGGCCG
>Ga0102953_1000564_pt1 | contig 25387 bp, 27 predicted proteins | sample SalPon2A_C_D2_MG_FD_78509 | JGI IMG/M metagenome (GOLD analysis project Ga0102953, IMG submission 78509) | Soil microbial communities from South San Francisco under conditions of wetland restoration - Salt Pond MetaG R2A_C_D2_MG | ecosystem: Environmental > Terrestrial > Soil > Wetlands | place... | reverse complement strand
TCGACGCGCTCACCCTCGGTCAGGCTGCGGAAGCCCTGCGACTGGATGGCGGAATGATGCACGAAGCAATCCTTCTCGCCACTGTCGGGAGTGATGAAGCCGAAGCCCTTCGCATCGTTGAACCACTTGACCTTGCCGGTCGTACGCATACTGGACCTACTCCTCGTGTTGTGTAATCGGAGTGCGGTCAGTACCGTACCACCCGACTACAACGGTTCGTGATCGTGCCCTCACGATGGGCTGTGTTCCCACGGCGCCGGAAACCCTCCGTCACCGCGTGCGATCCTGACATCAACAAAAAAGGCCGGCGCGAACGCCAGCCCTACAGATGTCGCCGGAACGTGTGCGCCGAACGGGCCGCACGAATCGCTGGAGAATTCTAGCCGAGCGACTCGAAAAGGGCAATGCCCGCCCTTTAGGAAGGAAGGGGCCATCGCATGACGCCGAAAACGATCGATCGGCTCGCCAAGATCGGCATCACGATCCAGTTCCTGGCGCTCGTGCGGACGCTCTTCGAGTACGTGCGGCTTCAGCACACCATCGGCGCCCCATTCACGGCGGCGGCGGGCGCTCCCTACGTGATCGGCGGGATCATTGCGGCGATCTGCACCTGGGCGGGCGTGATGCTCTACATCTTCCGGCGGCCGCGCTGGACGATCGGCGCGGCCGTGGGGACGGTGGTGCTGCTGATCGCCTATAAGATCTTCTTCATCATGGCGGTGGGGGTGCCGATCCGCGGCCCGCGGTAGGGGGCGGTCTAGCGCGTCGCGTCGGGGAGCGAGAGGGCGGCTGTTGCGGGTGCCGACTCCCCGCGCTCCCCGAACGCGCGCGCATGAGGACCGACGGCCTCGGTGTCCAGACGTCGGTGCAGACCACGTGCCATCGGTCGAGTGATCTGGGTCACGCCACGGCGGCTCAGGCGCGAGCATCCTTGAATTCGTGGCGCCGAGGGGCGAGCGGCTGTTGCGGCGGCGCACCGCGCATGGCCCCGTCGCACCGGCTCTCGCGCGTCGCCGCGGCCATTCATATGATAGAATGAGAGTACGTCCCGGCCTCGTTCCGCGGCCCCGCTCACCGGAGGGCGTCCAATTCCCCAGCCTCCAGCCACCATCGTCGTGCCGTCGACGTCCGTGCTCCTTCGCGCCGGGGACCGAGTGGTCGGCCTCGCATCCGCCGACGCCGAGGCGGCGCACGCGCTCGCCCGGTTGCTCGATGCGTACCGCGCCCCCGACCCGTCGCCGGCCGCCGTGGCGGACGAATGGGTCCGGATCCGCGTCGCGGACGGTATCTGGTACGTCGACGATGCGCGTGGAGCGGAGACGGCATGTCGCAGTTGCGCGGAAGCGGTGGATGCGGCGGAACACTTCGTGACGCTCCGTCTCCTCGATGCGCTCGACACCCATCTGCACCTGCATGCCGCGGGGTGCGCCCTGCCGGCCGGCGCCGTGCTCGCGCTCGGCCCGTCCGGCGCCGGGAAGAGCAGTCTCGCCCTGCACTGGAGTGTCACGGGGCACGCCGTCTATGGGGACGACATCGCGCTCGTCGACGACGACGCCCACGTACACCCGTTCAAGCGCCTCTTCCGCGTGCATCCCGATCGCATCGCGAGGTACGGCGACGCCTGTCGCCGACTCGGTGACCCCGATCCCGACGAGGAGTGGTTCGATCCGGGCGCGGTGGGCGGCTGGGCCGGTCCCGCGCCCGTGCGCGTGCTCGCGCTCGCCCGCTACGTGCCGGGCGCCCCACTCGCCATCACGCGGATGCTTCCTGCGGAGTCGCTCGCGGCCCTCCTCGCCGCCGTGATGCCCACGGGGCGCTCGGCCACCGAGGGGTTCGACACGCTCCTCGGGATGTCGGCCCGCACGCCGATGGTGCGGGTGACGTTCGGCGAGGCGGCCGAGGCGGCCGACGCGCTCGTGGAGATGGCGTGATGGACTGGACGCCCGCGCGCCGGTTCTGCGAGGCCGCCGGCCGAGCCACGGCGCGCACGGGGTCCCCCGCGCTGCTCCCGGAGCTCCTCGTGCGCTACGGCTTCCCGGGCCTCATGACACGACTCGGATTCATCGAGCGGGGGGCGGTGGATGACGGGGTGCTCCGTGGCCTCAAGCTCCACGACACGCTCCTCCGCGAGCACGCCGACGAGATCGCCCGTCTGCTCCGCGACGCCGACGTCCCGCATTGCTTCGTGAAGGGCTCCGCGCTCGCCGGGACCGTCTATCAGCCGGGCGATCGTCTGCAGACCGATGTGGACGTCTACGTCCAACCGGCGTACGCCGACCGCGCCCAGGACCTGCTCATCACGCTCGGCTACCTGCCGCTCGCGGACCGCGAACAGGCGGGTCCCGCCGCACTCCGGTCGGCGCTCGCGCTCGAGCGAGACGACGGCGATCCGATGACGGCGGCGACCGTCGAGCTGCACTGGGGCGTGGATCCGGTGGACCGACTCCTGCCGCGCGGCGATCGTGCACTGCCGGACCGCGTCTGGGACGCAGTCGATGCGCACGGTGCGCGCAACGTCCCGTATCCCCCCCACCACGCGGCCATCCTGGTGCACCATCTCGTGCACTCCGATCTCCTGCACGTGCGCGGTGTGCTCGATCTGGCCATGGTCACGCAGCAGATGGATGCCGCGGACGCCGCCGAGTACCACGCGACCTGCGCCGACCTGGGCGTCGGCCGGTTCGGCGCGCGGGTCGCGCGCCTCGTCCTGGAGGACCTCGAGGTCGGCGCCGCGGAGGCGTTCGTCGCCGCGACGCCGTCCGCCGTGCGCGTGCCACGCCGCCTGGTGCTCGAGGATTGGCTCGCGTTCGTTGCAACCGCCGACCCCGCGGATGATGCTCGCATCACGGTCTCGAGGATTCGCCGTCGGCTCGGCGCACTCGCGTTGCCGGCGCTGCCGTCGCTGGCCCGCGACCTGTTCTGGCCGCCGGCCGCCTTCCTCGAGTGGCGATGGGGCGGCCCGCGCTGGCGCGCACGGCTCCGGCATTACGCGCAGCTCGCCCGGAAGCTCGCGCCGAGGGATGGGTGAGCGACGCCGCGGCACGCCCGCGCGCGCGGGAGGGCGTCATCCTGCGGCCGCTCGAGGACGAGTGGGTGCTGTACGATCCCGTGGCGCAGGAGCTTCACACGGTGAACCGCAGCGCGGCGTTGATCTGGGCGCACTGCACCGGTGACGAGACCACGGAGGACATCGTGGCGGCGCTCGCCGCCGTGTATGAGCATCAGGTGACGCCGGAGCAGCTCGCGGCGGACGTCACGCGGGCGCTCGCGATGTTTCGCGAGCGGGGACTCCTGGCATGAGCATCGATCCGTACCGCGTGATGCTGAGTCAGCGCCGGCGCATCGAGGCATTCCGCGCGCGGGTGCGGGAGGCGGTACGGCCGGGAGACTGCGTGCTGGAGATCGGTGCGGGGCTCGGAACGTACGCGTTTTTCGCGGCCGCGGCCGGAGCGGGCCGAGTCGTCGCGGTCGAGAGCGGTCCGGTGATTCAGGTCGCGCGTGAGATCGCGCGGCACAACGGCTTGGCGGATCGCGTCGAATTCGTACACGGATGGTTCCCCGGCGTCGAGGTGCCCGACGCGGTGGACGTGCTCATCTTCGAGAACTACCCGCCGCGCCTCTTCGATGAGTGGACATCCCATGTGCTGCGAAAGGCGCACGCACTGCTCGCACCGGGCGGCCGGCTGATCCCCGAGCGCGCGCGGGTGTACCTGGCCCCGGTGGAGTCGCCGCATACCTGGGCGCACGTCGGCGCATTGGGCGGCGACGCCGATACCGCGTACGGCCTCGACTGGACGCCGAGTCGCGCGTACGTCTACAACGCGCCGCTCGATGTCACGATCGCGCCCGACGAGCTGCGCCACGAGCCCGCATGCGTGGCGGAGCTGGATCTTCGGCATCTGCCGACTGCCGCGGATCTGTCGTTTCACGCCGAATGGACGTTCGAGGCGCCGGCGACGATTCACGGTCTCGTATACTGGTTCGATCTCGAGGTCGGGACCGGGATCTGGCTCACCAACAGGCCGGGTGGCGATCCGGGCGCGTGGGGGTACGTGTATCTTCCGGTAGCGGCGCCGATCCGGATTGGCGCGGGGGAGACCCTCACCGCGGAGGTCTCGAGCGAGCCGAGCCCGGCCGGCGCACCGCGATGGTTGCGCTGGGAAGTCGCGACGCCAACCGAGCGGTTCCGGGGGCACGAGTTTCGCTCCGTTCCGGCGTCGCGCGCCGAGATTCTGGAGGGGGCGTCAGCGTGGGTGCCGGCGTTGAGTCGTCGGGGATGGCTCGAGGGTCAGATCCTGGCGCTGGCCGACGGGCGGCGCTCGGTGGAGGAGATCGCGCGTGCGGTGCTCGCGAGCGACGGCGTGCCGACGCTCGAGGCGGCTCAGGAGTTGGTGCTCACCACCCTTGAAGGCCGGACCGCAGGGAAGCTTCAGCGAGGAGACGAGGCGCATGGTTGACCAATCCCGACGTGACCTGCTCAAGACGCTCGCCAAGGGCGCGATCTACGCGGCGCCCTTCATCGCGACGGTCTCCGCCCCCACCCGGCTGATGGCGCAGGGGCCCTCGATGTCGAACATGGGGGGAATGGGCATGGGGCCGTTCGCGGCACCTGTGGCTCCCGCCGTAGGAACGCAGCCGCCATCGTCGAACGCTTCGCCCGGGACACAGCCGCCGCCGGGGCACTGATCGGGAGCCGCACTGGACTCGCGCGGGGCCGTTGCGGTACTCTTCGCATGACCCGATATCATGCACGCCGTTCTCCCGCTCGTCCTGCTCATCGCCGGAATGCTCTGCTGGAAGGGAGCCGTCTCGCGGCTCTCCCCCGAGGGCAGTCGCCGGCGTACCGACGCCGTGTCGGCGGGCGGGCGCCCGTGGTATCTGGAACCGCGGAGCTACACGCCGCTCGCCTTTCTCCTCCTCCTCCTCATGACGGCGTGCGCGGTCGCGGCCGTAATCATCGCGGTGACCGGCTGGACGCGCTGACGGCGTCGAGCCGGCACCACATCCGCGCCACGCCATGAGGCTTCTCGCCGTCCCCTTCTGGCTCGTCGCGTTTCGACTCTGGCTCCAGACCTACACCATCGGCTGGGAGATTCTGCTCCCCATGGCCGTCGTGCTCGCCGTACTCGAGAACGTGGCCGACGAGCGGGAGAAGAGTTGGGCGGTTCCGTGGCTCTTCCTGCTGGCGTGGATGATCGCCGGGTTTCTCTTCTACGTCACGTCGGGTGCGCATGCGCTGTACGGGGCGCACCGCGCGCGCTGGGCCATCTTCGTCGCGGCGATCGCGGTGGCCACGTTCGTTCCCGCCGCCGTCGTTACGGTGATGACGTCCCTCCCCGGACTTCGCCGCGTGAACGTGCGGTGGCGTGCGGCGCTCGCCGCGTTCGCGGGAATCCTGAGCATCCCCATCGCGGTCTCCGCCGCCTCGACCGTGGCGGACTGGCTCTTCCCCCTGCTCGGCGGGGCCGGATGACCTTCCGCCGGAGCGCCGTCCTCGTCTCGTGCCTCGCACTCGCTGCCGTGCCGCTCGCCGCGCAAGAGCCGATGCCGGGAGGGCATCACACGTTCGCGCTGGGCGACGGCGCCTTCCTGCTGGACGGCAAGCCGTTCCAGATCCGCGCGGGCGAGATGCACTACGCGCGCATCCCCCGCGCCTACTGGCGCGATCGCTTACGCATGGCGCGCGCGATGGGGCTCAACGCCGTCGCGACGTATGTCTTCTGGAACGTGCAGGAGCCCGCGCCGGGACGGTTCGATTTCTCCGGACGCGCGGACGTCGCGGCGTTCGTGCGCATGGCCGAGGAAGAGGGCCTCTGGGTGATCCTCCGGCCCGGGCCCTACGCGTGTGCCGAATGGGATTTTGGCGGCTTCCCGGCGTGGCTGCTCCGCTCCCCCGCGGTGCACGTCCGGAGCCGGGACCCGAGATTCTTGCGCGCCGCGGACGAGTATCTCGACCATCTCGGCCACCAGCTCCGCGGCCTGCAGGTGACGCACGGCGGCCCGATCCTCATGGTGCAGGTCGAGAACGAGTACGGCTCGTACGGTGACGATTCGCTCTACATGGCCGATGTCCGGGACGGCATCCGCCACGCCGGGTTCGACGTCCCGCTCTTCACGGCCGACGGCCCGTCACAGATGCCGCGCGGGCACGTGGCGGGCGCGCTTCCCGCGGTGAACGGCGCCACCGACTCGACGATCTTCACGAGTATCGCGCGCTTCGCGCCGCACGGGCCGTTCTTCGTGCCCGAGTTCTATCCCGGCTGGCTCGACCACTGGGGTGAGCCGCATCAGACGGTCGGGACCGCCGGCGTCGTGCGGGACTACGAGTGGATGCTCGACCACAGTGTGTCCGTGAGCCTGTACGTGTTTCACGGCGGGACCAGCTTCGGCTTCATGAGCGGTGCCAATTACAGCGACCACTATCAGCCGCAGCCCACGAGCTACGACTACGACGCGCCGCTCGACGAGGCCGGGCGACCGACGCCGAAGTACTTCGCGTTGCGGCAGGTCATTGCGCGGCACCTCCCACCGGGTGATACCCTGCCGGCGGTGCCGGCGTCGAACCCCGTGATCGCCGTGCCGCGCTTCTCGCTCACGGAATCCGCGAGTCTCCTCGCGCTCGCGCGCAAGCCGGTACGCGCGGCGCACCCCGTCGCCATGGAGGATCTCGGGCAGGCGTACGGCTTCGTGCTCTACCGGACCCACGTGCCGGCGGGACAGGGCGCGCTCACGATCGACACGCTCCGGGACTACGCGGTCGTGCTGCTCGACGGCCGGCGCGTCGGTACGCTCGACCGGCGCCTGCACCAGCACACCCTCACGCTCGACGTGCCGGCCGGCGGCGGGCGGCTCGACATCCTCGTCGAGAACGACGGGCGCATCAACTACGGTCCGCGGCTGCCGGACAACCGGCAGGGGATCCTCGGCGACGTCACCTTCGCGGGGACGCCGCTTACCGGGTGGCAGATGTTTCCGCTCCCACTCACCGACGTCTCGCGCGTTCTGTTCCGCGCGGGGACGACCACATCGGCCCCGGCGCTCTACCGCGGCACGTTCTCCGTCACCCGGCTCGGCGACACCTTCCTCGATCTCCGCGGTTGGGGCAAGGGGGTCGTGTGGGTGAACGGCCACAATTTGGGGCGGTACTGGCACATCGGCCCGCAACAGACGCTGTACCTGCCGGCGCCCTGGCTTCATGAAGGGACGAATGCGGTCGTCGTCCTGGACCTCGATGACCACGCGGTGCGTGCGCTAGCGGGGCTGACGACGCCGATCCTCGATTCACTCGGCATAGAGGCCGCCGCTCGCTAGCGTGCCCGGGACGTGCGGCAGCGCTCTTGCCAACTGAGCCGCGGCGCGTAGAATAGCCGGTAATCCCAAAGTCGCTCGACAGCGTGCTTTCACCCTCCGGCCCGAGTACGGGCGGCGCCGGATGGGTCGTCCGTTCGTGGCTCACACCGAGGGGGAAGTATGAAGCGATGGTTCGCGGCGCTGGCCGTCGCGGGACTGGTGGTTGCCGGATGTACCGACAACTCCGCCGTTCCGACGCAGGCCACGGCTCCTGGGACGCCGAACTTCATGGACGTGCAGACCGGCCAGTCGCACATCCACATCATGCCGACGAAGGCCAACGCGTACGGCCTCGACAACCAGGCCAAGGGCTCGCACGGGAAGCCCGGCGGCGGCGGCGGCGGGAAGACCAACACCGGGATCTATTACCACGGTGGCCCGATCATCCCGAGCGAACACGTGGTGGCGATCTACTGGGCGAGCTCGACGATCTACGGCGGCGGCCCGACGCCGAACACCACGGGGTCCGCCGCCCAGGATGGATCTCTCGTCGGATACTTCCTCAGCAATCTCGGCGGTTCCTCGTACTACAACATCAACACGACGTACTACGACGGCTCGAACGTGCACGTCGCCAACGACCTGAGCTACGCCGGGTTTTGGGCCACGAGCGCCAACGCGCCGACCTCCGGGCAGACCGTGAGCGATGGCGCGATCCAAACCCAGATCGCGAGCGGATTCGCGAGCGGCGCCCTCACCTACGACGCCTCGACGGTCTATGCCGTCTTCGGCGGGCCGGGCGTGAACCTCGGCGGCGGGTTCGGTTCGTCGTACTGCGCCTACCACGGCAACTTCTCGTGGAACGGGCACGACGTGAAGTACGCGGTGATGCCGCACAACTACGACTACCCGTCGGGATGCTCGGCATTGAGCGGCTCGCCCAACAACGACTATGCCGCCGACGCCGAGGTGAACACGCTGGCGCACGAGCTCGAGGAGGCCAATACGGATCCCGATCTCAACGCGTGGTACGATCGCCGCGGGTACGAAAACGCCGACAAGTGCGCGTGGAAGTTCGGATCGACGTACACGACGTCCAACGGCGCCGTGGCCAATATTCAGGTCGGCAGCAAGGACTTCCTGGTGCAGCAGAACTGGGTGAACGCCGGCAGCGGGGGCTGCCTGCTCAGCTACTGAGCCGGCAGCGTCCCATCCGTGACGCGGGCCCCCTCGGTTGAGAGGGGGCCTTCGCGTATGTTGATGCAGTGGCAGAGTGGCAGGAGGGGGGCTCGATGAAGCGGGAGACGGCGACGCTCGCGGGTGGGTGTTTCTGGTGTCTCGAGGCGGTCTACGACCAGCTGCGAGGCGTCGAGCGGGTTGATTCGGGTTACGCTGGGGGACGGGTGCCCAATCCCTCGTATGAGCTCGTGTGCACCGGTACCACGGGGCATGCGGAGGTCGTGCGGATCACGTTCGATCCCGACGTCATCACGTACCGCGATCTGCTGGACGTCTTCTTCACCATCCACGACCCGACGACGCTCAACCGCCAGGGCGCGGACGTAGGGTCACAGTATCGCTCCGCGATCTTCTACGAGTCGCCGGCGCAAGAGGCGGACGCCAAGCGCTCGGTGGCCGAGCTCGAGGCCAACGGGATGTGGGACGATCCGATCGTCACGGAGATCGTGCCGCTCGACGCGTTCTATCCCGCCGAGGACTATCACCGCGACTACTTCGCGCAGCACCCCGGGGCGGGCTACTGCCGGCTCGTGATCGCCCCCAAGGTGGCCAAGGCGCGGAAGCACTTCCTCGACAAGTTCCGGCGCGACGACTAGGCCGCGTCCTCCGCGCGCCGCTGCACCTTGGAGTGGCGCCGGCTGTACGTGAAGTAGATGACGAGCCCGATCACCATCCAGATGATGAGCCGCGCCCAGGTGTCGAGCGGCAGGCTCTTCATGAGGTACCCGCAGGCGAGCACCCCGCCGATCGGCACGAAGGGGAAGAGGGGCGCGCGGAACGGGCGCGGGATGTCCGGATCGGTGTAGCGGAGCACGAGCACGCCCGCGCAGACGATGAGAAACGCGAGCAGCGTACCGATCGAGACCAGCTCGCCGAGCAGGCTGATGGGGAAGAGCCCGGCCACGACGGCCGCGGCGGTGCCGGTGAGCACGGTGGCGAGCCACGGGGTCTTGAACCGCGGGTGCACGCGGCCGAACACCGGCGGCAGGAGGCCGTCACGCGCCATGGTGAAAAAGATGCGCGGCTGGCCCAGCATCATCACGAGGATCACCGACGAGAGTCCGGCGATCGCGCCGATCTTGACGATCGGGCGGAGCCAGTGAAGCGCGGGACCCACGGCGTCGATGCCGACCGCGATCGGGTCGGGGACGTTGAGTTTCGTGTAATGCACGATGCCCGTGAGCACGAACGCGACCGCGACGTAGAGCACCGTACAGATGGCGAGCGAGAGCAGGATGCCGATCGGCATGTCACGTTGTGGGTTCTTGGCTTCCTGCGCCGCCGTCGAGACCGCGTCGAATCCGATGTAGGCGAAGAAGATCACGCCGGCGCCACGGAGAATTCCCGACCATCCGAAGTGGCCCGGTCCCGTCGAGGGCGGGATGAAGGGTTCCCAGTTGGCGCGGTTGACGTAAGCGATGCAGGCGAGCGTGAAGAGGATGACGATCCCGACCTTCACGATCACGATGATGTTGTTGAAGTTCGCCGATTCCCTGATGCCGATGACGAGCAGGATCGTGATCAGGCCGACGATGAGCATTGCCGGGATGTTCAACACGGCGCCCGTATGGGTCCACCCTTCGCCGAAGAGTTTGATGATGTTGAATCCGGCGTCGGGGGGTGTCACGTGCTCGAGCGGCGCCGACGTAAACTGCGACGGGATCGTGATGCCGACGTCGCGCAGAAACGACACGACGTAGCCCGACCAGCCGACCGCCACGGTCGAGGCCGAGAAGAGATACTCGAGGATCAGGTCCCACCCGATGATCCAGGCGACGAACTCGCCGAGGGTCGCGTAGCCGTAGGTATACGCGGAGCCCGCGATCGGGATCATCGCGGCGAACTCCGCATAGCAGAAGCCGGCGAGCGCACACGCGAAGCCGGCAAAAAGGAACGAGATCACGATGGCCGGTCCGGCGTACATCGCGGCGGCCTGGCCCGTGAGCACGAAGATCCCGGCGCCGATGATCGCGCCGATGCCGAGGGTGGTCAGATTGAGCGCGGTCAGCGCGCGCTTCAGTGATCCCTCGCCTTCGGCGGCGGCTTCCGCCTGCAGATGGGCGACCGTCTTGCGGGTGAACAGACCCATGCGTGCGCTCCGGTTCCGGGGGATGGGACGGAAGTCCCGAACCTTTCACTCGGCGATGATCCTGTCAACTATACGGTTTCCCTACGGGGGTTCCGACCCCTACGTTGGAGAAGGACGTCCACGCGCGGAGGGCGCATGACGCAGCTCGCGAAGGTCAGGCTGGCGGACGCATTCACGCGGGTCGCCGAGCCGTGGCACCCGGTGCTCGCCGGGGCGGTGAACGGCCAGCACGTCAAGTTGGCGCGGCTCGCCGGCCCGTTCATCTGGCACCATCACGCGGAGGAGGATGAGCTCTTTCTGGTCGTCACGGGACGGCTCCGGATGGAGCTTCGCGACGGTGACGTAGTACTCGAGCCGGGCGAGTTCCTGGTCGTCCCGCGCGGGGTGGAGCATCGGCCCGTGGCGGAACCGGAGGCGGAGGTCTTGCTGGTCGAGCCGGCGTCCACGGTGAATACCGGAAACGTCCGCAACGAACGCACGGTGACCGATCTCCCGCGGCTGTGACGGTCTATGAACGGATCTACGCCGTCGTGCGGCGGATTCCGCGCGGGCGGGTCGCCACGTACGGCGACGTCGCCTCGCTCGCCGGCCGTCCGGGACATGCGCGACAGGTGGGCTATGCCCTCCATGCGTTGCGACCGGGACAGCGCGTCCCCTGGCACCGTGTCGTGAACGCGCGGGGCACGATCAGCCTCCGCCGTCGTCCCGGTGACGATCTCACGCAGCGGATGTTGCTGGAGCGGGAAGGGGTGCGCTTCGATCAGCGGGGGCGGCTCGATCTCCGGCGTCTGCGCTGGGCGCCGCGCCGCTGAGTGCAGGATGAGGACCACCCTGGCGCGTCCCCGGCGACGTTGGCTATGTTGGCGCCACCTTCGGTTTGGAGTCGTGATGCCCGTGTTCGCGGTGCGATGGAAGTGTGCAATCGGTGCCGCCGCCCTGGCGATGGCCACGGCATCTTCCGCGGCCGCTCAGCTGGTGGCGAACGGCGCGGGATGCGTCAAGGACTCGGCCCAGGACTCAGTCATCACGGTCCGGATTTATCCGGTCGTGCCGCTGAAGGCGAAAACCGAATCGGATACCGAATACAACTTCCGCGTGCAGCAGGCCGCCGCGGTGCTGCCGTTCATTCATCTGCCCAGTGACAGTGGGAAGCCCGGATTCACCGTCAGTTGTGCCAATTGCCGGGCGAGCGTCTGGCCGTATCGCGCCGTGATGTGGTTCCAGGTCGCCGACGACGGCCGGCTCTCGGGCGCGAAGATCACGCACTCCGCGTGGGACACGACGCTCGACTACGCCCTCGCGCGCGCCGTGCTCGCCGCCGACTCGGCGCACGCACTCAAGCCGCTCCCGCCGCCGCTCGCCCACCAGCCGGTGGATCTCTGGATCGGGTTCGCGCCGCAGTACGAGGCGGATTCGTCGGCGATCGTGACGCCGATGGCGGGTGAGCGCCACGTCCGTGTGGATACGGTGCATTGGACACCGCCCACCCGCGAATCGGGTCCCGACCCGAGGCCCATCAAGGCGGTGGACGACACCGTGGTGATCAGCTTCATCGTGGATACCGCGGGGGTGGCGTACGGTCCATCCGCGTACCTCGAGCACGCGCTCTATCGCGAAACCGCCTCCGAAGCCCTGCGTGTGTTTCTCGGATCGCGCTATCGTCCGGCGCAGCTCGGAGGATGCAAGGTCTCCGCACAGGTGGTGCAGGTCATGCAGTTCAAGTCGAAGAAATGACCAGCAGGCTGGGTCCCGCACTCATCCTCTTCGTGCTCTTGCCCGCCGTCGCGGCGGGGCAAACCCGCGACACGTCCACGGCATGCGTGATGGACACGCTAAGCGTGCGGCCGGATACGCTCGCGTTCGCCGCGGTGGCCCCCAAGCGCGATACCACGCGAGAGTCGGCGGCGGAATTCGCGTTTCGGATCGAACAGGCCCGACGCGTGGCACCGTTCGTGGCGCGCCTGGGTGCGCGGAGCATTCAGGATCTGGGCGCGTTCGAGCGGATGGAGTCGCCGGCTCCGCCTACCGGCTTCCCGACGACGGAGTGGGCGCGTCTCCAGGCATCCACTGACCGTGAGAATGACGTGCTCTTCGACCGCCGTGTCGGATCGCGCCTCTGGTTCCAGGTCGACGATGCGGGCAAGTTGTCGGCGGCGCGGATCGACAAGCCGTCGAGTGACTCGCTCCTGAACGTGCTGCTCGCCCGCGCCGTGCTTGCCGCCGATTCCGCCCACGCGCTCGCGCCGCTTCCGCCGGCGCTGGCCCACGACCCGATCGACCTCTGGATCGCGCTCACCCCCGATCCGGATTCGACGACGGAAGTCGTGTTACGGAGCAATGTGGCCCTCGGGCGCCGGCGCTTGATCGTCGAGCGGTTCGCCGATGCCGATTCCGTCCAGCACTTCCCCGTCGAGATCTCCCATCCCAAGATGCGGTGGCCGCACGAGCTCGAGGGATCGGAAAAGACCGACACGGTGACGGTCGAGTTCGATTTGGGGACGGACGGCGTTCCCGAACTCCCGACGATCCACGTCGTCTCGGCGCACTACCGGGAGTTCGCGAGAGAAGCGGTGCGCATGGTGGCCGGGTCGCGGTTTCGGCCGGCGCGGCGCGGACGCGGCCCGGAGGCGATGATGGTCAGGATGTCGGTGACGTTCATTCAGCAGCCATGAGGCAGCGACCGACGCTCGTGGCCGTGCGTGAGGGTCTTGCCTTCGGGCTCATCATGCTCGCGGCGGCACCGCGCGCCGTCTTCGGGCAAGCCGCGACGGACTCGGCCTGCACGTACGACACGGTCGCGGCGATCGTCGACACCGTGACGTTCGCCGCAGTCGCGCCGAGACACGATTCCACATACGAGACTATGGCGGAGTATGCATTCCGCGTCGAGCAGGCGCATCGCGTGACACGGTTCCTCGCTGGCATCTTCGGCGATTCCGTTCCGGAAATTGCCGAGGGTATGGTACCCGACTCGGTGACCGATCCTCCGCGTGCTGCCGATTCCGCTCTCACGGCGCTGCGGGACAGCATTCTCGGCGCACCACCCGATTCCGATCTTGCGAGTGGAATCTGGTTTCAGGTGAACGATTCCGGGCGTCTATCGGGTGCGAGGATGGTGATGATGTCGGACGATTCGCTCGTCAACACGGCGCTCGTACGAGCCGTCGTGGCCGCCGACTCCGCGCGGGCGCTAGCGCCGCTTCCCGAGTCGATGGCGGGAGATCCGGTCGATCTCTGGCTCGAGCTCATGCCGCTTCCCGACACGACTGGCGCGATCGTGCTGAGTGCCTCCGCGCTCCATGGACTCCATGTGACGACCGTGCTCGTGCGGCCCGGGTATCACGGCCCCTTGGATCAGGTGCCGGTCCAGACGTACCATCCCCCCATACGATATCCCCAAGCAGCGTGGGATTACGACGCCGCGGATACGGTCACCCTTCGGTTCGTCATCGACCCAGCGGGCAAGCCAGACCCACAGTCGATTCATGTGGAGGCGAGTCGGTCTAGTGCCTTCCTTCACGCCGCTCGGTGGCTCGTCCGCAATTCGCGCTATCGTCCAGCCCGGATCCTTGGCTGCCCGGTGTACTACGTGGTCGAACAGCAAGTCGTCTTCGTGCCCCCGCGGTGAAGGCCGGCATCGCGGGTCAATGCCTGACGGAGTGAAATGACCAGCATGGACGCCACCCATCTCTTCGACCGCGCCGCCGATCTCGTCGTCCACGAAGATCGGAACATCCACGTCTGGCTCGGTGCCACGCTGTTCGTGGAATTCGCGCTCGCCGTGGCCGCGCTCGTCGTGCTCGCCTGGGCCGACCAGGTGGACGGCTGGACGGTACTCGGCCTCGGGCTCGTCGCTGCCTTCGCGGTGGTGCTCGCGCTGGCAGGGACTGCGGGCGCGCTGCGCCACGTGGAGCGCCAGCGCGCGGCGGCGGCCGCCGCCGGCCGCGCCGAGACCGCGGACGGCACGACACCGGCCACCCTCTTCACCGACGAGCACGATCGTCAGGCGGCGCGCCTGAGTCGCGTGATTCGCCGCGCCCGGTGGGGCGTGGTCGCCGTCTGGCTGATCTTCGCCGCGGTGCTCGCCGTCTCGTGGTACACCCAGCCGCCCGCCTACGACGACGCGGGCACGACGAGCGTCAGTCTCTGACGCCCGCGCGCGCCCGCTTTGCCATCCTCCTCGCGCTCACGCTCGCTGCGGCGGCGAGCGTGCCCGGGCGCGTGCGCGCGCAGAGCACGCAGCCCGGCGAGGTGATGGTGCTGCCGCGAGGAGACGTCTTCCAGCCGCTCCTCGCCGATTCCAAGGAGCCCGAGATCATGGGCTCCGTGCTCAAGTCCTGGCGTGCGCTCGACAGGCGTCTCGCCGCGGTGGAGCTCGGGGAATCGGTCGGTATGCTCCGCTGGCGCGGCCGGCGCCCCGGTGACGGGGTCCAGATCGGTGTTTCGGCCGCGATCTTCGCGCAGTTCGATCTCGAGACCCAGTCGAAGGACCTGCTCAACACCGATTTTCTGATCGGTATGCCGGTCACGGTGCGCGAGGGCGCGTGGTCCGCCCGCGCACGGTTCTACCATCAGAGCTCGCATGTAGGCGATACGGTGCTGACGGCAAGGCAACCGGGACGGATCAATCTGAGCTTCGAGGCGATCGAGCTGCTCGTCTCCCGCGATCTCGGTCCCGTCAGGGTTTACGGCGGCGGGGAGTATCTCCTGCGGCGCGATCCGGGGTCGCTGCGTCGCGCCCGCGCGCACGTCGGCGCGCAGGTCACCAGCGGGCCGGTGCTCGGTGCGGACGGGTTCGGGCGGGCGCGGGCCGTGTTCGGAGTGGACGCGAAGCTGCCGGGTCCAGATCGGTTCGCCGTCGGGACCAGCGTCCGGGCGGGACTGGAATTCACGCCGCCCGGTGCCGTGCCGCGGCGTTGGGGGGTGCTGCTCCATTTCTACACGGGGCCTGCGACGTACGGGCAGTACTACGTCGAGGACGTCACGTCCCTGGGGCTCGAGCTGACCATTGCGCCGTGAGGAGAGCTAGAGCGCGGCGTCGATGGCGCCGGCGACGTGATCGGCGAGCGCCATGATCGTGAGCATCGGATTGACGCCGGAGGAGCCCGGAAAGAGGCTGCTGTCGGCCACGTAGAGCCCCCGCACCTCATAGGTCTCTCCCGTATCGTTCACCGGCGCAAGCCGGGGATTGGCACCGATGGCCGCCGTGCCCATCTGGTGGAAGCTGATGTAGGACATTCGGCAGCGCGTGTATCCCGAGTGGTCGGCCGCCTCGCGAAACAGGTCGAGCCAGTTCTCGGCGCCCGGCCGCCCGCGGGCGGGTGGGGTCTGCACCGTCACGACGGCCTTCGCCCCCGCCTCGGCGAGCACCTGGGCCGCCGTGTGCACGGCGTGGCGCGCATGCGCCGCATCGAAGAGCGACAGCTCGTAGTTGACCCGCGCGCGCCCATCCTTTCCCACCACCACGCGACCGGGCTCCCGATCGCGCAGCAGGATGCCGACGAGACTCGAGTGGCGGAGGCGACTGATGTCCTCGCGATGGCTGCGCGCGCTCTCCCAGCCGAACCCGCTCGCGGCCATCGCGAAGTGCACGGGCACCGTCTCGAACCGCCACCCGTATGGGCCGTGTTGCCGGGCGAACTCTTCGGAGTAGCGGGTCTGAAGTGCGCCGCTCCACGGTTCGACCGGCTCGTCGAACACGCCGAGCACACCGGTCCCGGGGTGAAGGTGCAGGCCGGCGCCGATTCGCGGGTGCTGCAGGCCCGAGCGACGGAGCAGCGCCGGGGTGTTGATCGCACCGCACGCGGCCACGACGGCGCGCGCCCGGACCGTCACGGCGTGCAGCCGGCCGTCGGCACCGCGCACGAGGCCTTCGACTCCTTTGGCGCGGCCGCGCTCGATGAGCACGCGATGTGCCTCGCACTCCGGGATGATGCGCGCGCCCGCCGCGACCGCATCGACCAGGAAGGTGCGCATCGTGCCCTGTTTGGCGCCGTGCCGGCAGCCATACCCGCAGTAGCCGCACTCGAGACCTTCGCGACAGTCGCGCACGTTGCGCGGGATGACGTCCGCATGCCAGCCGAGCCGCTCGAGCCCGCGCTCGAGCAGCGCGTCCCGCGGCGCGGGCGTGCACCACCGGGTCCCGACGTTGACGCGTGCGGCAATGCGGTCGAACGACGCGTTGAACGAATGGCCGGTGAAGAACGACACGCCGGACCGCGCGGCCCATTCCTCGCGGACGTCCTCGGGCAGCCGGAAGCTGGTCGTGTAGTTGATCAACGTTCCGCCGCCCACCGCGCTTCCGGCGAGGATCGGCATCGAGCCGCTCCGCGTCATCTTCAGCCCGCTGTCAAGATAGAACCGGCTGAGCATGTCGCCTTCGACCTGGGTGAAGGTGCGCGGGTCGGCGTTGGGACCCTTCTCGAGCACGATCACCGAGTGCCCTGCGGCCGCCAGGCGGCCGGCCACGACGCCGCCGCCGGCGCCCGACCCCACGACGACCACGTCGCACTCGAGCTGGAGCGCGTCGGTCGGTCGTTCCACGGGAAGCGGTTCGGGCATCGTCTCCGGCCACGGGAGCGGACCGGGATAGCCCACCGCGCGCCACGCCGGATGACCGCCGTCGGCGGTGGGCCAGCAATAGTGCGAGACGTACGCGAGCCGCTTGAGCGCCTGGAATCCGGCGCGGCGTAGCGTGAGACGCGACGTCGCCCACCCCTGCAGCACGGCCTCACGCATGGCGTGCGGCATGCGCGCGAAGGAAGCGAATCGGCCGCTGAGCAGCAGGTTGACGAAGCGCGAATCGAGGGCGGAGAGCAGCAGCAGGAGACGGGACCGATCCACCGGGTCGGGCACCGCGTCGATCAGCCGCTCGGCGCGCTCCACCGTCCCCGCAGCGTCGGCGCCCGTGGCGAAGAGTCCTTCGGGGTCTTCCGGGTGGTCGAGTGCCGGCGCGAGCGTATCGCAGATCGCACCGAGGACCGCCCGCTCAGCCGCTGAAAGCCGTGTCGTCACGATCCCTCCCGCGCCTGAAGGTCGCGCTGGTTCCCTAAAGGTGCTCTGAATCATTCGTGAACGCACCGGTGCGCGTTCAGCATCCGTTCGCCCGCACCTCAAACTCGATTCACACCGCACCGCGTACCATTGTCGCAGTGCGACATCGGTGCATGCACGGCGCGCACCCGGAGGGAGCGATGACCCGGATCATCACGCGATATCGGGGCGGAAGTCGGAAGCTCTACGACCGACGCGAGAGCCGCTACATCTCGCTCGACGAGATTCCCGCGCTCATTCGCCGGGGCGAAGACGTCCAGGTGCTCGACAGTCGCACGGGGCGCGACGTCACCGCTCAGACCCTCGCGCAGGTGCTCTACGAATCCGAGCGGCACGGCGGCGGGGGACTCTCGGCCGGCCTGCTCCACGACATGATCCGCCAGGGCGAGGCGGCGCTCCGCGCCTCGCTCGATCGCGTGCCCCCCATCCGCCGCGCGCAAGCCGACATGCGGCGTCTCGAGGTCAGCCTCGAACGTCTCGACCGTTCGCTCACCACACTCGAACACGTGACGCGGCGCCGCCCGGTCCGGCACCGTCGCGGTGCCCGACTCTGACCGGTGCAGGAGGTGTGTTATGCCGAAGGCGAAGAAGCAGACTCCCGAACCCCTCTCCCTGCGGAATTCCGCACAGCAGATCTGGCTGGCGGGCCTGGGCGCGTTCGCGCTCGCGGGCGAAGAGGGGATGAAGATGTTCAGCTCGCTCGTCGAGCGTGGCGAGAAGGTCGAGCAGCTGAACAAGGATCGGCTGGAGAAGGTGCTCGGCCGAGTGCAGGAGGCCCGCGGTGAGGCCGGCAAGGCGCTCACCCGGTTCGGCGTGCCGCTCGACAGTGGCATGACCACGGCGCTCCACCAGCTCGGCATTCCGACGCGGAAAGAGATCCTGACGCTCACGAAACGCGTCGAGGAGCTGACGCACGCGGTGGCCGAGGCCCAGCCGAAAGCGCGGAAGCCACGCTCCCGCGCGGGGACACGGAAGCGGAGCAAGAAGTCCACGGCGGCGTCGCAGGCCTGAGCGCGATGCCTTCCGGGGGGGCGAAGGGCCGGCGTCGCCGTCGACTGGGGCTTGCCCTGGCCGGCGGCGGCCCGGAAGGTGCCGTGTACGAGATCGGGGCGCTCCGCGCCCTCGATGAGACGTTGGAGGGCCTCGATCTCACCGCCATGGACGTCTACGTCGGCGTGAGCGCCGGCGCATTCGTCTCCGCGGCGCTGGCCAACGGTCTCACACCGAGCCAGCTGGCGCGCGCCATGGTCAAGCAGGAACCGGGCGAGCACCCCTTCGTGCCCCAGACCTTCTTCACCCCGGCCTACCGCGAATGGGCGCGCCGCAGCATGCTGCTCCCGCGGCTCGTGGGTGAGGCGATCCTGGCCGTGACGCGCCGACCCGGCGATCTGCGCCTCGCCGAGTCGCTCACGCGGGTGGGGCGCGCGCTCCCGGTCGGGGTGTTCGACAACGAACCCATCCGCCGGTTTCTCAAGCGGATGTTCTCGATCAAGGGACGCACCGACGATTTCCGCGAGCTCGCGAGCAAGCTCGTGGTCGTGGCGACCGATCTCGACGCGGGCCAGGCCGTGCGCTTCGGCGATCCCGGCTACGACGACGTGCCCATCTCGCGCGCGGTGCAGGCGAGCACCGCGTTCCCCGGGCTCTATCCACCCGTGGAAATCAACGGCCGTCGGTGCGTGGACGGCGTGCTGCTCAAGACGCTCCATGCGTCGGTGGCGCTGGAGCACGGCGCGAAGCTCGTCCTCTGCGTGAATCCGCTCGTGCCGGCCGACACCGAGACCGGGGTGCAGCGCGGCGAATTGCCGCCCAACGTCATCGCGCACGGCGGTCTCCCGCTCGTCATGTCGCAGGCATTTCGTACGATGGTGCATTCCCGGCTCAAGGTGGGGATGGCGGCGTACGAGACCCGCTTCCCCGGGGCGGACGTCGTACTCTTCGAACCCGAGCCGGACGAGTACGACATGTTCTTCACCAACATCTTCAGCTTCTCGTCCCGTCGCGCGGTGGCGGAGCTGGCCTACCAGGCCACGCGGCGCCAGCTCCGGGCGCAGCGGGACGTCCTCGAGCCGATGCTCGCGGAGCACGGGATCCGGATCCGTGACGACGTGTTGGACGATCACACGCGGGATCTCTGGTCCGGGGTCGGCGCGGACGGAGACGGCGGTGCGCCCGAGCGGTTCGCGCGGGCGGTCGAGGGGCTCACACGGGCCGCGGGGCGCCGCGGCTAGTTGCTGGAGCGCGGCGGCAGGGGCCGTTCGGAGAGCCGCCAGACAAACTCACCCGTCAGTTCGCGGCGCACGGCGCGCGGCACGCCGCGATAGCCGTACGGGGGACGGCGGAGGCGGCGGGTGAGCGTCAGGAAGGGCCAGCCGAACGGCAGGTAAAACCCCAGCAAGTCCCAATCGCGAAGCAGGGAGCGGAGACGGCCACGCGCACGCGGACGCACGCGATCACGCGCGTGGCGGATGTACCGCACCGGCCAGCTCCACGGGAGGACACTCCGGTGGTGCTCGTGCGCATCCCCCAACGACGCGGCGAGCGAGCGCACGTCGTACGGCCGCCGGCCGTACACCCGCACCAGTCGATCGAGCTCACGCTGCATCCGGCGCCGGATGGCGGCCGCCACGCAACTCAGCTGGTGGCGATCGGGACGACCGAACGTCGAGACGCCCTCCGCGCGGCCGAGCGCGCGGACGTTCACCGGCTCCCCGACCACGAAGATCATGTGCGCGGGGAAGGCGAGATACCACATCCACGGAAAGACGACCGCCAGCAGCCCGATCGGCAGCGGCAGGAACGGCACGTGGAAGGTGCGCTGCATCACGCGGTCGAGCGCCGGGAAGGTGTAGCCGAAGGGATGCACCCATTCGGCGTTGATGATGTACACCGGCAGCACCGGCACGTCGTGACGCGCGGCCAGCAGGGCGAAGCTCGTCTTGAAGGGCTGGAGCTCGTAGCGTCGGTTGAAGCCCTTGCCGATGCCCGGCACGCCCTCGGGGAAATAGAGGATCCGCTCGCCGCGCAGGATCAGCCGCTCGAAGTTGTCGAACGTCATGTCCACGCCGCCCGCGCGACGCCACCAGTTGTCGAGGCCGAACGGACGCATCCACCACACCTGCGCGAGCTCCGACTCGTACAGCGTTCGGATCTTCCGCTTGGGATCGAGTCCGTCGAGCTGCCAGAGGAGGGCATCGAGCACGATGCCGTCGTGCGGAAGCGCGTTGCCGCTGTGGTTGGCCGCGAGGATCACCGGGCCCTCGCGCGGAATCCGCTCGGCGCCGATGACCGTGGCGCGGAAGTAGCGCTGGGTCACGGGGCCCAGGATCTCGCGCTCGAGCGTGCGGCAGTACTCGGCGTCGAACGGTTCGTAGGCGTTCGGGAGCGCGGCGGGAGCGGCGGGAGCGGCGGGAGCGGCGGGAGCGGCAGGAGCGGCAGGAGCGGCCGCGGCCGGAGGCGTGGGAGCTACCGTGGCGGATCTCACGAGTCGTTCCTCCCCCGACGATTGCCCGGGCGGAACGCGAGGATCGCGGCCAGCGCGAAGAGCGAACCGTACAGCGGCCAGGGCATCCGGTACGCCAGGAGGATCGCCCCGGCGACGAGCGAGAACCCGGCGAGGAGCGATCCGCGCATCCCGGCCAGCGGGTTCTCGGGTGGCGCGCCGCGCGTGGATTTCTCGAGCGCCCGGAGGCTCTGCGTCACGAGGAGGGGCAGCTTGACGAGCGCGTCCACCAGATCCGGCGTGCTGCGCAGCTCGTCCTGCACCACGCGCCACGGGCTGAATTGGCGCAGGAAGACCATCCGGATGTGCCGGCGCGAGACGGCGGCGATGTCCACGCCCGGGAGAATCGTGTGTCCCACGCCCTCGAACGTGATCAGCGCCTTGACCATCAGCACCAGCTCGATGGGGAAGTAGAGATCGAACCGTGCGCCCCGGCGGAGGGACTCCAGGATCAGCCGGCCGAGGGAGAAGCCCTCGAACGTCGCCGCACGCCGCCATTGCCGGGACACGTCGGCGACCTCACGCCGGAAGCCGGCGAGGTCCGCACGACGCCCCGGCTCGGCCACGGCGGTGAGATAGCGCGCGGCGTTCTCCGCGTCGCCGTTCACGAGGCTGTAGTAGTAGTAGACGAGCGTGCGGCGGAGCTCGTCGTCGAGCCGGCCCACCATGCCGAGATCGATGAAGCCGACCTTGGGGCCGGGAAGCGCGAGCAAGTTGGCCGGATGCAGGTCGGCGTGGAAAAATCCGTCCTGATAGATCATCCGGATGATGCCCTCGGCGCCCAAGTCCACGAGACGCTTCCGATCGTCGAGCGGGAGCGCACGCGCCGCCGGCGTGTCCGGGCGCAGGCCGTCGAGGTACTCCATGCAGAGCACCCGCGAGCCACAGAGCTCGGGATAGACGGCGGGAAAGACGATGTCCGGCTCGTCCGCGAAGTTCGCCGCGAAGGTGAGCGCGCTGTCGGCCTCGCGGCGCAGGTCCGTCTCGCGTGCGGTGTACTCGACGAACTCCGCGAGAATGCGGCGCGGCTGGTACTGCGGCATCACGAGCTCGAGCACACGGCCGAGGATCTTCAAGAGGCGGGCGTCCCGTGCGAGGATCTCGCGGATTCCGGGCTTCACCACCTTGAGGACCACCGGATCACCCTCGAGCGTGGTAGCCCGGTGAATCTGCGCGATGGACGCCGAGCCGATCGGCTCGGGATCCACGCGCAGAAACGCGTCCTCGAGGGGACGGTCCAGATCGGCTTCCACGATCGCGCGCACGTGGGCGAACGGCACGTCCGGCAGGCGGTCGAGGAGATTGTGCAGCTCGTCGGTGACGGTGCGCGGGAGGAGGTCCTCGCGCAGGCTCAGAATCTGGCCGAGCTTGATGTACGTGGGTCCGAGGAGCTCGAGTCGGCGGCGCAGCTGCACCGGAAACGGCTCGTGCACGAGGTCCTTGCGCACGAAGGGTCTGACGAGCGCCGCCGCCCACGACGCGAACCGGCGCCGGCGGCCGTGGCGCCGCGGCCGGGCATGGGCCACGAGACCGCCGGCGCAGAGACCCAGCAGATGGCGGTTGACGGTGAACGCCCGGCGCACGAGGCCCGGCGGTGCGGGGAGCGCCGGCGCGCGCTCCGGCCGCCGCCCGCGCGCGGTCCGCCGCCGCGGTGCTTCCGCCGTCTGCGCCGTGGCCATCAGCGGTGTCTCCCCATGCGCTCGTGCGCGTCCACCCACTCGGAGGCGGAGATCGCGCCCGCGAGCGAGATCTCGCCCGCGAGCACCACGGCGGCCACGATCTCGGCGAGCTTTCGGGCCTTGCCGGTCCCGACGCATCCGAGGATCTCGAGACACTCGCGCTGCGTGGGGAGCCCGGTGCCTCCACCGTGGGTCCCGACGATCAGCGACGGGATCGTCATCGAGAGGTAGAGGTCGCCCGTGGGCGTGATCTCGGAGTAGATCACCCCGGCCGCGCCCTCGGCGACGTTCGCCACGTCCTGACCGGTGGCGATGAACATCGCCGTGATGGCGTTGGCCGCGTGGAGCCCGTTGTTATTGGCACCCGAGAGCAGCGTGCCGACGTTGCCCACCCCGGCGTGATACTGGAGCGCCTCCGGCGGCACGCGCAGGCAGTCGCGCAGCACACGACGGGGAACGGTCGCTTCGGCGGTGACGCGCTTGCCCCGCGTGCGCATTACGTTCACCATCGAGCTCTTCTTGTCGGTGCCGAAGTTGGATTCGAGATAGAACGTGCGGATGCCCGGCGCATGGGCGCGGATCCACCGGCAGGCCGCGGCGGTCGCCTTCCCGACCATGTTCTGACCGGCGGCATCGCCCGTGGCGTAGTTGAAGCGCAGGTAGGCGAACTTGCTCGCCAGGTACGGCTCGATCTCGATGAGCTTCGCCACGTGCGACGTGGCCTCGGCTTCTCGCTGGATGTCGGCGTAGTGCTCGCGCACCCAATCGCGGAAGTCGCGCGCCGCACGTGCCGAATCGAAGACGAAGACGGGTGCGCGCTGCATGCAGTCCGCGGCGATGGTGGCGGTGACCCCGCCCGAGAGGTTCAGCACCTTCATGCCCCGGTTGTACGAGGCGACCAGCGTGCCTTCGCTGGTGGCGAGGGGGATCAGAAAGTCCCCCTGCGCGTGCTCGCCGTTCACGCGGAGCGGACCCGCGATGCCGATCGGCACCTGCGCCACGCCGAGGAACTGCTCGACGTTGCCGCGCGTGACGGTGGGATCGAACGAGTGACGTGCGACGTGCTCGAGGCTCGCGCCCGTGAACGATTCCACGAACGCCCGGCGCTCGGCGATGATGTCGGGTGCGTAGTCCTCGGCGAGATCCGGCGCGCGCGGGATCCGCGCATCGGGCGGCGCCTCGGGCTCGTCGAGCACGTCGGTGGCCGCGATCTCGACGACGCCGAACCCCGCGATCTCGCCCGCGACCCGAATCGTGTGGCGGCCCCGGGTGAGCGGCGCGCCATGGATCCGCAGTCGCACGCCGTCGCGGTGGCGCAGCCGGGCCGGGCGTTCCGGCATGATGTCGGCCGCCGTCCGGACGCTGCCGTCCGGCCATACGAGCTCCAGGCTCCGGGACGAAACCTCGTGCCCGTCCACGGCCACGGCGAGCAGTCGAAGGAGCGCGGTGTCCGGCGCGCCGTTCGAGAGCACGAAGCAGAATCCGCCCTCGTCATTCCGCAGCGAGCCGGGCTGGTAGAGGCGCGCGAGCGCCTGGGATGCGACCTGCACGGTCAGCCCCCGGTGAGAAGGGAGCACTCTGGGTCAGATGTAGTATCCACCCCGGTAGATGAAGAAACCGGGGAATGGAGATGAGAGTTGAAGAAATTTTGCGCCGCCGCTGACCGGCGGCACGGACGGCGGGATCTCAGCCGAAGCGTACCGGCGCGAAGACGGTGGGGTCGGCGACGAGCAGGGGGCTCCGGGAGCGGAACGCCTCGGCGTACTCGACGCCCACGAGACTCCCGACGTACCGGTCCTCGATCAGATAGCGATCCACCAGACTCGCCTGATCACCCGCGAAGACCGAGTCGTAGGCACGGAGCGCCGCGGCCTTGCGGTCCACCGTCTCGCTCACGTCCACCGCGAAATCGAAGTGCGACCACGCGGGTTCCATCCGGCAGTGGCCGAAGAAGAGCCGGTCGATCTCGTGTGGTGGCGTATCGGCCAGCACGTCACCCCCGGGCACCTGCGCCCACTTGGGGAGACGCGCGTAGAACACGCCGTTGACCACGATGTCGGTGACGGCGCGATGGTCCGGGTGCACGCCGCTGCCTTCGGTGGTGAAGACGTAGCGTGGCCGGTAGCGCCGGATGAGCCGGGCGACGTCGATCCGCGCTTCGGGGGAGTCCTGGATCAGCCGATCGCGGAAGGCCAGCGTCTCACGGTCGACACCGAGCAGCTTGGCGGCCTGGAGGGCCTGGTCGCCGCGCACGCCGCGGTGGGCGTGTCGCGCGGGCTCCCCATCGCTCAGGTCGACGAAGAGCACGCGGAGCCCACCACGCACGAGCTTTGCCGCCGTCCCTCCCAGCACCGATTCCAGATCGTCAGGATGGGCGCCGAATGCGACGACGTGATACCGATCGGTCAACAGATCCTCGGCAGCTGGTCTCCCGGCAGCATATCCACGACGCGCGAGCCACCGAGCCCGGTACGGAGCACGACGAGGCCGGGATGCCGGTCCACCACCGTCCCGATGCGTTGCGCCTGGGCGCCC